>Ga0335074_10001617_pt1 | contig 30543 bp, 23 predicted proteins | sample Lox_Sample_23_FD_206715 | JGI IMG/M metagenome (GOLD analysis project Ga0335074, IMG submission 206715) | Soil microbial communities from Loxahatchee National Wildlife Refuge, Florida, United States - Lox_Sample_2.3 | ecosystem: Environmental > Terrestrial > Soil > Wetlands | place: USA... | reverse complement strand
CGATAGGCGGGGCTTGTGGCCCACGCACCCCAAACGGCCGGCGCGAAGGTTTGGGGCTTGTGGGCCCCCCGGCCCCGATAGGCGGGGGTTGTGGCCCACAAGCCCCAAACGGGCGGCACAGGATGCCGCGCTCTGACGGTTAGGGTGTCACGGCCATCGAGCTCGGCGAGCCAGGCGCGGGTCAGGAGAGGATGGGGAGGGTGTACTCGCGGCGGATGCTGTTGCCGAGGCGGGAGATGTCGGCGCCGTAGACGTGCATGGAGATGGCCACGTCGTCGCCGGTGTTGCGGACGCGGTGGATGTCGCCGGGCGGGGCGAAACCGCTCACGGAGCCGGGCGGGTTCACGTTGCGGGCGGCGGGCGCGAGTGCGCGGCCGCCATCGGCGAGGGAGAAGATCTCCTCGTACTCGCGGCCCTGCAGGACGGCGGTGACGCACCAGGCCACGTGGTCGTGGATCGGGGTCTCCTGCCCGGCCAGCCAGACCATGGCCGCGATCGAGAACGAGCCGTCGGGCTCGGCGTAGAGCAGGTGACTCTGATAGCAGGCCGGGTCTCCGTGCCGCAGGTGCACGGGCAGCAGGTCTGCCGGGCCGGGAAGGTTGCTGCGGAGCGCGCTGGCCACGCGTTCGGCGGTCTTCTGCCAGCCGAGGCCCAGGCGGACTTCGGCGCGGACCGCCTGCACGAGGCTGTCCGGACACGTGGCCGAGCTCGCTGTGGCGCTATCGATGCTGGTCAGTGACATGACACCTCCCTGGTCAGGCTTCCAGGTTAGCGATCAGCAGTCCATTAACACCAATGCCAATCCGCGATCAACCCATCGACAGTGCTGATCAATGCCGATCGCCGGGGAGCTGGCAGGCGCTAGTCGGCGACGGCGGAATAGGCGACCACGCCGCGCCGCATCGCGTCGATCGCGACCCGGGCGGTCGCGGGCAGGCCGCGCGGGCCATCTGGGGGAGCTGGGGCGGCTGGGCCATCTGGGGGAGCTGGGGCGGCTGGGGGGGCTGGGGGGGCTGGGGGAGCTGGGGCGGCTGGGGGGGCTGGGGGGGCGGAGGCGATCTGGTCCAGGAGGTCGATGAGCTGCTTGACCGAGCGGACGAAATCGCCTGGGGTCAGGTCGGGCGATTCGTCCAGGACGCTCTCCAGCTTCACGCCGCGGGCCCAGCGGTAGGCGGCCCAGGCGAAGCCGAGATCGGGCTCGCGGAGGAACGACAGGTCGTTATCCTTCTCCAGCTGGTCGAGCTCGCTCCAGGTCCTGACCATGTCGGCCAGCACCTCGGGCACGCGGCCCTTGGGCAGCCGGGGCGGGTGGGCGTCGTCGGGCTGCCGCGACTCGAACGAGAGGGCCGACACGCAGGCGGCGAGCTCGGCCGGGGGCAAGCCGTCCCACAGGCCGCGGCGCATGCACTCGGAGGCCAGCAGGTCAAGCTCGGTGTACAGGCCCGCCAGTCGGCGGCCGTCCGCGGTGACCGTGTCCCCGGCCAGGTAGCCGAGTTCCTCCAGGACGCGGCACACCCGGTCGAAGGTGCGGGCGATCACGTGCGAACGGCCGGCCACCCGGCGTTCGAGGCCCTCGGTCTCGCGCGCGAGCCGGAGGTAGCGCTCGGCGTACCGGGCATGGTCCTCGCGGTCCGGGCAGTCGTGGCACGGATGCCGGCGTATCCGTTGCCGCAGTTCCGCGATCTCCGCGCTGTCATGGGCGGCTCGTTCCCAGTCCGCGGCGCGGGTCGGGCGCCTGGCCGGCCTCGCGCCGTCGGGGTGGTGACTGGCCAGCCGGTTCCGCATGGTGGCCGCGAGATCCTTGCGGTGCTGCGGCGAGCGCGGGCTGAACGACCCCGGGATCCGTATCTTGTCGATGACCTCGGCCGGTACCGGGAAGTCGGCCAGGGCCAGCCGCTTCACCTGCCGGCCTTCGGTGAGCACGAGCGGGCCCGGGCCGGCGGGCCGCCCGTCCCCGGCGCCGGGGTGCAGGCCGGGCTGCAGGACGATGGCCAGGCCGGCCCGGCGGCCGCCCGGCACGCGGATGATGTCGCCGGGGCGCAGCTGCGACAGCGACCTGGCCGCCTCGGCCCGCCGGGAGGTCGCCCGGGCCCGGGACAGGTCACCCTCCCGGTCCGACAGCGCTCGCCTGAGCTGCGCATACTCGGCGAAATCGCCTTTGGAACAGGTCATCGACGCGGCCAGCTCCGCCATGGCCTGGCGGTTCTTGCGGATCTGCCGGGCCAGGCCGACCACGCCGCGGTCGGCCTGGAACTGCGCGAACGAGGACTCGAGCAGGGTGGAGGCGCGGGCCCGTCCGGCCCAGCCGGTCAGGTTGACGGCCATGTTGTAGGACGGGCGGAAGCTGGAGTTCAGCGGGTAGGTCCGGGTACTGGCCAGGCCGGCCACCGCGCCGGGGTCCATCCCCGGCTGCCACAGCACGACCGCGTGCCCCTCCACGTCGATGCCGCGCCGCCCGGCGCGCCCGGTCAGCTGGGTGTACTCCCCCGCGGTCAGGTTCGCGTGAGTCTCGCCGTTCCACTTGGCCAGCTTCTCGATGACCACGGTCCTGGCCGGCATGTTGATGCCGAGCGCGAGCGTCTCGGTCGCGAAGACTGCGCGAACCAGGCCGGCGGCGAACAGTTCTTCGACCACTTCCTTGAAAGCCGGCAGCATCCCGGCATGGTGGGCCGCGATCCCGCGCCGCAGCCCGTCGAGCCATTCGCCGTAGCCCAGGACGGTCAGGTCTTCCGGCGGGATCTCCGCGGTGCGGCGCTCGGCGGTCTGCTGGATCACATCGGCCTCTTCCGGCGTCGTGAGCCGCAGCCCGGCGGCCAGGCACTGCTGGACCGCCGCGTCGCAGCCGGCCCGGCTGAAGATGAAGGTGATCGTGGGCAGCAGCCCGCTGGCGTCCAGGCGGGCGATCACGTCGGGCCGGTAGGCCAGCGGGAACCGGCGCGGCCGCCGGCCGCCCCGGCCGGGGCGGGGCGGGGCCTTGCGCTCGATCCAGGTGTCCCGCTGGGCCACCCGGACCAGTTCGGGGTTGACCCGGTTGTGCTCGTCGTCGGTGAACAGGTCGTACAGCCGGTTCCCGGCCAGCACGTGCTGCCACAGCGGCACCGGCCGGTGCTCGTCCACGATGACGGTGGTCCCGCCGCGGACCTGGTCCAGCCACTCGCCGAACTCCTCGGCGTTGCTGACCGTCGCGGACAGCGCCACCACCCGCACCGACTCCGGCAGGTGGATGATCACTTCCTCCCAGACCGCGCCCCGGGAGGAGTCCGCCAGGTAGTGCACCTCGTCGAGCACCACGTAGCCCAGGCCCGCCAGCGCGGCCGATCCGGTGTACAGCATGTTCCGCAGCACCTCGGTGGTCATCACCACCACCGGCGCGTCGCCGTTGATGCTGTTGTCGCCGGTGAGCAGGCCCACGGTGCGGTGGTCGTAGCGCCGCACGAGGTCGGTGTACTTCTGGTTGGACAGCGCCTTGATCGGCGTGGTGTAGAAGCACTTGCGGCCCTGGGCCAGGGCCAGGTGCACGGCGAACTCGCCGACCACGGTCTTACCCGAGCCGGTGGGCGCGGCGACCAGCACGCCGTGGCCCGCGCCCAGCGCGCGGCACGCGTCCACCTGGAAGTCGTCGAAGTCGAAGTCGTAGAGCGTGCGGAACGAGGCGAGCTCAGGATCAGACTGCCGTTCGCGGGACGCGGTGTACCGGTCCGCCGGTGTAGTCATGGATTAAAGACTAGGTCGCGACCGGAGCCGGGCCGTCAGTTGAGCCTGCCGCCGGTCTGCGTGTCGTCGAGTTCGATGGGGGACAGGTCGGTGTCGGCCAGGCCGGCGTAGGGGTCGGGGTGGCGGCGGGCGTGACGGCGGTCGTGGGACCAGACGATCAGCTCAGCCACCTCGACCAGCGCGGCGCAGACCCCGCCCAGGATCAGCATCGTGGTCGGATCCGGCGACGGATTGGCCATCCCCGCGATCAGGAACACCGCGAAGATCATCACCCGCCGCCACTTGCGGAACCGGTCATGGGTCAAGATCCCGGCCAGGTTCAGCATCACGATCAGCAACGGCACCTCGAACGCGATCCCGAACGCCAGCACCATCGCCATCACGAAACTCATGTACTGATCCACCGGCAGCAAGTTCGCCACCCCCGACGGGGTCAGCCCCAGCAGGTAATGCATCGACCGGCCCAGCGAGAAGTACGCCAGCGCCACCCCGGCCAGGAACAACGGCACCGCCGCGCTCAGGAAGACATACCCCCACCGCCGCTCCCGCGCATACAGCCCCGGCGCGATGAACGCCCAGAGCTGATACAGCCACACCGGCGACGACACGATCACCCCGACGATCACCGCCACCTTCACCCGCAGGTAAAACGGATCCAGCGGCCCGTCCAGCGACGGCATGTTCACGCCCAGCGTCTTGCACCCCGTCTGCCCCCGGATCACCGCCGTGCACAACGGCCGCTGGATCACATTCCACACCGGCGTGAAGAACACGAACCCGACGACCATCCCGGCCCCCACCGCCAGCAAGATCTTGACCACCCGGTTCCGCAGCTCCCGGATATGATCCATCACCGGCATCCGGCCCTCAGGATTAGCATGCCGCTGCGAACGCACGAACCGCTCACCTACAATCCGGGCCCCCTGGATCGCATCAGGCACCTTCGCCATGACCGCCTCCCGCGGCTACCTCCTCGGCACAGGACTAGGTGGTGGGCTGCTGGGTTCGCTGAGCCTCGGCCGGGGCCGCGTCCATGGTGGCGGCCCGCTGCAGGTCACGGATCTGCTGCTGCAACGCGTCGATCTGGGACTGCTGGTCCGGCTGCGGCATGGCGGTGAGCTCGGCCTGCGGGAACTCGGCGGCCGCGGCCGCCGAGGCCTGGACCTGAGCCTGAGCGGGGCCACCCGGCGTCGTCTCGTCCTCCTCGTGCAAGCCCTGTACTTCGCGCTTCAAGATGCGCATCGACTGGCCCAGCGAGCGGGCCGCGTGCGGCAGCTTCTTCGACCCGAACAGCACGATGAGCACAACGGCGACGATCAGGATCTTCCATGGGCTGTCGAACAGGTCACCAATCATGTCCGTTCCTTTTAAGCGCCGGAGACGTTCTTGTTGGCCCCGAGTCTACACGGCAGCCTCGCAGCAGACGCTTTACGCCAATGGACGGTGCCGGACGGCCGGTAATTCGACATAGTTGGCCAGCGCCGCGGTGGCCGCGTCGCGGATCTCGGCCACCAGCCCGGGCGGCGAGATAACCCGGCCGTCCTCGCCGAGCCGCAGCGCCAGCCGCCGTACCCAGCCGGTATCCGGGGTACGCAGCACCACCCGGAGCCGGCCGTCGGGCAGGTCGGTCACCGACTCGCACGGGTAATCCTCGGCCACCCAGCGTCCCTGGGCGGACAGCTCGAGCTCCACGTGCACGTCGCCGGGCGAGGGCCGGAACAGGCCTTGGTCCACGTCGACGGGCATGGCCTCGGGTGGCGGGGCCGCCGCCTGGTCCAGCACGGTCAGCGTGAGCACCCGGTCCAGCCGGAACAGCCGCATCCCCTCGGCCCGCAGGCACCAGCCCTCCAGATAAGGCCGTCCCTCGACCACCAGCAGCCGCATCGGGTCCACGTCGCGCTCGGTCGCCTCGTCCCGGCCCGGCACGTAGTAGCGCAGGTGCACCCGCCGCCCGGCGGCGATGGCGGCGCGGACCTGGGCGGCCAGGCCCTCGGTCCCGTCGCCGTGCAGGTCGACCTGCACGGCGACCTGGGCACTGGCCGAGGCGGCCTCCCCTGCCGCGGCTTCGAGCTTGGCGATGAGCCGGGACGTGGCCGACCGGTCCTCGGGTCCCGGCAGTTCGGCCAGCATCCGGAGCGCGACGAGCAGGGCGCTGGCCTCGTCCACCGCCAGCCGCAGCGGGCGGCCCATGGATTCGGCCTGGCTGACCACGATCTCGCCGCCCTCGTAGGACAGGTCGATCGGGCAGTAGGGATCGGGAGCACGCAGCTCGACGCACCACAGCAGGTTCAGGTCGTCGACCAGCGCACGCTCGCTGACCCCGAAGGCGGCCGCGGTCTCGGCCAGCCCGACCACCTTCCTGCTGACCACGTACGGCACCAGGGCCAGCAGCCGCTGCAGCCGCTCCGTGGACGTCACCACCCCCGTCACGCGAGGACCCCCTTGAGCCGGGCGATCACGGCCTCGCGCAGGTCGGGCGGGTCCAGGACCACGGCGTCCGGGCCGAACCAGGCGGCGTAGTCGGCGAAAGACCCCACGTTGGCGAAGCGGGTCGTCACCAGGTCCCACCCGGGCGGCCCCGCCTCGTCGGGGCTGACCGAGACGGCGTGCCGGCGCAGCCCGACGCCGGCGCCGGACCGGACCCGCAGCACCGCGGTGTGCTCGCGCGCGGGCGCCGAATCCCAGTCCCGGACCAGCTCACGCACGTCGGCACCGTCCGGCACGGTCACGCTGCCCGGCGGCCCGCAGAACTTCACCGCGCCCACGATCCGGCTGAGCCGGAACACCCGGGTGTCCTCGCGGCCCCGGTCCCAGCCCGCCACGTACCAGCGGCCGTGCCGGTTCACCACGCCCCAGGGCTCCAGCTCGCGCCGCTGCGGCTCGCTCCGGCCGGCCGCCCGGTGGCTGAACGTCACCGGCCTGCGGTCCCTGACCGCTTCCCAGAGCGGCCCGAAGGCCGGCTCGGGCGTGCCGAGCCGGGGCTCGATGTCCTGCGGGGCGGGACGCTCGTCCCCGGCCTCCATGCCCGCCGCCCGGAGCTTCAGCAGCGCGCCCGCGGCCGCGCCGGCCAGCTCGGCCCGTTGCCAGACCCGGGCGGCCAGGCCGAGCACCGCCGCCTCGTCCGCTTCGAGCCGCAACTCGGGCAGCTCGTAGGCCTGCTGCCTGACGCGGTAGCCGAGATCGTCGTCGAACGGGTGGTTGAGGCCGGTCTCCAGCGGCACGCCGAGGTCGCGGAGGTCTTCCTTGTCCCGCTCGAACATCCGCTTGAACAGGTCGTCCTGCTCGGGATACCCGGGTACCGCCTGCCTGATCTGGTCCGCGGTCAGGTAGCGCCTGGTGGACAGGAGGCACACGACCAGGCCGAGCAGCCGCTCGGTCTTGCGCTTCGACATGGGCCCTCCAGACGCCTCCAGGTTATTGTCTCCCACGCCCTGGGCGCGCCGTGTACTTTGGCGGCTGCGCCGCGGGGGACGGCCCGCCCCACGGATAGGCTCCCGACGTGATCACTTGGCGGAATGGCACGGTCAGCGGGACGCGGCGGGAGTGGCCTGGCGCGATCGAGCTTGACGTGTCGGTGGACGGGACGCCGCCCCGAAGAGTGCGGGCGCTCGCCTACCCGGCCCTGTCCGGGCTCCCCCGGCCCGGCGACCGGGTGCTGCTCAACACCACGGCGCTCGATCTCGGGCTCGGCACCGGCGGGTACGCCCTGGTGGTGGCGATTCCCGACCGGCTGCCGCCCGACCCTGCGCTCGGCTCTGCGCACCCCCGGCACCTGGTCAAGGCCCGCTACACGCCGCTGCAGGCGGCCGTGGCCGGGGCCGACGAGCAGGGATCGCCGCACCATGACGTCTTGCGCGACGCGGACGACATCGGCGGAATGCCGGTCGTGGTGGCCGACCTGCACTCGGCGCTTCCGGCCGTGCTGGCCGGCGTCTTTGCTGAGGCAGAACGGACCGGTGGTAACAGTGATGAGCACAGGCCCCGGCCTCGCGTCGTCTACGTCATGCAGGACGGCGGGGCGCTGCCGGCCTGGTTCTCGCGCACCGGCGCGGCGCTGAGGGACGCGGGCTGGCTGGCGGGGACCGTCACCACCGGGCAGGCGTTCGGCGGGGACCTGGAGACGGTGACCGTGCACACCGGGCTGCTCGCCGCCCGGCACGTGCTCGCGGCCGACATCGCGGTCGTGGCCCAGGGCCCGGGCAACCTCGGGACCGGGACCCGCTGGGGCTTTTCCGGCGTGGCGGCGGGCGAGGCGGTTAACGCCGTCGCCGCGCTGGGCGGACGCGCGGTGGCCTGCCTACGGGTAAGCGAGGCCGACGCACGCGAGCGCCACCGGGGCATCTCGCATCACAGCCTGACGGCGTACGGCCGGGTGGCGCTGGCCCGGGCCGACGTGGTGGTCCCCGGCCTGCCCGGCCGGTTCGGCGCTCAGGTCGCGGCCGAGGCGGCCGGGCTGGGCACGCGGCACGCGATTGTCACCGTGCCCGTCGACGGTCTCGAGGCGGCGCTGAAGGCCAGTCCGGCCCGGCTGTCCACCATGGGCCGGGGACTCGATGAGGACCTCGCGTACTTCCTCGCCGCAGCGGCGGCCGGCCGGCACGCCAGCCGCCTGCTGCGCGGATCCGCCTAGGTGCTGGGCTTGAACGCGTCGATGATGTCCACCACGAACACCAGCGTGTCGGTGCCCGTGATGCCCGCCTGGGACGCCCCGGTGCTGCCGTAGGCGTCCTTGGGCGGGATGACGAGCATGACCCGGCTGCCCACGGTCTGGCCCGCCAGGCCGGTGTCCCAGCCGGAGATCACCTGCTCCGGGGACGCGCCGATGACGAAGCCGAACGGCGAACCGGATGACCAGGAGGAGTCGAAGACCTTCTTGGTCCGCCAGATGTAGCCGGTGTACTGGGCGATGACGTACTGCCCCTTGGCGATCTTCGGGCCGGTGCCCTTGATCAGGGTCTTGGTCACCAGGGTGGTCGGCGGCTTGTTCGACGGGACCGTGATCGTCGGGGCGTTGCCCGGATGGGCGGTGACGGTCGGCAGGGTGCCGCCGCCGTTGGACTCCTGGGTCCCGGACGCGGACGCCGTGTCGGAGTAGGACTTGAGCACGTCGATGACGAACACCAGCGTGGTGCTGCCGGTGATGCCGAGCTGGGAGTTCCCCGACGTGCCGTAACCGTCCGCGGGCGGGATGACGGCCAGGACCCGGCTGCCGACCTTCTGGCCGATCAGCGCGGTCTCCAGGCCGGGCAGCATGGTGCCGCCGATCACCGTGGGGTTAGAGGTGAAGGTGTTGGCCTTCAGCGAATTGGTGGTTCCATTCCAGAAGTACAGGACGAAATTCGCCGCCATGGCGTCCGACTTGGTGACGGTAGCGCCGGTGCCCTGGATCACCGTCTTGACCGTGAGCTTGTTGTTGGCGTCAAGCTTCGGGATCTTCACGACGGGCGTGGTGCCGAACGCTCCGGCCACCGTCACGGACGCATTCGCGTTGGGATTGTTGGCCGCAGCGCTGGAGCTTGAGCTCGCACTCGGCTTCGACGAGCCGCAGCCTGCGATGACCAAGCAGGCCAGCAAGGGAATAACGGTGATCGCTAGAAGGCGTCGCATGAAAAAACCTCAATGGTGGTGGACGTCAGGCGCAGCCAGCCTACTGCCTCCCGCTCGTGGGGAATCACATACCCGCGATGAGCTTCTCCACCCTTTCGTCCACCGAGCGGAACGGGTCCTTGCACAGCACGGTCCGCTGGGCCTGGTCGTTCAGCTTCAGGTGCACCCAGTCGACGGTGAAGTCGCGGCGCTTCTCCTGGGCCCGGCGGATGAACTCGCCGCGCAGCTTGGCCCGGGTGGTCTGCGGCGGGACCGACTTGGCCTCGAAGATGTCGATGTCGCGTGCGGCCCGCTCCACCGCCCCGGCCCGTTGCAGCAGGTAGTACAGGCCACGGCCGCGGTGCACGTCATGGTAGGCCAGGTCGAGCTGGGCGACCCGGGGCGAGGACAGCGGCAGGTCGTGCTTGGCCCGGTACCGCTCGATCAGCTGGTACTTGGTGACCCAGTCGATCTCCCGGGCGATCAGGTCGAGGTTGCCGGTCTCGATCGCGCCGAGTGCCCGTTCCCACATGTCCAGGACCCGCTTGCTCACCGGGTCGGCGCCGTTCTTGTCGGTGAAGTCCTTGGCCCGGTTCAGGTACTCGTACTGGATGTCGAGCGCGCCGAGTTCGCGGCCGTTCGCCAGCCGGACCCGGCTGCGGCCGGTCATGTCGTGGCTGACCTCGCGGATGGCCCGGATCGCGTTGTCCAGGGTCAGGTCCCGCATGATCGCCCCGGCCTCGATCATCCTCAGCACCAGGTCGGTCGCCCCCACCTTGAGCAGGGTGGTGGTCTCGCTCATGTTGGAATCGCCGACGATGACGTGCAGCCGGCGGAACCGCTCGGCGTCCGCGTGCGGCTCGTCCCTGGTGTTGATGATCGGCCGGGACCTGGTCGTCGCCGACGACACGCTCTCCCAGATGTGCTCGGCCCGCTGGCTGACGCAGTAGACCGCGCCCCGCGGTGTCTGCAGCACCTTGCCCGCGCCGCAGATGACCTGGCGGGTGACCAGGAACGGGATGAGGATATCGGCCAGCCTGCCGAACTCCCCGTGCCTGCCGACCAGGTAGTTCTCGTGGCAGCCGTAGGAGTTGCCGGCCGAGTCCGTGTTGTTCTTGAACAGGTAGATGTCGCCGGCGATGCCCTCTTCGCGCAGCCGCCGGTCCGCGTCGACCAGCAGCCCCTCCAGGATCCGCTCGCCCGCCTTGTCGTGGGCCACGAGATCCAGGACGTTGTCGCATTCGGGGGTGGCGTACTCGGGGTGACTGCCTACGTCGAGGTAGAGCCGCGCCCCGTTCCGCAGGAACACGTTGCTGCTGCGGCCCCATGACACCACGCGCCGGAACAGGTACCGCGCCACCTCATCGGGCGAGAGCCGCCGCTGCCCGCGGAAGGTACACGTGACGCCGTACTCGTTCTCGACCCCGAAGATTCGCCGATCCACACGCCAAGGCTACGTCCCGTTGTCCCCTGACAACAGCATCCCGGCCGTTACCCGCCGGCTCAGCCCCGTCCGGCGAGCAGGTTCGTATTCCAGACCAGCACGGTGTAGGGGCCGACATGGTAGGTGCGGGCAGGCGGTCCGAGGGCGGCCAGGGCCGCGGCGCTTGGCTCCCAGTGGTTGAAGTATCCGGCCTGGTCGTCGGTGACGACGAAGGTCGCGCGCTGCGAGCCAGGGTCGTACCAGGAGCTCTTGGCCTCCCACAGGTACGGCCGCAGCGAGGGCTGCACGGCCCGGACCGTGACGGCCCCGTTGCTGCCGACCGTGACGATGCTCGACAGCCAGTACCCGCTGATGCCGTCGGTCAGGTGGTGCTCGGCCAGGAACGCCGCCAGCTGGGCGTTGGCCGGCGGCACGGGCGGCTGGGCGACGGCGTACCCGAGGCTGGCCAGGTACCCGGCCGCCAGCACGGAGGCGAGACCGGCGCGCCAGCGGGTCCCGCGGACCCAGCCGAGGATGCCCGGTTCGCCGCGGGCGGCCAGTGACTCGGCCAGCACCCGGCCGGCCAGCACGGCGCCGAACGGCAGCACCACCGCGAACTCCCGGGCGTTCAGGTCGGTCGCGTTGGCCAGCGTGCTCGGCACGTACACCAGCACGTTGAGGACCATCGCCACGAGCAGGACCTGGCCGATCAGGTCGGGCCAGCTGGCGAACCGCCGCGCCACCCGGCATATGGCCCAGGCCACCACCGCCACCCCGGCCAGGTGCAGCACGGCGAAGGCCATCTCGGCCGCGGGCCCCTGCGGCTCGGCCCCGAACAGCGCGAGCAGTCCTTCCCCGGTCACCCACGCGTGCTTGGGCCAGGTGTGCAGCGGGGCCAGCCGGTAGCCCAGCGGGTGCACCACGAACCCGCCACTGGCCTGCAGCAGCCGGTTCACCAGCGCGGCCAGGCCGTAGGCGAGGATCGCCGCGACGGCCAGGGACACCTCGTACCAGCGCGCCTGCACCGCCGCCCCGCGCTCACCCGGGCGGGCGGCGAGGACGGCGCGGATGACGCGCATGGCGCAGACGGCGGCGAGCGGGATGATCCCCACCACGAGCACGAGCGGATCGGCCACCTGGACCCAGGTCAGCAGCAGCCCGGCGACGACGGGAATCGCCCAGCGCGGCTTGCTCCCGGCCCAGTCGATGACCAGCCAGGTCAGCATCAGCGGGATGGCGGTGCCGATGTGCCCCACGGACAGCAGCAGGACGAAGACACCCACCCCGAGCTGCGGGGCGATCATCAGGCCGGCGGTCAGGGCCATCGGCGGCCAGGAGCTGCCCACCGCCGGCCGGCGCTCTCGGGGTCCGCGGGCCAGCAGGACGGCGAACAGCACGGCCAGGGTGTAGGTCATCGCCGCCGCGACGTGCGCGGTGCCGGCGTGCAACCCGAGCAGGCCCTCGAGCAGCGCGTACTGCGGCAGCTCGGTCGGGTAGAAGGAGACGTCCGACAGGTACCAGCCGTGCAGCAGCAGGTTGCCGTGCAGCATGTCCCACGACATCAGCAAGATGTTCGCCGAGTCGGAGTTCTCCGTATAGGTGCGGGAGATCCGCAGGCAGGCGAGGAAGAGCAGCACCACGGCCGCCGCGATGGCGGCAGAGGCCAGCAGGCGGCGGCGCAGGACGGCCCGGGCCGCCGGTGGCCGATGGTCGACCGGGCGGGAAGGCGCGGCAGACTTCTCCGGCATTCCGCTTCTCGGCACGGCAGCGCTGCTCACTTCCGGCACGTCCTATTCGCTAGCCGCTTCGGAGGATAATTCCACAGGGTAGTGTGACATCGCACTGGTAGGCAGCGCGCGCGCCTGGCCAGATTTGCGCTTCCCGACAGACAGCCATGGTGGAGGCTCGCGGTTGCAGCTTACTTCGACGTCGGAAGAGGACCGGTCCCTCCGGCACGGTAGGCCGTCACCGTGGCCGGCGCTGAACCGGCCGATCGCGCCGGCGGTGATCGCGTTCCTCGGCTGGCTCGGCTTCGTCCTGGCTCGCTGGCAGATCTGGGCCAAGGGGCACCTCGCCCTGTTCATGCTGCTGGGCTCGGGGCGCACGGGATTCACCCACGCGAAGCAGCTGCCGCCGGGCGCGATGATCGGCGACCCGAATGCCGCGGGCTACGACGGGCAGTTCTACTACCGGCTGGCGCTGGACCCGTTCAACTGGCACAAGACCGCGTTCGGCATCACCATGGACCAGTCCTACCGGTACAGCCGGATCGGGTACCCGATCCTGGCCTGGATGGTCTCATTCGGCCAGCACCAGCTCGTGCCGCTGGCCCTGGTCGCGATCAACCTGCTCTGCGTGGCCGCCATGGCTTTCCTGGGCGCGATGTTCGCCCGCGACTCCGGCCGCCATGCCCTATGGGGGCTGGCCTTCGCGGCCTACTTCGGCCTGGTCATCAGCGTGGGCCGGGACACCGCCGAGCCGCTGGCCGAGGCGTGCATGCTGGGCGGCCTGCTCGCCTACCGCCGGACCAGGCCGGTCCTGGCCACCTGCCTGTTCGCGTTCGGCGCGATCACCAGGGAGACCATCCTGCTCGCTCCGGCGGCGATCGCGGTCACCCGGCTGGTGGCCTTTGCCCGCCGTCGCGCCCGGCCCGGCCTGGCCGACCTGACCTGGGTCGTGCCTGCCTTCCTCTACGGCGTGCTGGAACTCGCGGTCCATTTCGTGGTCAAGGGCGAGTTCCCGCTGCTGGCGAACGGCAGCCGCAACCTGGCCGTGCCGTTCACGGCGATGTTCCACGCGCTCAAGTTCGAGATCGGGCACATCAACGCCGCTCACCTGAGCCCGATCGACATCGCCCTGCTCGAATACGCCACGCTGGGCGTCTTCGTCGTGGCCGGGCTGGCGGTGCTGCTGGTGACCACCGCGCCGGTGCATGAGCGGCTGGCCTTCGTGTTCTTCGTGCTCCAGCTCGGACTGCTGTCCGGCCAGATCTGGACCAGCACCTTCGGGGACGGGCGCTCGCTCATCGAGCCCTACCTGATGGCGCTGATCCTGCTGCTCGCCACGCCTCGGCAGTACCTGAACTGGCGCTACCTCGGCCTCATCGTGGCCTGCGCGGCGCCGGTGCTGGCCGTGGTAGCCAGGCGCCGCATCCTGTACATGTAGGCGGTCCCGGGATCAGACCAGGCCGGGATGGCCAAGGCGGCTCAGCAGGTTGGCGTCCCAGACCATGATGGTGTAGCCGTCGTAGCTGTAGGTCCGCCGCGGCGGACCGAACGTGCGCAGCGCCGCGGACCGGGCCCCGGCCAGCTGGGCCGGGCCGTCGGCGACCAGGAAGGTCGCGTCGTACCGTGCCGGGTCGTAGGCCGCGTCGTCGGTCTCCCACTCATACGGCACGAACTCGTCGCCCGGCCCCACCGTCACCCCGCTGACCCGGACCCGGCCTCCGCTGGCCAGCGTCGTGCTGTTGGCCTGCCAGTAACTGGCCAGCCCGTCGGTGAGCCGGTGCGCCACCAGCCAGCCGGCCAGCGGCTGATTGGTCATCGGAGCGGGCCGCTGGGCCGCGCCATACGCGAGGGTGCCCAGATAGCCGACGGCGATCACCGCGAGGGCGGGCAGCAGCCAGAACTTCGCGGTCCTGGCCGTCTGGGCCAGGTTCAGCAGCGGCTCGGCCAGCATCCGCCCGGCCAGCACCGCGCCCAGCGGGAGCACCGCGGCGATCTCCCGCGCACCCAGGATGTCCAGCGCATGCGCGCTGAACATGTAGGTGCCCAGGTTGATCACGATGGCCACCGCGAATACCGATACCACCAGGTCCTGGAAGCGGTAGAGCCGGCCGAGCGCGAGAATCAGGGCGCAGATGACCAGGACGGCGCCGGCCAGGTGCAGCCAGGCGAAGACGACTTCGATCGCGGGCCGGGCGTTGTACACGTTGGCGCCGAAGAGCTCGAGCACGGCCTGGAACGTCACCCAGGCCTGGTGCCGGAGCGCGATGAGGGTGGTGTCCGACTCGACCGGCGCCTGCCGGTATCCGCCCAGGGCGGCGATGACGCGCGGCGCGGCCGAGCCGATTCCGCCGGCGGCGGCGGCCGCCGCGGCCAGGGACAGCTCGTACCACCGCGACGCCGGCCGCTCCCCGCGCCTGATCAGCCCCGGACAGGAACGTATGAGGACCACCAGGACCAGCGGCGCGATGCAGGTGATCAGCACGATCGAGTCGGCGATCATGGTCGAGGTCAGCAGGACGAACACGACCAGCGGCACGGCCCACCGGGCGGCCTTCCAGCGGTCGGGCGTGACCCGGTCGATGACCAGCCACGTGACCAGCACGGGCACGGCGGTGCCGGTGTGGTCCGGTGACAGCAGCACGATCTGGGTGGCACTGAGCTGGGGAGCCACCATGATGCCCCCGGCCAGCAGGACGCGCGCTGCGCCCGCCCGGCCCCGGACCCGGCCCTTGGCCAGGGCGGCGGCCAGCAGCACGAGCAGCGTGTAGGTCATGGCCGCGCCGACGTGGACCACCCACGCCCCGAGGCCGAGCACGGACTCGATCAGCGCGTACTGCGGGAGTTCGGTGGTGTAGAACGATACATCCGAGACCCGCCAGTGGTGCAGCGCCACGTTCCCGTGCAGCATGGCCCAGGCCTGCAGCACGTTGCTGGCCCCGTCGGAGGACACGGCCACCGTCTCGGACTGGCGCCAGTACACGATGAGCAGGCCCGCGACGGCCAGCACGACCGCGGCGGGTCGCCAGGCCGAGCGCGCCCGCGTGCGCACGATCCCCGGCGTGCGCACCGCGGCTTGGGTGGTCACAAAGGCCAAGACTACGGTCCGGCCGGACCGGGAGCGACTACGCCGCGGCACCGGCGATGATCTGGGAGTTCTTGAGCGTGGCGATGACGGTCGTCCCGGACGGCGCGGCCGGCGCGCTGAACCAGAACGGGGCGCCGCGGGCGATCTGCCCCGGCGTGCAGATGAACTGCCTGGTCATCATGAAGGTCCAGGCCGGGTCCGGCACGCAGGCCCGCACTCCGGTCCGCTCGGCCTGGACCAGGAAGCCGGTGACATCGATCCAGGCGCCGTGGTCGAAGCGGATCACGACGGTCCTGCCGTGAGCCTGGGCCGCCACCGCCTGAACCGCGTGCGGCAGGGCCGCGTCGGTGTCTTCGGTGCTCACCGCCGTGGCCGGCGCCGCCGCGAACACGACCACGCCGAGGACGGCCGCGCCCGCGGCCAGCACGGCACCCAGCCGCACGGGCGGGGCGTGCACCACGGCCACCGCGATCACCAGCAGCGTGATGATCGGCGCCGAGAAGTAGAAGTAGCCGATGTAGTAGTGGGTCAGGCTGTCGATCCCGACCGCGGCGTACACCGCGAAGGCCAGCGTCGAGACCACGTTGACGGCGAGCAGGGCGGCCAGGAACCGGCGCATGGCGCCGCGCGTAAGCCACCACACGGCGGCGATCGCGACCGCGTACGACACCACCGGCACCAGTGCCGCGGCCCACGTGCGGCCGCCGTGCCACCAGAACCACAGCGCGTACCGCACGATCTGCCCGAGACCGTGCCCGCCGGCCCGCGAGGACGAGGTGTAGGAGAAGTACTTGCCGAAGTCGCCCGGCCAGTGCAGGGCCAGGTTGACCGCGATCGGCAGCGCGAAGACCGCGCTGATGACCGCCACCGGTACCCAGGCCCGCGGGCGGGTGAAGGCCCGCCACGAGGCGCGCGGTCCGTGCTGCCAGATCACCGCGGCCGCCGTGGCGGCGAGGATCACCGGCACGAAGAACAGGAAGCAGGCGTGCCCGTGGAGCAGGAACCAGCCGGTCAGCGTCAGGATCCACAGGTCACGCGACCCGCCGGCCGCGACCGAGGCCGCCGCGACCAGGAAGGCGATATACGTCGGGACGTACATCCACGGCATCCAGTCGAGGCTGAGGATCGACGGCTCGGTCGCGACGAAGCCGAGGACCACCGCGAGGCAGACCGCCGCGCCGCGCAGTGACCGGGTCCAGCCGTACACCACGCCGGTGATCGCCGACACGAACGCGCTGTTCAGCGCGAACACCGCGAGCACGTGCGCGTTCCACGCGGTGGGCACCAGGTGCAGCGCGGACAGGAACAGCCACTGGCCGGCCGCCTGCACGTACATGTAGGCCGGCCCGGGATGGTTGAAGCCCTCCCGGGAGTAGTTCCCGATGAGCAGCGTGCCGTGCATGGCCTGCTGGATCAAGATGGAGTTCGCCCCGGCGTCACCCTGTTCGTAGAAGCTGACCGTGAACAGGAAACGGCTGCGGACCACGAGCACGGCCAGTACGAGCGCGAACGGCGCGACCCAGATCCACCAGGGCCGGCGATCGGTGACCGGCAGCGGCGGACCGGGCGAGCGGGAGCCGGGGACCGGCCGCCGGCCGGGGCCAGCCGCCGCCTGCGCGGTCGTCAGGTCCTGCCCGCCCATCGTGATACCGCCAGCGTTCAGATCGTGCCGTTCTTGACGGCCTCGTCGATCCAGGGGATGACCTCGTCCAGCATCTCATCCAGGGTCGTGGTGGCCTCGAAGCCGAGGATCTTCTTGGCCTTCTCGGTGTCGGGGACGCGGCGCTGAACGTCGTACTCGAACGGGTCGTCGTGGACGAGCCGCAGCGGCACCCCGTCCCCCTTGACCTTGCGCCAGATGGTCTCGGCCAGTTGCCGGACCGTCGTGCTCTCCGCGGTGGACAGGTTGAAGTCCTCGTTGAGGGCGTCTTGGTGCTCCATGGCGGTCACCACGCCGACGGCCAGGTCACCGCCGTAGGTGTAGTGCCGCACCTGGTCACCCGAACCGAGGATGTGCAGCGGGTCCTGGCCCTTGAGCACCTTCTGTACCAGGTCGGGGACCACGTGGCTCATCGCGAGCTGGACGTTGCCGGACAGGATCTCCTGATCGCCCAGGGCCCGGCTCTCGCCGATGCCCACGCAGTTGAACGGCCGCACCAGGGTGTACGGGAGGGCGTACTGGTCCCAGGCGGCGCGGGCGAAGTATTCCACGGCCAGCTTCTGGAACCCGTAGGACGACAGGGGCGGCGGGATCTGCCGCTGCTGGCCCTCGTAGGAGGGCCACTCGTCCGCGCTCTCGAACACCATCGACGAGGACAAGTAGGTGACCTTGCGCAGCCTGCCGTCCCGCCGCGCGGCGATCGCGGCGTCGCAGGACGCTGCGATGATCCGCTCGTTCGTGGCCAGCAGGTCATAGGCGTAGGTGTGGAAGTAGGAGATGCCTCCGATCATCGCCGCGCCGGCGATGAAGTGATCACAGTCGGCCAGCAGCCGGGTCATCAGCCGCACGTCCTGCGCGTCGCCCTCGACCAGCTCGTAGTCCGGGTGATCGTCGTAGGACTTGCGCACCTTCCCGTACTTGGAGAAGTTGTCCAGCCCGACCACCGCGTACCCGCGTCGGAGCAGCTCTTCAACGACGTACCCGCCGATGAATCCCGCGGAGCCGCTGACCAGAACCTTCTGCATCAATTTCCCTTCACTTATTGTGCTCTGCTGATCCTCGGGCCGCGTCGCCCCTGGACCGGATCTGCTCGGCGGTCAGCTTCGGCCCGAACGCGAACCGATACCAGCGCAGGTATCTCGGAATCCATCTGGCCACCCGGAAGTTGGATACTCCGGCTTGCCGGTCCAGCCATATCGTGGGGATCTCGGCGACCGGCAGGCCCATCCGCTTGGCCTTGGCGGTCAGCTCGATGCCGATCTCGAACCCGTGCCGCGAGTCGATGCCGACCTGCCGCACGAAGCTCGTGGAGTAGGCCTTGAACGAGTTGGTCGCGTCCCGGGTACCGGTATGGGCCAGCAGCCGCAGCGACCGGCCCGCGCTCTTGGACAGGAAGGCCTTCATCACCGGGCCGCCGACCTGCTGGCCGCCGGCCATGTAGCGGGAGGCGGCGGCGACCGCGACTCCGCGGTCGACCAGCCGGGCCAGGTCGTCAATCTGCCGCGGATCATCGCAGCCGTCGGCCATCGTCACCACCGTGACCGGGGCAGCGGCCGCGTCAATGCCGAACCTGATCGCGTTGGCGGGCCCGGGCCCGTAGGTGTTCACCAGGCACCGGATGCGCGGCTCCTTGAGCGCGTACTCCGTCACCACCGGGACCGTGGTGTCGCCCTCGTCGTCGACGACGACGAGAACCTCGCACTGCAGGCGGACCGATTCGAAGAGCCGGTCGAGCACGGGCACGATCTGGTCGCCTTCGTTGTAGGCGGGCACCACGATCGATACCCGGGGCACCTCAGGGTTCATACGCGCACACCGTTGCCGAGGATGTTCCAGATGTCGGCGATCGGCTTGTCCGTGGCCAGGTCGCGGTATTCGGGGTGCGGCGCCCCGATCACCAGCAGGTCTGACCGGGATATCACCTCGTCCAGCGGCCGCAGGGCGGGGTCGACGGTCACGTACGGGTCGGTGGTCAGCACCGCGTCGGCCTTGAAGGCCAGGATCCGCTTGAGCTTGTACGACAGGCTGGACCTGATGTCGTCCGAGCCGCCCTTGAACGCCATGCCGAGGATGCCGACCGTCATCGAGGCCAGGTCGTACTGCTGCTCGAGCCGGTGCACCACGTACAGCGGCAGGCCCTCGTTGATGGCCATCGCGGTGTGGCCGAGCGCGAAGTTGTTGTGGTTGAACGCGGCGAGCTGCATGGTGTCCTTGAACAGGCAGGGGCCAGCCGCGAAACCCGCCGCCGGCATGTCCGCCGCCCGCGGGTAGTCCGTGGCCAGCCCCTGGCGGATCCGCTCGAAGTCCAGGCCCCGGTCGTTGGCCATCATGTAGAGCTGGTTGGCGGTGGCGAACTTGATGTACCGCCACACGTTGGTGAACAGCTTGGCCAGCTCCGCCTCTTCTGGCGACATCGGCACCAGCTTGCTGGTCAGCATCCCGAACAGCTTCGAGGCCCGCTCCAGCGCGGCGGTCGAGCGCGCGGAGACGATCTGCGGCAGCTCGAACAGCTCGGTCATGGCCTTGCCCTCGGCGATCCGCTCGGGGCAGAACGCGACCTCGATCTGCGCGCCGAACCCGGCCACCATCTTCTCCACCAGGGCCGTCACACCGGGGTAGACGGTGCTGCGCAGGATCAGCAGCTGGCCGTCCCGCAGGTACTGGGTGCAGCCGCCGAGCGCGTTCGGGATCGCCGCCTGGTCGGGATTGAGGTGCTCGTCCACCGGCGTGCCGATGACCACCACCACGTGCTCGGCCGTGCTCACGATGGCCGGATCGGTTGACGCCTCGAGCCGGCCGGCCGCCCGCACCCGCTGCAGGACCTCTTCCGCACCCGGCTCCGCGAACGGCATCCGGCCCGCGTTCACCGTCTGGACGGCGGACTCGCTGACGTCATAGATGCCGACCCGCGCGCCGCGGTCCGCGAAGGCGATGGCCAGCGGCAAGCCGACATGGCCACAGCCGCCGATCACCACGACCTGACGGTCAAACTGGCCAGATTCCGACGTACCCGTCATCGCATGCCTTCCAAAGAATTTTTTCCCCGGCCGGGCGGCCCGGCACCGCCCGCCGCCTCACCTTACCGCTACCGCGTGCCGCCCGAGTTTCGTCGACCGGAGGCCGCGAGCAAAGCCAGTGGGCTGTACAAGCGTAGCCGTAACTATCCCGCTGCTACCCTCGGTCAGCAGTAATGACGTCCGCCGGGGCAGAACGGAGTACATGATGGGTGGTTCCGAGCTGGAAACGCCCGTCACGGCGGCGGAGCCTGCCTCGCACCCGCGGCCCGCGGCGCCCTGGCCGCGCCGCCTGGCCGGCCCGGCGGTGTTCGCCGCGGCCGGCCTGGCCCTGTTCGCCGCTTACCTGCGGCAGGCGCAGACCGTCCCGATCATGTCGGACGGGGCCTCCAACGCGCTCCAGGCCTGGGACCTGCTGCACGGCAACGTGCTGCTGCGGGGCTGGACGATGTCCGACGTCTCGTTCTACACCACCGAGATACCGCAGTACATGCTGGTGGAGCTGGCCCGCGGGCTGAACCCCGGCGTGGTGCACATTTCCGCGGCGATGAGCTACACGCTGCTCGTGCTCGGCGCGGCCCTGCTGGCCCGGGGGCACGCGGCCGGGCGCGAGGGCGTGATCCGGATGCTGGTCGCGGCCGGGATCATGCTCGCGCCGTCGCTGGGAACCGGCACCGTCACGCTGCTGTCCAACCCCGACCACACCGGCACCCAGGTCCCGATGCTGGTGATCTGGCTGATCCTCGACCGGGATCCGCAGCGCAGGCCGCGCATATGGGTGCCCGTCGTGGTGACGGTCCTGCTGGCCTGGGTGCAGGTCGGCGATCCGCTGGTGCTGTACGAAGGGGTGCTGCCGCTGGTGGTGGTCTGCGCGTTCCGGATCATCCGGCGGCGCGGCGGGGTGGCGGAGTCTATTTCCGGCAACTGGTACGAGCTGGCGCTCGCGGGCGGGGCGCTCATCTCGGCGGGTGCCGCGTGGGCCGCGCTCAAGCTGATCACCCGGCTGGGCGGGTTCGAGGTCCGGCCGCCGGCCGTGGCGCTGGCCCACGTCGCCCACCTGCCCGCCAACGTATGGGTCGGGGTGCAGAGCGTGCTGCTGCTGTACGGCGCGTATTTCTCCCGGGAGCAGAACGGGGCGCAGATCGGCATCGCGCTGGTGCACCTGGCCGGAGTCGCCCTGGCGGTCTGGGCGGCCGGACGGGCCCTGCGCCGGTTCGGCAGCCAGGACCTGGTCGTGCAGGTTCTGACCGTGGCGCTGATCGTGCTGCTGGCGGCCTATGTGGTCCGAGGCAAGCCGAACGTGGCAGGCAGCGCGCACGAGATCGCCGGGGTGCTGCCGATCGGAGCGGTGCTGGCGGGCCGGCTGCTGTCCGGGACGCTGGCGCGCGGCCGGGTGCTCATCCCGGCGCTGGCGCTGATCCTGGGCTGCTACGCCGGGATCGAAGTGCACAACACCGTCCAGCCACGTCCCGCCGATCCCGATGCACAGGTCGCGGACTGGCTGCGGGCGCACCACCTCAGTTACGGGTTTGGCGACTACTGGAACGCCAACGCGATGACGGTGGACGGCGGAAACCAGGTCCAGGTCAGGTACGTCAGCCGGACCGGCGACACGCTCGTCCAGCGGCCCTGGGAGTCAGACAGCTCCTGGTATGACCCGACGCAGCACGACGCCATCTTCCTGGTGACCCCCGGGCCGGCCGGCACATGCTCGCCGGGCGTGCCGGCCGGGTGGGAGGCCGCCGCGCGGGCCACGTTCGGCCCGCCTTCCGGGACCTACCAGGTGGCCGGATTCACCATCCTGGTCTGGCCCAAGAACCTGCTGGGGGACCTGGCCACCAAGCCGCCGCACGGCCCGATCAACTGCTGAGCTCGCTCAGCGCGGGAGGCTGGCCAGGAGGTTCTTGTCCCAGACCATGACCGTGTAGGGGCCGAAGTTGTAGACGTGGGCCGGACGGCCGAAGTACTTGCTGATCAGGGCGCGCGGCTCCCAGTTGTTCATGAAGCCCGGCGTGCTGGACAGCACGACGAAGTTGGCCCGCTGGGCGGCCGGGTCGTACCAGGCGGGCTTGGCCAGCCACAGATCTGGCGCCAGCGTGGGCTTCAGCAGCGCCCTGACCGTGACCTGGCCGTCGGTCTGGACCGTGACGATGCTGCTCTCCCAGTAGCCGCCCAGGCCGTAGCGCAGGTGATGGGCCTGTAGCCAGGACGCGACCCGGGCGAAGGCCGACGGCGAGGCGGGCTGGACCACGTCGTGCGCGAGACCTCCCAGGTAGCCGAGCAGGACGACCAGGCCGGCCATGGCCGCGGCCATCCGGGCCCGGCGGGCGAGCGGACGGCCGGCCCGCGCTCCGGCCGCCTGGGGGCTGACCAGCATCCGGGCGGCCAGCGCCGCCCCGAACGGCGCGACCACGGCGACCTCATGCGGACCCTCGGAGCCCGCGCTGGTCACCACGAACAGCACGATGTTGAGCACGATGGCGACGGCCAGGACCTGGTCCACCAGGGCGGCGCCGGAGAAGAACCGCCGGGCCAGCAGGAGCAGGGCCAGGGCAACCAGGGCCAGGCTCACCATGTGGAGCAGCGCGGTGTAGTAGGGCCCGCCGGCCAGCCCGCGGTAGTCGGCCCCGAAGATCTGCGGCACGGCCCACAGCGAGTGCAGGTTGGCCGGGATGTCGTGCACGGTGAACGTGAACGGGACCGGGTTCAGGATGTAGCCGCCCAGGGCCCGGAGCACCCGCTCGGCCACCCAGGCCAGTCCGGCCGCTGCGCCCGCCGCCGCGATGAGCGACAGTTCGTACCGGCGCGCGGCGAGGGCGCGGGACAGGCTGCGCTCCCGGATCGCGGCCTCGGCGATCCGCAGGGCGCAGACCACGGCCAGCGGCACCACCGCGACCACGAGCACCAGCTGGTCGGCGACCAGCACCCAGGCCAGGCCCAGCCCGGTTAGGACTGGTATGTACCAGTGCTGCGGAGCACGGTCCAGCAGCAGCCAGATGAGCAGGACGGGGACCGCGGTGCCGATGTGGCCGACGGTCAGGATCAGGGCGGTCACGCCGACGCCGAGCTGCGGCGCGAGCAGGATTCCGGCCGCGATCGCCATCCTGATGACCGCCGTCCGGCTGGTGAACCCGCCCCGGGCCAGCAGCACGGCGAGCAGCACGACCAGCGTGTAGGTCATGGCCGCCGCGATGTGTGCGGTGTTGGCGTGCACGCCGAAGAAGATCTCCAGCAGGGCGTACTGCGGCAGCTCGGTGGTGTAGAACGACACGTCGGTCAGGTACCAGCCGTGCAGCAGCAGGTTGCCGTGCAGCAGGTCCGACGCCGCGAGCAAGATGTTGGCCTGGTCGGAGTTTTCCGGGACGGTCCGCGACAGCCTCAGGTACACGGCGAACAGGGCCAGCGCGCCGACGGCGAGCGCGGCCAGCTCGACCCAGCGGCGGGCCGGCCGCTCCAGTGGCGTGCTACCGGGCCCGGCCGCCTCGTCGGATGGGGGTTCCGTCTCGGGCCCCGCGCGGAGCACGCCCATGGCATCCGGAGTTTAGCTCAACGATCGGAACACCGCGCTTTCACGGCGAGCCCACTGGGAAAACACAGCTTTCTCACCGGTACGGACGCCTCATCAGCGCTACAGTCTCGCCAATATTGCGCGGCGGAGTGTCTTGGCCTGGCCCGCCCTCCCGGAGGAATGGACGATGCCTGGTCAGGAGCTTGTATTTGCTCATGCTGACGCACCCGGCGATGACGGCCGGCGGGGGCCCGGGTCGCTCATCACGCGCACCGACCGGCCCATCGTCCCGGGCTTGATCGCCCTGCTGGCTGCCCTGGCCTTCGTGCTGGCCCGCTGGCAGACCTGGGCCAAGGGCAACATCGGCCGGTTCATCCTGGTCGGGCGGCGTTTCGCGACGCCGTCCCAGCTGCCGCACGGCGTGCCGGTAGCGCCGACCTACGGCTATGACGGGCAGTTCTTCTACCGGCTGGCGCTGAACCCGGTCAACTTCAGCCACATCGCCTATGGCATCAGGGTCGACCAGCCCTACCGGTTCATGCGGATCGGCTATCCCTGGCTGACCTGGCTGCTCTCCTTCGGACAGCATGTCCTGGTACCCACCGTGCTCGTCGCGATCAACGTCGCCGCCATCGGGGCCATGGGCTATCTCGGCGGGGTGTTCGCGCGGCAGGGCGGCCGGCACGCGCTGGCCGGGCTGGTCCTGCCGGCCTACTTCGGCCTGATCACCAGCCTGTCCAGGGATACGGCCGAGCCGCTGGCCGCCGTCTGCCTGCTGGCCGGGCTCCTCGCGATCCGGGCCCGCCGTCCGCTGCTGGCCGGCCTGCTGCTCGCCTACGGCGCGCTGACCAGGGAATCGGTGATGGTCGCCGTGGCCGCCCTGGCCGTCGCCCAGGTCATCGGCGTCATCCGCCGCCAGCGCCCCGTGCGGCCCGGACGCGACGACCTGGCCTGGGCCCTCCCGGCCGTGGCCTTCGTGGCGTGGCAGGTCGTGGTGAAGCTGGCCGTCGGCCGCTTCCCGCTGCTGGTCGACGAGGGCCAGAACACCGGGTCACCGTTCATCACCCCGCTCAAGGCGCTTGAGCACAATCTCGGGCATCTCAACCTGCACCAGTTCGAGCAGTACGACCTGTGGTTCCTGGAACTGGCTATCCTCATCCTCTTCGCGGCCGCCGCGCTGGCGTCCTGGCGGTGCACGAACGCGCCGCTGCATGAACGGCTCGCGCTGGTCTTCTACATGATCGAGATCTGCGTGGTATCGCCGAGCACCTGGTACAGCCTCGACGCCGACCTGCGCTCCTTCATCGAGGTCTACCTGCTGGCCGCGATCATCCTGCTGGGCACGCCCCGGCGCAACCTGGGGGCCTGGCTGCTCCCCGTGCTGGGGGTGATCACGGTCCCGGCGATCATCGTGGTCACGCAGCGCAGGCTGGTCGGGTCGTGACGCGTCACCAGTCGGTGGCGATGTACTTGGTCTCGGTGAACTCCAGGAGCCCCTCGTGCGCGCCCTCGCGGCCGATGCCGGACTGCTTCACGCCGCCGAACGGGGCCGCCGGGTCCGAGACCAGCCCGCGGTTGAGGCCGACCATGCCGGCCTCGAGCGCCTCGGACACCCGCAGGCCACGGCTCAGGTCCCGGGTGTAGACGTAGGAGACGAGCCCGAACTCGGTGTCGTTGGCCCAGGAGACAGCGTCTGCTTCCGCGGTGAACCTGACCACGGGCGCCACCGGGCCGAAGATCTCGGTGCCGAGGATGCCCGCATCCGGCGGGACCTGGTCGATCACCGTCGGGGTGTAGAAGTAGCCGCGCCGGTCCGGCGCCCGCCCGCCGGTGACCACCTTGCCGCCGTCCGCCGTGGCGGACTCGACGAGCTCGGCCACCTTGGTCCGGGTCGGCTCGTTGACCAGCGGGCCGACGTCGGTGGCCGGATCCAGGCCCGGCCCCACGACCATGCGGTCCAGGCGGGCCGCGAACGCCCGGCTGAACTCGTCGGCGACCGCCTCGTGTACGTAGAAGCGGTTGGCCGCGGTGCAGGCCTCGCCGCCGTTGCGCATCTTGGCGATCAGGGCTCCCTCGACCGCGGCGTCGATGTCGGCGTCCTCGAAGATGATGAAGGGCGCGTTACCGCCGAGTTCCATCGAGCAGTTCACCACGGTGTCGGCGGCCTCGCGCAGCAGGATCCGGCCCACCTCGGTCGACCCGGTGAAGGACAGCTTGCGGACCCGCGGGTCATTCAGCATGGCCGACACCACCGCGCCGGACTTCCGCGAGGTCAGCACGTTGACCACTCCGTCGGGCACGCCCGCCTGGGCCAGCAGTTCGGCGATGTACAGCGCGGTCAGCGGCGTCTCCGAGGCCGGCTTGAGCACGACCGTGCAGCCGGCCGCCAGCGCCGGGCCGATCTTGCGGGTGGCCATCGCGGCCGGGAAGTTCCACGGCGTGACGAGCACCGAGACGCCGACCGGCTGGCGCATGACCAGGATCTTGTTGGCCCCGGACGGCGCCTGCATCAGCACGCCCTCCATCCGGACCGCCTCTTCGGCGTACCAGCGGAAGAACTCAGCTGAGTAGGCGGCCTCGCCCTTGGCGTCGCGCAGGGCCTTGCCGTTCTCGGTGACCATCAGCTTGGCCAGCGCGTCGGAGTTCGCGGTCATGAGCTCGAAGGTCCGGCGCAGGCATTCCGCGCGCTGCCGCGGCGGGGTCGCAGCCCAGCCGGCCAGCGCGTCGTGGGCCGCCGTGACCGCGTCCAGCGCGTCCTCCACGGTCCCGTTGGCCACCTCGGCCACCGCGTCCTCGGTGGCCGGGTCGATCACCGGCAGCGTGTCACCGCCTCGCCCGCTGGTCCACTCCCCGCCGATCAGCAGGTCCGTGGGTACTTCGATACCGACCAGTTCGGCCCGGTTGCTCACCATTCCTCCAGACTCTTGCGCACCGTCTCGGTGATCCTGTCCGCCGAGGGCAGTACGTAGTCTTCGAGCTTATCTGCGGCCGGTAGCGGGATATGGGGGGTGGTGATGCGGACCGGCGGGCCGGTCAGGGCGCCGTACGCCTCCTCGGCCACGATCGAGACGATTTCCGCGCCCCAGCCGCACAGCCGGGGATTCTCCTCGACGGTGAACAGCCGGCCGGTGTTGGCCACCTCGGCCAGGATCGTCCGGGTGTCCAGCGGGACCAGCGACCGCACGTCGATGACCGTGACCTCGATGCCGTGCTCGGCGGACAGCCGCTCGGCCGCCGCCACTGACCGGGGCACCATGGCGGCCAGCGCCAGGATCGTGGCGTCCCGGCCCGGCCGCAGGATCCGGGCCCGGCCCAGTTCGTCGACCACCTCGCCGTCGGGCACCTCGCCCTTGCTCGCCATCAGGCCCTTGTGCTCGAAGAACACGACCGGGTCGGGATCCCGGACGGCCGCGGCGAGCAGGCCCACCACGTCCCGCGGGCTGGACGGGGCGACGACCTTGAGGCCCGGCACCGCCATGGCCCAGTTCTCCACCGACTGCGAGTGCTGGGCCCCGAACCGGACCCCGGCCCCGTTGGCGCACCGGACGACCAGGGGCAGCGCCAGCTGGCCGTCGGACATGTACCGGATCTTGGCCATCTCGTTGGCGATCAGGTCCCAGCAGACCGCGAAGAAGTCGCTGAACATGATCTCCGCGATCGGGCGCAGGCCGGTCATCGCGGCACCCACCGTGGCGCCGAGGATGGCCTGCTCGCTGATCGGGGTGTCGCGGACCCGCTGCGGGCCGAACTCCTCGAGCAGGCCGACCGTCGTCTTGAACACCCCGCCGGCCGCCGCCACGTCCTCGCCGAGGAATACGACGTTGGGGTCGCGCCGCATCTCCTGCGCGATACCCCGGGCCACCGCCTCGCGGTAAGTGATAACTGCCACCACGGCTCCGTTCGGAAAATTATGAAATTACGGCGATGACCGTCGCGACCGGTACGGTCTCGCCTTGCTGTACCCGGATCTCGCTGAGCACGCCGGTGACGGGGGCCGGTATCTCGGTGTCCACCTTGTCGGTGCCGATCTCCAGCAGCGGCTCGCCCTCGGTGACCGCGTCGCCGACCTGCTTGAACCACTCGTTGACGGTGCCCTCGTCGACCGTCTCCCCCATCCGGGGCATGACGACGTCCATCAGTTCCTCCAGGCGTGGCCGCCGTCGGCCCACACGTTGGTGGCGGCCAGCTCGACGCTCGGCTCGGGACCGGCCTTGGCTTCCTCGGTGGCGCGGTCCACCGCGTCCTTCGCGCTCTTGTCGATGGCGTCCAGGACCGCCTCGTCGACGCCGCGGCCGATGAGGACCCGGCGGTAGGCGGGCAGCGGGTCCCGGGCCAGCCAGGCCTTGACCTCCTCGTCGGGCCGGTACTTGCCCGGATCGGCCCGGGAGTGGCCGCCGTGCCGGTAGGTGAGCGCCTCGATCAGGGCCGGGCCGCCGCCGTCCCGGGCGCGGGCGATTGCGGCCTGGGCCACCTCGTAGACCGCTTCCACGTCGTTGCCGTCCACCACTACCGGGTCCAGCCCGTAGGAGGCGGCCCGGTCGGCGGCGGGCCGAGGCACTGCGGTCACCGTGCCGATCGCCGTGTACTCCATGTACTGGTTGTTCTCGCAGACGAAGATCACCGGCAGGTGCCAGACCGCGGCCAGGTTGAGCGCCTCGTGGAAGGCGCCGATGTTGGTCGCCCCGTCGCCCATGAAACAGGCCGTGACCTGCTTGGTGCCCCGGTACAGAGCCGACCAGGCCGCACCGTTGGCGATGACCAGCTGCGCGCCGATGATGGCGTAGGCGCCGAGGATGCCGCGGGAGACGTCCAGCAGGTGCATCGAGCCGCCCTTGCCGTGCATGAGGCCGTTCTCCCGGCCCAGCAGTTCGGCCATCACCGGGGTCATCGGCGTGCCGCGGGCCAGCACGTGGTTGTGGCCGCGGTAGGTGGTGAACACGTAGTCGTCGTCGTTCATCGCCTGCGACACGCCCGCCGCGACCGCCTCCTGGCCGGTGCCGAGGTGCGTCGTCCCCTTGACCAGGTTCTGCAGGAACAGGTCGTGCGCGCGCTTCTCGAACTGCCGGATCTCGGTCATCTTCCGGTACATCTCGAGCGAGGTGGCCTGGTCTATTTCCGGCACGTGATCGCCTTTTGTCAGTAGGGATTGGTGACGTAGAGATCCTGGGCGGGGAACTTGGTCAAGATGTCGACCCCGTTCGGGCCGACCACCACCTCTTCCTCGATCCTGGCCGCCGACCGCCCGTCGGTGGCCGGGCAGTAGGTCTCCAGGGCGAAGACCATGCCCTCCTTGATCTCCAGGGGCGCGTCGAGCGAGGTGAGCCGGGAGATGATGGGACGTTCGTGCAGGGCCAGCCCGAGCCCGTGCCCGAACTCCAGGCCGAAGGCGGTCTTCTCATCGGCCAGCCCGATCTCGCTGGCCTCGGGCCAGAGCCGGGCCACCTGGTCCGTGGACACGCCGGGCTTGATCATGTCGATGGCGACGTCGATCCACTCCCGGGCCCGCTTGTACGCGTCCTTCTGCGGCTCGGTGGCCCAGCCGACCGCGAAGCAGCGGTAGTAGCAGGTCCGGTAGCCGTTGTAGGAGTGCATGATGTCGAAGAAGGCCTGCTCGCCGGGGCGGATCATGCGGTCGGAGAAGTTGTGCGGGTGCGGGTTGCACCGCTCGCCGGACACCGCGTTGATGCTTTCCACATCGTCGGAGCCCATCTCGTACAGGCGTTTGTTGGCCAGGGCGACGATCTCGTTCTCCCGGACGCCGGGCTTGAGCGCGGCGGCGATGTCCTGGTAGGTGCCGTCGACCAGCGCGGCCGCGGTGGCCAGCAGGGTGATCTCGTCCCGGGACTTGAGCTCGCGGGCATCCAGCATCACCTGCTGGCCGTCCCTGACCTCCACGTGCTGTCGTTGCAGCTCGAAGAAGGTGGGGACTTCGGCCCAGTCCACGCCGACGGGTTCGTTGGCCACGCCTGCCTGGGCCAGGCGGTCCTTGATCTCGGCGACCTGCTTCTGGGTGAGCCCGGAGGCGGGCGGGGCGGCGCCGCGCATGGTGGTGTAGGAGGCGATGCAGTTCTCCGGCTTCAGCCACGGGCAGTACATCCGGTGGTGCACCGCGGCCGAGCCGAAGTCCCACAGGACCAGCTCGCCGGTGCGGGTGTACAGCGCGTACCGGCACAGCTTGTCCCGGGTCCACTCGCCGATGGCGACGCCGGTCAGGTACCTGATGTTGTTGTTGTCGAAGACCAGCAGCGCGCCCAGCCCGGCGTTCTCCATGGCTTGTCGGGCGCGGTCCAGCCGGTAGGCCCGCAGGCGGCCGAAGTCGAGCCTTTCCTCGAAGTCGACGTTCATCCGGCCTGGTGCGGGGGCAAGGGGAAGTGCAGGTACGGCCATGGGAGCTCCTCTGCTCGTCGCACCAACCATCCAATGCCGTGTGCAGTGGGACTGTCAAGATTTGCCGGGCGCGGCGTGCAGTGTACGTTTACATCATGTCGGCTGGCTTCGATCCGGGGACCGGGCTCGGCCCCCGGCTGCGCCTGGCCCGCGAGGAACGGCAGCTGTCCGTGCGCGAGCTGGCGCGCCGGATCGGGTGTTCGGCCAGCCTCATCTCGCAGATCGAGCGGGGCGTCTCGGTGCCGTCGGTGGGCGTGCTGTATTCGCTGGCTACCGAGCTGGAAAGCTCGCTGGACCACCTGCTGTTCGGCGCGGACCCGCGGCGGCCCCCTGCCGTTACCGGTTCTGGCGAGCCCGCGAGCCGTGAGCCCGTTTCCGCCGCGCCTGCTATCGTCCAGCGGGCGGGCTGCCGCAACATCATCGACCTGGCCAGCGGCGT
>Ga0335074_10001616_pt1 | contig 30546 bp, 33 predicted proteins | sample Lox_Sample_23_FD_206715 | JGI IMG/M metagenome (GOLD analysis project Ga0335074, IMG submission 206715) | Soil microbial communities from Loxahatchee National Wildlife Refuge, Florida, United States - Lox_Sample_2.3 | ecosystem: Environmental > Terrestrial > Soil > Wetlands | place: USA... | reverse complement strand
CCTTGGCGTGCGCCAGCGTGGTGGCGACAGAGGTCTTGACGCCGAACTCATAAGGCCGGTGCGCTTTGCCTTTGCCGATGCATTCCACTTCCGGGGCATGCAGCGAGTAGACTTTGGGTCCGCGCTGCAGAGATGACCGCGTCAGGTGCGGGACCGTCGCCTGCAAGGCATAGAGACAATCGTCGAGCGGCAGCAGCGTGTGCTTGCGGAAGGCAACGATCACCGCCTCTTCCTCCTTGGAGAGGACCGTCGAATGAGGCTCCTTCGGCCCCATCCGCGCATCGCTGACAGTTCCCCGATGCCGTCATTTGGCGACCGTTTTCGGGTTGATCCCGTAGCGAACGGCCAGTTCCCTCAGGCTCGCTTGACTATTTTGTATTGCTCGACGGACCGCCTCAGTCGTCGTGGCGCTGCCGTGAAGAATCTGTCCCATAGCGAATCCCTCTGTAGATCGTGGTAGAATGCACCACGACTCTTCGGGACTAAACACCTAGAATTCGCGCATGAGCGTTGCCGAACTTCAAACTGAGCCCCGCTTGCGGCGAGGACTGTCGACTGAAGAGGCGCGATCACATCATGGTGAGCAACGCGAGAAAAACGCGCGACTTACGATTCTGATATGGACATGGGCATCGCTGACGGTCAAGTATTCGTCAAAGGTTGTCACGAATGCCTGAAGCGCGGTACTGCCGGCAGCGGTCGTCGCGCCTATGAGTTAGCCGCGCCGGAGTCCCGACCGAGGGATGTTCCGCTGTCAATGGCAAAGGGGAGACTGCAATGAACCTTGCAAAATTCACAAAGACGCTTCTCGGGTGTGCCTGCGCCGCGCTCGTTCTTGCGCCTGCTGGCAGTGCTCAGGCGAAGGGCTTCAAGGTCATTTATACGTTTTGTTCGCAAAACAATTGCAGCGACGGCGGAATCCCGTACGGCGGATTGATTCTGGACAACAAGGGTAATTTGTACGGGACGACCTCCATCCAAGGTAATCTGAAATGCCATAGCCCGTTTGGTTGTGGCACTATGTTCGAACTTACAACGCAAGGCGCCCTGACGGGGCTGCATTCTTTCAAGACGGGGCAGGGACAGGAATCGCTGGCAAATCTGGTTCCCGACAAGAAGGGCAACCTGTACGGATCGTTGACATATGGCGGCAACGACGGCTGCAATAAGGCCGGCTGCGGTACCGTTTACAAACTGGCAGCGGATGGCACCGAAACGACGCTTTATGTATTCACCGGTGGAGCAGACGGCGGCAATCCCTTCGGCACACCGATCATGGACAAGGATGGCAATCTGTATGGCACGACTGTGGGCGGCGGCTTGAATGCATGCGGCGGCGGCTGCGGCACTGTTTATAAAGTAACGCCAAGCGGCACGGAAACCGTACTCTATAATTTCTGCTCAGATATCCAAAACGGCAATTGTCTTGATGGAATATTCCCCGAGGCAGGTCTCATCGCCGACAAAGCCGGTAATCTGTACGGGACGGTGGTCGGTGGAGGTTCGAACGGTTACGGAGCCGTATTCGAGCTGGCGCCGGACGGAACGGAAACGGTCCTGTATAGCTTCAAGGGGGGCGCCACCGACGGTGGCACTCCGGAGGCTGCGGTAATCGCTGACAGCAACGGCAATCTGTTTGGTACGACAATCCAGGGCGGAAGCGGCGGAGACGGCACGGTGTTCAAGCTGACGCCTGGGGGCGTCGAATCGGTACTTCATTCCTTCACGGGTGGAAGCGATGGGGATTATCCCACCGCAAGTCTGATCGAAGACAATAAGGGAAATCTCTACGGTACGACATTCAGAGGAGGCGGATCAGGTTGTGCTTTTAACGGTTCTTATGGTTGCGGTACCGTTTTCGAGGTAACCCAGAAAGGAACCGAAAAAGTACTTCATAATTTTGGCAGTGGTAGCGATGGCTTCTACCCGTACGGAAGCTTGGTTGCGGATGGTCTTGGCAACATCTACGGTACAGCGCCTTTCGGCGGCAGCACCGGCTGGGGCACTGTCTTCATGATCGAGCAGTAGCACGGATGTGAGCGATCTGGCGGTCGTTACGCGTCAGACTCGAAGTTGCGGAAATGGAAGCTCTCCGCGGAGGCAAACTCTTTATAGTTACGGTGCTCGCCCAGTGTGCCCGCTTCATGAACGCCACGCGCGATGGCTCGGGCGAGGCAGTCGGCGGCGGCATTGCCGAGCTGCATCAGTGCGAAGGGCCGCGGCTCGGGAAGCGTGCGGCTTCCGGTCGCCAGGGCAAATACCGTATCACCGTCGAAGGGGGTGTGCACCGGACGAAGCGCGCGCGCGAAGCCGTCGGCCGCCATGATCGCGAGGCGTTGCAGCTCCATGCGTGAAAGATCGGCGTCAGTCGCTACCACGCCTATTGTCGTATTTTCACCGGGCCGCGGGATTTGTTTCATGTCGGTTGGCAGAACGGAGCCGACCGGTTTGAAGTTCGGGCCCGGGCGCGCCCCGCCGAATTCTCCGTCCTGCTCAAAGGGGAATGCCCAGAACACATTCGTTCCGGGAATGACGGGCGAGCCCACGGAATTGACGATGACGATTGCGCCCAGCGTAAAGCCTTCGTCTGTTACAACGGAAGTGCTGCCCGTTCCGCCCTTGTGGATACCGGCGGTGGCGCCGAACCCCGCGCCCGCATTGCCGAGCATGAAATTGGCACCCGCGCGTTCCGCAGCGGCAATGGCAAGTGCACGATAGGGTGGATTCTCGCCCCAATTCTTGTCGCCGCCATTTGCGAGATCGAAGATTACCGCTCCCGGCACGATAGGCGCGGAAGGCAAGTCCGCGCGAAATTGAAAACCCCGGCCGCGTGCACCAAGCCATGCCACCAAACCTGCCGCAGTCCCCAGACCATAGACTGAACCGCCGGACAGCGTGATCGCATCGACGGCACCGGCGAGAGTCGACAGGTCAAGCAACGCGGTTTCGCATGTACCTGGCGCCCCGCCGCGCACATCCACGGCCGCCGGAACCGGCTGGTCGGCAAGAATTACAGTGACACCGGTGCGCACGGCAGCGTTCTCCGCCTGCCCGACGGAAATCCCCGCGACATCAGTGATGAGATTGCGCTTGCCCGTCCGCTTCATGGCTGGCAACCGTATCGCCGATCTTCGTGGGCGAAAAGGGAAGGATTCATGTCGGTGATGCGCAAACCACTGCTTTTGCTTTGGGCCATCCTTTGCGCGCTTGCGCTACCTGCGCGTGCCGCGGACGCGCCAGCGAGGCACTACATGGTGGCGGCGGCAAATCCTTATGCCGTCGATGCCGGGCTGCAGATGCTGCGCGCAGGCGGATCGGCGGTCGATGCCGCGATAGCGGTGCAGATGGTGCTGACACTCGTCGAGCCGGAGTCTTCGGGCATCGGCGGCGGCGCATTCCTTATGCTCTACGACCCGGCGACCAAGCAGGTGACGAGTTTCGACGGCCGCGAAACCGCGCCCGCTTCGGCAACGCCAGGCATGTTTCTCGATGCGGCCGGCCAGCCGCGGCCGAAAATGGAAGTAATACCCGGCGGGCTTTCGGTCGGTGTGCCCGGCGATATCGCCATGCTGGAGCTCGTGCATAAACGATACGGGCGTCTCCCCTGGGCGAAATTGTTCGAACCTGCGATCGCGCTTGCTGAAAAAGGCTTTCCCGTCGGGCGCAAACTCGCCGCCACATTGCGCAATCACCCGGAAATGGGGCGGATGCCCGATGTGAAAGCCTATTTCTACAAGCCCGACGGCACGCCGCTGAACCAGGGCGAAATCCTGCGCAATCCCGAACTCGCAAAGACATTGCGCGCCATCGCGGCCGGTGGCGCGAAGGCTTTCTATACGGGGCCAATCGCACAGGCGATCGTCGACAAAGTCACACATGCGCCTGTCAACCCCGCGCGCATGACGCTCGCCGATCTTTCCAACTATCGGGCGAAGGAACGCCCGCCGGTGTGCGGCACCTATCGCGGACTTCGTTTGTGCTCGATGGGACCGCCGTCCTCCGGCGGCATCTCGGTGCTGCAGATGCTCGGCATGCTGGAAGGATTTTCGCCGAAACAGTTGCAGCCGAATACGCTTTCGGAAATTCATCTCTTCTCGGAGGCGAGCCGGCTGGCTTTTGCCGACCGCGCAAAATGGCTCGCCGATCCCGACGTCGTGCATGTTCCCGTTTCTGGCCTGCTCGACAGAAGTTACCTCGCAGCGCGCGCCAAACTTATCGATCCCAGGCATGACATGGGGACGGCGGCGGCCGGCGAACCGCCGATGAAGCATGCCGCGGTTGACTTCGCCCCGCAGAGAAGCGAGCAGCTGCCCGGCACCAGCCACATGTCGATCGTCGACGGACGCGGCGAAGTGATTTCGATGACGACGACGGTTGAATACATCTTCGGCTCGGAACTGATGGCGAAGGGTTTCTTTCTCAATAATGAGCTGACCGATTTCTCGCTCGCGCCCGCGATCGACGGAAAACCGGTGGCCAATGCACCCGGCCCCGGCAAGCGGCCGATGAGCGCCATGTCGCCGACCATCGTGTTCAATGCCGACGGTAGCTTCCGGATCGCTGCGGGGTCGCCGGGCGGGCCGATCATCATCGACTACACAGCCCAGGCGCTGATCGCGATGATCGATGGCGGATTGTCGCCGCAGGAAGCCGTCGCCCTGCCCCATCATGCGAATCCGAATGGGCCGACAATCCTGGAGGCTGACACGCCGATAACGGAATTCGCCTCCGCACTCACCGCCATGGGCCATCGCGTGGCGTTCGGCGAGCTCGAAAGCGGCCTCAATATCATCGAACACGTGAAAGGCGGCTATATCGGCGGCTCCGACCCCCGGCGCGACGGCATCGCGAAAGGCGAATGACTCACGCAGAGCCGCAGAGCCACGGAGTGAGAAATCAACCATGAGGCGGCGTGACCGTAGGAAATCGTTTGCGCGCATTCGCGCGCGATCATTTTCTCACTGACTCGCTGCCTCGTTATAAAATCACCAGAGCGGTACCCGATCACACGTGGTCAGTACCTGGCTGCCATGCTTCGATCCGCCTTCGCCAAGGCTCCGGCGGACAAGAATTGGAGAGCCGACCCGCCGAAGCTTTAGCGTAGGCCGGCAGGCTCGGCATGAGGATTTAACAAAAAGAACCTCACCCTTAGCTTGCCTGCCTTCGCCGAAGCGAAGCTTCAGCTTCGCGCAGGCAGGTCGAAGGGTGTGCCGATTCGATCTGTCCGGATTTCGCTCTAGCCCCCGTGGCTCTGCGGCTCCGTGTGAGATTTTCGTTCAACGCCGGATGGCGACGCAGAAGAGACGCAGGAATGGAAACAGCGTGACGCCGCCGGCGCGTTGCGGATAGGCGCGGGCTGCGCGGGACCGATATTCGGCGACAAACGCTTCGCGCTCCTCGCCGTCGAGTGCATCGACAAAAGGCCGAAGTCCCGTTCCCTGCACCCAGCGATAGACTGCGTCGGCGCCCTCGAGCGTCTGCAGATAGCGCGTTTCCCAAATGTCGATGCGATGCGCGTGCGGCTCGAGAATGTTGTAATATGATTCCGGCTCGCGCACGGTCCACCAGTCCCGCACGTGCGCGAGTTTGTCAGCCCAGCGCGCATCCCTTGCGAGTTCCTGCGCAATCGTGTGACTTGGCAAACCGAAATTGCGCGGCACCTGAAAAGCCAGGACGCCGTCCCGCGCGAGGAATGAAACAAGCCGCGGCAGCAATGTTTCGTGATCACTGACCCATTGCAGCGTCGCGTTCGAATGAATCACATCGTATTCGCGATCGGGCACCCAGCCTGCAACGTCGGCCTCGATCCAGTTCGCGCGAACGCCGCTCTCACGTGCGGTGGCAAGCATCGCTGTTGAACTGTCTATCGCGTCTATCTTCGCATCCGGCCAGCGCGCCGCCAAAAGCGCCGTCGAATTTCCCGGGCCGCAACCGAGATCGGCAACACGATCCGGCAACGCAACAGAAATACGTGCGACGAGCTCCGCGGCCGGACGCGTACGTTCGTCGCCGAAGGCGAGATAGGTTTTCGGATTCCAGGTCACGTCAGAATCTGCCCCGATCGGGAATTTCGATCCGGAAGCATGTGCCTGTTTCGTCAGTGGATTCGAGCGTCACATCGCCGCCATGCGCGCGGGCGAGATCGCGTGCGATGGGAAGTCCGAGCCCCGTGCCTGCAGAGCGCGTGGAGGCCGCGAAGGGTTGAAACAATTTCTCGCGCACGGCGACCGGAATGCCGCAGCCGTTGTCGCGAATACGAATGCGCACGAGATCGCCTTCGCGACCGGCCTTCACTTCCACGAAGCCGTGCTCGCGTTCTTTCGCAGCCTCCGCGGCATTGCGCACGAGATTGAGAAGTATGCGGAACAGCTGTTCGCGATCCGCGTCGATTTCCAGTGCCGGATCGACGGCATTCTCGAACACCATGTTTGTTTCATGGGGTTCGCCGGCGATGGCCACTTCACCGGCTTCGTTGACCAGCGGCGCGATGTGGAACCGCTCGCGGCGCGGCGGATGTTCGTCGGCGCGGCCAAAGCGCATGGTTCGCGTGGCGAGCGTAACCGCATGGTCCAGCGAGGCGACGATGCGCGGCGCGAGCCGCTTCACGACAGGGTCGTCGACGCCGGCAAGCCGGTCGGAGGCGAGCTGTGCGCTTGCGAGAATGTTGCGTAGGTCGTGCTGGATTTTCGCCACCGCCCCGCCCAATGCCGCAAGCCGCGCTTTCTGCTGGAGAAAGCCGATAATGTCGCGTTGCATGCCCGCAAGTTCGCGCTCGGCCCGGCCGATTTCGTCCTGCCGCTCGGAAGGTACGATGATGCGGCTCGCATCTTCCGGATCCTCGTGGAAGCGGATCATCGCGCGAGTCAGCCGGCCCATCGGCCGCACCAGCACGGCATAAAGGCTCAGAAAAACCAGCACGCCCGTCGCCAACGAAATTCCAAGCGCCACAAGCATGAGACGGCCGCCATAGGTGAGCAGATCGGCACGGACAGGGGCTTCGTCGGTAATAAGCTCGACCGTCTGCGCGTGGAGAATTCGGGTCGCGGCCACGACGTGAAGCGTGCGGTTGCCCCCGACGAAAAGACAATCGAGAGCACCTCCGATCTGGGTGAAGAGGTTTTGGCCGCGCAGATCGATCGTCTTGTCGAAATGGCTGGGTTCATCATGGGCGAGGAACAATTCGTGCTGGTCGGGCCGTGTGAGCATCACCGCAGCGGCTCCGGCGCGGGCGAGCAATTGTTGGCGCAAGCCTTCCGACAGCTGCGCGCCGCCTGCCTCGGTGAAAGGCAGGATGGCTATCTCGGCGCTGGATATCCGCGATTCGAGAAGACTTGTGTAATAGCGTCCGAGGGTGGGAAGAAGGATCAGGACTTCGGTAAGCAGTACATAAAGAATGGTGAGCAGCAGAAGCCGCCCCGACAGGCTGTGCGCGACAAGCGCCCAAGCGCCCTTAATTCTCCGGCGCCAATCCGAAGCAAATTTCCACCCTTCTGCTTTCGGGGGGACAGGCGCCTGTTTGGGAGACTCAAGGGCGCGCGAAGCCTCGTCCAGACGCTCGGCCGGCGCACCTCCCTTGATTACGCGCAACATAACCACGGCGAATTTGACCCTGACGCTCTCCATTCAGATGGAGACGAATTCTCCTCTTTAATACCACATCCCGACAATGAATTTCCCGTGTCCGGGTCCGCTTGCGTCCAGCCGCTCGAATAGCATATTTTGGGCATTCTGTGCTATAAGAATTCGCTCTTGGGTGGAGTTGTCGGATGAACGTGTCAGTCGGCGAGCGCTGGGAGAATTTTCTGGATGAGGCGGTCAGGAGCGGCCGCTACGGCTCCGTCAGCGAGGTCGTGCGGGAAGGCCTGAGACTTGTTGAGGAACGCGAGGCCAAACTGAAAGCGCTCCGATCGACATTGGACAGTTCGATCGCCAATGGCGGCAATGTCAGCGACGCGCAGTTCGACCGCGCGATCAAATCGAGAGCCAATGACTTGAGGCGTCGGGGCATCGGCGCGTGAGGCGGCGCGCCGTCTTTCTTGCCTCGGTCGAATCCGACCTCCTGGAAATCTTTACCTGCATTGCCGAAATAAGTGACAGCATTGCCATCGCGGAGAGTTTCGTCAGCGGGCTTCGCGAGCGCTGCAGGTCGCTCGCGGGTCTCCCTGACACGCTTGGCCGGGCGCGTCCGGTATTGCGAGGCGACATTCGCAGCCTTCCCCACAAGGGTTACGTCATCTTTTTTCGTTGCATGGAAGATCGCATGGAGATTGTGAACATCCTGGAAGGCCATCGGGATGTCGAAAGCTTCTTCCATTCCGGCGACAATTCCCGACTCGAGGTTGACAGGTTTCAGGCAGGTCCTTAGAAACCCGGCTCCTTCGCGCGCCGACCGGGAGACAGGGTCATGAAACGCACCTATCAGCCAAGCAAGATCGTGCGCAAGCGCCGGCACGGCTTTCGTGCCCGCATGGCAACGGCCGGTGGTCGCAAAGTGCTGTCCCGACGCCGGGCCCATGGGCGCAAGAGATTGTCGGCCTGACGGTTTGTGACGGCACCGGTCCGCGCCCCGAAGACCTGCGGCCCAAACTCGAACGCCTTAAGAAACGCAAGGATTTTCTGCGTGCGGCCCGAGGCATCCGCCGGATCGCCACTGGCATGACCCTTGAACTTTGCCCCACCCCGGGAGACGGGACGGCGGCGATCCGGGTTGGGTTTACCGCAAGCCGGAAGATCGGCAACGCCGTGGCGCGCAACCGGGCGCGGCGGCGGCTAAAAGAGGCCGCACGACAGGTCCTTCCCCTTTTTGGCCTGCCGGGCAATGACTATGTTCTCGTCGCGCGGCGGGAGACGCTGACCCGATCCTTCGGCGATTTGCTGGGCGACCTCGAATCGTCGCTTTTGGCGGCTCACGAAAGGCTGGGGCGGTTTCGGACGGAAAGCATCCGCAGATGAATCGCTTCGTCCAGCTTGCCCGCGGGACTGCGCTCGTGCTCCTGAAGGCCCCGATCTTTTTCTACCGCTGGTTCATAGGACCTCTGCTTCCCAATGTCTGCCGCTTCACGCCCAGCTGCTCGACCTATGCGCTCGAAGCGCTCGATGTGCACGGGCCGTGGAGAGGCACAGGCCTCGCCCTGCATCGCCTGTTGCGGTGCCATCCTTTCACCTGGCTCGGCGGTTCGTCGGGCTTCGATCCCGTGCCGCCGCTGCGACGGTAAAGACCGATGAACGAAAACCGCAATCTCGTCATTGCCATTATCCTGTCCGCCACGGTGTTGCTCGGGTGGGAATATTTCATTGCCCAACCGCAAATGCAGGCGGAGCGCGCGCGGCAGGCTTTCATCCATAAAGAGAGTGCGCAGCCGGCCACGCATCGGCCTACGGTGGAAGCTCCTTTACAAACCGGCCCGGGTCGGTTGTCGCGTCAGGAAGCGCTTGCACAGTCGGGTCAACGTGTTCCGATCGACACGCCGACGCTCGATGGTTCGCTGCGACTGACAGGCGCGCGCTTCGACGATCTGCGCCTCAAGCGCTATCACGAGACCGTCGATCCGAAGAGCCCCGAGATTACCCTGCTCTCGCCGGTTCGCACCCGCTATCCCTATTACGCCGTGTTCGGCTTCGTTGGCGGGTCGTCTGCGCACACCGCCGTACCGGGCGAAAATACGCCGTGGAAACTCGCAAGTGGAAATACGCTCGCCCCCGGCCACCCGGTCACGCTCAGCTGGGACAATGGCCAGGGACTCGTATTCACGCGCAAGATCGCCGTCGACGATCAGTACATGTTCACGGTCAGCGATGCCGTGGCGAATCGAACAAGCCGTCCTGTGCAGCTCTACCCCTATGGCTATGTGGCCCGCGACGGCCTGCCAGATTCAAAGCACTACTGGGTGCTGCACGAAGGATTCGTCGGTGCGGCCGACGGCGCTCTCAAGGACGCAAGCTACGACGATTTCAAGAAGGACGACAAACCGCCCGTCACGTTCCAATCCACCGGCGGGTGGGTCGGTATAACGGACAAATACTGGATGGCAGCGGCAATTCCGCCGCAGAACCGGCGCTTCGACGGCTCCTATCGCGCGACGCCGCTCGACGGCACGAAGGCCTACCAGGCCGATTACCGGCTCGACGGCCGCACCGTCGCGCCCGGCGCCACGCTCGAACTCACGCAGCGGCTGTTTGCAGGCGCGAAGATCGTCTCCGTCATTCGCCACTACGAAGACACGCTTGGGATCGAGCGATTCGATCTTGCCATCGATTGGGGCTGGTTCATCTTCCTGACCAAGCCGATCTTCTGGCTGCTCGATTTCTTTTACGGCTTCATCGGAAATTTCGGCGTGGCGATCCTGCTGCTGACCGTAACAATCAAACTAATCTTTTTCCCGCTCGCCGACGCGTCCTACCGCTCGATGAGCCGGATGAAGAAGCTGCAGCCCGAGGTCGAGCGTATCCGCGAGCGCTTTGCCGAGGACAAGGTCCGCCAGCAGCAGGAGATGATGGCGCTCTACAAGCGCGAAAAGATCAATCCGGTTTCCGGATGCCTGCCGATGCTGGTCCAGATTCCGGTGTTCTTCTCGCTTTACAAAGTGCTTTTCGTCACCATCGAAATGCGCCAAGCGCCGTTTTTCGGCTGGATCCACGATCTCTCTGCGCCGGATCCCACCTGCTTCATCAACCTGTTCGGCCTGTTGCCCTTCGCAGTTCCCGTCTGGATTCCGACGTTCCTCCATATCGGCATCTGGCCCGCAATCATGGGCATTACGCAGTGGCTGCAGACCAAGATGAACCCCGCGCCCGCCGATCCCGTACAGGCACGGATGTTCACCTTCATGCCGCTCATTTTCACCTTCATGCTCGCAACATTCCCGGCGGGGCTCGTGATCTACTGGACCTGGAACAACCTGCTTTCGACCGCGCAGCAATATGTAATGATGAAACGCCAAGGCGTGGAGGTTCACCTGTTCAACAATTTGAAGCCGCCGGGTTTCCTGAAGCGGCTCGGCTCGCCGGGTGCGCGCGCGTCAACGCCTCCCGGAGAGTAGATTTTTTCACGCAGAGTCGCAGAGACGCAGAGGTGATTTCGCTATACGAACATGAATGGCACTAGAAAAAATTGGGAAGCGCGCTTCGCGCGCGATCAGATTTTGCCCTCGTGATGTTCTTCGTGTTGCTCGTGTTTGATTACAAACTCTGTGTCTCCGCGCCTCTGCGTGAAAAACCTGGAACAGACAACGCATGGACGGCCGAAAATTGTTTGCAGGAGCGTGCGAGTTCGTAGCAGGTGCTGCGACGATCGATGCGCTCCCGAAGGGCAATCTCCCGGAGATTGCCTTCGTGGGACGCTCCAATGTCGGCAAGTCGAGCCTCATCAACGCGCTGACCGGACGGCGCACGCTTGTGCGGGTGTCCCATACGCCCGGCGCGACCAGACAGATAAATCTGTTTCAGCTCGGCGAAACCTGCATGCTGGTCGATCTGCCCGGCTATGGCTATGCCAGGGTATCGCGCACGTTGCAGCAGGATTGGCAAAATCTGATTTTCACCTATCTCCGGGGACGCGCAAATCTCGCCCGCACATTGCTGCTCATCGACGCGCGGCGCGGAATCATGCCGCCCGACCGCGATGCCATGGACTTGCTCGACCAGGCCGCCGTCTCCTATGCCGGCGTGCTCACCAAGCTTGATGAGCTTACGGACGCAGAGCGAGTACGCGTCCGGGCGGCCTCCGCCGAAGAACTGGCCCGCCGGACCGCGGCATTTCCCGAGTTGTTTGCCACTTCCGCCCGCAACTCGGACGGGCTCGAGCCCCTTCGCGACCATATTGCGGCGCTGGCAGCGGCATGGGGTCATAGGCTATAAGCGGCGGAATCTGCCGGAATCATAACATGGCGCTGCAGGACGAAGTCGGCCAGGATCGAAACCTGCGCGTCATGGCGCGCTGGCGCTCGACCGCGCGCGTCCTGGTCGAAGCCTTGCCATATATCCTGCGCTATGACGGCGAAACCGTCGTGGTCAAATATGGCGGTCACGCCATGGAAGGCGGCGTCTCCGAGCATTTCGCGCAAGACATCGTGCTAATGAAACAGACGGGAATCGATCCCGTCGTGGTGCATGGCGGCGGACCGCAGATCGGTTCGATGCTTTCCAAGCTTTCCATTCCGTCCTCCTTCATCGACGGCCTGCGCGTGACCGACGAGGCGGCGATCGAAGTCGTCGAGATGGTGCTGACCGGCGCCATCAACAAACAGATCGTCAGCGGCATCAATGCCGCGGGCGGCCGCGCCGTGGGACTTTCCGGGAAGGACGGCAATCTCGTCATCGCGAGGAAACTCGAACGGTCGAAGCTCGACCCGATGAGCCTCGAAATGAAGCCCGTCGATCTCGGCTTTGTCGGCGAGCCGGATGAAATCAATCCCGAGGTGCTGCGCACCATCATCAATTCGGATCTCATTCCGGTGATCGCGCCCATCGGCATCGGCCGGCGCGGAGAGACATACAACATCAACGCCGATACGGTCGCCGGCGCGGTCGCCGGCGCGATGAAGGCCGCGCGCCTCCTGTTGCTCACCGATGTCGAGGGCGTCCTCGATCGGGAAGGAAAGCTCATTCCACGGTTGAGCATTGCCGAAGCGCGCGCGCTCATGGCTGACGAAACGATCTCCGGCGGCATGATTCCGAAAATCGAGACGGCGATCGAAGCGGTCGAGAAGGGCGTACGCGCGGCGGTCATACTCGACGGGCGCATTCCCCATGTGCTGTTGCTCGAACTTTTCACCGAGCACGGCGCGGGAACGATGATTACCAGAGAATGAGACGCTTCGCGCCGTTTTGCGGGGCGCTGTTGCTGGCTGTGGCCGCTCGCGCCACGCCGGCATTCGCCGATCTCAAAATCTGCAATCGCACGAGTTACATTGTCTATGCGGCGGTCGGCTACGAGTCCGGCCTCCAGATGCTGACGCGCGGCTGGACGCGCGTCGTACCGGGCGATTGCGGCACCGCGCTTGAAGGTCCACTCGGCCAGTCCTCCTACTTTCTTTATGCCCGCAGTTCCCGTGCGCATTCCGGACCGGCGCGAGCCTGGGGCGGGCGTATCCGTCTTTGCGCAAAGGAAACAAATTTCGCGATCGACGTTCCAGTGGGCGCCGCACATTGCGGTTCGGACGACGCGTTTCTGATGCCTTTCGCTTCGCTTCCGATGGGACACAAAGCGTCCTGGACAACGACGCTGACGGGAACCCGGCATTTTCCAAGCATGCAGGCGGCACGGGTCGCAGGGATCGCCCGGCTCCTCTCGGATATCGGATATCGCGCAAATCCCGATGCGCCGCCGGACGCCAAGGCGCTCGCGGATTTCCGTGCGCGCATGCGCCTGCCTTCCAATTCCGGCGATGCGGATCTCTTCGACGCACTCGAAACCGAAGCGCAAAAGGCGGCAGCGCCGGAAGGTTATTCCGTCTGCAATGACGGTCAGTCCGAGCTCTGGGCCGCCATCGCACTGCGTTCGCCGCGGCTCAGCGTATCGCGCGGCTGGTGGGACGTGCCGCCCGGCGCCTGCGCGAAAGTGCTGACCATGGCGCTCAACTTCGATACGGTCTATCTGCTGGCGCAGAAACACGGAAATAACAAGCTGGTTGGCGGGACCACGACATTCTGCGTCGCGGACGTCGCGTTTGAAGTTTTCGGAAATACCGGTTGCTCCAGGCGCGGCCTCGCGGACGCCGGTTTTGCCGCCACGGACACCAGAGGCCAGCCGGGTTTTGTGGCCCATATCGGCGACGACGGCCTGCTCCGGCCCGCACCAAAACTGCCGCAGGGGCAAGCGAAGAGATAATTGCGCGAATCCGCGGAACCCGTGGGCTACGCCGTGCTTTCGGCGCTGTAGCGCGCAAGCAGACCGGTGCGGACGGCGGTGCGGTATACCTGCCGGAAGAAAATGGCTGCGGCAACAATGTAGAAGATCGAAAGCGCGAACCCGATCGCGAGATCGGAAACATGCCATGGTGTGTGCCGGATGATCGAGCGCATGCTTTCAAAGACGTAGGACGGGGGCAGCACGCGCGCGACGGCCTGCATCCAGCCGGGCAGAACCGAGAGGGGATAATAGACACCGGCGAAAGGCGCGATAAAGGCCGGCAAGGGCCAGAGAATCCATTCCGACGCCGGGCCGAGCCGGAGCACCATTGCGCTTCCCGCAATTCCGAGCGCGATGCCCGACAGAAAGAGCACGAGCACGAAAGGCAGAAGCGCGATCCCATAGGCAAAGAATGAAAGACCGAAGGCGAGTCCCGCCAGCAGGATCATGGTAATGAGGCCAATCAGACTCGTGGCGACCGCGGTGATCACCAGTCCCAGCACATATTCCGAGATGAGCAGCGGACTCGCAAACATGTTGAGGAAGTTGCGGGACCATACATCTTCGAGGAAAGCCGTCGAAACGCCCTGCATCACACGGGTCAGGAAATCCCAGAGCAATACCACGCCGAGAAGTCCCACGATGAAATTATATCCCGGCGAAGCCACGCTGTTCAGGTAACGCGAGATGAATCCCCAGATGGTTATATCGATTGCCACCCAGACGAAGAGCGGCACCACGCGCGTGGGGCTGCCGCGATAGAGATAGAACTGCCGCAGCGCCACGGCCGCGATCCGCCGCACGCGCATCAGCCCGTCCCCGCATGAAGCCGCTCGCGTGCCACTTTGACGAACAGATCCTCGAGATTCGCCGCGCCGTTCTCGTGCGGCAGCCTCTTTGGATCGCCTTCGAGGAGGACGCGTCCATGCGACAGAAAAAGGACGCGATGGCAGACTTCTTCCACTTCATACATGTTGTGGCTGGTCCAGAGAACCGCGCTGGCATTCTCTATGGCGAAGGCCCGGATCGTGGCGCGGATCTCCCGCGCGGTGGCGGGATCTATGGAAGCTGTCGGCTCGTCCAGCAGGAGGAGCTTGGGGCGGTTGAGGAACGCCTTGGCAAGGGTGAGGCGCGTTTGTTCGCCCGACGAGAGCACACCCGCCTTGGCGCGGCGAAAGCGGACGAGGTCAAAACGGACAAGCAAATCCTCGATGCGACGAGCAACGTCCGGCACCTCGTAGAGAAGTCCGAAGACGCGCAGGTTTTCCTCGACGCTCAGATTGCCCGGCAGCGCGGCGTAGACCGCGGAGAAATTCGTGCAGGAGAGTGCGGCGCTTCGGTGCTTTTGGAGATCAATCCCGTCGATAACGATGCTTCCGGCGCTGGGTTCGAGCACACCGAGAATCATATTTACAGTGGTCGTCTTACCCGCACCGTTCGGTCCCAGCAGTCCCACGATCTCGCCCGCTCCCACTGCAAAGGAGACGCCATCCACTGCCACAAGATCGTGGTAGCTCTTGCACAAATTCGAGACGGTAAGCACGAAATCGGAGGGCACGGCGAACGAATCCGGGAAGGCTTGCGCCGACTTGTGCCATCGACCATGTTGCGCGCGCAATGCAGCCCGCCCTCGCGACCGACGCCTCCGCGGATTTTCGGCATATCGATGTCTGGGTCTTCGATCTGGACAATACGCTCTATCCGGCGGAAAGCCGGATATTCGCACAGGTCGAAGCACGCATGACGCTCTTTGTGCAGCAGTTACTCGGACTCGAGGCTTATGAGGCCCGCCGGGTCCAGAAAGCCTATTACCGCGAACACGGCACAACGCTGAACGGGTTGATGCGGGTTCACGGCGTCGATCCGGAGGCTTATCTCGCTTTCGTGCATGATATCGATGTCTCGGCGCTCGGGACCGACGCGAATCTCGCGCAGGCGATTGCCCGGCTTCCCGGTCGGCGCTTTGTGTTTACGAATGGCTGTCGCAATCATGCGAGCCGCATTCTTGAGCGGCTTGCACTCGCCGGTTTCTTCGAAGAACTATGGGATATACGCACCATCGCATATCGTCCGAAGCCCGATCTCGAGTCCTATCGTGCGGTGCTGGGTCGTGCCGGTGCCAAGCCCGAACAGACGGCGATGTTCGACGATATTGCACGCAACCTCGCCCCGGCGCACGAGCTCGGTTGCACGACGGTTTGGCTTCGAAACGAATCCGAATGGTCGAAACAGGGACCGGAACATCCGCAGGTTTCGGCCGCGCATATCGACTACGAAACATCGAAGCTTTGCGAATTTCTCCAAACGATCAGGATTTAAGATGACGAACGATCTGGCGCGCGCAATCGACGAGGCATGGGACAGGCGCGACTCGTTTGACACGTCAACGCGCGGGCCCGTGCGCGAGGCGGTCGATGCGGCACTCGACGGGCTCGACGCGGGACGATTGCGCGTGGCGGAAAAGCGCGACGGCGAGTGGCATGTCCACCAATGGCTGAAGAAAGCCGTGCTGCTGTCATTCCGGCTCAACAATATGCGTGCAATCTCCGGCGGTCCGGACGGCGCGTCCTGGTGGGACAAGGTCGATTCGAAATTCAGGGATTGGACCGATGCGCAGTTCCGCGCCGCGGGATTTCGTGCAGTCCCCGCTGCCGTCGTGCGCCGCTCGGCGTTTATCGGCAAGGGTGTCGTCCTGATGCCGTCATTCGTCAATGTCGGCGCCTATGTCGGCGACAACACCATGGTCGATACCTGGGCAACCATCGGTTCCTGCGCCCAGATCGGCCGCAGTTGTCACATCTCCGGCGGGGCCGGCATCGGCGGCGTGCTCGAACCGCTTCAGGCGGGGCCGGTGATCATCGAGGATGATTGTTTCATCGGCGCGCGCTCGGAAGTGGCCGAAGGCGTGATCGTCGGCGAGGGTTCGGTGTTGTCGATGGGGGTCTTTCTCGGCCAGTCGACGAAGATCGTCGACCGCGAATCCGGTGAAATTTTCTACGGCCGCGTACCGCCGTTTTCCGTCATTGTTCCGGGCGTCTTGCCGAACGGTCCCGACCGGCCGGCGCTCGCCTGCGCTGTGATCGTCAAGCGCGTGGATGCGCGCACGCGTGCCAAGACGTCGATCAACGAATTGCTGCGGGACTGAAGAGGAATTTCGGACATGGGGATATTCGCAATCATCGCCGCACTCTGGGCCGTCTTTGCCGTGTGCTGGATTGTGCTTGCCGCATGGAGCGGCAAAACCGAAAAGCGCGCGGGGCTCGGATCGGAAATCCCTTACCGCGTTCTGTTGATTCTGGGCGGAATTATATTTTTCATCCCCGCGCATGGTTATCATGGACCGCTGCGGCTCTGGTACGTCTCGCTGAGGGAGGCGTGGATTTGCGTCGCATTGATAGCGCTCGGCTTCGCTTTCAGCGCCTGGGCAAGGATCCATCTCGGTCCTCTCTGGTCCGGTACCATTACAAAGAAAGCAGATCACCGGATTGTCGATACAGGTCCTTACGGGATCGTGCGCCACCCGATCTACACCGGCATACTGATTGCCGTTTACGCGACGGCGGCGGCGAAAGGGACGGTGTTAGGCGTCATCGGCGCGCTGATCATTACTATCGGAAGTTGGATGAAGGCGCGGCTCGAGGAGCGCTGGCTGCGCGACGAACTGGGCGCGGACGCATACGGCGCTTACTGCCAAAAAGTCTCGATGCTAATTCCCTTCGGCCCGAAGGGCTGAGTCAGGGATGATGGGCTGGAGCGGCCGCGGCGGCGGCCTTCGCCTGGGCAGCTTTCTCTTCGCGCGCCTTGACCGCCATATGGTGGCCGATGGCACAGCCGGCCATGGCGCCGAGCACGACGTGATGATGCGCATAATGACCCGCGACCGCGCCGATCACAGCGCCTTTCAGGCAGCCGGCGCCGGCTGGAACAACAGTCGTACCTATCATAAACGCCGCAAGCGTTGCGGCGACAAAGCGCGTCATTCCCGCCTCCCATTGTTGCGCGTGACATGAGACTTAGGTGACATTCGGCCGCCATCAAGGGCCGGCTTGCGGCGCCGCGGCCTCGCTCGATCCGGCTTGGCGATGGGCGGTTTCGCTGCATACTCGCGCAGAATTCGAAGGGGATGGACGAAATTGATCCGCAGAAAGAATTCCTTGCCGATTATTTTCGCGTTCGCCGCGGCCCTGCTGGCCGTAGGCGCGGCGCCCACTCCGCCATCAATGAACGATATTCTTGCGGCATCGCCGCATGGCGATTGGCGTCCGCTCGACGCCGCCAACATGCTGGTCATGCAACTGCCGGCGGGCCGCGTGGTGATCGACTTGGCGCCGGACTTCGCGCCGAAAACGATCGCCAACGTCAAAACGCTTGTTCGCGAGCATTATTTTGATGGCGCCGCAATCGTCCGGATGCAGGACAATTACGTCGTGCAATGGGCGCGCAGCGATCACCATTCGCTCGGCGCGGCAAAGGCGACGATTGCGCCGGAGTTCGACCGGGCGATCGGGCGCGATATCACGTTCGATCCGCTTCCCGACACCGATACCTATGCGCCACAGACGGGTTTTTCCGCCGGATTTCCGGCGGCACGCGATCCGGCGGCAGGACGCACATGGCTCGCCCATTGCTACGGCATGGTCGGCGTGGGACGCGATGTTGCCGCCGACTCCGGGAATGGCCGCGAACTCTACGCGGTGATCGGTCAGTCGCCGCGCAATCTCGACCGCAACGTCACGCTCGTCGGCCGGGTCGTCGAAGGCATCGAACTGCTCTCCGCGCTGCCTCGCGGAACGGGCGCGCTTGGCTTCTACGAGAAGCCTTCTCAGGACGTGCCGATCACGTTCATAAGGCTCGGAAGCGAGCTGCCTGCGGCCCAGCAGCCGAAACTCGAAGCGTTGCGAACCGACAGCACAACCTTTCGTGCACTGTTGCAGGAACGCCGCGCCCGGCCGGATCCGTGGTTTAAGCACTCGCCCGGTCATATCAATGTCTGCAACATGCCGCTGCCGGTACGTGCTACGAAGTGATTGCGAAGTCGATATCCCTCCGGCACCGCGCAACGGGGAAACAATTGCGTACCATTGAAACCGCCACGGGGCGCCGCCCCAGGTGCCGGCTTTGAACCAGGGCGCACAGATCGCTGCCGATCCTGTTCAGCCGGCCGCTCGCACGAGGCAGCTATGGCTGGTCGTGCTCGTGGTGCTTCTCTTCTTTGCGTGGGGATTTGCGACGGTCCTGCTCGATTCGCTTGTACCCAAACTCAAGGGGGTCTTCGCGCTTTCCTATACCCAGGTGATGCTGACCCAGTTCAGCTGGTTCATCGGTTATTTCTTCTTTTCCATACCGGCGGGATTCATCCTCTCGCGCATCGGCTATATCCGCGGCGCGATACTGGGCCTTGCGGTGATGATCTGCGGCTGCCTGCTGTTCTCACCTGCGGCCGCATCGGGGCTGTTTGCCGCCTTTCTGCTGGCCCTCTTCGTCATGTCGGCCGGCGTAACGCTGCTGCAGGTCGTGGCCAATCCGTTCATCGCCGAGCTTGGGCCGGAATCTTCGTCCTCCAGCCGATTGACGCTCGCGCAGGCCTTCAACTCATTTGGAACAACGATCGGGCCGTGGGTGGGCGCCATTCTCATCCTCAGCGGCGGCGTGACGCTCAACGCCGCCAATCTCACTCCGGCCCAACTCAGCGCCGCGCGTATCGCGCAGGCGCATGCGACCCAACTGCCGTTCCTGATGATCGCCGCAGGATTGACAGTCGTGGCGGCGCTTTTCTGGATCGCACGCCGAAGTGCTGCCCCGCCCGTCAGCGCGCAGATGGCTTCGTTCCGGGCAGTCTGGGCGCTCAGAAACCAACCCCGGCTGCTTTTGGGGGCGCTCGCGATCTTCGTTTACGTCGGCGCCGAAGTGTCGATCGGCAGCATGATGACAAATTATCTCATGCAGCCTTCCACGCTTGGACTTGTTGCGGAGCGCGCCGGCGAACTGGTCAGCCTCTATTGGGGCGGCGCGATGGTCGGTCGGTTTCTCGGCAGCTTCGTATTGCGGGAGGCGCGCCCGGGCTTCGTCCTCGCCATCTGCGCCGCATGCGCCTGCACACTGGCGCTTGTTTCATCGCAATCGGCCGGCTCCGTTGCCGCCTGGTCGCTGCTGGCGGTCGGCCTGTTCAATTCGATCCAGTTTCCTACCATATTTGCTCTCGCAAGCGAAAATCTCGGTGAGGAAAAACCGAACGGTTCCGCGCTGCTGTGCATGGCGATCGTGGGCGGCGCCATCATTCCCGAAATCACCGGCGCAGTGGCGGATGCGACCAAACTTGCGACGGCGCTGTTCGTTCCTGCGCTATGTTATATCTGGATCGCAATCTACGGCGTGTTGACGGCGCGGGGACTAGGCCTCAACGCGTCGCCGTAGATTTGCGACAAATGTCCAGGTTGAGCAGCGATACCATACTTTCAGCGCCTCGCATGTGTTCGGCGTCCCACGCCGGGAATGACATCATTGATTCAGTCTCGGCGGAGTCCGGTCCAGTTCCGCAAGTAAAATTTCTTGTCTCTGTGCCTCTGCGGCTCTGCGTGAAAATAATCTCTCCGCTGCACAATCACGCCTGGGACCCATTCGTCCTGGTGCGCCGGCGCTGCTTCATCTGCTCGGCGGCAAGGCGTACCCGAAAATCTGTCGCCGATTCGCCCTCCACCATTTGAAAGGAACGGATGAAGGTCTTGACGTTCTGAAAGCCTGAACGCTCAGCCACGCGGTAGACAGGCAAGTCGGTTTCCAGCAGCAACCGCTTCGCACGCTCCAGACGGCAGCGGGTAATTTCCGCCAGAACCGACCGCCCCCGCGACAGCGCAAAGCGCCTTTCGAGCGTGCGCCGGGAGATTCCTGTTTCACGCACCACGTGCGGAACATCGATCACCCGGCCGGCGTGGTCCCTGATGAACCGGACCGCAGCTGCTACAACAGGGTCATTGGCCGAAACGACCTCCGTCGATCGGCGCGCCACCACAATGGTTGGCTCGACCGCGATGATCTGCTGTTGCGGCACGCGGCCTGCCATCATCTCGTCAAGTGCGCTGGCCGCTTCGTAACCGGCATGTTCCAGATTCAGGGCCACGCTCGATAGCGGAGGATCTGAAAGTCCGCACAGCAATTCGTCATTATCGACGCCGATGATCGCCACGTCATCGGGCACCCGAAGTCCGGCCGCTGCACAGGCCAGCAGCACTTCGTGGCCGCAGATGTCGTTACAGGCCATCAGCCCGACAGGCACGGGAAGAGATTTGAGCCAATCCACGAGGCCGGGCTGTTCGCGCTCATAGGACCGGATCCAATCGGGCTGCTGCGCCCAGCTCGGCATTTCGATGCGGTGCGCGCGGCACGCGAGACCCTGTTCCGCCAGCGTCTCCCTGAACACTTTTTCACGCGAAGACGACCATTGCACCCCGCGAAATCCGCAGAAGGCAAAATTCTTCAATTCACGCTCGACAAGATGTTCGGCCGCCATGCGCGCTATGCGGGGTGAATCGGTCCGTATCTCGCAAAACCCGCTCAGATCGCCTTTATGTGCAAATTCCTCCAGTGATGACGCAACTACAGGAAGACCGCTGGCGCGGATAGTTCTTGCCATAGCGGAGGATCGGATGCGTGCGATTACGCCATGTCCGCGCCATGTCTTCGCCCGCGGCAGCGCCTGGCCCAGATGCCCCGGGCTGATATGGATCGACCATGGCCCGTTGAGCTGCGCATAGCGCACGATGCCGCGGAGGAGTCCGCGCCCATACTCGGTCGAGGTCTCCAGCAACAGCGCGACTTTGGGGGCGGTGGTCATCGTCGCCGAATCGCCTGGCACTGCGCAAATTTGGAGCATTGATTGGAGCGCATTCTCACAGCATTGCGTCCCATGCTTTCACACAACGATACCGCGGTTTCCAGTGCTGACGCAAATTGGGCATACAGCTGACGCAAATTAGGTCTGGACGGGTTGATGAACCGTTCGTAACGATGACGCAGGGCTGACGGGCTCGTGCAAAAAGCGCCGCGCGTCGAAGCACCGGGATAATGGGGTAGCAAGAGGAGATGAATATCATGCTGAAATCAACAACTCTACGGTCGCGACTGCTGGGCGTGGCCATTTCCCCGCTAATGGCGCTCGCGTTCGCTGCCGGCGGCGCGACGGTGGCGAATGCAAAAGGTGTTTCGTACAACGTCCTTTTCACTTTCTCGGGCAGCAATGGTTACGAACCGGATGGCAATCTGGTCAAAGATAAGGCTGGAAATGTTTATGGCACGACAGCGCTCGGAGGGGCCGATGACAGCGGTGCTGTTTTCAAGCTCGCGCAGGACGGCACGGAGACGGTGCTCTACTCCTTCACGGACGCCACCGACGGCGGATATCCCGCCGCCAACCTGACCATGGACAAGGCCGGCAATCTTTACGGTACGACCAATTACGGCGGTGCCTATGATAACGGCGTCGTTTTCAAACTGGCGCCGGACGGGACTGAAACCGTGCTCTATTCCTTCCCCGGCGTCGACGTTGTGGATCCCCTTGGCGGTCTTATCCTGGACAAGAAGGGCAATCTATATGGCACGACGCTCGCAGGCGGCTCCTATGGTAATGGCGATGTGTACGAAGTCGCGGCGAATGGTACAGAAACGGAGCTCTATGCCTTCACGGGCGGAAATGACGGCGGCGCGCCAGCTGCCAATCTGATCACCGACGCCGCGGGCAATTTCTACAGTACGACTGAATCAGGTGGGGCTTACGGCAATGGTACTATCTTCAAGCTTGCGCCGAATGGTACGGAAACCGTGCTCTATTCCTTTACCGGCGGGGCCGATGGCGCCATTCCCAGTGCCGGCCTGATCACGGACAGCACCGGCAATCTTTATGGCACGGCCTACAACGGAGGCAGCGGTTACGGCACTATCTTCATGCTTTCGCCGAGCGGAACCGAAACGACGCTTTACACCTTCACGGGCGGCAGCGATGGCGCCTACCCCTTGGGCGACCTGTTCCGGGATTCGAGCGGCAATCTCTACGGTACGTCGTTTTTCGGGGGCGCAAACAACGCCGGCGTCGTATTCAAGCTTTCGCCGGCCGGCACTGAGACGGTTCTTCATGCCTTTGCATTTGGCGGAAGCGACGGCGCCAGGCCGAAGGCCGGCCTGATCAAAGTCACAAACCAGGAAGCCGGCAAAGGCGAACTCTACGGCACAACAGAGCGTGGCGGCTCGAACGGTGACGGCACGATCTTCGCGGTCACGAAGTAGACACCGTCCACGGGAAACCCCGCTACGAAGCAGCGCGCAAAAAAAGTCGCGCAAATTCCGGAGTCAGAAGAAAAATGAAAACCGTATCGAGACTGGGTGTAGTATTGCCACTGGTCGTGGCCGCTGTGACTGCGGGCGGGGTTTCCAGTGCGTTCGCAAAGGACCATAGGTACCAAATTGACTACACATTTAAGTGTGACGCGACCAGTGGGGCGTACCCGGAAGGGAACCTTATTGCGGACAAAGCGGGCAATCTCTACGGCGCGACATACGCTGCGGGAGCCGGTTTCGGCACCGTTTTCAGGCTTACCCGGCATGGCGCCCTCACCGTCCTCTATACATTTCAAGGGAAATACCACGGTGACGGCGCCAATCCCGCAGCCGGGCTGATCACGGACAAGGCTGGCAATTTCTACGGCACAACCTTTGAAGGAGGGACCGATAATGATGGCACCGTTTTTGAGCTCACACCGAGCGGAACCGAGACGGTGCTCCATTCCTTCACCGGTGGCAGCGATGGTTCGAACCCGCTGGCCGGACTGATCATGGACAAGAAGGGCAATCTATATGGCACTACAACGGAGGGCGGTCCCGATGGCTATTCCGGAGGCACTGTTTTCGAGGTTACGCCGAGCGGGATCAAAACTGTCCTCTATACCTTTACCGGCGGAAGCGATGGCGGTAACCCCATCGGGGGACTGCTGGCAGATGGGGTCGGGAATCTTTACGGCACGGCCTCTACAGGCGGTTCTGATGGCAACGGCACCGTATACAGGATCGCACCTGGCGGCAGCGAGACAACGCTTCATACCTTCACCGGCGGTAGCGATGGCGGATCACCTCGCGCCGCCCTGATCGCAGACGCTGCGGGTAATTTGTATGGCACGACGTACGCAGGGGGCAGTAGCGGCTACGGCGTTGTATTCGAGATCACGCCCAATGGCACGGAAACAGTGCTCCATTCCTTCATTGGCAGCGACGGAGCCAATCCGGAAGCCGATCTGATCCTGGACGGGGCAGGCGATTTCTACAGTACAACCTATGCGGGAGGTACTGGTGACTATGGCACCATCTTCAAGCTCGCGCCGAATGGCACCGAGACGGTGCTTTATTCCATGTTGGGTGGAAACGACAGCACTTGGCCTATCGCGGGCGTGATCAAAGATTCAGCCGGTGAGAAAGGCTATCTGTTTGGCACAGCGACGGCGGGCGGCGTCGGCGGCGGTCTCTATCAGTACGGCTGCGGGACCGTCTTCGAGTTGAAGAAATAAGGCCATGCCAATGCTCCGCTATTGGATACGAGGACCGCGAGGGAATCGTGCGAGTTTCGGTTCAGACAAAGAGGAAGATGAAACCATGTCGAGCATGAAAATACAGGCTCTCCGAACACGGCATTGTGCCGTCACGTTGGCGCTGGTCGCAGTTTTTGCAACCGGCAAGTTTGCGGGTGCCTACGCGAAGCCATACACGGAACAGGTTCTGTCGAGCTTCAACGGCGCGGACGGCGAATATCCCATGGGCGGCCTGGTTCGGGACAAGGCCGGCAATCTGTTCGGCACCACTTCAATCGGCGGAGCCAATGGAATCGGGACGGTGTTCGAGCTGACCCACTCGGGCACACTACACACCTTGTGGACCTTTACTGGAGGGAGTGATGGTAGCTATCCATACGCTGCTCCGATCCTGGTAGGCGGCAATCTTTACGGCACGGCGGGCTTCGGCGGAAACAACGGCTCGGGCGCAGTTTACGCGCTGGACATCAAGACGGGCAAGCTCAAGACGCTACATTCCTTCGACGGGGGGGATGGAGCCATGCCCTGGGCGCCGCTTATTCGCGATTCTTCCGGCAATCTGTACGGCACCACCTATAATGGAGGCAGCGGCGGGGGTTATGGGGTCGTATTCGAGCTTTCGGCTGCCGGCGCCTATTCCGTGCTGTATAATTTCACCGGACTCAATGGAGATGGAGAGCACCCGATCGCGGGTCTATATCGGGACTCAGCGGGAAATCTCTATGGCACAACGGTATATGGTGGCAATACCAACTGTCGAGACTGCGGGGGTGGAGGTACCGTCTTCAGGCTCGCGCCAAGCGGAGAGGAAACCGTGTTATTCAAATTTCCCAACGCTACCGGACCGAGTCAACCCTGGGCGCCGGTTACCATGGATGGCTCAGGCAACCTGTATGGGGCTACCTATGACGGAGGTGACGGCTGTGGCGGCTCCGGCTGCGGAAACCTGTTCGAGATCACGAATGCAGGAAATTATGTTTCGCTTTTCGAGTTCCCCACGGATGGCTTGCAGGGCTCAAATCCGGAGGCCGGCATGATCTACAGAAAGGGCAATCTGTTTGGAACCACCAACGGAAACGCAGCCGACGAAGGAACAGTATTTGAATTTGATGTCGCCAAGACAAAAATGCATGTGTTGTACGCATTTCCTCCCATTGGGGGTGGTGACGGCGCGCGCCCGGGCACTGGTACGATCGTCCGCGACAAGTCGGGTAATCTATATGGCACCACCACGTATGGCGGTACGGGAAATTGCTCGGGGAGCTGCGGGACAGTCTATGAAGTAAGCCCCGGCGGCAAATAGACCCTGCGCGGCGAAAGAAGCGATTGATTCAGGTTGTTGCCCCCTTCCTGAATCAATCCCCGCAGCGAAGCGGCCGGTTCCATGACCGGCCGCTTTGTCTTTTGTGGGGCGCGCAGGACGAAGTAACAGAACCGTCCCCGGGGACCGCGGGCGTCCCGCAGCACGCCTTCAATCAAATGCGCTGCTGGAAAAAATCGCGCGCGCCTGCGATCCCAGGATATTCTCAATATGAGAGCAGAGCCAAAGCGCGCAGAGGCCGCGATGCTTGAATTTCGACCAGAATACCCATATTCTGGTCAGATTGGACGGAAGAGCGATCTGCAGTGGCGACGTGGCAAGTCCAGGACGCAAAGACACGACTCAGCGAGGTGATCGAGCGTGCCCGTACCGAGGGGCCGCAGACGATCACCCGTCACGGCGCCGAGCGCGCCGTCGTGCTCTCGATTGAGGACTATCGCGCCCTGGCGGCAAACAAGCCGGATTTCAGGGCCTGGCTGCTCGGCGGCCCCAAGGTCGATGATTTTTCCATCGAACGCGACAGCGACAGCGACAGCGGCCGTGCCGTCAAGCTTTGAGCCGCGTCGACGGGCTATCTTCTGGATACAAACGTCGTCTCGGAGACGCGCAAGTCCCGCCCCGACAGCGGCGTGATCGCGTTCCTCTCGGCGGCCGACGCGGCAGGATTGTTCCTGAGCGTCCTGACCCTGGGCGAATTGCGCAGAGGTGTTGCGGTCAGGCGCCGGATCGATTCCGCGGCCGCCGACCAGCTTGGCGCGTGGGTGGACGGCATCGAGACGATCTTCGCCGACCGCGTACTGCCGGTCGACCCGGCAACGGCGAGGCGTTGGGGCGAACTATCGGCCGGCCGGAGCCTTCCCGTGATCGATACACTGATCGCGGCCACCGCGATCGTCCACGGTCTCACTCTGGTTACCCGCAATATCCGCGACGTCGAATCCACGGGCGTACCAGTCGTCGATCCATGGCAGTTGCGATGAAGGTGATCATCGCGATCACTCGGGGAGGGTCGACTCTGTCGTTCCGCCAAACAGCCTGAAGAAACCGGTTTCGCCGGATGGCGTAAAGCGCAACGCGCGGCTTTCGCCGATGCGTGCGACCCATCTCATATCCTGGAACCGTTTCAACAAGGCGGCGCCGAGCGCGCCGCCGAGATGATGGCGGCGCATGCTCCAGTCGAGACAGGGGCGGCAGACCGGTCGCCGCTGGCCGGAGAGCCGATCGACATCGATCCGGAATCCTTCCATGAAATCCCTGCCCGATTTCGTCAGATGCAATTCGTCGTGCTCGCACGCGATACGGTTCGCGCGCAGCAGGCTGTCGAGCAGCCCAACGCCCATTTCGCCGGCGAGGTGATCGTAACAAACACGCGCGCGCCGCAGCGCCGGATCGCGCGGACCTGGCCGCGTACGCAGCTGTCCGGTGCGCGCCGCCACACTCATGATGGCTTCGAGCATCTGCGCCACGTCGTTATCGGCCAGAAGGAAGTAACGATGCCGCCCCTGGCGAGTGGCGGAGATAAATCCGGCCGACTCAAGCTTCGCCAGATGCGAACTTGCCGTCTGCAGCGTGACGCCCGCTTCGCCCGCAAGTTCGCTCGCGGTCAGCGCCATGCCGCCGCAGAGCGCGGCCAGCATGTTGGCGCGCGCCGGATCGCCCGCGAGCGCGGCAACGGGCGCGATACTGGGTCCGTCCTTCACACTTCGATGTATATCGAACTGAGTTTGCAGCCGCAAGAGCTAAGCTGCATAACACCTTCCGGAGCAACCGACATGAAAATCGTCTGCCACATCCGCTATCAGATCGATCCGTTCAAGCGCGAAGCCTTCGAGGAGTATGCCAGGAAATGGCTCACGGTCATTCCGGCCTGCGGCGGCGATCTGATCGGCTATTTCATGCCGCATGAGGGCACCAACGATGTCGCGCATGCGATGATAGGATTCGACAGCCTCGCAGCCTACGAAACCTACCGCGCGAAATTGCGCACCCATCCCGACAGCGTGGCGAATTTCCGGTTTGCCGAGCGCGAGCGCCCGATCCTGCGCGAGGAGCGCACTTTCCTTCGCCGGGTCGAGGCGTAAAGCGCGCGCGCTCCGGAATCGACCACCGGCCTGCGTGCTTCGATCCGCCTTCGCCGAAGCTTCTTCCTGACCCTGTCGAAGGACGCATGGCGTCCGTGCAGGAACCGTCCTTTCAACCATGCAATGGCGGGACTATTGTTGTCCGAGCGCAGCAGCGCGCGTGCGAAGCGATTCTCCGTTTTCCCAATAACCACAAGAAAGGAGCGCGTCCCATGAGCACGGTCACCACGAGAGACGGTGTTGAAATTTTCTACAAGGATTGGGGCCATGGCCAGCCGATCGTCTTCCACCATGGCTGGCCGCTCAGTTGCGACGACTGGGACACCCAGATGCTGTTCTTTCTGCAGAACGGGTACCGGGTCATCGGCATCGATCGCCGCGGTCATGGGCGCTCGAGCCAGGTCTCGGACGGCCATGACATGGACCATTACGCCGCCGACGCCGCCGCGGTGGTCGATCATCTGGATTTGCGTGACGCCGTGCATATCGGCCATTCGACGGGCGGCGGCGAGGTGACGCGCTACGTCGCGCGGCACGGCAGAGGCCGCGTTGCAAAGGCCGTGCTGATGTCCGCCGTTCCGCCCCTCATGCTGAAGACGCCCAATAATCCGGGCGGTCTGCCGATCGAGGCTTTCGACGGGCTCCGCAGCGCTTTGGCCGCCAATCGCGCCCAATTCTACCGCGATATTCCAGCCGGTCCGTTCTACGGCTTCAACAGGCCCGGCGCCAAACCGGTGGACGGCGTGATCGACAATTGGTGGCGGCAGGGCATGATGGGCAGCGCCAAGGCACACTATGATGGCATCAAAGCGTTCTCAGAGACGGATTTCACCGAGGATCTGAAGAGCATCGACGCGCCCGTGTTCGTGATGCATGGTGACGACGACCAGATTGTCCCCTATGCAGACGCGGGGCCCCTTTCGGCCAAACTCCTCAAGAATGCCACGCTGAAGATCTATCCGGGCTTCCCGCACGGCATGCTGACGACGCATGCCGATGTGATCAACAAGGATATTCTGGAATTCGTCCGCAGCTGAGGGTCCCTGCACGTTTGTGCAGGAACCTGTTTGCTCGCAAACAAACTGACGCTGCGCAATCGCGCAGCGTCAGCTCGCATCGACGCCGAAATAAATTATTAGTACTCAGCCGCGCTGGCTTCGCGGATCGTGCCGCCATGCGCAGTTGCGCGCGGCGGCGCATAACGAATCTCGCGCACATCGGAAGGCTGCTCCGCCGGCGCCGCGTGTTCGACGCCGGACACAACACCGCCGCGTCCGCTTCCGCAATCGCCATAACTCCGGGAAACGACCTGCGGCTTCCGACCTTCGCCAGGCGAGACGATCTGCACGCTGCGGGCACAATACCCGTTGCCGGAAGACGTCGAAACGAAAGAATAGCTTTCGGAACCGGGCGGAAGCTTTCCGGCGTCGATCTCGACGATACCTGGGCTGGCGGCGACCGCATCCGCATTGCGCATCATCGCTGCCATCTCGCGATCCATCGCGGCGGAGATACGGTCGAGTTCGGCGAAAGGCGACGGTTCGAAGAAAGCGGCCGGCCAGCCGACATCGAACGAACCAAACTGCGGACTCAGGCGCACCTGCGGTGGCACGTCCCCGCTATAGCGGATCTGCTCGACAGCTCCGCCGGGAAGACGGACAGTCATGACGTGCGTAGCCGGTCCGGCAGCTGCAGCGACAGCGAATGCGCCGGAAAGCAGCAAGGCTCCGGCGCCGACAGTTAGAGCTGTTTGGATGAGTTTCATGAAGGTCTCCCTGTACTATTCGAAGACAGCTACGAATATAACCCGCAAGAAGACGATGTGAAGACCGTTTTTCCCTTCGCCATGGACAAATAGTCGCTCGCGGCCCCATCAACTACATTAAACACGTGTCATTATTTTGTTCGTTTAACATCCGCAATCTTTCAGACAGGGCATCTGGCGCGCCGGCCACAGTGTCGGCAAGGTTGGTGAAGGAAGGGAACACCGATGATCACGCTGCCGCTTGCCGACTGGCGGGATTTCTATGTGACGATCGGCACCGCATCGGGCGCGATCGTCGGCGCATCCTTCATTGTCGCCACGCTCGCCTTCAACCTCAAGGAGCGCACGATGGGCTTGCGCGGCTTCATTACGCCGACGGCGGTCCATCTCGGCAGCGTGCTGGTCGGCTCTGCAATCCTGACCGTTCCCACGCTCACATCGCTCTCCCTGGCGCTCCTGCTCGGCACGGGCGGAATTTGCGGCACGATTTATGGGGTCGCAGTGGCAACGCGCATCTGGCACATGCGCCTCGGTCTCGACGACCGGCTTTGTTACGTGGTCCTGCCGATCCTCGCCTATGCGGCGATGGCGGCTGCTGCCGTTATCGAAAGCTGGGCAGTCACCCCTGCGCTCGATACGCTGGCGGCATCACTGGTCGTGATCCTGATCATCGGCATGCGCAACGCCTGGGACATGGCGACCTTCATGATCACCCGCGACCCGGACAATTAAGGCGGGCGCAGACCAAGTCAGCGAATGATCAGATCTGCCTGAGCGCCTGTTTGCGCAGTTGGCGGCTGAGAGCGAGTTCGTCGAGCCTGAGCCTGCTTCGGCGAAGCTGTGTCTCCGCAGCCCTTCGCACTTCCTGTTCGGCGGCAAGTTCAAGCGCCTTGAGCTCTTCTCCGGCTCTTTCCAGCTCGGCTACGGACTGCTCCCGCTCCCGGCCGATATCCTTAAGGGTT
>Ga0335074_10001615_pt1 | contig 30547 bp, 25 predicted proteins | sample Lox_Sample_23_FD_206715 | JGI IMG/M metagenome (GOLD analysis project Ga0335074, IMG submission 206715) | Soil microbial communities from Loxahatchee National Wildlife Refuge, Florida, United States - Lox_Sample_2.3 | ecosystem: Environmental > Terrestrial > Soil > Wetlands | place: USA... | reverse complement strand
GAGGGCATCGCCCAGCGCAGCTCGGACGTCGACCTCGTCTACCTCAACGGCTACGGCTTCCCCGCTTACCGGGGCGGCCCCATGTTCTATGGCGATAGCGTCGGCCTGATCACGGTCGCGCGCGCACTGAGTCGCATCGCCGCGGCAGGCGGCCCGCAGGCGGCGTTCTGGACGCCGGCGCCGCTTCTCGCCCGACTCGCCCGCGAAGGCGGAACCTTCAGTGAATCGACGGGGTTCTCACGTGATTGAAGCCGTGATCGTCTCCACCGCGCGCACCGGGCTCGGCAAGAGCTGGAAGGGCGCCTTCAACATGACCTATGGCGCTACGCTCGGCGCCCATTCGGTGCGGCATGCCGTGATGCGCGCCGGCATCGACCCCGCCGAAGTCGAGGACGTGATCATGGGATCGACCTTCGGCGAAGGCACCACCGGGGGCAACATCGCGCGCGCGATCGCATTGCGGGCAGGACTGCCCGTGACGACCGCGGGGTTGAGCATCAACCGCTTCTGCAGCTCGGGATTGCAGTCGATCGCGATCGCGGCACAGCGCATCATGACCGAGGGTGCGCAGGTTCTGGTCGCCGGCGGTCTTGAGAGCATCTCCTGCGTCCAAAACGAAGCCAACACCCACATGCGCGCCGATCCCTGGCTTCTCGAGCACAAACCGACGCTCTACTGGTCGATGCTGCAAACCGCCGAGAACGTCGCCAAGCGCTATCAGATCTCGAAGCAATCGCAGGACGAATACGGCGTCCGTAGCCAGCTGCGCGCGGCCGCGGCGCAGGCCGCCGGCAAATTCAAGGAGGAGATCGTGCCGATGACGACCACCATGGGCGTCATCGACAAGGCGACGGGGGCGATCCTCACGCGCGAGACGACCATCGACGCCGATGAGGGCATCCGGCCCGACACGACGCTCGAAGCCGTGGCCAAGATCCGGCCGGCACTGCCGGGCGGGGTCATCACGGCGGGCAACGCCAGCCAGTTCTCCGACGGCAGCAGCGCCTGCGTCCTGATGGAGCGCAGACTCGCCGAGCGGCGCGGCCTCAAGCCCCTGGGTCTCTTTCGCGGGTTTGCGGTCGCCGGTTGCGAGCCCGACGAGATGGGCATTGGCCCGGTTTACGCGGTGCCGCGGCTGCTCGAGCGCACCGGCTACCGAGTGGGCGATATCGATCTCTGGGAGCTCAACGAGGCTTTCGCCTGCCAGGTGCTCTATTGCCGCGACCGCCTCGGCATTCCGGACGACCGTTTGAACGTCAACGGCGGCGCGATCGCGGTCGGGCATCCCTATGGCGTCAGCGGCGCACGCCTCACGGGCCATGCGCTCATCGAAGGCAAGCGGCGCGGTGCGCGGCTCGTGGTGGTGACGATGTGCATCGGCGGCGGCCAGGGGGCGGCGGGCTTGTTCGAGGTGAGCTGAGACCGTAATGAACTTCTCCCACAGCGACAAGGTCCGCGAGCTGCAGCGTCGGGTCGCCGGCTTCATGGAGAGGTTCGTCTATCCCGCAGAAAGCCGCTTCCAGGACGAGCTGGGCGGCAACCGCCGCCGCGGCAACCCCTGGCTCGCGAGCGCGGTCATCGAGGAGCTCAAGCGCGAGGCGCGGGCCGCGAAGCTGTGGAATCTCTTCCTGCCGGACTCCGAGCACGGCGCCGGTCTCACGAATCTCGAATATGCGCCGCTCTGCGAGATCATGGGGCGCTCGCCGTTGGGTCCCGAAGCGTTCAACTGCTCGGCACCCGACACGGGCAACATGGAGGTGTTGGCCCGCTATGGGTCGGCGGAGCAGCGCGAGCGCTGGCTCGAGCCGCTGCTCGAGGGGAGGATCCGCTCGGCCTTCGCGATGACCGAGCCCGCGGTCGCCTCGAGCGATGCGACCAACATCCAGGCCGAGATCGTGCGCGACGGCGATCACTACGTGCTCAACGGCCGCAAGTGGTGGACCAGCGGCGCCGCCGATCCGCGCTGCGAGATCCTGATCTTCATGGGCAAGAGCGATCCCGGCGCCGAGCGGCACAGTCAGCACTCGATGATCCTCGTGCCCATGAACACACCCGGGGTGAGCGTGCAACGCGAGCTCTCGGTCTTCGGCTACGACGACGCACCCCACGGCCACAGCGAAATCGACTTCGCCGACGTGCGCGTGCCCGCCACGAATCTGTTGCTCGGCGAAGGGCGCGGCTTCGAGATCGCGCAGGGTCGGCTGGGTCCCGGGCGCATTCATCACTGCATGCGCCTCATCGGTCTCGCCGAGCGCGCGCTCGAGATGCTCTGCCGCCGTGCCCTCGAGCGCACCGCATTCGGCCGGCGCCTCTCGGAGCAAGGCGTGACGCTCGAGCGAATCGCCGCAGCGCGCATCGAGATCGATCAGGCCCGGTGGCTCGTCCTCAATGCCGCCTACATGATGGACAGCGTCGGCAACCGCGCCGCCAGGAAAGAGATTGCGATGATCAAAGTCGCGGCGCCAAATATGGCCTGCCGTGTGCTCGATTGGGCCATTCAGCTGCACGGTGGCGCCGGCCTGAGCCAGGACTTCCTGCTCGCCCATGCCTATGCAGCCGCGCGCTCGCTCAGGCTCGCCGACGGCCCGGATGAAGTGCACCGCGCGCAGATCGGCAAGCTCGAGCTGTCCCGCTACCGCTCGACCTGAGCGCGCCATGTCGGATCGACATTTCAAGTTCTGGCCCGAGCATTCGCGGCAGCACCTCGACGCGCCGGCTACCAACCTCTTCTACAACCTCGAGGTGTCCGCCCGGCGTTATCCGTCGAAGCCCGGTCTCATCTTCTACGACACGCCGATCGGCTTTGCCGAGCTTCACGAGGAAGCGCAGCGGCTCGCCGGCTATCTCGAGCAGCGTTGCGGCGTGCGCCGCGGCGATCGTGTGCTGCTCTACATGCAGAACAGCCCCCAGTTCGTGATCGCTTATTACGGCATCCTGCGCGCCAATGCGGTCGTCGTGCCGCTGAATCCCATGTATCTCACGGCGGAGTTCCTGCGCTGCGCCAAGGATGCGGAAGCCACCACGGTGATCGTCTCGCAGGAGCTGTACCCGCGGATCGAGCCGCTGCTCGATGCGCGGGAGCTCGCGCAGGTGATCGTCGCCGCTTATTCGGATTATCTGAGGCAGCCAACCAACCTCCCGCTGCCGGATTTCCTCGCGGCACCGCGCCGCGAGCTCTCGCGGCCGGGGGTCACGCTTTGGCGCGATGTGCTCGCGAGCGACCTGCGTCCGGGACCCTCGAGCGCAGGTCCCGATGATCTCGCCGTGATGCCCTACACCTCCGGCACCACCGGCGAGCCCAAGGGCTGCATGCACACGCACCGCAGCACCATGCACACGCTCGTGGCCTCGATGCGCTGGTTCACCGTGCAGCCTGAAAGCACCCTCCTCGGGGTCGCACCCTTCTTTCACGTGACCGGCATGCAAGGGAGCATGAACGGCCCGCTCTACAACGGCAACACAGTGGTGCTGCTGCCGCGCTGGGATCGTGTCGCCGCCGCGGAATGCGTCGAGCGGTATCGGATCATGAGCTGGACCGGGGTTCCCACGATGTTCCAGGATTTCTTCATGAATCCGAACATCGACCGCTACGACCTGTCCTCGATCCGCAGATTGAGCGGCGGCGGCGCCGCGATGCCCGCCGCCGTGGCGCAACGGCTGCTAGAGCGGGGGATCACCTTCTGCGAGGGCTACGGACTCACCGAGACCATGGCGGCCACGCACATCAACCCCGCCGATCGTGCGAAACCGCAATGTTTGGGCATACCGATCTATAACGTCGATTCACGGGTCATCGATCCGGCGACCGGCGACGAGCTCGCCGCGGGCGAGGTCGGCGAGATCGTGACTCACGGCCCACAGGTGTTCCTCGGCTACTGGAACAAGCCGCAGGACAGCGCACAGGCCTTCATCGAGATCGACGGCAAACGCTTCCTGCGCACCGGCGATCTCGGCCGAGTCGACGAGGACGGCTACTTCTTCATGGTCGATCGCCTCAAGCGGATGATCAATGCGTCCGGCTTCAAGGTCTGGCCGACCGAGGTCGAATCGCAGATGTATCAGCATCCGGCCGTGGCCGAGGCATGCGTCATCGGCTCGAGCGATGCGCATCGCGGCGAGACCGTCAAGGCGTTCATCGTCCTGCGGCCGGAATGGAAGGGACGCATCGAAGCGCCGGCGATCATCGACTGGTGCCGAAAGAACATGGCGGCGTACAAAGTCCCGAGGATCCTCGAATTCGTCGATGCGCTGCCGAAGTCGGGGAGCGGCAAGATCCAGTGGCGCGAGCTGCAGGAGCGCGAACGGCGGGCCGAAGCCGAGCGCAGCACAGCGCCCGAGCGGGCGGGCTCGGCATGAGGGCGCTCCTCAGCCGCCGGCCAGGAGGTCCCGAGACCCTGGAGCTGGGCGAGATCCCGGAGCCGGCGGCGGGTCCCGGCCAGGTCCGAGTCGCGGTGCGCGCCTGCGGCGTCAATTTCCCGGATTTGCTCCTCATTCAGGATCTCTATCAAGTCAAGTTACCCCGACCATTCGCTCCCGGCGGCGAGGTTTCCGGCATCGTCGATGCGCTCGGCACGGGGGTCGAGGGCGTGCGCGTCGGCGATCGGGTGCTCATGAGCCCGGTACGAGGCGGCATGGCGGAGAAGGTGGTCGGTTCCGTGGGAAACTGTTGGAAAATTCCCGACGCGATGCCGTTCGATGAGGCGGCCACGCTGCTTCTGACCTATGGCACCTCGCATCACGCGCTCAAGGATCGCGCTCGGCTCAAGCCTGGCGAGACACTGCTCGTGCTCGGGGCCGGAGGCGGCGTCGGTCTCGCCGCCGTGCAATTGGGCAAGGCCATGGGCGCTCGCGTCGTCGCCGCGGCATCGACCGAAGCGAAACTCGCGCTGGCGCGCGAACACGGCGCCGATGAGAGCGTGCAGTACCCGGCGGGCGCGCTCGATAAGGCGGCGGCGCGCGCCTTGACCGAGCAGCTCAAGTCCGCCTGCGGCGCGAATGGCGCCCAGGTGATCCTCGATCCGGTCGGTGGTGAATACACGGAAGCGGCGCTGCGCGCGATCGGGTGGCAGGGACGGCACCTCGTCATCGGCTTTGCCGCCGGCATCCCCAAACTGCCCCTCAACCTGACCCTGCTCAAAAGTTGCGAGGTCATCGGTGTCTACTGGGGCGAGTTCGCCACGCGACAGCCCCGGCAGCACGCCGCCAATGTCGCCGCACTCTTCGCGCTCTATCTCGAGGGCCGCCTGAAACCGGCCGTCACCGGGCGCTTCGCGCTGGAGCGGGCAAGGGAGGCGATCGCGAAGCTCGGTATGCGCGATGCGCGCGGCAAACTCGTCGTCATCCTCGACTGAGAAGACGCTCATGAATCTCGACTTCACCGCCGAAGAAGAATCCTTTCGCGCCGACGTCCGCGCGTTCCTCGAAGCGGAACTTCCGGATGACATCCGCATCAAGGTGCGCTTGGGAAGACGGATGCACAAGGACGATCTGGTGCGCTGGCAGAGGATTCTCCATCGCCGGGGCTGGGGTGCCGGAATGTGGCCGCGGCGCTACGGCGGCTGCGATTGGAGTGTCGTCGAGCAGCACATCTTCGACGAGGAGGGCGCCACGGCGGGCGCGCCAGGGCAGATCCCGTTCGCGTTACGCATGGTGGCGCCGGTGCTCATGAATTTCGGCTCCGCGGCGCAACAGAGCTACTTTCTGCCGCGCATCATTTCCGGCGAGGACTGGTGGTGTCAGGGGTATTCGGAGCCCGGCTCGGGGTCCGACCTCGCATCGCTGCGCACGAGCGCGGTGCGCGACGGCGCTCATTACCGCGTCAACGGCCAGAAGACCTGGAACACGCTCGGCCAATATGCCGATTGGATCTTCTGCCTCGTGCGCACGGCGAGCGACGCGCGTCCCCAGCAAGGCATTTCATTCCTGTTGATCGATATGAAATCGCCGGGTGTCACGCTGCGTCCCATCACCATGCTCGACGGCGAGCACGAGATCAACGACATCTTCCTCGATGACGTGCGGGTCCCGGTCGAGAACCTGGTCGGCGAGGAAAACAAAGGGTGGACTTACGCGAAATTCCTGCTCTCGCACGAGCGCACCAACAATGCGGGCATCGGGCATTGCAAGCGCGCATTGAGGCGGCTCAAGGAAATCGCGACGCGCCAGCCGCATGACGGCAGCGCGCTCATCGAGGATGCCCGTTTCCGCGATCGCATCGCGCAACTCGAGCTCGAGCTGGCGGCACTCGAGCTCACCAACCTGCGGGTGCTCTCGGCGGTCTCGAGGGAATCGCGCGCTCCGGGGCCGGAGGTCTCGTTGCTCAAGATCAAGGGCTCGGAGATCATCCAGCAGCTCGCGGAGCTGCAAATGCACGCGCTCGGACACGATGCGCTGCCCTACCTGCGCGAGGCGCTCGAGATCGACTGGCTGCCGCCGCCGTTGCTGGCGGATCACTACGCCGAGTTCGCGCCGCCGCTGACGGCGCAATATTTCAACTACCGCAAGACCACGATCTATGCGGGCTCGACCGAGATCCAGAAAAACATCATCTCGAAACTCATCCTCGGTCTGTAAGCAGGTCTCCCATGGATTTTCGCCTGACGGAAGAGCAACTCGCGCTGCAGGAGACGCTGCGACGCTACATCGGCAAGCATTACGATTTCGAGCGCCGTCGCTCGCTCGCGCGCTCGCCGCTCGGCTACTCCGCGCAAGCCTGGGAGCAATTTGCCGAGCTCGGCCTCCTGGGTCTGCCCTTTCCGGAGGAGCTCGGCGGGCTCGGCGGCAATGGTGTGGACATCATGGCCGTCATGGAGCTGATCGGACAGGGACTGCTGCTCGAGCCCTATATGAGTACGGTGGTGCTCTGCGGGGGACTGCTTCGCGATGCCGCGCCCCCCGATCTCAAAAAGACTCTGCTGCCGCGGATCGCCGCGGGAAAGCTCAAGGTCGCCCTCGCCGCCTATGAGGCCCCGGGGCGCTATGAGCTCGCGCACGTCGCCTCGAGCGCCGTGCGCGACGCCGAAGGCTGGCGGCTCGCGGGTCTAAAGTCCGTTGTGCTCGATGCGCCGTCGGCCGATTACTTTCTCGTCTCCGCGCGCAGCGGCGGCGGTCCGACCGATGCCGAAGGGATCTCCCTGTTTGCCGTGCGACGGGATGCGCCGGGATTGACGCTGCAAGCCTACCCCACCCACTCCGGCGGCAGAGCCGCGGATCTGCGGTTGCAGGATGTGCCTGTCGATGACGACGCCGTGATCGGCGCGCCCGGACGGGCGCTGCCCCTCATCGAGCGCGCCGTCGACCAGGGCATCGCCGCGCTCTGTGCCGAAGCGATGGGCATCGTGGCGGCGCTCAACGAGGCGACTCTGCACTACCTCAAGACCCGCAAGCAGTTCGGCACCGTGATCGGCAGCTTCCAGGCGCTACAACATCGAATGGTCGACATGTACATCGCCGCCGAGCAGACCCGTTCGATGGCGATCATCGCGGCGCTCCAGGCCGGCAGCGACGAGCCCACGGCCCGCAGGCGCGCCATGGCGGGCGCGAAGGCTTATATCGGACAGGCTGCGCGTTTTGTCGGCCAGCAGGCCGTGCAGCTTCACGGCGCCATGGGCGTGGTAGATGAGCTCAACGTCAGCCATTACTTCAAGCGCCTGACCATGATCGACATGACCTTCGGCGACGCCGACCACCACTTGGCGCGCTTCAGCGATGCGCTTCGAGTCGAAGCGATGGGTGCCGGCAGATGAAATTCAACCGCGGTCGTCTGATTCTTGGGCTCTATGTGATCGCATTCATCGCCGCCACCGAGCTTCTCAGCATGCATTTTCAGCTGCCGGCATGGCCGGCGTACGTGGCCTGGGTGCTCTTCTTCGGCGAACACATGAACCCGAAGAGCGCGCCGCCCATTCTCATCGGCGCCGCCGTCGGTATCGGACTCGTCATGCTGGCACCGATGGCGATCGGCGCGCTGGCGCGCCTGATCGACCCGGAATGGGGCCGCCTGATCTACATTCTGGCTGCGGTTTACGCGATTTTCGCGTTCGGCGAAATGATCCCGCTGGCTCTCAACAGCCATACCTTCATGTTCTTCACGGTCGCGGGCCTGGCGTTGACGGCGCCCAATCCCAGCCCTCGCCTCTGGCTGCTCATGGAAGCGCTGGGTGGCGGCGTGCTCATCGGCGCCACGATCATCGCCGGCAGGACCATCGCAACACCCGCCACGGCGGAGGCGGCGAGCTGAATGGAGCGCGAACGGACCGCTTCGGTGAGACAGCAAGTCAGCGCGGCGGAGTGGGCCATGCGGGTGGACCTTGCGGCCGCCTACCGGTTGGTTGCGCTCTACGGTTGGGATGACCTCGTCTTCACGCACGTGTCGGCGCGCGTTCCCGCACCCGAGCATCATTTTCTGATCAATCCCTACGGCATGTTGTTCGAGGAAATCACGGCCTCCTCGCTCGTCAAGGTCGACCTCGACGGCCGCAAGGTCATGGACTCCCCTTATGAAATCAACCCGGCTGGCTTCACGATTCACAGCTGCATTCATGCGGCGAGAGAGGATGTCGCGTGCGTCATGCACATCCATTCACTGAACGGCGTGGCCGTTGCGGCCCAGAAGCAGGGGCTGCTGCCGCTTTCCCAGCAATCCCTGTTCGTGCTTTCGTCGTTGGCCTACCACGACTACGAGGGCGTTGCGCTCAATCCGGCCGAGCAGCCGCGGCTGATCGCGGACCTCGGCAACAAGTCCTATCTGATGCTGCGCAATCACGGGCTGCTGACGGCCGGCGCATCGCCCGCCGATGCCTTCCTCTACATGTATATCTTCGAGGCCGCGTGCGCCATTCAGGTGCGGGCTCAGAGCGGCGGACAGGAACTGATCCGAATCCCCGAAACCATCCTCGCCGGCATCCGGGCTGCGGCGAGAGAAGTAACGCGAGGGTTGGGAAGCAGCCTCGCTTGGCCGGGGCTGCTGCGCAAGCTCGACCGGTCGAGTCCGGGGTATCGGCAGTAGCCGGCCCGCTGCGCTCGGTTGACTAACGACGGCGGAATGCTAGCCTTGGCTGCATCCTCGAGCCCTGCTCCGATAAGATGCGAGCCATGCGGCGTCTATCCCGTCGTCGACTGGCGGCACTGCTGCTGCTCACCGGGATGACGGCGGCGGCTCAAGTCCCCGATTCAAGCCAGAACGCTCCGCTACCGGCCAAGTCGCCGGTAAGCAGCGCAATGCCGACCCGTCCCGGGCAGGCGACGGCCGCACCGACAGCGCTCACGCCGCAGGTTACGATCACCGGCAAAGCGCTGCATCCCGAGCGACCGCTGCCGAAGCTCAAGCCGGACGTATTCGTCAACTGCATGCGACTTGAAGGGGGCGCATATTCCCGACCGCAGAATTACCTCGAGGACACAGAGTGGCTCGAACGCGTGATTTCGTGCTCCCATGAACAGGGCTTTCAAGAGGATAGGGTTATTGCGCAGTGCCTATATCCCAATGATAGCCGCGCGCTACCCCGGATTATTCAGGCCTGCACGGAAACCCTGAATCGCAACCTCATCGAAAGCGATGACCGCTACTATCTGCTTGCGGATCGCGCCCAGGCATACCTGGCCTATGGTGACCCGCGACATGCGCTCGCCGATTACACCGCGGCGATCAAGCTCAGTCCCTCCAACGCGGCACTCTACTACGATCGTGCGGTGGTGCTCGCCGCACAACCCGACGACCACGCGGCCCTGCAGGATCTCAACAAAGCCATCGTTCTTGACTCCAAGTTCGCCCCCGCGCTGCGCCTGCTGGCGAAAATCCGCAGCGCCGGGGGTAATGAGGACGGCGGCGCACGCGCGGCTGTCCCCGCGCTGACCCTGCGAGCGAAAATGCACAGCGCTCGGCATGATTACAGCGACGCGCTCGCGGATTATTCGCAGGCTATCCGCTTGCAGCCGAAAAATGCCGTGTTGTGGAGCGACCGGGGATATGTGTGCCTGCGACAACATGACTACGAGCGTGCCATACAAAACGAGTCCGTGGCGATCGGACTGAATCCAACGCTGGCTCGAGCCTATTTCTTCCGTGGCGCGGCGTATGGACAGCTGAGGGACGCGCGCAATGCCGGCAGCGATATCAACGCCGCATTGCGCCTCGATCCTTCGCTCGACAGTTACCTTACGACCAAGGTGACGGGTAACGGCAAGAACGTTTCGATTACCCTGCCGCTGCCACCATGAACGTTTCCCCCCACGAAAAGCGGCTCAACCCGCGCACCATCAGCATCGATCCGCTGACGCCTGTCGTCGGTGCCGAGATCGGCGGCATCGATCTATCGAAACCGATCTCGGCGGAGCAGCTGGGAGAGATTCGCGAGGCGTTCAACGCCTATCATGTGCTCATATTCCGTGACCAGCTCTTGACGCCCGAGGACCACAAACGCTTCGGCCGCCTGTTCGGCACGCTGCACGTCCATCCCTACAACACCGAGAAGGCCAAAGCGGGTGGCGCGGCGGACCCGGAGATCTATGTGGTGAAGGCGGATCAATCGTCGCGCCAGGTCTCAGGCGAGGTATGGCACAGTGACGTCACCTGCGAGGCCGAGCCTCCCATGGGCTCGATGCTCTACATCACCCAGACGCCGGAAATCGGCGGTGGCGACACGTGCTTCATCAGCGCGATCCGCGCCTACGAAACACTGTCGCCGGTGATGCAGGGATTCATAAAAAGTCTCACCGCCACGCATGAAGGCTCGAAGCTTTATGTCGGCGTCCAGGGCAACCCGCCACCACCCGGCGGATGGCCGAAGGCGACGCATCCCGTGGTCATCCGCCATCCTGAGAGCGCAAAGCAGGTGCTCTTCGTCAATCGCGGTTTCACGACGCGCATCAATGAGGTCTCGGCCGAGGAAAGCGATGCGCTCCTCGAATTCCTCTACCGGCACCTCGAAGGTTACGTCGAGTTTCAGTGCCGGGTCCGCTGGTATCCCAATACGCTGACTTTTTGGGACAATCGAGCGGTCCAACATCACTCCGTATGGGACTATTTTCCCTATTCACGCTACGGCCAGCGTGTCTCGATCCTCGGCGCAAAGCCCAAAGGCTGCATTTGACGGACACGCGCTTTCCTTCGCTCGACGCCAATCGCCGTTGCGGAAGCGGGGGCTGCTGCCCTGCCGTCCGGGTACCCGAGCCGCTCCTGCCAGCCGGTCGCGCGTCAGGCCCGAGCTGGACCCCGCCGTGCGGCCTCGATGGCGGCGATGTCGATCTTCTTCATCGTCATCATCGCATCGAACGCACGCTTGGCTGAAGCCTGGTCGTGGCTGGTCGTTGCCTCCAGGAGCACCCGCGGGGTGATTTGCCAGGACAGCCCCCATCGATCCTTGCACCAGCCGCATTGGCTTTCGACCCCGCCGTTGTCGACGATCGCATGCCAATACCGATCGGTCTCGTCCTGGTTCTCGGTGACGACCAGAAAGGAGAACGCTTCGCTGTGCCGGAAAGCCGGGCCGCCGTTCAAGCCGAGGCAGGGGACGCCCAGGAGGGTGAATTCGACCGTCAGCACCTGCCCTCGCTTGCCCGAAGGGTAGTCGCCTGGGGCACGGTGAACCGCATTGACAGCGCTATTTGGAAAGGTCTGGGCGTAGAACCGGGCGGCCTCTTCCGCCGCGCCGTCATACCAAAGGCAAATCACGTTCTTGGCCATGGTCTGTTTCTCCTCATCTGGCGGTCGGTGGGGACTTTCCGAGGTTAGACGAACGAGCGCCACGGCAATCGACAGCCGGCCGATGGGTGCCGGGGGAGCCCGAGGAGGCGGCTGGGCGCGCCTCGAGTGTGGGATCGACGGGTTTACCCGAGGCGTCGGCCTCCTGCACCGCCGAGCGCGCCGCGGCCGATTGCTGCGCACGGACGAAACTGCCAAACTTGGATATCAGCGGAGGGGGGGCCCTATCGGGCTAGAGCACACTATGAACTCGAAATCCCATGCTCGATCGCAACCGGGTGCTCAAAAGCCGGCTTGACCTCCGTCCCGGAGGACCCGCGAGCCCCCGCGGCGGCCCGCGCGCCCCGCCATTAACACCGAGACGCTCATGCCCGACGTCGCACCGTTGATTGCCCTCATCGGCTATGTGTGTCTGTTCATTGGTGCGGCTTACGGGACGATCGCACTGATCGCCGTGCTGGCGTGGCAGCGTCGCAGCAAGCACCCGGGCACGCGGCAGGGACTGCCACCGGTGTCCGTACTCAAGCCCTTGTGCGGGCTCGAGCCGGGTCTGTACGAGAATCTGCGCTCGTTCTGCCAGCAGGACTATGCGGAGTATCAGGTCGTATTCGGCGTCCTCGACCGACGCGATCCCGCACTGGCGGTGGTCGAGCGCTTGCGCGCCGAGTTCCCCTCCCTACCCATCGAGGTCGTCATCAACCCGCAGCAGCATGGCAGCAACTGCAAGGTCAGCAATCTGATCAACATGATCGCGCGGGCCCGATACGACGTGCTCGCGATTGCCGACAGCGATACCTACGTCGGTCGCGACTACCTCAGCATCGTGACGGAGCCGTTGCGGGACGAGACGGTGGGGCTGGTGACCTGCCTCTACCATGCCGTGCCGACCGCATCTGTCTTCTCGCGTCTCGGCGCTATGTACATCAACGAGTGGTACATGCCGTCCGTACTCCTCGCGTGGCTTTTCGGCTATCGGGGCTATGTTTCCGGGCAGACGCTGTGCATGCGGCGCGACACTTTGCAGGGGATCGGGGGACTACACGCCATTGCAAACCATCTTGCCGACGATCATGAGCTCGGCGAACAGGTTAGCAGACTGGGGCTGCGGATCGTGCTCTCCCATTACGTGCCGAGCGCCGAGTGCCACGAGCCGAGCTTCGACTCCCTGAGCCGCCATGAAGTGCGGTGGATGCGCACGCTTCACGTGCTGCGGCCGCGGTGCTTCCCGTTCATCTTCCTCAGTTTCGGTCTGCCGTTGGGAATCTTGGGCATCGTGCTCGCCACTGGCAACCCACCTTACGATCCACTCGCGTGGACGCTCTTCGGAGTTGCCGTCCTCTCTCGACTGATTGTGCACCTCTCCCACCGGTTCGGCGGCGAACGCTCCGTGCTCGCCGATTCCTGGCTCGTGCCCGGGCGGGACCTGCTGTTATGCTGGGTCTGGTTCAAGAGCCTCCGGGGCTCGTGCGTCACCTGGCGCGGGAACGAGTTCGACGTGGACGCCCGGGGCGTCATGCATCGACTGTCCTGAACCCCAGAGCGGCCTTTTTGGACTTTTGCTGAACCAGGCGGCTCGGCGAGCGGGGACCCGGATCTGAAAGTCGCGGGATATATCGGCGGCCTGCTCGGCCTGGCGCTGCTCGTGTGGCTGTTCACGCGGGCGGACCTCGGCGCCATGATACGAGTATGGGATTCGGCCGGATGGCGGCTGCTTTGGCTCGTGCCATACCGCGTCGGCTTCTTCCTTCTCTACGCGCTCGGCTGGCGCGAGCTTCTGCGTCCGTACGATCCCAAACCGCGCGCGGGGTTCGCCTATGTCTTCTGGGTCACCACGGTGCGCGATGCGATTGATCGACTTCTGCCGGTGGCGAGCGTTGGCGGCGGAGTCGCGGCCGTTCGTCTGATGCGGTGGCGTGATCTTCCCCTGACGCCGGTGGTGGCGAGCGTCATCGCCGAGATTCTGCTGACGCTGATCGTGTTGTACGTGTTCGCCGCGATCGGCCTGCTGCTGCTGCTTCACCTGAGCGCCACAGGCAGCAGTGATTATCATCGCTCGCTGCTCGCGTTCCTCATCACCCTGCCGGTGCCGATAGTCACCGGCCTGATGCTGCGCTACGGTTCCGTGTTCAAACGTCTGCGAGGGCTGCTGCGCCCGATCGTGGGCTCACGCCTTCTCGCCGAGGGAGCCGCATCCCTCGATGAGGAGCTGCGCGCCACGCTGCGCCGAGTGTGGGCCATGCTGCTCGCCGGCAGCCTACAGCTCGTCGCCTTCGCCTCTGCTTCGTTTGAAGTCTGGTTCGCCATGCGGCTCTTCGGTCACCCGATCGGGGTCGAGGCCGCCGTCGCGCTCGAGAGTCTTACCCAGGCGGCACGCAATCTGGCGTTCATCGTGCCCGGGGGTATCGGCGTGCAGGAGGCGGGCTTCGTGCTCTTCGGCCATATGCTCGGCATCGGCCCTGATCTGGCACTCGCCGTCTCGGTCGTCAAGCGGTTACGCGAGGTACTGTGCGGTATCCCGTCGCTGGCGTCGTGGCAATGGATGGAAGCTCGGCGCCTGCATGGGGCCGGCGGCACATGACCCGATGCCAGCAAGATCGCAATCCACCTAGCCGGCACTCCTCGAGGAGGTTCTGACGCATCATGAGCTGATAATTTCCGACTTCATTGCCGAGGAACTCGGTCGCAAACTTCGCGATAAGTTCAACTTTCCCGAACGCGAAGTTCGTCAGCTGCGCCGCTTCTTGGCGAGGATGGTGAGCACGGTCGTGCCAACTGACCTCCCGGCCAACGTTTGCCGTGATTCTGAGGAGGTCCCGGTTCTCGGTACGGCCGTCGCCGCCGGCGCATCGGTCTTGGTCACCGTCGACAAGGACCTCCTCGCGCTCGGCGAGTTTCAGGGTATCGCCATTATCAAGCCGGGCGAATTCTGGCGGCACACGACCGGCTGAGAGGGACTGCACATCCTCGGCAAAATCCCCCTGGGAATTTTTTGGGAATGTGGGGAGCAACTTTCGACCATTTCCCGTTGTGGTGGCTCCTGTTTCGCCTTCGAGCCCGCACTTCACCAATTGTCGATCGTATGTGCGTTCGCCGGCGAAACCGTCGCCGCCAGGAAAACGAGTTTTCAACGGAATAGGCCGGGTGCTGCCGATCGGCGGTTGATGAGGCATTACCAACGCTGGTCAACCCTCGATGCCGGTTTACAATTTCTGGCTGATCTTTTTAAGGCCCGATCCCGCGCCATGAACACCGCGTTTGCTGAGTGCGGCGGCCGAAACATGCGTGCGGCTCTGTTTGGCCGGCAGACCCGAGCGGTTGTGTAGCGTCTAGGATCAAAGTCCCCAGGCTAATCTGAAGTGTGCACCGGCCGACATGCCTGCGCATTCGTCCTGAATTCTGCGTGACCATAGCGGGCCAGTTGCCTGGTTAGCTTGCGGACCAGCGAGCGGTCAGCGCAACCGCCTATCACCGGTAGATACGCGGCGAGAGCATATGCGGTCATCGTCGAGGCGATCAGCACGGTTGCGGCCGCAGCACCCAGGTAATCGGCCATGCCAACTCTGACGCCAACGCCGGCCGCTGCGCGTTTATCCCCCCGCATGGAGTGCGCGACGAAGAATCGCTTGGCGCATCCATGCTCCATCCACGCGTGCACCCGACTGCCCAGGGAATGGTCGGGTGTGAGATCGGCGGCCATCGTGGCCGCGACGAGACCAGCGCACGTATCGTCGAAGCCCTTCCGGAGAGTGGCGAAGCGCGTCAACATGCTGTCGACGACACCCTGCGGTGTATCGGCGAGCAGCTCCTGCGGGAGGCCCAGCAGGAAGCCGCGATAACGGGCGAGGTCCACGCGCGCGCGCTCGGCGGCTGTGAAAGTCGTGCGCCCCCGACGCAGCGCCTTCTGAGCCAGTGCGAAGACCGGCAGGAGGGCAACCGGCATCTGGTCGACCTGCGGAATCGGGATACCATAGGTCCTCACATCCCACTGATCGCCGCGGCTCAGCAGGTTGAACCGCACCATGGAGTGCATGAGGCGAACCATTGCCGCCGCCTTGAACCCCGGGCCGTGACGCTCGAGACCGCCCGGCAGCACCGTGGTGGTGAAGAAAGTGGCGGTCTCCTTCGAGCGTCGCCCCGCGGTCTTGCTCGACAGCGCACCGGTCAGGGCCATGGGCAGCGCCGAATACTTGTTCATGAAGGTGCCGATCAAGCCGCCGCGGATGACGAACGGGACCCTGTGGGCATAGGCGTTACGTTCGATCCGGGCGCCGCGCTCGATGCGCTTGGTATCCAGCCACGCGGGAAACTGTTCCATTGCCCGGATAAGCTGTACGAGCTGCGCGGGCGGGGACGCGACATTCTCCAGGCCCCGATCGCAAGCCTCCTCCAACATCGTCGTCAATCGACGGAACCCATACTCCGGTATCAGTGCCGCGTAGGCGTCCGCGACCGGATCACCGTGCATCGTGTAGGCCTTGATTCGAGCTACTAGCTCCTCGTTGGCGAGCAGCTCCGGCCTTTGGTGCGCAAGCTCCGGACTGAGCTCGCTGAGATCGCCGGGCTCCGCGGTAAAGCGCTCAGGTGTGCTCGCGAAATCCACGCGACCGTACATTGACGGGATCTGCGCGGCCTCGCTCGCGAGCATCGAGGACAGCTTCGTGATCGAGGTGTGCATGGCGCGTCAGTCCGGAAAGGACCTTCAGATTTATTGGTGGCCAGGAGGGGCGGAATCGAACCACCGACACGCGGATTTTCAGCCGCGCCTCGGCGCTTCTATGGCCTTATTAATCAATTACTTGCAGCGCTTGCCAGCCCCGTTCCCAGGCCCACCCAGGCACAATTACGGCACACCCAATCTGGAGGTTGCTGCACGCTCCCATGGTCAATATTGCACGCCGGACACTGGTCAACCCTCGATGCCGGTTTACACCCTAGCCGCGTCGCCATGATAAGCGCGCTGCTGGATTGTATCGAACATTGATATTCAGGGTGGTACGGTAGAGGCGGGAAACTCAAATCCCTCATAGCAGAAGGAGCGAGCGAGTACCTCGCAATCCTTCTCGCTCACGCCGTGCGCGCGCATGACCGGACGCCAGCGCGTCCGAACAATTTCCTTCGTTCGGTCAACGACTGAACCCGCCTCCTCCCGTGACAACCTAAAGCGCGCGCACTCGGAAAGAAGGTTTTCGCGATTCGCATATCGGCCGTAGCGCCCGACAATCAGCGCCAGATCGCGCCGCTCAACGCTGGTGAGCGGAGTGGGTGTCAGGTCGTACGCAGGTGCCAGTTCGAAGTCGCGACCCGGTGCTATGAGTCCGTGATTACGCGGGTGGTCGTCTGTGTTCGAGATGAGGGCGTTAAAGGTCATGCGTGTAAATAGCTCGCGCAGATCATCAGCCGAGCGATGGCTTCTACGGCGAAGCTCGTCGGCGAGCAGCAGATAACTCCAGCGCGCACGATCGCCTATAGTTTCCCCGGCATCAAGTACCGTGAGCCCGCTGACGAATCTATGGCGAAAATACCCTCCTTGGACCTTGGCACGATCGAATCTGCGCACGAGGAGTACGTCAGCCTCTCCGACACCGACGACGCGGTGGTCGCAAGAGCGAACGTTGCACTCGCGCGCAAGGGCCAACATGGAGGCTTCCACGCGGGCGTTATTCCAGCGGTCATCGCGTGCCGGAAACTTTGCAATCCACAACCCGTCGTCCGTCTCGACGACGTTCTTCGGGCGCGCGCCGCCCAGGGAAGTTCCGGGCTGAACGAGTTCCTCGACTTGGGGAGGAAGCGCGACCTTGTCGTCCAGTTCAACCGCCTTTGTGAATTCGAGGAGCTTGGCAAGCTCGAGCACTTTGTTGAAACGCGATCCGGGCGGCGGCGGGCTCTTGCCGCGGCCGAAGGACAATGCGCCCACGCGATCCTCGGGCGAGTGCAGAAGGTACTCAACCTCCGATAGGTCGGTTCGGTGCAGGTGCCTCTCAATGATGCGGCGGCCCCAAGCGTCGGGGGACGCATCCCGAAGGGCACCGAAAATGCCCGAGAGCTTCACGGTCTCGAATCGGCCCTCGCGCAGAGGCAGCTCGAAGGGATCGAGCGGAACCGCGTCGGAGCGCTCCAAATACGCGGGGCTATAAACGAAGACCCCGAGTGCAACGCCTGCACGCTCCTGCTGCTCGAAGAAGCCGACAGTCACGACTTCCAGGGAGCCGGGCAGCTGCAGATAGACGTAGGTGCGGTCGCTACAAATCGGCACTGGTGGATCCCTTTTTCGCGCGCGCGCGTTGAGGAGTGCGTGCAAGCTCAAGCTGCTTGCCCTCGGCGTCCCGGTCGGGATCGAGCAACGTCGCGAATTCCCGCTCAAGCCCGAGCGCCCAGATCGCGGCAATGTAAGCACCGAGACCGGTTAAGAGACTGCCCGCCTCGACCGCACGCATGGTGACGTAGGAGATCCCGGCGCGGGAGGCGAGCTCGCGCTGTGAGAGCCGTCGGCGCACCCTGGCCAACCGCACGCGCCGCCCAAGTTCGTGCGCAGCTTGCTCGACCGCGGCGGGGGCTGACGCCGCAAACAGGAGGGGTCTTGGCATTCTGAATAGAACCTTAAGTCGAATAAAGTATTTTTCAGAATATCAGATTTGTGATCGATCCGCCAGCGAATGGTCACTTTAAATATACTTTAATTGGCTTTAGGTATTTATCAGAGGTCTTTCTCGGCCTGAACATCAATCTGCCGCTCCAATCCGACTCCCGCCGCATTCACTGCGCCGCCGCCGCTACCGACGCCCTAAGATCGCAAGCGCTCTCCCGAGCGGGCCGATCGATCGCCATCGGCATCATGATGCGCACAGTGATCATCATCATGATTGCCTCTGACGCAAACGACTGGTCGTTCGCACCCGTTTCCGGTTTTAGGTTGATCGAGCGATTCATAGAGCAAGCGTCCGAAGGGAGGACGGAGGGTGAACAAGTCGGCGACGCCCGACCAGCCAGATGAGCGGGCGCTGCCGGTGGCACCGCCGAGCACCCGTGGCGGAGGACCGGCAGCCTGGAAATCGGGAGCAGCGACCTCGATGACCCCTCCTCCCTGCAAAAGGCGCTGTCCAAGCACGTCATCTCGGAGCCGTTCACTTTCCATGATCTCCGAGCCAAGAGCGCGAGTGATGAATCGGATCCGAGCGCCGCGACGGAACGGTTGGCGCATGACGATCCTCGGACCACGCGGAAGGTATACTTGCGAAAGCCGCGCCGGGCGCGTCCAGGCGCGAAAATATTAGACACAGCCTAGAATATTAGAAAGCTGCCGTTGGCAAGGCCAAGCTAACTCACTGATGTAGTGGTGGCCAGGGGCGGAATCGAACCACCGACACGCGGATTTTCAGTCCGCTGCTCTACCAACTGAGCTACCTGGCCGCCGTCGGGGAAGGCCGGCTATTAGAGCGGTCCCGATGGCGCCCGTCAAGCAATCTCGAGCCTAAGCCATTGATTCAGGAGCGCATTCGACCTCATAGCAGGAGCATGTCCACAGGCTTTCCGGCACCGCGCTTGCTCCACGGACGCACATGGTTAGCCGATCTTCCACCCGCCGGCGTGCCCCGACCCGCAAGGCTGCCGCGGAAGGCCGCAGTCGCGCGCCGAGCCGCCACCCCGGTCGCGCGGAGCGCGCCGTACCTCTTCCCCTTGCCGCCGCGAACGACGACCGCTCGCTCGCGACACTGCCGGGCAGACGCCGCGGCAAAGGTGCTGCCCGCCGCGCCACCGCAAGCGCGGCATCCCAGAGGCAGATACGGTACGCGGTCGTCGGCCTCGGCCACATTGCACAGATCGCGATTCTGCCGGCGTTCGCGCAGGCGACTCGCAACAGTACCCTCGCAGCACTGGTTTCGGATGACCCGGAGAAGTTGCGCAAGCTCTCTCGGCGCTACGGAGTCCGGCATACCTGCGGCTACGGCGAGGCCGATGAGCTCTTTGGCAGCGGCGAAGTCGACGCCGTGTACATCACGCTGCCGAATGCCCTGCATCGCGATTATGCCGAGCGCGCGGCACGTGCGGGTCTACATGTGCTCTGCGAGAAGCCGATGGCGGTGACCTCCGAGAACTGTCAGCGGATGATCGATGTGACTCGCGCTCACAGCGTCAAGCTGATGATCGCCTACCGGCTGCACTTCGAGCGCGGCAATCTGGAAGCGGCGCAGATGGCGCACTCCGGGACTCTGGGAGACCTGCGTTTCTTCACGTCCAACTTCTCCATGCAGGTGGCGCCGGAGAACTTCCGCAGCAGCCGCAAGCTCGGCGGCGGACCGCTCTACGACATCGGCATCTACTGCATCAATGCCGCTCGTGCCGCCTTCTCGGCGGAGCCCTCGGAGGTGTTCGCCACCGCGGTGACACGCCGCGATCAGCGCTTCAGGGAGATCCCCGAAACGGTGGCGGTGGTGATGAGATTTCCCCAGGAGCGAACCGCCTCCTTTACCGGCAGCTTCGGCGGCGCGGATCGCTCGTCGTATGAGATCGTCGGCACCAAAGGCAGCATCACGCTCGATCCGGCTTATGAATACGCGCAGGGGGTGGAGTACGTGCTGCGCCTGGGCAAGCGCAAGCGCGAGCGGCGTTACGAGAAGAGCGACCAGTTCGCGCCGGAGCTCCTCTACTTCTCGGACTGCATCGTGAGCGACCGGGAGCCCGAGCCCTCGGGCGAGGAAGGTCTCGCCGACGTGCGCGTGATCGAAGCTCTAAACAGAAGCATCGAGACCGGCAGGTGGATATCGCCCGAGCTGCCGCAGCGCAGACGCCGTCCGTCGCTGCGACAGGAAATCCGCCGACCCGGAATCCAGCCGCCACCGCTCGTCGGTGGCGTCCATCCGGCGACCCTGTAGCCATTTCCCGCGCGCCTCTCTCTCGTTAGGGAGAGAGCCCCACCCGTCGCCGGACACGCGACCTCCCCTCCGCGCGAGTCATACCCGAAACCGCTTGCCAACACCAAGATTATGGCCCGGCGTCGTCGAACCGCGCGGTTCAGCTGCGTCTAGCTCAGGGAATCCAGGGGAGTGGTCTCGTGCGCCATCGATTCGTCGCCTTCGCTTCGCTCATCCCGCTCGCGGCTGCGGCCGCCGCGACCGTGCTGACACTGTCCGGCTGCTCGCGCGAGGCGCTGGCCGAGCACGCCGCCACCCCGCCGCCGGCGCCGCAGGTCACGGTGGCGCGCGTCATCACGCGCAACGTCACCGACTCGGAAACCTTCTCCGGCCGGTTCGACGCCGTCAATCACGTCGATGTGAGGCCGCGAGTCACGGGATACATCTCCTCCGTCGATTTCGTCGATGGCACCGTGGTCCACAAGGGTCAGGTGCTGTTCGTGATCGATCCTCGCCCCTACGAGGCGGACTATCAGCGCGCCGAGGCGGAACTCGATCAGGCGCGGGCCCAGGCGGCGCTCGCCCGGGCCGAGCGTCTCCGCGCCGTCAACCTGCTTGCGGCGCACGCGATCTCCAAGGACGAGTTCGACACCCGCACAGCCAACGCGCGTCAGTCCGCGGCGAGCGTGGAGGCGGCAGAGGCGGCGGTCGAGGCGGCCGCGCTCAATCTCGGCTTCACGCGAGTCACGGCCCCGATCACCGGTCGTGTCAGCCGTGCGATCGTCACCGCCGGCAACCTGGTGACGAACGGGCAGACGCTCCTCACCACGATCGTCTCCCTGAACCCCATCTACGTCGAGTTCAACGCGGACGAACAGGCTTACCTGACATTCGAGAAGTACGCTGGCACCGAGGCGCACAACGGCGCATCCGGCGGCGTCAGCGCTGGCCCGGATGCCCTCGGCAACGCGGTATATGTCGGCCTGGAGGACGAGGACGGCTACCCGCACGAAGGCCGGCTCGTTTTCATGGACAACTCGCTCGACGCCGAGACCGGCACCATTTATGCACGAGCGCTGCTCGCCAACCCCGACGGCCATTTCATCCCGGGCCTCTTCGCGCGCGTCAAGCTGATCGGTAACGAGCACTATCGGGCGGTGCTGATCAACGACAGCGCCATCGGCACCGATCAGACCCTGCGCTACGTGCTCCTCCTCGGCCCCGACAACAAGGTGGCGTACCGGCCGGTCGAGCTCGGACCCATGGTCGATGGGTTGCGTGTGGTGCGATCCGGACTCGAGCCCGGCGAGACGATCGTGGTCAACGGGCTCATGCGCGTGCGCCCCGGCATGCAGGTGACGCCGCAGCTCATCGCGATGGGCGAGCATCATGACAGCGACGGCATCATGGTGGCGCAGAACTCGGCCCGCGACTCCGGCGCCGCGAGCGCCGGCGCCGCTTCGAGGGAGAAGCGGTGAAACTCTCGCACTTCTTCGTCGACCGCCCGATCTTCGCGGCGGTGCTGTCGACCTTCATCTTCATCGCGGGCGCGATCGCGATCACCCAGCTGCCGATCAGCGAGTATCCGCAGGTGGTGCCGCCTTCCGTGATCGTGCGTGCCAGCTATCCGGGCGCGAATCCGAAGGTCGTGGCCAACACCGTGGCGGCACCCCTCGAGCAGGCGATCGTCGGGGTCGAGAACATGCTGTACATGTCCTCGACCTCCACCATGGATGGCTCGCTGGCACTCACCGTCACCTTCCGCGTGGGGACGGATATCGACCGGGCGCAGACGCTGGTACAGAACCGCGTCTCGCAGGTGCTGCCGCGCCTGCCCGATGAGGTGCGCAATCTCGGAGTGACCACCACCAAGAGCTCGCCCAACCTCACGATGGTGGTGCATCTTTATTCCCCCGACAACCGATTCAACACCCTGTACCTGCGCAACTACGCGGTACGCAACATCCGCGACGTGCTCGCACGGTTGCCGGGCATGGGCGATGTGCAACTCTTCGGCGGCGGCGACTACGCCATGCGCATCTGGCTCGATCCACAGAAGCTCGCCGCGCTCGATCTGACCGCAGGTGATGTGATCGATGCCATCCGGGCCCAGAACATCCAGGTGGCCGCCGGTGAGATCGGCGCTCCGCCTGATCCAAACGCCGATTTTCAGTTCGCCCTGAACGCGATGGGGCGCCTCACGACACCTGAGCAGTTCCGCGACATCGTGCTGAAGGCGGGCGCCGGCGGTCAGGTGGTGCGCCTCGGCGATGTCGCCCGGGTGGACATGGGCGCCGAGTCGTACGGCACCAACAGCTACCTGGATGACCAGGACGCGGTCGCCATCCCGGTCTTCCAGGCGCCGGGGTCCAATGCGCTGCAGCTCTCCGCGGAGGTGCGCGCCACCATGGCGCGGCTCTCCAGGGATTTCCCACAGGGGATGCGCTACACGATCGTCTATGACCCGACCGTATTCGTACGTCAGTCGATCGACGCGGTGGTGCACACGCTGCTCGAGGCAGTGCTGCTGGTGGTGCTGGTAGTCATCCTCTTTCTGCAGACCTGGCGCGCGTCGGTCATCCCGCTCATCGCCGTGCCGGTTTCGATCATCGGCACGTTCGCCGTGCTGCTCGCGTTCGGATTCTCGATCAACACGCTGTCGCTTTTCGGCCTGGTGCTCGCCATAGGCATCGTCGTCGATGACGCCATCGTGGTGGTCGAGAACGTGGAGCGGCACATCGAGGCCGGACAATCCCCGCGCGAAGCGGCCAAGTCCGCGATGAGCGAGGTCAGCCGGCCAATCATCGCGATCACGCTGGTACTTTGCGCGGTGTTCGTGCCGGTCGCGTTCATCAGCGGGCTGACCGGGGAGTTCTATCGCCAGTTCGCGCTGACCATCGCGATCTCCACGGTGATCTCGGCCTTCAATTCGCTCACGCTCTCCCCGGCATTGGCCGCCCTGCTGCTGAAGCCGCACGGTGCCGCGCCCGATGCGCTCTCGCGTCTCATGAATCGCCTCTTCGGCCGCTTTTTCGGCCGCTTCAACCGTGGGTTCGCGGCCGTCGGCAACCTCTATCAGATGGCGGTCGTCGGCACGGTGCGTCGAGCGGGCATCGCGCTCCTCCTCTACGCCGGCCTGATCGGCCTCGCCTGGCTCGGCTTTATCGCGGTCCCCCATGGGTTCATTCCCCAGCAGGACAAGCAGTATCTGGTCGCGATCGCGCAGCTGCCGCCCGCGGCCTCGCTCGAGCGCACCTCGCAAGTGATCAAGCAGATCGGTGAGATCGGCATGCACCAGCCCGGCGTCGAGCATGCCGTGCAGTTCGCCGGCATGTCGGTCAACGGCTTCGTGCCGAGCTCGAGCGCGGGACTCGTATTCTTCGGACTGAAGCCCTTCGACCAGCGGCGCTCGCAAGGGCTTTCCGCCGATGCGATCGCGGCGCAGCTCAATCGGAAGCTCGCGGCCATCGAGGACGGCATGGTGGTCGTTTTCCCGGCACCACCGGTGATGGGCCTGGGTACCCTCGGCGGCTTCAAGCTCGAGGTCGAGGATCGTGGCGATGCCGGTCCCAAGGCTCTCTACGATGCGGTGCAGAACGCCCTCAAGCAGGGATACCAGAATCCCGCGCTCGCCGGGCTCTTCAGCAGCTACCAGGTGAACGTGCCGCAGCTCGATGTCGGCATCGACCGTGTGAAGGTCATGCAGGATCACGTCAACCTGGACGATGTGTTTCAGACGCTGCAGGTTTACCTCGGATCACTCTATGTCAACGACTTCAACCGCTTCGGACGGACCTATGAAGTCCTGGCGCAGGCCGACGCGCCGTTCCGTTCCCGCATCGACGATATCTCGACACTCCAGGTCCGCAATGCCGCGGGACGGATGATCCCGCTCGGCGCGTTCCTCAGCGTCACCCCGACTTATGGTCCTGACATCGTGCAGCGCTACAACGGTTACACCTCCGCCGACATCAACGGCGGCCCGGCACCGGGCTACAGCTCCGGCCAGGCGCAGGCCGCGATGACGCGGATCCTCGAGTCGACGCTGCCGCGGGGCATGTCGTACGAGTGGACCGACCTCTCGTATCAGCAGCTCATCTCGGGCAACACCAGTCTGATCGTCTTCCCGCTGTGCGTGCTGTTCGTGTTCCTGGTGCTCGCCGCGCAATACGAGAGCGTGACGCTGCCGCTGGCCATCATCCCCATCGTGCCGATGTGTCTGCTCGCCGCCATCACCGGCGTGTTCCTCGATCACGGCAACAACAACATCTTCACGCAGGTGGGGCTGATCGTGCTCGTCGGCCTCGCCTGCAAGAACGCCATCCTGATCGTCGAGTTCGCCAAGCACCGCCAGGACGAGCACGGCGAGGACGCGGTAGCGGCGGTGCTGCAAGCCGCTCGCCTGCGTCTGCGGCCGATCCTGATGACTTCCTTCGCCTTCATCATGGGGGTCGTGCCGTTGATGCTGGCGAGCGGCGCCGGCGCCGAGATTCGGCACGCGCTCGGCACCGTGGTGTTCTCCGGCATGCTCGGCGTCACCTTCTTCGGGCTGCTGCTGACGCCAGTGTTCTATGTCCTCATCCGCAGAACCAGCGCGCGCGCTGCCGAGTCCGCGGCGTCAGTCCCGGATGGTGAGCTCTCCACGGGAACCCTTCATGCGTAAGTCCGTCATCGTCATCTCTCTCGCCGCCCTGCTCACCGGTTGCGCCGTGGGTCCCAACTACCACCCTCCCGCGACCCATGTGGCCGGAGCGTTCCCGAGAATCGCCACCGCTTCGGCGAGCACGCCGACCTCGCCCTCGCCGGACGACATCTATTCGCACGCGCCGGCGCAAAGCGAGTTCTGGAAGCAATTCCATGATCCGGTGCTGAACGGCATGGTGAGCGATGCGCTGACGGCCAACTACGACCTGCGGATCGCGCTCGGGCGTCTGGTGCAGGCGCGCGCGCTGCGCAACGAGTCGCTCTTCGATCTCGCCCCGACGGTCACCGCCTCCGGCGGCTACAGCAAGCAACGGGTACCGGCGGTCGCGGACCCGTTCGGTGGACCCTACACCACGAAACTCTACGACGCCGGCTTCGATGCCGCCTGGGAGCTCGATTTCTTCGGCGGCGTGCGCCGCGGAATCCAGGCGCGCAACGCCGAGCTCGAAGGCGAGGTGGCGAACCTGCACGACGCCCAGGTGTCCGTGATCGCGGAGCTCGCGCGCGATTACTTCGAGCTGCGTGGCGAGCAGAGCGAGCTCGCGGTCGCGCGCGCGAACGTCAAGAACCAACAGCAGGTAGTGGCGCTCGCGCAGGCGGAGCTCGCGGCCGGCAGCGGCACGGACCTCGATGTGGCCCGCGCGCAATCGCAGCTGAGTACCACGCTCTCGACCATCGGTCCGCTCGAGGCCGCCATCGCCCGCTCCATTCACCGTCTGAGCGTGCTGACGGGTCGCGATCCCGAGGCGCTGAGCGGCCGCTTGCGCAGCCCCCATGAGCTGCCGCCGCTGCCGCCGATCGTGCCGGTCGGCACCCCCGAGGAGCTGCTGCGGCGCCGGCCGGACATCCGCGCAGCGGAGCGCAATCTTGCCGCCTCCACCGCTCTCGTCGGGGTCGCGGTCTCGAACCTCTTCCCCAAGGTCACCTTCACCGGCAGCTTCGGCTACGCCGCCGCGGCGCCCGCCGGGTTTGGCTCCTCGGCCTCGCAAAGCTACATAATCGGCCCCGGCATCACGTGGGCGGCCTTCGACTTAGGAAGGGTGCGGGCGCAGATCGCCGGCGCCCGCGCCGGCGCGGTGATCGCCCTGGATGAGTATCAGCAGACCGTGCTCGATGCCCTGGAAGATACCGAGGATGCGCTGGTGACGGAGGCGCGCGATCGCGATGAGCTGCGGCATGCGCGGGATGCGGCGCGCGAAAGCGCGACCGCGGCGCGGCTTGCCGAAATCCGCTACAAAGGCGGGATGGTGGACTTCCTCTCGGTCCTCGATGCCGAACGGACCGAGCTTCAAGCCGAGGACGCCCTCGCCCGCAGCCGCACGGACACCGCCACCGGCCTGATCGCGGTTTACAAGGCGCTCGGCGGTGGTTGGGAGACCGCCCCCCTGCCGAGGTACACTGGCGCTTCGATTTCCCGATAGAGAGCCTGTCACATGAGCGTTTCGGTCGCCGATCCGCCCCTTGTCCGCCTGGAGACCCTGACCGAGTCCGGCCGCTGCACGGAGGAGCTCAGTCAGATCAATGAGTCCCTGCGGCGCCGGGAGGCGCTGCTGGTCGCTTCCGCCAAAGCGAGCCGGATGTTGCTCGAGGCTCCCGACGTGGGTGGGGCCATCCCCGAGGTGCTGCGTCTCATCGGCGAAGCGGCTCACGTCGATCGCGTCAATGTCATGATGGCGCGGCGTGGTCCGGAAGGTGAGCCGCTGCTGATCGTGGTCAGCGAGTGGACCGCCGAAGGCGTGCCGCCGCACTTCGATGACCCGGCGGTATGCGCCTGCGATGAGCGCGAGTTCGCCGCGGTGTCGGCCGAGCTGCGCGCCGGACGGAGCGTATGCCTCAACAGGACCGACTCCCCGGTCGACTGCGCGGGTGTCACGGCGGTCGCGGGGGTAACGGGATTCGAGGGTATCGGCACCAAGACCAAGGCCATCGTGCCGATCTTCGTCGCCGGAGAATTCATCGGCGTCGTCGGCTTCGACAACACCCGGCAGCGCCGCGCAATCGACTCCGCCGAGCTCGCGGCGCTCGAGACCGCGGCGGGCGTCATCGGCGCGGCGCTTCATCGCCAGCGCCTCATCGACGACATGCGACGGGAACGCGAGCACGCGGCGGAGGAGCGCGTGGCGGAGCTCGCGAAAGCCAACGCCGTGATCCGCGGCAATCTCGAGCGTCTGGCGAGCGAGCCTGACCTGCACAGCTTTCTCAAGCACGTGTTGCTCGAGGCGACGCGTCAGTTCGCGGCGGCCTCGGGCGCCGTGGTGGTCTCCAAGGACAGCCTGCAGGAGTGGCGCATCGCGGCGCACGTGCGGGACGGACGCGTCGAGGAGCCTCCCTACCCGATCAGCGTTCCGATGAACGGCTCCTCCTTCGGCGACCGCTTCACCCAACCGACCGAGCCCATGTATCTCGACGTGGAACAGCAGTCCGAGGAGTTCTGGCCGGGCATGTTGGCCTTTAATCGCCAGGAGGGCTACGCCGGCAGCGTCGTCTACCCGTTGGTATTCGGCTCCCGCAACGTCGGTTTCCTCATTCTGCGTTTTCGCCGCAACGCGGATGACGTCCAGCGCAGCGAGCTGCTGGTGGCGCTGGCCCAGCAGGCGACCCTCGCCGTGCAGCTCACCCGCCTCGCCTATCAGGCGAAGGAGGCGGCGGTGCTCGTCGAGCGCGCGCGCATCGGGCAGGAGATTCACGACGGCTTGGCGCAGGCCTTCACCGGGATCCTGATGCAGCTCGGCGCGGTTGAGGAATTCCCCTCCTGCAAGAAAAAGAACTCGGGTTTGGCGCTGACACACTCTCGCATCCGCGATCTCGCGCGCGAAGGGCTGGCGGAGGCGCGGCGCTCGGTGATGGCGCTGCGGCTCGATCAGACGCGGCGCGCGGGGTTGGAGCTCGCGCTGCGGCAGCTGGCCGAGCGCTCGACGGTGCCGGGCGGCGTGACCTGCAGCTTCGAGGGTGGCGGCATCAGCACCGGTTTGAAGCCCGAGCACGAGCACGAGCTGCTGCGCATCGCGCAGGAGGCGGTGAGCAACGCGGTGCGCCACGCGCGGCCCAATCTCGTTCGCATCACCATGACGGATGAGACGGCGCATTGGGTGATGGCGGTGGAGGATGACGGGCGCGGCATGGAGCAGCGGCCGGAGCTGTATGCGCGCGAGGGTTTTGGTCTCACCAGCATGCGCCAGCGCGCGAGCGCGATCGGCGGGGAGTGGCAGATCGAAAGTCAACCGGGAGCCGGCACGCGGGTGAGCGTGCGACTGCCGAAGCAGAAGGCGGCGTGATGGTCGCGGTACTGACCAAGAGAAAGATCCGGGTGATCCTCGCGGATGATCATCCGGTCGTGCGCGACGGACTGGCGGCCATGGTGAACCAGCAGGCGGATATGGAGGTCGTCGCGGAGGCGGGTGATGGCGATGAGGCGATTGCGCTTTACGAGCAACACCAACCCGATGTGATGGTGCTCGACCTGCGGATGCCGAAGAGGGATGGCGTGGCGGTGGTGCAGCGGGTGCTGGATTTCAACCCCAAGGCGCGCCTCCTCATCATGACGACCTATGACGGCGATGAGGATATCTTCCAGTGCCTGAGCCAGGGTGCGAAAGGGTACCTGCTGAAGGACGCCCCGCGGCAGGAGATTCTGTCGGCGATCCGCGCCGTGAGCGAGGATCGGCCCTACACCTCGACGTCGGTCGCGGCGAAGGCGCTGCAGCGGATGGGCAAGCCCAGTCTCACTCAGCGGGAGCTCGATGTGTTGGAGCTCGTGGCGCAGGGGAGGAGCAACAAGGACATCGCGCGCCGGCTGTCGATTACCGAGGGCACGGCCAAGACGCACGTGAAGTCCATACTCACCAAGCTCGATGCGATCAGCCGCACCGAGGCGGTGGCGGTGGCGCACAAAAGGGGCCTGATCCGGCTTTAGGCGGCCGTGGATCGCGGCGCGCACCTGGAACTTTCAAGTCCCGTTCCCGTTGGGATCGAACCCACGCCGCAGGAGGCCGACGATGAATCCGAGCTTTACTTCCACCAATGGCGAGAGGACGGCGAACGAGGCCGCACGCAAGGCCGAGCGCACCGCGGAAAACCTGGCCGACAGTGCGAGCGACACGGCCGCGAGAGCCTCGAGCGCGGCACGCGATCGCGCCGATCAGGCGCAGCGCTGGGCCAAGTCGCGTTGGAGCGACTTGCAGCAGACCGTCGAAGCCCAGCCATACCAGTCGAGCGCCTGGGCGCTTGCAATCGGCTTCGCGGCCGGGTTGCTCGTGATGGGATTGCTGCGCGGCCGCAGGTGAGGCCCGTCACGGCAGGCGATCGATCCGTGATGGTTCTGTGACACATCGGACCGGCGGCCGTGGTCTGCTCGGCCCATGCACCAGATCGGGGTCGTGGGCCTCTCCTACCGGCATGCCGGTATCGATGAGGTCGCACGCCTTTCCATCCCGAGGAGCGACCTCGAGGCACGCCTGCCCTCCCTGCGCGCGGCGCTCGGCGTCTCGGAGCTGCTCTATCTCGGCACGTGTAATCGCATCGAGCTCCTGTTTGCGACCCATGACGGCGAAGCGGCAGGGGACCTGCGTGAGGGTGCCCTCGAGCAGCTGAGCGGACAGCGCTCGCCCCCGGGTCAGGCTTCCCGACTGCTGCGGGCCTGGGCGGGTGAATCCGCCCTCGAGCATGTACTGCTTCTGGCCTGTGGGCTCGACTCCGCTCAGGCCGGCGAGCGGGAGATCGCCGCGCAGCTGCGCGGTGCCTGGGAAGCGGCCCGCGCCGCCGGAACGAGCGGACCGATGCTCGACCGGCTGCTCGGTGAGGCCCTCGGCATGGCGAACCGCGTGCAGCGGCTGCGCGCCGGGGCCGATGCACCTTCTCTCGCCGATCTTGCGGCCGCTCGGGTGCTCGAGCATCTGGCGGGCGCTCGCGATACCGTCGCGCTGATCGGCGTTTCGCCCATGACCCGCCGCTGCGCACTGGCGCTGCATCGTGCGCAAGTGCCGCTCGTGATCGTCAATCGCACGCTCGCGACGGCGTCGGAACTGGCGGCGAGCGTCACCGGCCGTGCCGTGACCCTCGAAGCCTTTCGCGCCGAGCCGGGAGGGCTCGCCGCGCTGATTCTCGCCGCAGGCGGCGGCGAGCCGCTGCTGGATGCCCAGTCACTGCAGCGGCTGGCGGCTCGCGTGCCCGCACCGCTCGCCATCGATTTCGGCGTCCCTCCGAATCTCGATCCCGAGGAGGCGCTCCATGCCGGCATCGTCCGAATGGGCATGAGCGAGCTCGTGCGCGAGGTACAGGAGCAGCGCGTGACCGA
>Ga0335074_10001614_pt1 | contig 30565 bp, 30 predicted proteins | sample Lox_Sample_23_FD_206715 | JGI IMG/M metagenome (GOLD analysis project Ga0335074, IMG submission 206715) | Soil microbial communities from Loxahatchee National Wildlife Refuge, Florida, United States - Lox_Sample_2.3 | ecosystem: Environmental > Terrestrial > Soil > Wetlands | place: USA... | reverse complement strand
CGTCCCGAGATGGAGAGGTGGGCAGCTGGTCACCGGGAGCGTGCTGGCGGTCGCGGCCGACCACGACGGATCGACCAGCTTCACTGAATCGACGGCTCCGCCACCCTGGTGAGTCAATGAGAATTTGGAAAATCAATGGGTGACCGATCCAACCCGGGCAATATCTGGCCGTGCGAGGCGACGGCATGGATGCCGTCGCGGAGCACGGGCGATCGCGTCCCGCCATCAGACGATCTCGGAGCCCTAACGGCTCGGGCGGGACGCGAAATCAGGTCCTGGCCGGACGAGGGCCTGAGCGAGCCAATCGAAGAGACATCACGAGACGGTTGCCGCGCGGTGCAGGGGAGTGTGCGCCGCTCTCGAGAAGGACGTGCCGCTGATAAAGCAGACCGTCGCCCCGGGGATCCTTCAGGCTCTTTCAGCGCAGGGCTCGCAACTGCTGGTCATAGCAACGCCGAGCAGGTGGTATCGATTGATCGTCCCGCCGAGCAGGGCGTCAGAAGGCCAACAGTTCGTCCTGCTCGATGTGCAACAGTTCGCCATCAGCAGCGAGCGCGAGCTCGCGCTCGTACCGAGGTCCGCGTGGAGGAACAGCCGCGCGTCTTTGGGCGGGCATTCCGACCTGTCGCGCAATCTCGGCTAGCGCGATCGAGGCAACTAAGCGCAACGCCGGCTCGGTCGCGGTCTGTTGTTGGAAGCCGAGCGTGATCCTTCCAGCGCCGCTGGCAGCCAGCGATTCGGCCGTGTCAGGCGGTGCTCCAACGACGATTAGTTGCGAGCGACCACGTGTCAACCGCGCCCGATTGATCGGGACACCCGGTCCGCTGGCGGTCAGGAACAGGACGTCATGGAACCGCGTGACGAGCCCGGTCGGGGCGCGGCGCACACGGAGCGGGTTCTTGTGTCGACGGGCAGCTGCCCGAGCCTCACGACGCCGATGATGCCCGCCCTCAAACCAGCCAGCGCCACGATCCTCCAAGAAGACTTCGCGATAGCCGAACGCCGCGGCCGAGCGCAGACTCGAGCCGACCTCGACATGGTCCGCGCCAGAGATCAGAATCATCGGACGGCGGCGTTCCGGATGTGGCCGCTGTGCCTGCCCACCGGACCCGCGGGAGACATACCAACCGGCGACAGCGGCCGCGGCCGCAACGTTCAACGTGCTCACCGTGCGCGACAGGGTCGGAATCACGACCGTCTCCGCGGCGGCTGCCAGCAGCCGCCGCGAGATGCCGCGACGCTCGTTCCCAACCGCCAGTGTGGTCGTCGCCCGCGCGGGCCTGCGCCCGTACACCGAGTCGGCCGTCGGTGTGTTCTCCACCGCGATCAAATGGCCGTGCACCGAGTCGGAGAGCTGCCCACCCAGCAGCGCGGCTGCCTCTGCAATCCGCTCGCGGTTCCCGGGGTTCTCAACCCCGTCCGCAAGCAGCCTCAGATCGATCGGCATTGCTCACGCAACGTTGCCGCGATCTCCTCAGCTCGCGCCTCGTGCTCGCGCGTGCGCATCGCCCGTTGGCCACGCAGCCGCCGTTCATGCTGGACAACGTGATGGCCTAACTCGTGCGCCAGCACGTACAGCAACATGAATCGCCGAAGGGTCCCCGGCGGCCACACAACCACCCCCGGTGCGGTCACATCCGCGCCGGAAGCCGCGAGACGATCTCGCTCGACGTCAGACATCGCGTCCCCCAGACGCCACGGCGACGGACGCTGCTCGTAGAGCTCAATCACGCCCTCGCCTGCAAGTCTCCCGAGCACAAGGGCAGCGTCATTTGCCCGGGCCGGCCTCAGTTCGACCAGTCGCAACCCGTAGTACGCCTCTGGCCCGAACGCGTGCAGCGCTTCGCGCACATCCTGCGCAGAAGCCGGATGCCATCGCCCAGGCGAGACCTCCCGAGCTCGCACCGACGGAAACACGGCCCGCCGCGCAGCCCGAGCCCACCGCGGATCACTTCGAATACTTCCAGTCACCTCACCCATGATCGCCGATCGCCCCCGTGGAATCCCACGGCGATTGGGCGAAGCGTTGAAGAGGTGGACGCCTGCCTCGTTAGCATCTCGCCACGGTTCCGACAACTCGCGCAATCCGAGTCCCCGGCTGTCGCTCCGTGGCCCCACGCAGCCTCGGTTCGAGAGCAGTCGCCAGGACCGAGCTTGGGCCCACGGCACTCGCTTTCTGCGCGCATCGGGGGCTGAGGGCCGCAGATCTCGCTGGGTTCGCGTGAGCAACAAACGTAAAAAGCGCGATAGAGCTTTTAACGTTTATGCGAGGGGCGCGGGGGTCAACAAACGTTACAAGTCCGCCTGACCTTTTAAACTTTATTTCTGTGAGCACCGCCGCAGCACACAGCACGTGGGGGACCTTTATCCCGGGAGTTGCCGAGCCCGACCCGTCGGCCTACGGCAACCGCGCCGCGCGCAAGGGCGGCCGCTACAACGCCTTCGTCCCCCCCAACATCGTCGACTACCCCTTCAAGTTCACCACCGCCACAGCTCGAGACGTCGAGGTGGGCACGCGCGCGCTAGAGCAGCTAAAAGGGCTTGACCTGGCGCCAGGACTGCATTCCCTCGCTGAGACCCTGCTGCGCTCCGAGAGCGTTGCGTCGTCGCGCATCGAGGGCCTCGACATGACCCACGCCCGCCTGGCCCGCGCACGCTACGGCGACGGGCGCGAGGACAAGAAGGCTCGCGAGGTGATCGCAAACATCGACGCTATGCGCAAGGCGATCGAGCTCGGCGCGAGTACGGACGTTCTGGGAGTCGACGCCATCTGCGACATCCACCGCGCCCTGATCCGGGGCGAAACGTTGCGTGGCAAGCCCTATGCCGGCGTGATTCGCGACGAGCAAAACTGGATAGGCGGCAACGACCACAACCCGGTTGGAGCGATCTTCGTCCCTCCGCCTCCGGAGTGCGTCCGACCGCTTCTCAGCGATCTTGAGCAGTTCATCGCCCGCGACGACCTCGACCCACTATCCCAAGCGGCAATCGCACATGGTCAGTTCGAGACGATCCACCCATTCCTTGATGGCAACGGGCGCGTCGGCAGGGCTCTGGTGTACGCGATCCTGCGCCGAAGGGGACTGCTTGGGGAGTACATCCCTCCGATCTCTCTCGTACTCAATGCTGCGCCTCGCAGCTACACCAGTTCCTTGGCCGCTTACCAGCGCCGAAACTCGGCCTCCCAGCATCCGGCCGACCTGATTGTCCAGACGTTTTCGCAGGCCGCCGAGATCGCATCGAGTGAGGCGACAGTCTTGCGCGACGATGTCGAGGCACTACAGGGTCGCTGGCGTGCAGCGCTCAAAGGCTTGCGCTCCGACGCTGCCGCGTGGAAGCTCGTCGATGAACTTCCGGGACGCCCGGTCCTGACCGCCCCGAGCGTCGGAGAACTCCTGGGAATCTCCGCGCCGGCGGCAGGCCGTGCACTCGATCAGCTCGAAGAGCGCGGGATCATCAAGCGGCTGAACGAGCGGAAGTGGGGAAGAGCGTGGGAGGCGTCGGAGCTACTTACGCTCGTCCAAGCGTTCGAGCGGCGTGTTGGCGGCAGTCGCGCGCGCGCGTAGCCGCGAGCCGTCTCCACGCACCTGTTCTCCTGCGCCTGCCGGCGAGCCCCGCATTGTCCCCACTCCGAAGCAGCGCGCTTCATCCCGTGGACGACGCACCGCCTACCCGCGAACGCCCGGAAGCTGGCTGGCTGCGCTGGTAGCTGTATGGCCCCGGAGCACCGCTAGGTCGCCAAACCATTAGTCCGTTGGACGGTGGCCGGATGACGGAAGCGCTCGTCCGGGGTTGCTCGCCTGCGTGCGTTGACCGGTCGCGCCGGCCGGTTGGGGTGATGCGGCAGGACGGGGTATGGCTGAGCCGGGGAGGGGGGCTAGCTGCAAGCACCTGGCTCCGTCATGACTGGTGGCCTCAGGCGTACCCAGACAATCCGTCGGCTCTGCGCCGCTCTGGCGGCGCGATAGAAGCCAAGCAGACCCTCCGGCTCATCCCACCCGTCGAACGGGAAGAACCCCTGGCGTTCGGCGGCTACGCCCGAGCGATCTGTCGCGATGTAGGCGCACACCTTGTGGTCTGGGGAGTACCAGCTGTCGGCGATCGGCGCCATTGCCGTTCCAACGTCGTAATCGACCGCTGGTTCGATCCTCGGGTGCAGCCAGCCCGCGGCAAGGAGCCTGTGATCCTCCGCGTTCAGCAGAGCGCTTTGCGATCCGTAGCGCGGATCGAGGAGCAACTCGAACGTCTCGCATGGATTGTGCGCGAAGTACGCCAAACTGTTAACCCTCGAGCAGTTGGTGAACGTGGCCAGTTGCTGCGCGCCGTCAACGATTGGAAGGGCCCCCGCGTTCACCTCGGCCTGGTCAGACGTGTGCAGCAACGCATGGAGACCGAACGCAAGCCCGCCCAGCACAAGGCAGACACCAACAATCCAAGCCAGGATGCGACGCTCGGCGGGGCCCATCTAGGGGGATCTAACCAAGAACCGCTGCATGGTCGCCAATGCGGAAGCCGAGGAGGGCGGCGCTCGATGTCAAAAGGAGTCGTAAGCGTTGCCACCGCACAGCACGGGTGACGCCCGCTTAGAGTGCGGCCAGGGATTTGTCACACCGGCGTCTTTACAGACGATTAGTCCGCGTCGCGTGGCCCATGCGCGCGGCTCCATCGATGCTCCGGTTCAGGCAACGCAGCGCGTAATCCCGACGTGCACCGATAACGCGCCCAACAGGAGCTGTGACATCCAGCAGTACCCGAACCCCGACATGTCTTCGGGTTACTCTCTGCGCCGTACCATCAGCTTGTGCCCGTGGAGTTCGAGGATCTCGAGTCCGCTGTCGAGCTCAGACGATGGGCCGAGGTCCGCGACCCCGCTCGCAAGCGTGTGCGAACACTCTCGAAGGAGTTCGAGTTCGATCGACTGAGCCGAGACTCGCGCCGCGTCATCGAGCATGCGACCGAGATGGCCGGAATCGAGATCAGCCCGCCCTTGATCGACTGCGAAGCCGAGAACTGGGTGACGCTCGAGACAGTCGGGGAACCCATCGACAGCTCGGAATCCCCGGCGTCGATCCACACGTATCACGAGCACACTGGACGGGCGATGGTGACGCCGGTCCGACCGGCGAATGGCTGCGTTGCCTGTCTAATACTCGCCCGCTCGCCCGCCAGTTCATTTGGAACGGCGACGCGATCTCGGGAGTCGTGACGTTCTCAGCCTGGAGACGTCACGGACCGGGCTTCTATGAGGGCTGGGGATCGCTGAGCCGCCTGCCGCGACCCGTCGACCGCGCACGGCTGCTCATCGACGCGCGCACGGCCAACCGATTTGACGCGCGGGGCATCAAGGCGTTTCAGGGCTCGCCGATCCGCCTTGACGCCGACTGCTCGGCGGCGATCTGTGAACTGCTCGGCGGACTGCCGCCGTCGGTGATGCCGATCGACGAGCCTTTCGGTGACGAGGAGATGATCCTCTGGGCCGGACTTGACGGCCTCGGGCCGGAGGCGGCGATCGAGGCCGCCGTGGCGACCCAAAGGGCGCTTTGGGGAAAGCTCGGTTTCCCGTTCACCCCGGCACGGCAGCGGAGGCTAGGTGCCGCCGGCCGCGTCGACCTTATTGCGGGCGATGTCGTCGGCGAGGCCAAGAAGGCGGTCACCGTCCGAAACGGTCCCGATCAGATCGAGCGGTATCTCCAGCACCTCGTCAATCAAGGACGGTCGGCGAGGAAGGTACGTGGGATCCTGCTCCAAGTTGCCAACACCACGAGCGGTCAAGTCCTCGACCGCCTGCGCGCCAGTCCGTTCGCGCTCGAACTCTGGCACGTGGAGGAACGCAGGCGCTGGCTTGTCCAGCGGCTCGACTGAGCCTCCGCGCGACCCGAGGCCCTCGACCCGGGAGTTCGGAGCAGAGGCGTCGCTGCGACCCGGCAGCACCTGCAAGCGTCGAAGCGCACGATTTCGTCGGACCACCTTTCCCTCGCCGAGTGCGCCCCTTGGGGTTCGGATGTACCAGGAATCGTTGCGAACGCAACCAGCTCGTGTGGATCTCGACGAGACGCATCCCCCTACATCCCGGCACGGAGTTGTTCGATGATCGGACAAGCCAGCTTTTCGACGTCGTCCCATTGCTCCTGAAGGATTCGAATGGCTCGAGACCGAGCCTGTCGAAACTGAGCGAGCCCCAGCTTTCTACTCGCGTACGACTCGATCAGCGGCACGACGACGTCTAGGTCGTCCTCTTCCGCGGCCATCGCTAGTTGGTCGGCGCGGAAAGACTCGATGCCTTCGTCGCCAAGCTGTTCAAAGAACCGCTTGAGAGATGCGTCGAGCGTGGTTTCGGCCTCGCCGCCCTTAGCGATCCGCTCCGCTGCCGGCCCTGCCATGGCCGCAGCGAGCCGAGCTCGCCTCGACGTGCTCGGCCTGAACTCAATACGCGCACGAGGCGGAATGCCAGTCAATGACCTCACGACGCCGCCAACCGCCATACCGACGACAGCGTGACCTGCCTCGTGGACTGCAGTTGGCCAGTCTGGGTCCTGGGTGGGATCACAAGGTTCTGGGCTCATCGTTTGCGGCTCGGGGAGGCGTAATCCTGACACGGGATGAGGTACAAGTGCCGGAAAGGTCGCTCCCGTTCGCGATCGTCATTGGGACAGCGCGGCCTTGGCGCCGAAAGCTGGTCTTGTTTCGGGCCAGGCGCCCGGCCCCAACTTCACGAACTAGTGGCACCGCGGCGCACGTGGACGGTCCTGGCGGCTTGCATAGTTACGGCTTGGCCGGCAGCCGGAACGTCGCCGAAGGGCTCGCCCGCCGAACGTCGACACAGAGCCGAAAGCATCGTCGGAACGCGTAGGTGAACAGCCGTTCGGCGCGTGGCGTGGCCTGCCTCCGACGGGGCCGCCAGCTGGGGCAACCGTCGCAGGGCCGGTGACCCCGCCAGTGGCCGCGAGCGCGCGAGGCGCCCGGAAGCCCTAGCCTGACACGCCTAGCTTCCTGCCGCGGCCGTCTGCGTAGCGCCGAACCTCCGCCAGGAGACCATCGCCGAAGGCGACCAGATCCCGGCCTGAGAGACCCGACGTAGGCACCCAGGTGAACGGCCCCATGTAGGGCCAGAGGACATCCGTGTTCACGGTGTCTGGCTTGACCACGTCCAGGAGTTCCGGGACGACGCTCCCGAACACCTGGAAGACGACCGTCCCAAAGGCGACTGTCGTGGTCCACACATCGCGCCATCCGCGGTTAGGGTCGGGACCCGCATCCATGTTGACGTCGAAGCCGTTCATGAGCCCCATGGCGGCCATCTGGGCACCCGTGTAGGCGGTCATCCAGATGCGGATTCGAGTGGGGGGTTCGCCATGCTCATACAGGTACGCGTGCTCGGGTGGGGGAATGACGCCGCGGCTGGCGCCCTGGGTACGCCCGACCGTCATCGCCGTCTTCAGGGCCCAGGCGGCGAGCGTCCGCTGGCCGGCCTGGTGCAGCTCTCGCCCGCGCCCACGAAGCGCCGCGTCGAGAAATGGTTTGGCGCGTTCTTCGAGTTCCGCCATCCACCCGTTGTTGCAGCGCTCACAGACGACGCGCACGGTGACCGTGTACGCGGTCTTCTCATATGTCCATTCAGCCTCGGGCTCGCCGTCCCGCATGATCTGATGAACATGCGGGACCAGACCCTCGTCGGCCATCAGCGGGGCTGCCCACTTGGGCCAAACATGTTCCTGGCTGTTCGCGGGTTCGCCGCAGAAGAGGCACTTGCGAGCCACATAGCAAGAGTAGGCATCGCCCGGACGGTTTGGGTGGCGGGTTCAGTCAACCTGCTTGGGTCAAGTCCCGCTTAGAGTTCGCGCCGTTCCAGGGGCTGGCGATGTTTGGATTTCTGCCCGGAGAGGGGTCGCTGGCGCCGAAACGGCGCGAAAGGCTAGCCGCCGGTACTGTCAGGCGGGTGAGCGCCGGCGGGGAGCGCTGCCTGCAGAGCGCCTATCCGATTTGTCCTATACGGGCCTATACGTTGCTCCGACAGGCCGGGAGTCTCGCCTGCCGGCGGCACCGCGCGGTTCCCCGCTGCGAGCGGGGAATTCGCGGCTGAGACGACCTCCTCGGGTCGTACCCTGAAAGGCATGGCTCAGACCACCGTCCTCGACCTGACAAGCAGCGAGAAGCAGCTCAGCCTGCGGACTTCCGGGTTCGAGTCCTGCACCGTGCATCCGCCGGCGTGGAACCACGAGCGGGCGCTGCGGCGCTTTTACTCACGACCGGTCCGGGCCGACGTTCACACGTTTGTCAACGAGCTGCTGGCGATGAGCTTGGCTCCGCGCCCGCGGGCGAGCGAGGTCGCAAAGCTGCCTGGCCATGAGCGGGCCCGTCTGCGATGCGCTGTCGTTTCGGTCTGCAAGCGCGAGGGCGACTGGAAGGCTCTACACGGCTCCCATCTCTCGCCTGACGAACGGCTCTTCGCCCTGATGCTCTGGCGCTGGGAGGAGTCGGAGAACGTACGGGTCATCCTCAGACAGGAGCACGAGAAGTTCGACGCTCAGCGGTCCATGCTGACGCCTGCGCTCAGCTTCCCGGTCGCTGCCGGCCTTGGAGCCTCGAACTCGCTCCAGGCAGTCGCCGAGTTCGCGAGCATGCCGGCCCTGTCCCCGGGCCTAGCCGAGCTGTTCGACGTATCGGTTCCTGCCGCTCTCGGATTGCCGGACTCGCTCCAGGCAGCCGTCGGCGAGTTTGCGAGCATGCGCGCGGCAGCCGCGGAGCATCAGAAGATGGTCGACAAGCTGAGCGTGTTCTCAGACGACTCGCTCCGTCTCGGGCTCCGGCTCGGGATGCCGTTCAAACCGTCGCTGCTGACAATGGTCGAAGACGTGTCAGCATCCGTTGCGGGGTGGCAGTCGGTCTTCGACACCACCAAGCGCTACCACGAGATGACTGAGGCGCTCGTCCACTATTCCGTTCCGTCGGTGCGGGCGACCGGGCTTGCGCACCTCGCGGGCCTCGACCTGGGCACGAGCAAGGCCATCGAGAGCCTGGTCCGGACCATTGCTGACCCGGGACTCATGGGAGCCATCGAGACCCTGTCGAGCTGGAAAGGGGACGGCCACATCGCGCAGATTGCCGCCGGCCTTGGCACAGGTTCGCTCCTGCCTCAGTTCCTGGGGGTGGGCGAGGACCTCAGGCGTCAGATGGAGCCGATGCAGGAGTTTATGGCCGTCGTGCGGGTCGTCGAGCGCTTTGACCGGCGCTGGCAGCAGCGTGCGCTCTACTACATCCTCGGGCGCTTCAACGATCTCTGCGACGTCTGGGAGATGCATGCGCTCACGAGCCTCAACGAGGTCGAGGTCGAGGAGGCGATTCTCTTCGCCCTGGAGGACGTCGTCAGCGACGGCACTTTCACGTCGCTGATGCGGGCTGCGGTCGCCAAGGCGCCGCACCTCAACGATTCTCAGCGCATCCATCTCGACCACGCGCTCGAACACGCGGCGGAGGGTAAATACGTGCATGCGAGCCCCCCGCTCTACCAGGGACTCGAAGGCGCGTTCTGGCAGGTCGCCTACGTCAAGACGATTGTCACGTTGGAGCGCCGTGACCCGGCACGGCTGAGCAAGAAAATCGAGTTCGACTCCATGGTCAAGCGCCTCGGCATCCCGCCGGAGTTCAAGACGTTCGTAAACCGGGCGTTGTTCGGAACGGTCGGCGACCGCTACCGCCACGGAGGTGCTGGCAGCGGGGAGCGCCGGCAGGTCTTGCTCGGCGTCGCCGCCTTGGCCGGCTGGTGTCAGGAGTTCGCGGGCGAACCCGCGTTCGACCTGCTCATCGAAAGCGCCGCTGAGGTGCTGCCAGGCGCCGTAGAGCGGGCGCGCCTGCCGGCTCTCACTGCCGGATAGCGTCGCCAGCGGCTCCGTGCGGTCCCGAGTGTGCGCTGGTAGCGCGCATCTCGAACTCGCACGGCCGTCTGCGAGGGCACTCCGGCGTCTTCTTGAGACCCCTGCGGTCGAAGCGCATTCCGACATGCGTCATTTCCCATCAGCCCTACGGCGACCCGGCAGCCGCGGGTCCACCAACCGAACGCACGAGGACACTTCGCCACTGACGAGATCGCCGCCACAGACGACGGCCCCACGATCACTTTGCTCGGCATTCACGGTCGCGGCCCGGCCACTCCTATGGCGACCAAGCGCAAGCGTCGGGCACGGCTTCCTCGCCCTAGCTCGCTTGAACCTCGTCCGGCCAGGATTGGTTTCGCGTCCCGCCCGAGCGGTCGCGACTCCGTAATCGTCAGATGGCGGGACGCGATCGCCCGTGCTCCGCGACGGCATCCATGCCGTCGCCTCGCACGGCCAGAAATCGCCCGGGTCTGAATGCACCGCCTCCAATCAATATCCAGATCTTCCTGGCGTTGCTGCTCCAAGCGCTGCTATCGGCCTGTGTTCCCACGGATCAACCTGACGCTGACGGCGTGGAAGCCTCGTGGAAGCCTCAGAGGGCCAAAGTGACCGCGTGACCGGCCATGACGGCCGACTGAATGGCTGCTCCACCGGCAGATCCCTCGACCCGACCCGTGTAGGCCCACTCCTGCCCATGCCTTGTAATGAAGGGGTTGGGAGTTCGAGTCTCCCGGCGGGCTTGAGGATTTGGTGGTACGTGTCCCGAACATGTCCCGGAACGCGACGTCGGGCCGATGCGATGGCTATGTGCTGGCGCTCTGTCGGAAGCGGTCGCGGTAGTCGCGAACCCGGCCGATTCGGTTGTGATGCTGCCGCGGAGACGTCGGTGCGTACGATCACGGGCGGGCCGCGAACACGTGGGCGACGGCTCCGCGGCTGAAGACGGTGGTACTCACGGGCTCGATAGTCACCGGCGTGGTGAAGAGCCGCTCGCCCGCGCCGAGGATGACTTAGGTCGCGGCACCGATGAGATGCGTCCCGGCGTTGCTCACTGTGTCGAGGACCCAGTCGGCGCCGTCCGGAGAGCGTCCCGCGGCGACCCAGTCGCTATTGCCGTCGGCTGGCGCGATGTAACCGTCGAGCGAGACGGACATATTCAGAACGAGAGAGGGCCCGCTTCGAGGACGCCACGAGCAAAGCCGTGGCGGGTCTGGCACGCCTGTTCGGTTGACGGCCTGAACTCCGGGGACGACGGGGGCGCTGGGCGGAGGTGGGCTCGGTGCGAACGGCCCGAGCCCGTCGTTGCTTTCCACCTTATTACGGCGAAACCGGCTTATGCGCGGACAGATCCGGGTATTCGCGTCCTACAGCGGACGACGGGAGACGACCGACGTGGAGAACAAGGATCTGCCCGGGAGGGTCGATGCGATCTTCCAGGCGCTCGAAGAGATCAATAGGCGCCGCGTAGTGGCGTTGCTTGAGCGGGCATCGGAACCCCCCAGACTGACCCCACGGGATGGCCGTGCCCGTCAGCGAGACGGGCGCCACGTACGCGGTTCCGTGGTTGTCTCGCTTGCCAACCGGCAGGTGGGCAAGCCGTAGTCCGCGGGCGGCGCCATCGGGATGCTCAGCGACCTGCTCTCAGACCATGAGGCGTTCGACCAGGTGTTCAGGCGGCGGCTCCCGCGGCCGCTTCGACGATGCGAGCGACGTAGTCGCCGGTGATCTGCCGGGTGGCGGCGTTGACGCGGTTGAACGCGTTGATCGCCGCGATCGCGACCACCAGGGACGCTAGCTGGGGTTCGGTGTAGTGGTGGGCGGCTTCGTCCCAGACCTCGTCCGGTACCGGGTCGGGCCGATCAGCCAGCCGCGTGGCGGCCTCGGTGAGCGCCAGCGCGGCACGCTCAGCGTCGCTGAAGTACGGCGCCTCGCGCCACGCGGCGACGAGGTGGATACGCTCGCTGCTCTCGCCCATGTGCTCGAGCTCGCGCGTGTGGATGTCTACGCACACGCTGCAGCCGTTGATCTGGCTCGCGCGCAGCGTCACCATCGCGAGCGTGGCTTCAGGGATCCCGGCGTGCTTCGCGGAGTCGCCGAGCTGCTGGGCCGCCTCTAGGGCGCCGGGCACGGTGAGCGCGGGGTTATGGATTCTCGCCTGGGTCATGGTGTTCTCCTTTAGTTGTCAGAGTGGGGTTGTGGATCGATGGGCGTGTCAGGGTGCGGCCCGAGCGCGCGCAGGAGCGATGCGAAGTCCGCGACCTCCCCGAGGTGCGCGAGCTTGTCGGGGTTGACGACCGAGCTGACGCTGCGGATCTCGCTGCCGGCGATCTCGAGCGACCACACGCTGATCAGCCGCTGCTGGCCGTCCAGGACCCTCACTCCCGGACCGCCGTTGACCTCGGTCGGCCGCAGCGTGAGATCGGGAAGCCGTGAGATGACCCGCATCCAGGTAAGCAGCGTGCGGGCGACGCGGTTGCGACCGCGTAGCGACCGCGCCAGCGCCGGGACCTTCCCGCCGCCGTCGCCCGTCAGGACCACGTCGTTCGCCAGCAGGGCCTCGAGCCCGGCCAGATCCCCTTGCTGGGCGGCGGCGAGAAACCTCTCTGTGAGCTCCTCGCGCTGCTCACGCGAGCTCTGAAACCGGGGGCGGCGCTCCTCGACCTGACGCCGGGCCCGGCTCGCGAGCTGGCGCACGTTCTCCTCGCTCTTGCCGATGATCTCTGCGATCTCGGGATAGCCGTAATCGAATACGTCGTGTAGAAGGAGCGCCGCTCGCTGCTCGGGAGACAGGCTCTCGAGCAGCACCAGCATCGCCAGCGACAGCGAGTCGGCCATCTCGGCGTGCTGGGCGGGATCGTCGACCCCGTCGGTGAGGATCGGCTCAGGCAGCCACTCGCCGACGTACTGTTCACGCCGCACGCGCGCCGAGCGCAGTTCGTTGATCGCCAGCCGGGTGGTGACGGTAGCGACGTAGGCCCGCGGCGAGGCGATCTGCTCGCCGTCCTCGATCGCCTGGTGGACGCGCAGCAACGCCTCCTGGACGATGTCCTCGGCTTCCGAGACGCTGCCGAGCATCCTGTAGGCGATCGCGAACGACGCCGGCCGCAACTGATCTAGCTCGTGCCCCTCAGCCGTCATGTCGGGTGTGCTCCAGTCTGATCATCCGCTTCGCGATCTGGCCTACAACCCATAAGACAAGACGGCTACCTCAGCTGTGACACCCCCGGGCGCGGTGCCGCCGCCACCTACCGCCGGCTCGTGGTGATCGCGAGCCCCGGCTCGTGCCGTATTGCGGGGGTGGTCGCGGGGAAGCTCACTCGTACTTCCAGGCCACCTTCGTCGCGCGGTTGTGCGGTGAGCTGAGCGTGGTGTGCGGCAGCGATCGCTTGGACGATTGAGAGACCGAGACCGTGGCCGCGCTGGCCGCTGGATCGTGCACTCTTGAGTCGTTGGAACGGCGCGAATAGCCGTTCGATCTCAGTCGTCGGTATTGCCGGTCCGGTGTTGGACACGATGAATTGGGCGTGTCCGTCCGGTGTCGTGGTGGTCTGGGCATGGACGTGGCCGCCGGGGGTGTTGTAGCGAACGGCGTTATCGACCAGGTTGATCATCAGCCGCTCGATGAGCGCTGGATGACCAGCAGTGAACGCAGGCTCGAGCGCGGAGGTGACCTCGATCTCCTGTTCCTCGGCATGCGGCCGAGAATTGAGCAGCGCGACGTCGGCGAGCTTCAAGAGGTCGATTGGTTCGTGGCGGTCGAGCCCGCGCTCGCTGGTCGCGAGTGTCAGCAGCGCCTCGACCAGACCCTGCTGCTGCTTGCTCGCCGCGAGCGCCTTCTCGCACGACTCCCGCAGCGCTGCATTGCTGGCGTTGGGGTCGGCGAGCGCCACTTGGAGCAGCGTTTGCTCCCAGGCCAGCGGGGTTCGGAGTTCGTGCGAGGCGTTGGCGACGAAGTGGCGTTGTGCCTCAAACGCGGTCTGTAGGCGCGCGAACAGATCGTCGAGGGTGTCGCCCAGCTGCCTGAATTCCCTATCGGCTCCGTCGAGGGCGAGGCGTTCGTGGAGGTTGCTGGCCGAGATCCGGCGGGCGGTGGTGGTGATGGTGAGGACCGGTCGCAACACCCGACCGGCGACGTACCAGCCGAGCAGGATCGCGAGCATGGCGACGAGGGCGAGGGCGATGCCGGAGTTGACGAGCAGGTGATGGAGGTCTGATGCGCGCTGCGCCGCCAGCTGCCGAGTCACTGACCGATCCGTTTCCGCCAGGGACGCCGCCGCTGGGCTCCCAGGAGCCGGCTCGACCGGGTGAACAGGCACGAGGCCAGGCACGCCGCTCGAGGCCGGGACTCGGACCATGCGTCCGCTGTCGATCGCCTCTCTGGAGAGGAGGTAGGTTGTGGCCAACAGCACGGCACCCAAGGAGAGGAACAGTGCGCCGTAGACGAGGGTGAGCCGGAGGCGGGCGCTCCGGGGTGGGAGGCTCAGCCATGATCGCGGCGCCGGCAGTTGTGATGGATGGAGCATCAGATTCGGTACCCGCCCTCGCGGACGGTGTGGATCAGTGGAGGGTCGCCGAGCTTGGCGCGCAGCCGGCTGACCGCGACCTTGACGGCGTTCGTGAACGGATCTGTGTTCTGGTCCCAAACGTGTTCGAGCAGTTCCTCGGTGGAGACGATCCTGCCTTGGGCCGCGAGCAGGTATTCGAGCACACCGAACTCCTTGGCGGTTAGGTCGAGGCGGCGGCCGGCGCGGATCGCCACTCGGCGTGCGGGGTCGAGCGTCAGGTCGACGTGCTCAAAGGTCGGCGGCAGCGGCGCCATCGCGCGGCGGGCGAGGGCTCTGATCCGGGCGACGAGCTCGGCGAAGTCGCACGGCTTGGGGAGGTAGTCGTCGGCCCCGATTCCGAGCCCTTCGACGCGGTTGGCGATCGTGCCGGACGCGGTCAGCATCAGGATGCGACTTGGCGCTCGGTTTGCCACGAGCGTGCGGCATACCTCGTCGCCATGCACGTCGGGGAGGTCGCGGTCGAGCACGATCACGTCGTAGTTGGTGACGGCGGTCCGCTCAAGGGCGGTGGTGCCGTCGAGCGCGACGTCAACGGCCATCCCCTCGCGGCGCAGGCCGCTGGCGACCGCGTCGGCCAGTCCTTCGTGATCCTCGACTACCAGCACTCGCATCGTCTTGGCGGCGTCCGCGCCGCGATTTGACGATAACCGGCCCAGGTTTCAGCCAGGTTTCGCTTTTCGCTACCGGGACGAAACCCGCCTCCCTCTATAACCGCCTCTGACGCGAACCTCGAACCCGTCAAGGAGAGCCGAGCAGGATGAAGCTGATGAACCGCCGTGGCCCAACCGACCCACTTCGAGTGGCCGGACGTCGGCGCGGACGAACCCCGCGCATCGGTCCGCTGCTCGGCGCCGCGATGGCCGTCGCGCTGATCGCGGGCTGTGGCGGCAGCTCCTCGGGCGGGAGCGTCGCGCGCACGACCGCCGCCCCCTCAGGCGGCATCAGCACCGCGACGACCGCGAACAGCGTCACCAACTCCTCGACGAGCTCGAAGGGAGCTACCAAGCCCAGCACGCAGCCGAGCGCGCTTGCCTTCGCGAAGTGCATGCGCGCGCACGGGGTGCCGGACTTCCCCGACCCGAGCAGCTCAGGCCGCATCCCAATCGCTTCGAGTGCTGGGATGACGCATGCGCCGAGCGGGGGCTTCACCGCGAACCCGAACTCGCCGGCGTACGAGACCGCCTCGAACGACTGCCGGTCGCTGGCAGTGGCGACGCCGGTCAGCCAGGCGCAGAGCAACCAAATGATGGCCGCCCAGCTGAAGTTCTCGGTCTGCATGCGGGCGAACGGAGTCCCGAACTACCCGGACCCGACCAGCACCGGTGAGCTTGGTGACAACGGTGCGATCAGCGGCGTGAACCCGAGCTCGCCGGCGTTCCAGAGGGCAGAGAAGATGTGCAGCAAGTTCCTCTTGCGCCCGCCCGGTCTCCCGGGCGGCGGAGCGCCGGCGGGCAGCGCCGGCTGACCGGGCTACGGCGGCAGAGCCGGAGCTGCGATTGGAGCCGGCCGTGTTTCGCTGGCCCGCTGCCGGCGGAAGTGCTCAAGGATGAGCACGCTGACCAGCGCGACGTAGAGGCACCACAGCGACGTCAATTCGTCGACCCGCACCAGCGCTGTGGCGATCACGCCGATCAGGCAGACGAGCCCGAACCAGCGCAGATATCGGCGGCTGGACAGCAGTGCGGGACCACACGTCACGAGGACGTAGACCGCCCCGATCAGAACATCGTTCGGGGTGTGCGTCGTGTAGTCGATGCAGCGGGCTTCTTCCTGCGCTCCCACCGGATAGGCCGTGACCTGCCAAAGCAAGTAGACGCCAAGGACCAGACCGAGGCAAACCAACGGCCACATCCAACGCGAGCGTCGAGGGTCCGGCTCCAGCAGCATGAACCCAAACGGCACGATGATCGGCAGCACCGCGTGGGCGTAGACGATGTAGGCCTCCTTGGCGGCGTCACCCAGACCGCTGGAGACCTGGCCGCGGAGACCCAGCCAGACGAAACCCTCGACAAGCTGGTGGATGCCGAACAGCAACGGCAGCGCGCCAACGATCAATTCGCGCGGGGCGCGCACCCGTCGCAACGTCTCAACGCCTACGCCAGAGACGACTACCCCTGCGGTGAAGTCAGCTTCCGGTGAGAAGCACATGCCCGCTTGACCCGCGTGCGCTTCGTTTCAGCTGCGTGAGCTGCCTACAGCGGTGACGTGCGCGCGCCGACGGCATAGCCAACGAGGTTGATCGGCACATGGATCGCCGCCACCAGCGTAAAAACCTCGGCGGTTTCACGGGGGCTCAGCTTCCATACCGGGCGCAGCATCAGTGCCGCCACCGGTATCCAGTCCGCTTGGTCGAAGATCGAGATGGCCACACCGGTGGGCGACGCTCGCTGCGTTCCCGGCGCGATCCCGAGACGGCGCTTGATAAAGCTGTTGGGAAGCTCGCCCAACCAGCAAGCGGCGCCGAGTAACGTCCCGACGACCAACGGACTGCTACGGGCCACCGGATGAGGAAGCCGTCGCTGATAAGGCGGTAGGTGGTGTAAAGCCCAGGTGGCGGCTACCGTGCCGCCGGTCATGACCAGTGCGCCGCGCCAGGTCTTGTTTTCACCGAACAGCTTCCGGTTGATCGGACGCCGCAGGGCGGGAATCAGGTTCCAGCGCAGAACTGGTGCGTGGGCGAGAGGGGCCCCAAGCGCCGGCAGGAAAACCCAGCCGGGGGACGTACGATCAGTCGGGCGGACGAGAGGCGGCTCGGAGTGAGGATTGATCGCCTGAACTTACCGGAGTTCCTTCGCACATCTGGTGGGGCCGCTGACGTCCTTCCGGGACAGGCCTCAGCCGCCAGGGCTCTACGGGATGCTTTGAGCGCTGCCCCCGTACGACCCGGCGACGCTGCTCCCGACGCCATGGACGCCCGAGCTGATACCCGGGAGCACTCCCTGGCCGGATCCCGCATTCGCGCCGGTTCCCCGGGCGTCGCCGGACCACGGTAGAACCGAGCAGTTGAGCCTTCCCTCACGAAGGCACGTCGCCTTGTGAGCCTCGCCCAGTCGCCACAAGGCGACCACGACGACCAAGGCGATGACGAGGAGCCAGAAACCGCGCACGGCTCGACGATAACCGGCGGTGGGGCGAGGATGGGGATCAGCTATGGGACGAACACGATCCGCTGACCGGGGCCAATGAGCGCATTCCAGCTCGTCTGGACCTGGCTGAGCGGGGTCGCGACGGCGTCGATGGCGTAGGTCCCGGAAGAGATCTCAGCGGCGAGTGCCGGAAGCTCGCTGATGATGTCTTGGGTGCTGACCGAGCCCTGGCCGCTGCCGACGATCTGAAGACGGACCGCGCGTAGCCATGCGGATGGGAGAGTGATCTGCGGGCCGGACATCGAGCCGATCTCGATCCAGGTGAGCGGGTTGGTCTTGTCGGTGCGACGCGTGAGGACGGCGGGCAGGTTGCGCTCGGTCGCCGGGCCCCAGAGGTAGTCGAGGACGACATCCACGTCGGCGGCGGCTTCTCCGAGGGCTTGGTGGGTCGTGTCGGGATCGCCCGTGAGTGAGATCGTGGTGTCGGCGCCGAGCTCGGTCAGGAGGGCGAGTCGCTCGGGGTTGCGGCCAGCGGCGATGACGGTGCCGGCGCCTAGGTGCCTGGCGATCTGGACGGCCATCTGTCCCGCGTTGCCGGTCGCGCCGAGTACGAGGACGCTTTGCCCGGGCTGGAACGAGATGCGCTTACGTAGCGCGATCCAGGAGGACATCGCGGGATTCATGGCGGCGGCGACGGTCAATGCGTCCGTGTCGGGTGCCAGCACGACGCTGCGCCGCGGGTCGATGACGACCTGCTCGGCCATGCTGCCGAGATGGGTGCCGTCGAGGATGAAATAGCGCAGCTGGCCGCCCGGATCGCGGCCGATCCCGTCGAGGCCGGGGATCATCGGTAGCTGCCCCGAGCTGGTGTAGTGAGACCCGTTGGCGCTCGATCTCGTCCGCGGGTGCAGTCCGGCCGCGAGGACCTCGAGGAGCATCTGATCAGGGGTGGGCGGAGGGATCTCAAACGGCTCATAGGCCGGTGGTGTTCCGAACGAGTGGACGACGGCTGCGTTCATGGTGCGCTTTCATTCTCAGTGGTTCGTGTCACGAACAATCTAGTTCCTGATGCGAACAAAGTCAAGTAGACTCTCCTGACCATGCCCGTCCGGCGACCGCAACGCGGACCGTCGAGCGATCCCGCGGTGCTCGACGCGGTGGTACAGCTCTCATTCTCGGTTCAGGATGTTCTGGCTCGGGTCGCCGCGCGCTATGACGTTTCGGTCACGCAGGCGCGACTGTTCGGCACCTTGCGCGGCCGCGAGCCGACGATGGGCGCCCTCAAGGAGCACCTGGCGCTCGAGAAGTCCAGCGTGAGCGGTCTGATCGACCGCGCCGAGCGTCGCGGACTGGTCACCCGAACGACCGGGCACTCCGACGGGCGCGCTGTGCACGTCCGCCTGACCGACCGAGGCGCCGAGCTCGCCAACCAATTCGCCGACGAGGTGTATGGCGAGCTCGAGACGCTGCTGGCACCACTGACTGACCGCGACCAGCGCCAGCTCTCCGAGCTCGCCGGCGTGATCCTCGCCACTCGTGCATCTCCCTTTGCCTCATCGGCGTAGGGCCCTGCTAGCGGTTGCTTGCAGCACTTCGGGCGGTTCGGTCGGTCCGGCCCGTCCGTTACGTTCGAGGCGGTGCTTGCCAGGCCCGCACAGCCGAATGCCGAGAGCCAGGAGGTCCGGGCCGCCGCCTTAAGCCGGCGTCGAGCGTATCTGGCGCTCGAGTTTCCGGCCATGCTGGAGTTCGACGATCCGGCGCTCGAGTGGCGTCGCCTGTTCTCGGAGCTGATGGGCACCTTCCTGCTCGTGTTGGCGGGAGCTGGCGGCGGAGTGGTTGGCGCTGTGAGCCACGGGATGATCAGCCGTACGGCGGCGGTCGCCGCGCCGGGCTTGACGGTGATGGCGATCATCCTGTTCATGGGTGCTGTTTCCGGGGCGCACCTCAACCCGGCGGTGACGATTGCGTTCAGCCTCCGGCGCGACTTTCCCTGGCGTCGCGTTCCGGGCTACGTGATCATGCAGTTGATCGGCGCGACGCTTGCCTGCCTGTTCCTGCGGGCCCTGTTCGGCAAGGTCGGCATGCTCGGTGCGACCGAGCCAGGCCCGCATATCCACGATTGGCAGGCGGTGCTGATCGAGCTCGTCCTCACCGCGGGGCTTGTGAGCACGATCCTGGGGACTGCCTCGAGAGCGCAGAGTGTCGGGCAGTTCGCGGCGCTTGGGGTTGGCGCCTACATCATCCTCGCCGGATTGTGGTCGAGTCCGGTGAGCGGGGCGTCGATGAATCCGGCGCGCTCGTTCGGCCCGGACCTCATGATCGGGAACTTCTCGCACTTCTGGGTCTATCTGGTCGGACCGCTAGCGGGCGCGCTGATCGCCGTCGGATTCGCCTGGGTCTTGCGTGGTCCCGGGGGAGACACCGGTGGGCTGGCCGCTGCGCGCGGCATGCTCAAGGCTCCGGACGCGGGCTCCGTCAGCCCGGCGGCCCCGCCCGATACACGACCGCCCGCCTGACGGCCTTCGATCCAGAGCCCGGAGGGCGTTTGACATGATCGGCTTATGGCCAAGGCCAAACCGCAAACAACCGGCAGTCAGCGGATAGGCGCAATCAAATGGCTCGACGAAGTCGCTGACCACGACTACGCCGCCGCCGCGGCCTACCTGTCACTCAAGCTCGACAACGAAGCTGTTCAGCAGGCCGTCAAACGGCTGCGCAAGGCCCCGCTGACCACGCGCCGTGCGAATGACATTCTGCGGGCGGCTGGAGTGAGCGCGGCGCCTCTGGAGGATCCGGGCGTTATGAAGGACCTGATCAAGGTCGTTGAGGGCGTGCACCTCAGTCCCGTCCTCATTCTCAGCGCCGGATCAGGCGCAGATATCGCCGATGGCTATCACCGCGTGTCGCTCGCGTACCGCATCGACGCCTACGCGGAGATCCCACTCAAGCTGGCCTGACGCAGTCACGCCAGACGGAAACGCCACTCCCGGCCCATGGGCCGGCACCGACTTGGGATCGGGGCGCACGATGACGGTGTCAGCGACCGCGATGATCTCGTCGACCGGCAGATCGGCCCGAGAAGCGTGCTCGCGGATCGCCTCCGGACTCGACGCCTGGTAGATCCGGTTTCCGGCCGTTTCCCTACACCTCTCTTACGCGCCTGGCGTGAGTTTGAGCCCCCCGCAGCGGTCTTGGCCTTAACCGATCAAGGAGGGATTCCAATCATGAGGATCAACCACAAGGCGGTTACCGCCGTCGCGTGCGCGGCGGCGCTGGCAGCTGGCGGCGGAGTCGCCTACGCGGATAGCTGTCCCGGGATGGGTGGGCCAGGATCGACCACGACAACCGGGACCACCACCGGCACGACGACCACCGGCACGACGACGACGAGCACGACGACGGCCTCGACCCGCCACAGCCGCCGTCATCGGGCCCGTCACGCGACTCGCCGCTGACCGCGGCGGCCGCCGGCGAAACCCGGAGTGGGAGGGGGCGAGTTGAGTTCCGGACGCGCCACCTCCCACTCCCTCTGCCCCTAGGCCGCTCTTATGAGCCGTCGACAACGCCGGGAGATGCTTTCCCGAAGATGATCTCGGGGGTCGTCCTCAGGGCACAGTCCGACGCGCGGCTCGCCGCGCTGGCCGTCGATGGCTCGGAGCCGGCCTTCGAGGCGATCGTCCAGCGTTACCGGCGCGCGCTGCTGGCTTACTGCCGCCGGCTGTTGCTGTCGGATAGCCGAAGCGAGGACGTCGTGCAGCAGGCGTTCCTCAACGCCTGGGAGGCGCTCCGGTCCGGCGCGGACGTCCGCGAGCTCCGCCCGTGGCTCTACCGGATCACCCACAACGAGGCGATGCGGGCGCTGCGCCGGCCTGGTTACGACTTCGCTGAGCTCACGGTGTCGCTGCACGGCTTGGATGCGCCTGACTGCGATCTGGAGCGGCGCGTACTGATGCGCGAGACACTCGCCGCCGTCGCGGCGCTGCCCGACCTCCAGCGCGAGGCGATCCTGCGCACCGCCGTCGACGGTAACTCCTACGAGCAGGTGGCCCTCGCTCTCGGACTCACCGACACGGCTGTGCGCGGTCTCGTCTACCGCGCCCGGGCCGCGCTGCGGGCCGGCCTGGCGGTGTTCTCGCCGCCACCGCTCGTGCTGTGGGCCGCGGGCAGCACCCAGCGCGGCGGCGGCGTCGCGCAGTGGCTGAGCGAGGTTGTGGCGGGCGGGGGATCTGCCGGGGGAGCGGCGGTGGTGATCAAGACCGCCGGCGTCCTGGCCACCTCGGCGGTGGTCGTCGGCGGAACGGTCGGCAGTGCCATCGACCCGCACCTGTTCGCGCCTCCCGCTCCACCTCGCGCCGCTCGGCTAACCAGGCCACCGAACCACCGCATCGCTGCACACCGAGTCCGCACGAAGACCGGATCCCCTGTCGGAGCAACGCGTCAGAGCACGCGATCGCTGCCCGCCTCCGGCGCTCACGACGGCAGCCCCAAAGAAAGCCGCGCCCGCTCGGATTTGACCGCCACGACATCGACGCCGTCAAGCTCGGCCGGCGTCTCGACCGGCGGCAAGGGCGGCTCCGCCACCGCCACGGGCGGCCTTGGGGCTCCGGCCTCCGCGCGGTCTCCGACACAGAGCCCAGCAGCGAGCAGCGCAACGGGAACCCGTAAACCCGGCGCCGGAGCAGGCGACTCGGGCACACCCTCCCGAGGAGCCTCCGGTCCACCAGCAGGTTCCAGCCAGAGCCGCACGTCGGCCACCGGCACGTCGGCGGGCGGCACACCGCAGGCCGCGCGCTCCGGAGCAGGCACGCGACCGTTATCCGCGGGGGCGCCAGCCGCCGGGCAGGACCCGGCCGTCGGCGACAGTCCGCCGCCAGACAGCGGCGGCGGCCAGCCGTCGAGCGCCGGCGTGCCCGGCGTGTGACCAGCCTGTTACTGGGTGGCGTAGCGGCCAAAATCGGCCGTTATCCTCCCCGCCGGTCCCTCTCCGGCAAAGGAAATAGACATGGAACTGCCAAAGCCTCTGCGCGGACATAGCCTGACCCGCCGCGAGTTGCTCAGCTACTTCGGCGTGCTCGGCGCTGGCGCGGTGGTGGCCGAATCCGCCTCGGCTTGGGCCGCGGGCCCGAGCTGGGCGCGCCTGATCGACAGGGCGATCCGGACCAAGCCGGCGGGCTCAGACCTGGGCGCGATCGACCACATCGTCTTCCTGATGATGGAGAACCGCTCCTACGACCACTACTTCGGCGACTACCCTCGCGGTCGGGGGTTCAGCGATCACCCCAAGCACTCGCTGGGCGCTTTCGCCCAGGATTACCCAGGCGGAAGTGACCTCGTCCCCGCCAACAAGCTGCTTCCGTTTCACCTGAAGAGCTGGCAGGGCTACGAATGCACCGACGACCTCACCCACGACTGGGGCCCAATGCACCTGTGCTGGAACCACGGGAAGATGGACTCATTCGTGAAGGTGCACACCTCGTCGGAGTACGAGGGCCCCACCGGCGCGATGACCATGGGCTACTACACCCGGGAGGACCTCCCCTTCTACTACGCCCTGGCCGACCACTTCACCCTCGGCGATGCCTATCACTGCTCGATCCTCGGCCCCACCCACCCCAACCGCCTGATGGCCAACAGCGGCACGATCGACCCGGGCGGCAAGCAGGGCGGCCCGGTGACGGACACCAACTTCACTCCCGACACGGTGTGGAACTGCACGTGGACCACCATCCAGGAGGTGCTCGAGGACAAGGGAGTCTCCTGGAAGGTCTACAGCCCCAGCAACGTCGGCGTAAGCGGCAAGTACGCCTCGCTGACGAACTACCCGACCTGGGACCCGTACATCTATAACCCGGTCGCGTTCCCGGAGGTGATGCTCGCCAGCGACCACGTCCTGCCGTACTTCACCGCGTTTCGCAACCCGATCTCGCCGCTCTACCAGAAGGCGTTCACGAACACGTTTCCGAACGACTTCGTGGCCGACGTCAACTCCGGCTCGCTCCCGAGCGTGTCGTGGCTGATCCCGCCGCTCGGCTTCGACGAGCATCCGTCTGCGTCGCCCGCCAACGGCATGTGGTTCACCTCGCTGGTGCTTGACGCCCTGACGGCCAACCCCGAAGTGTGGTCCAAGACGGCGTTCTTCCTGATGTACGACGAGAACGACGGGTGGTTCGATCACGTTCCTCCGCCGACCGCCCCCGCGGGAACCGAGGGTGAGTACCTGACCGCCACGCCACCCAAGGCCGGAGACCCGAGTCCGGACACCCTTGGCATCGCCGGCCCGCTCGGGCTCGGGGTGCGCGTGCCGCTGTTGGTGATCTCGCCGTTCAGCCGCGGCGGCCATATCGCCTCGGAGCTGTTCGACCACACCTCCCAGCTGCAGTTGATCAGCCAGCGCTTCGGCGTCGAGGTCCCCAACGTGTCCGCCTGGCGGCGCAGCACGGTTGGGGATCTGACCTCGACCCTCTTCCACAGCAAGACCGACAACGCGTTTCCCGAGCTGCCGGCCACCGCCGCCTACATGCCGTCCAGCGGAGCCTGCGAGGCCGACGAGCAGGACACCGAGGGTGGAGGTACGGGACCGAGCGTGCCGACCAAGCAGCGAATGCCGAAGCAGGGCGGGGGCAGCACGCCGGGCAGCTATTACTTCAAGACGACGGCGAAGGAACGGGACATTCCGGACGATGCTCGCACGGTCCTCGCTCCGGCCGGTCCGCGCCCGATGACCAGGAAGTCGTCCTACAACCGCTTGGCCAAGGTGAAGTGAAGGCGGCGCGACTCCGCCCGCTCGAGCGCTGAGTGCAGCTTCTCCTCGTCGTCGAACCGCCCCTCGAGCCGCCGGCCCTCGCAGACGAGCTCGACCACGTCTCGCGAGAACGGCCATGGATCCAGCTCGAACGAGGTCGGCTCCACGGCGCGCAAGTCGAGATCGATCGGACCTCGCTTGCCCGGAACCCGCTCCAACCGAAACGGATCCCAGCGCAGGCAGAGCGCCAGCGACAGCCCGTCCCATGTCCACAGCAAGCGCTGGTTGCGCGCGAGCTCCTGCCGGTCGGCATCGAGCTGCGCGGCCAAGCGATCCTGGAGCTCGCGCTGGCCGCTCAGGTAGCTGATCACGAGCTCGCGCTGGTGGGGTGGGAGCGAATCGAGGTCGCGACGCTCGTAGAGGGCCACTCCGTGCATCGAGACGAGCAGGGCGGCATACCGGCTCTGGGTGAGGATCTTCGACGGCGCCGCCGTCCACAGCTCGAGGTGCACCGCAAGCGGCATCTCCAGGAACGAATGAGGCCAGCCCGTCGCGGGGTTCAGACTCGGCCGCAGGTCCCACCCGGCCATCCCGATGTCGTGCTGCACGGCGGCGAGGCACACCTCTTCACGCGGGCTCGGCACCGGGAAAAGATCGTTGCCCCAGGCCCGCGCGAGCTGGCCGGAGATCCAGGCATGCGACGCCTGGCCGATACAGAGAACATCGCCTCCCTCCTCACGTAGCAGCACGAGATCACGCTATCCCTTCACGGCCGGCTCCCGTGTCTGGCCGTCGCGGTTAGGCTGCTCGTCTCCAGCTAAGGATCGGCATGACTAATTCCCCCCAGACCACGGAGTGACGTTGTTCGAGCGGTTCGATACACCGGTGAAGTGCGCGGAAGGTCATCTGTTCACGACGATCTGGATGCCGCTGGCCTCGTTCAAAGCGATCCGCTTGGGCGGGCGGCGATGGCAGCACTGCCCGGTCGAGGGCCACTGGACGATGGTTGAGAAGCTCGATCGCGAGACGGCGGATCCCTGGGAGCTCAAAGTCGCCGCGCTTGTGCACGATGTGCGCATCCCGTGATCTGACGGCGTTCACTGCTGGCCACGCCGACTTGCGGTGTCGGCGCGGCCGAGCTGGGCCTCCCACCAGGCCAGCGTGTCGGCCAGCGTCTGACGCAGTGGAATCCCGGCGCGCCAGCCCGTCGTCGTCTCCAGGCGCTCAGGGGAGCCTCGGTTATCCATGACCTCGTGGGCACGCACCCGCGCGGGATCGACGACGTGCTCCACCTCGAGCGGAGCGACGAGCTCGGCCAGGATGGCGATCTGCTCGGCCGCCGAGACCGACCGGCCGGAGCTGATGTTGTAGGGCCCGGGCGCCACGCCGGGGGCGGCGAGCAGACGGTAGGCCCTGACGACGTCACGCACATCGGTGAAGTCTCGCCGGGTCTGCGGGTTGCCGGTAATCACCCGCGCGCGCGGCGCGCCGGCCAGGCGCGCTTCGGCGATCTGGCGAGTGAGGGAGGAGACGATGAACATCGGCCGCTGCCCCGGACCGGCGTGGTTGAACGGTCGTGCCCGGACGATATGCAACCCATGCGCGTCGGCATAGACGCCCGCGAGCATGTCCGCGGCCGCCTTGGACACCGCGTAGGGGTTGGCCGGCGCCAGCGCTGCCGCCTCGGTAATCGGGAGCTCAGCCGCTGGCCCGTACACCTCGCATGAGCTCGCCCAGACGACGCGAGCCTTCGGCGCCTGACGCCGCAGCGCCTCGAGCAGGTTGACGGCGCTGAGCAGGTTGTCGGAGAGCGTCGAGGTCGGGTCCTCCCAGGAGCGCCCGACGTGACTCAGGGCGGCGAGGTGGAAAACCACCTCCGGCTCGACTTCGCCGAGAAGCCGCTCCACGGCCGCGGCCTCCCGCAGGTCAAGGGCGACGCTGCGGACGCCGTCATCGTCCCCGGCCGCGCCGGAGCGCGATACCCCAGTGACCTCATCGCCCGCCTCGACGCAGGCGCCCACGAGCCAGGTTCCGGCGAAGCCCGACGCCCCGGTGACGAGGACCCTCAAGCGGAACTACGCGTCTGAATCCGGGGGCTCGGCTCGCCCAGGAGCCGCGGTCACGGTGACGGCGTGCTCGAGCCGCCCGTGGCCGTTGCTCGAGTAATCGGCCTCCTCCGCCGGCGGAGTCGGTTCCGGCTCGGCGTTGAGCCGTCGCTCGAGCTCGCCCAGGACGAGGCCGAACAGCAGGTGACGCCATAGGGCCTGGGCGAACGCGCGGCGGTTACCCGACAGAGTGGGCAAGTCGCGGCGTGCCGGGTGGAGCCGGTCGGTCAGCCCGACGAGCGGCCACAGCCCGAGGTGCTCGGCGACGGCCAGCAGCGGTCCTCGTAAAGCCGGCGGTACGGGCAGCGTCGGTGCCAGGTTGGCGTACACCGCGCCGAACAGCGCTCCGTTCTCCATGTGCAGGGCCAGCCCGACGGGGTACCAGGCGTCGCTTCGGGTGACGGCCTTGCCGAGGAGCTCGACATCGTCGTAGCGGGAGCGGAACGCCACCTTGTCAAGCGGCTGCTGGACTGCCCACAGAGCAGCGGCGACAGCGCCCGAGACCGCCCCGCGAAGTGTGCGTGTACCGTCGATTCCGAGGCTCAACACACGCAACTGTAACGGCCAGCCCCACGGTGGGTACCGCTTGTGCTATGGATCACGCAGCGCTGCACCAGCGGGCCAGGGAGAAGGGCGCCAACCTCCTCGTCCTATGGCTGGTGCGCTCGATCCTCCAGCCGTTCTTCCACATCTACTTCCGGATGGGCCGGATGGGCCGCGAGCACATTCCGCGCCGGGGTCCGGTGATCCTCGCCGCCAACCACCGCAGCTTCCTCGATCCGTTCGTGATCGGCACGATGGCGAGGCGGCCGCTGTACTACGTGGCCAAGAAGGAGCTGTTCGTCAAGCCATGGCAAGCCTGGGTCCTGAACGCGCTCGGTGCCTTCCCGATCGACCGCGGCGCCAGCGACGTTGAGTCGATGCAGACGGCCCGCGCGATCCTCGAGCGGGGCGACATCGTCCTCATCTTCCCCGAGGGCACTCGGACCCGGCCGGGGTCTCTGGGCAAGCCCAAGCGGGGGGTGGGCCGGCTCGCGCTCGAGACGGGCGCGCCGGTCGTCCCGATCGCGGTGATCGGCACCGAGGCGGTCAGGAAAGGCTGGCGGATCCGTCCGCACAAAGTCCGGATCCGCGCCGGGCGCCCTTTGCACTTCCCGCAGGTGGCGGAGCCCTCCCCGCAGCTGGCCGCCGCTGTCACCGATCGGATCTGGCCCTGCGTGATGTTGCAGTGGGAGTGGCTGGGCGGCCTTCCCCCGATTCGCCGTGCCGCCGTCATCGGCGCCGGCAGCTGGGGCACCAGCCTCGCGGTCGCCCTGGGGCGAGCGGGCTACGAGGTGGAGCTCGGCTGCCGCACCCAGGAGCAGGTCGACGCCATCCGGGCCAGCCGCGCCAACGAGCATTACCTGCCGGGCGTCGAGCTGCCTGAGTCGGTCAACGTCGTCAAGGCCTCGACCCTCGAGCTCGGTGGTCACGATCTCATCTGCCTGGCCGTACCGGCGCGCTCGCTCCCGGCGGTCGTGGCCGCTCACGGTGAGCGGATTCCGCGACGCGCCGGAGTTCTCGTCCTGTCGAAGGGACTCGTCCCGCCGCTCGGGACTCTGCCCTCTGCGTTCGCCGCCGAACGCTGCCGGGCTCGCGCCATCGCCGTCCTCGGCGGGCCCGCCCACGCGGCCGACGTCCTCGCCCACGGCGCCTCCGTCGTCCTCGCCTCCGTGGACCGGGCGTTCGCCAAGCAGCTGGCCGACGTTCTCGTCTCCGCCCACCTGGATGTGACGCTCTCCACCGACGTGACCGGCGTGGAGCTGGCCGGCTGTGCCAAGAACGTTGCCGTGCTGGCGGCTGCAGCAGCCTCCGGGGCCGGTCCCAACGTGGCCGGTGCCGCCGCCGGAAAGGTGTTCGCCGAGGTCGATGCCCTCGCTCAGGCCCGAGGCGGCAAGGCCGAGACGTTCGCGGGGCTCGCCGGCGCCGGAGATCTGGTCGCCACCGTGGTGGCCAGCGGCTCGCGCAACCGGCGGGCGGGAGAGCTTCTCTCCCAGGGGGTGCCAGGTGAGCAGATCGCGCCGATGCTCGGGCACGTGGCCGAGGCCGTCGACGCCGTGCCGCTGCTGGCCAGCGTGGCGCGGGACGCCAGCGTGCTGACTCCGGCTCTCGACAACCTGGCCGCGCTCGTAGAGGGCCGGATCGAGCCGGAGCGGTGGACCGAGACCGTCATGGCGCCGCCGCGCCCGACCCGGTCGCGCCCCGTTCGCGCGGCTTAGTCCTACGGGTAGGCTCTCCGTGCCGTGGTTCCCGTCCCACCGCCGAGCAAGGCCGAGCTGGACGCTCGCTTCAGCGACGTCTACCGCGCACACCTGCGCGACGTCTACTCGTACAGCTACTACCGGGTCGGCAACCACCACGACGCCGAGGACCTCACCGAGCAGACCTTCCTGCAGGCCTACCGCCACTTCGAGCGCGCGCTCCGGGAGTCCGAGGGGCGTCCGCTGCGACCGTGGCTCATCCGGATCGCGCACAACCTGGCGGCCAACTTCTACCGCGACCGGGCCCGCAAGCCCGAGTCGGCCATCGAGGACGCCGGCATGATCTCCGCCCCGCACACGACCGAGTCGCTCGTCGAGGGTCGCGAGGAGCTGAAGGCGATCCTGGACGGAGTCCAGCGGCTCCCGGACGACCGCCGGGAGGCGCTGATCATGCGCTTCGCCCTCGGAATGGACAACCGGGAGATCGCGCGCGCCCTCGGCCGCACCGATGGCGCAACCAAGGTGCTGATCCACAGGGCGATCCGCCAGCTCGAGGAGATGGTCGCCGAGCCGGCAGCCAGCCTCGACGGGGGTGCGGGAGGCAGGGCGTGACGGTCAACATGGAGGCGCTGCTGCGGGAGGCGCTGGCTCCGGTCGAGCCACCCGCCGCCCTGGCCCAGCGCCTGGAGGCAACGCTCGTGAACCTCACCGAGGCCGCGCAGGAGGAGCTCGACGGCTGGGAGCTGTCGGCCATGCGCGATCCCCGGAACTGGGTGCGTCCGGTCGCCGCGGCGGTCATCACGGCGACCGCCGGCTCGGCCCTGGTCGCGCTGCGGGTGCGCGGGCGCCACCGGGCGCGGGTGGAGCAGTCCAACAACCTCCGCGACTTCGCTGAGCGGACTCTGCACGACATCGCCGAGGAAGCCAGGCGGATCCTGCCCGATCGCTGAGGTGGGCGGCCGCACGCCGCCGCCTGTGCCGGACCGGACCGGGCCGCCCGCTAACGTCAATCCCATGGCGGTGTGTTACCGACACCCTTCGCGTGAAACCGGGGTCTCGTGCTCCTCTTGTGGACGGCCGATCTGTCCCGATTGCATGACGCCCACCTCGGTCGGAATGCGCTGCCCCGAATGCGCCCGCGACCGCACCAAGGTCCGCACGCTGCGCTCCTCGACCTCCCGGCGCAGTGCCTGGGAGATCCTGATCGCGATCAACGTGATCGTGTTCCTGGCCGAGGTTTCGACCGGCGTCACCCTGGGCGGCACCGATACCGGCTGGGTGTACGTACACGGCGCCTTGTACGGGCCGGCACTGACCGCCCATGATCCGGCCGGCGTCGGCACCTATCAGTACTGGCGGCTTTTGACCTCCGGCTTTCTGCACGCCAGCCTGATCCACATCGGCCTGAACATGCTCTCGCTGTTCTTCGTGGGCCGAGTCCTCGAGCCGGCCATCGGCACGCGCAACTTCGTGGCCATCTACTTCGCCTCGCTGTTCGCCGGGTCATTCGGGGCGCTGCTGTTCTCGCCCGACATCCCCACGCTCGGCGCCTCGACCGCCATCTTCGGCGTGTTCGGCGCCCTGATCGTGGTGGCCAGAGCCCGCGGGATTCCCATCTGGCAGAGCGGCCTGATGCCGATCCTCCTGTTCAACCTCGTCTTCACCCTGACCGACTCGCAGATCTCGGTCGGGGGTCACATCGGCGGCCTCGTGGCCGGCCTCATCACCGGCTGGTTCGTCGTCGAATACGACGAACGACGCGGGAAGCGAGTGTGGGTGATGGCCGGATGCGCGCTGGTGGCGATCGTCAGCATCATCGGCTCGATCGCCGTCGCCGGCGGCGCCGGACTCGCGCCCAACGGCCTCACCATCTGAAGGCCGCGGGTCGCAAATGTCTCCTGTCGGAGGACATTTGCGACCCGCGGGAATTGGACAGAGGCGGCGCCGGAGCCTCA
>Ga0335074_10001612_pt1 | contig 30567 bp, 24 predicted proteins | sample Lox_Sample_23_FD_206715 | JGI IMG/M metagenome (GOLD analysis project Ga0335074, IMG submission 206715) | Soil microbial communities from Loxahatchee National Wildlife Refuge, Florida, United States - Lox_Sample_2.3 | ecosystem: Environmental > Terrestrial > Soil > Wetlands | place: USA... | reverse complement strand
CGGCCATTTGCAGTTGTTCCAGATCCTTTTTACGGGATCGCAGCGTGAGCCGATTTTCTGGACGCGCGATCCGTTATACGCTGATACCGGCGCTTTGCCCGACGATGCCCAGCCGATTGTGGAACAGGTTCGCGAGAAGGTCCGATGGACACATGCGATGTCCTGATCGTGGGCGGCGGTCCGGCGGGCTCGTCTTGCGCCTGGGGGCTGCGCAATTCCGGACTCGATCTCGTTATCCTCGACAAACAGAAGTTCCCGCGCGATAAAATTTGCGGCGGTTGGATCACGCCGGCTGTCCTGAGTGAGCTTCAAATCGATCCCGCAGGATACGCGCGTGACAGGCTGTTGCAGCCGATCACGGGGTTCCGCACCGGGACGATCGGAGGCCGCGCGCTCGAAACGGATTATCATGCGACGATCAGCTACGGCATCCGGCGCCGCGAGTTCGACGATTATCTGCTGCGCCGATCCGGCGCGCGGACGATTGAGGGCGTGGCGCTCGCGAGCTTACAGCGCGAGAACGCGGCATGGATCGTCAACGGCGAGATTCGCGCGCGTTTAATCGTCGGAGCGGGCGGGCACTTCTGTCCCGTCGCCAAGCTGACCGGGGCCAAGCGTTCGGGCGAAAACGCGGTGGTGGCGCAGGAAATCGAGTTCGAGATGGACGAGCGCCAGCAGGCCGCATGCGAGGTGCGCGCGGAAATCCCCGAGCTGTATTTTTGCGCAGACATCAAAGGCTACGGCTGGTGTTTTCGCAAGCAGAATTTTCTCAACATCGGCCTGGGCCGCATGGATCCGCACCGGCTGAAGGACCATGTCGCGGCTTTCGTCAGGTTTCTGCGGGACACGGGGCGGATCGCGTTCGATTTTTCGGCAGCGCTTCCCGGGCACGCGTACTTGCTATACGGCGTGTCGGAGCGCAAGCCGGTCGATAATGGCCTGCTTCTGATTGGCGATGCTGCAGGCTTGGCGTATAAGCAGAGCGGCGAAGGGATCCGGCCGGCGATCGAATCCGGGCTGCTGGCCGCGCAAGCCATCATCGCAGCGCGGGGTGACTATTCGCGCGCGCGCCTGGAGAACTATCAGACCCTGCTCGCTCGGCGCTTCGGAACCTCAGGCGATTGGGCCTCAATGGCCGGGCAGCATCTGCCCTCGGCCTGGATCGGCGCCCTGGGAAGATCTTTGCTCGAGACCCGCTGGTTCACTCGCGGCGTCGTCATCGACCGCTGGTTTCTGCACGCGAACCAACCCGCGCTTTAAGCTCACGCCCCGGATTCGGATTGCAATTCTGCTTCTTCGGCGGCGGCGGGGCCGATTTGTTCCGCGTCGGCAAGCAGGCGTCGAGCCTGTTGCGCTTCCTCCCGCGCCACACGGACTTCGAAGGCCAGATTCGGCAGCACCGAATCCCCAACCAAAACGGCCGCGATGCCGTTCGAGTCCAGGAAATTTTTCATGCTGGTGGCTTCCATTTCACTTTGCGCGCTGGCGACAGTCTCAAGATCCAGGGCCGAGGAGGGGTCCACTTTTGCAACTTCATCCGGCAGAGGATTTTCGGCCAGCAACTTCTCAGCGTCGGCGGCTTTCGCGGCAGGGACCTGGACTTCGAAAACTCCTTCCGGGACATCCGGGGCCGAGTCATCGAGCAACACAGCCTCGATTCCTGCATCCTCGAGAAGATCGAGAATTTCTTCGCAATCCTCCTTGGCGCTCGCGTCCATCGAACGGTATACCGTTACAAACTCCGATTCGTTACTCACGATTTGATTCTAGAGGATTGGGGGCCTGGTGGCGGGCGGTAGAATAAATCTGGAGGGTTTATGGCGGATCAAGACTACAGCGGTAAAGTGGTGTGGTTCATGGCGGGGATTGCCATTGGAGCCACCGTCGCGTTGCTTTATGCGCCCGCTTCGGGTGAGCAGATGCGGCGGCAGATCGCAAGAAAGGCGCAGAAAGGCGCGGATGCATTGGCCGATTCGAGCGAAGATTTGATCGAGCGCGGCCGTGAGATGTATGAGCGCGGGCGCAAGCTGGCCGACGAAGCCGCAGATATGTTTGAGCGCGGGCGCAAGATCGTCGAGAGCACTGCATCCAACCTCAAAGCCTAAACATCACAGCAGGAGGTATATCATGAGCACCATTGCTGAGCCGGTGAAGACGCACCTACGCCCGTTCGCGAACGAGCCCGTGGCCGATTTCACGAAATCTTCCAATCGCCACGCGATGGAGCGGGCGTTGGACGAAGTACGCGCGCATTTGGGCCGCGAGTATGATCTCCTGATCGCCGGACGCAGGGAAAAAACGCCGGACAAGCTGAAGTCGTTGAATCCTTCGCGTCCGAGCGAAGTTGTTGGCATCCACAGCAAGGCGACTGCGGAACTCGCCCGAGAAGCGGTGGAATCCGCGCACGCGTATTTTCCGGAATGGGCTGCCGTTCCGCCGGAGGCCCGAGCACAGCTTTTGATGCGCGCTGCCGAGCTGTTTCGCGAGCGCAAGTTCGAGTTCGATGCATGGCTGGTCTTCGAAACCGGCAAGACCTGGCCCGAAGCCGACGCCGATGTCTCCGAAGCGATCGATTTCTGCGAATACTACGCGCGCCAGATGTTGCGCCTTGCGAAGCCCGATCCGCTGGTGCAGTTGCCCGGCGAGAAAGATGAGCTGTTCTACTTGCCCTTGGGCGTAGGCGTGATCGTTCCACCTTGGAATTTTCCACTGGCCATTATGGTAGGGATGACGGCCGCTGCGCTGGTATCGGGTAACACCGTAGTGATCAAGCCGTCAAGTGACTCGCCCACCATCGCCGCCAAGTTCGCCGAAGTTCTGCTCGACGCGGGGTTCCCGCCGCGATCGTTTTCCATGCTGGTCGGCAGCGGAGCCGTGGTCGGCGATGTACTGGTGGAGCATCCCCTCACGCGGTTCATCGCGTTTACCGGATCGAAAGAAGTTGGGCTGCGGATCAACGAACTGGCCGCCAAGCCGCGCAAAGGCCAGATCTGGATCAAGCGTGTGATTGCCGAGATGGGCGGCAAGGACGCGATCGTGGTGGATCGCGAGGCCGATCTCGAGAGTGCCGTGAAGGGCGTGTTGTGGTCGGCGTTCGGATTCCAGGGGCAGAAATGCTCGGCGTGCTCGCGCGCCATCGTCGACGCCGCTATCTACGACCAGTTTGTCGAGAAGCTGAAGGCGGAAGTTGCGGGGTTGAAGGTTGGGCCCTCGGACGATCCGGGAAATTATATGGGTCCGGTGATCAACGAAGGCGCGATGCGTTCAATTCTGGATTACATCGAAGTCGGCAAGCAGGAAGGCCGGCTGATCGCGGGCGGGAGCCGGGCGCCGGGCGATGGATACTTCGTGCAGCCGACCGTGATTGCGGACATAGACGCCAAGGCCCGGATTTTCCAGGAAGAAATCTTCGGGCCGGTGCTGGCAGTGAGCAGGGCGCGTGACTTCGATCATGCGATCGAGATGGCGAACGATTCCGAGTATGGGTTGACAGGCGCCGTCTACACGCACAACCGCGAAAAAATCCAGAAAGCGCGCGAAAAGTTCTTCGTTGGCAATCTGTACGTCAATCGCAAGTGCACGGGAGCGATGGTGGGCGCGCATCCATTCGGCGGATTCAATATGTCTGGGACCGATTCGAAAGCCGGCGGCCCGGATTACCTGCTGCAATTCCTGCAAGCCAAGTCGATCGGCGAAAAGATTTCGTGATACCATCACGAAGCAAGTTGTTTCGGCTGGCCGGGAGCCCCGATTCGAAGGGGACTAAGACGTAACAACTCCAGGGTCGATTCCGAACGACGCGGCGAAGGGCGCTTGAGCAATCGGCGCCCTTTTCCAGTTACGTTCGGCGCGCTGTCGCTTCGATCGGATTGGGGTAGGCGTCGGGATCGCGCTCCGAGCCGCCATGCAGACACTGGAAGTCCTTTTCGATCAGGATCGACAAAGCTTTGTCCGCTTCGATCGGCTGTTCGGACGCCAGCGCGACACGGTCCGTGGTATACCATTCGGTGGCCGCCGCGGTCGGAACCTGGATTCTGAGCCAATGATCCTGATAGGACGCGAGCGGCGCTGGAAGGCTCGATGACGATTCCAGGCTGTATGTGAACCGGACTCCAGGCGCGAAATCTGCGCCGTCTTCGACGAAACCGGTCTTGCTGAACTGGGCCACTTCGGATTGGCTCAGCCGCAGCCGCAGCGAGTTTCCATGGATGCGGAGTTTCATTGAATTCTGGATGCTCCTGAATAAATATTAAAACGGCTGTCGCGAACGAAGCCGAGCAGGGTCATATTGAAGCGCTGCGCGGTCTCGACGGCCAGGCTCGACGGCGCGCCCACTGCCGCAAGGATCGGAATTCCCGCCATGAGCGCTTTCTGAACCAGTTCAAAGCTGGCGCGGCTGCTGACGAACAGCAGGCGGTCGCTCAGCGGCGTGCGCCCGGCGAGCATTTCGGCGCCGATGATTTTATCTACCGCGTTGTGGCGGCCAATGTCTTCGCGCAATTGCTGGAGGTTGCCCGCGGGATCGAAAAGCGCGGCGGCGTGCAAGCCTCCGGTGCGCTCAAACACCGCTTGTTCACGGCGTAGCGTTTCGGGCAGACGATGAATCGCGGCGGCTGCGATGCGAGGTCCGTCGCGCGGGAGCACGGGACAGCCCTGGGTCTGCAGCGCTTCGATGGACGCTTTGCCGCAGACCCCGCAGCTCGACGTAGTGTAGAAGTGGCGCTCTAGCCGATCGAGATCGACTTCAACGCCTGGATGTAATTCGACAGTCACTGAATTGCCGAGTTGCCTGGGATTGCCGTTGTTCGCCGGCTCCAACCAGCGAATTTCCCGGATCTCGGCGGCATCATGGAGGATGCCTTCGGTGAATAGAAAGCCGGCCGCCAGTTCGAAGTCGTTGCCGGGCGTCCGCATGGTGATAGAAACGGGCTTCGCGCCGAGCCGGATTTCGAGGGGTTCCTCAACGGCCAGCAGGTCTTGAAAGGACGCGGCGGAATCGGCGCTAATCTTCTGGACGGGTACTGTGAGGATGGGCCGGTTCACTCCGCCTTCATGGTACCGCGCGGGTGAAGCGGGTTTAGGCTAAGTTCGGGATCTTGATGATCTTCTTCTGGATCGCGTACTGCACCAGTTGCGCTTTATTGTGGATATCGAGCTTCCGCATCAGGTTGAATTTGTGCGCTTCCACGGTTTTGACGCTCAGGTTCAGATCGCAGGCGATTTCCTTCACCGAGTTGCCTTCGGCCAGCATTTTGAGGACTTCGCGTTCGCGCGTAGTGAGCGTCGCAAAGCGCGGCAGGCGGTTGGCGGATTTGATGCGCGAGCGGAAATCGTCCACCAGCTGCGACAGCATGCGCGGGCTCAAGTAGCTGCCGCCCCGGCAGATATCGCGGACCGCGGCGACGAGCTGGGCCGAGGGGCTGTCTTTCAAAACGTAGCCGCTGGCGCCCACTTCCATGCCTTCCACCAGGTAATCTTCGTCGTCATACATGGTGAGAAACAATACTTTGGTTTCGGGCCGATTCTTCTTGATCTGGCGCGTCGCCTCGAAGCTGCTGAGGCCCGGCATGCCGATATCCATCAACACAACGTCGGGACGCAGTTCGTTCGCCTTCTCGACGGCGTCGCCGCCATTGGACGCTTCGCCGACCACTTCCATATCGGCTTCAGCGGAGATCAAGGTTCGGATGCCCTGGCGGAACAGGGTGTGATCGTCCGCCAACATGATGCGAGTCTTTGCCATAACGTGTACCCGAGTTTGAAACTGCCTCGAATCCCTTTCCTAAGCTGAGCTTTCCGCCTGCGGTTCCAGCCTGCCGGGCTACGCTCCGGCCGCCCTGATTTTCCGCGCGGTTCTACCTCCCATCGGCTTGGCGGCGATTGGCTCGATCACGCTGGTCGCCGGATCTTTGGCAACCGGCAACCGGATCAGGATTTTAGTGCCCCGACCCGCCTTTTGGCGATCCGTCTTCTTCGGATCCGTCGCGCTGCGATCGAACCATCGATTCCCATCGCTGGCCTCCGTACTTGACCTGCTTCTGGGATGGCTCCGTATTTCAAACCTGCCACCGAGTAGGGCAACGCGCTCTCTCATGCCAGAAAGTCCAAACGAGTCCTTCCGAGCCAGCGCTTCTTCGACCTTGAATCCGACTCCGTTATCCTCAACGGCCAGTCTCACCCATCCATCGGCCGAACTCACAGAAATGTTTACGCCGCTGGCCTCCGAGTGCTTGGCGATATTGTTGAAGCACTCCTGAACAAGCCTATAAACAATGATTTCCGTGTATTGCGGCAAACGCCCCAAGCGGCTGAGCAGGAGCCGGACCCGGATGGGATGGAGGCGGCGGAAGCGGTTGACCAATTGGCGCAAAGCGGCGCCCAAGCCGAGTTGTTCGAGCACGGCCGGGCTCAAGGCCGCGATCAGGCGGCGCATTTCAAGAATGGTGCGTTCGGTGAGGTCGCGCGCCTCCTGCAGCTTGCTGATCCACTCTATGTGCTCGGAAGGCAAGGCCTGTTCAAGCAGCTCCATCTGAAGCCGGATGCAAAGCAGCGATTGGCCGGCCTCATCATGCAGTTCCCGGCTGATCCGGCGGCGCTCCATCTCCTCGACGTGCAGCATGTGCTCGGCCAGTTGGCGGATCTGCTCCTCGCGGGCTGCCAGGTTTTCCATCAGGCGGGCCTTTTCGGCAGCCATCAGGCACCGCTCGGCGGCCGCAGCCAGCAGTTCTTGCTCGCGCGGCAGCCATTCGTACGATTTCGAGAATCCGAACTGCATCACGCCGGCCGTTCGTCCGCCTGTAGCCAGCGGAATCGACCATACGGTCTGGTATTGATCTTTCCACGCCGGATCGAGCAGGAGACCCGCGGCGGCGCCGTTCTTGATCTCGATCTGCCGTGAATGGGCCAGCGTCTGCATCTTGGCGCGCCCGTTGGGGACCTCGGCGACGGCCGCCCGCGCCTGACCGCGAGCCTGAGCCTGCGCCCTTAATGTCCAGGCACTCCGCCGGTCATTCAACAAATAAAGATGGCCGGCATCGGCATGGCAAACTTGCACCAGCGAATCGAGAAACCGGCGCAACAGCTCGTCCAGATTCCGCGATTCCAGCTCCACCCGGAACAGCTCGTAAAAGGCCTGTGTTTCGGCCTCGCGGACTTGGTAATAGGCGTTGTTCAAGGTCAGAATCACGCAGAAATGGAGCTGCTCGCGGACCCACTGCAGATTCGCGTAGTCGCTGGGGCGCAGCTTGCGTAACACCGGCGTGAGCAGGCGGTCATACTCCTGGAGCGCTTCCACGATGCTGGCCGGAGGTAGATTCAGCTTTGCCAATCGCCGCCCGTTGTATTCGACTTGTTCAATGAACTTGAGCGGCGGATGCCCGGCGGCCAGGATACGCGCCGCGGCTCCCGGTGTGATGGATGCCAGAGCCACGCAGATTTTCGAATCGAATTGCTGCGATCCGAATTTGTCGCGCTTCAACTTCGCAAGAAAGCGCCGATCCAACGCCTCGGCCTGCGGCAGCAGAAAAACCGCCAAGCGGTTAAGATGAACGCGTAGCTGATCGCTGAGCACATCAGCGGCGTCGGCCAGTTCCGGCGCTATTTCCGTGAGTGGCACCTGATTGTAGTATCGGAACCTAGGGGGAAAGCTTTAGCGGCTTCTGTTTGGAACTGCCGGCTCGGGTATCGGCCGTAGCCGTGGACGCCGAAGCCCGAAAAGTGACAGAATATCCCGTGATCGGTTCTCCGGTATCGAAAATCGCCATGAAAACACTTGCGGCACTGTTCCTTCTGATTACGGCGACGGCCGCCGCCCAAGCCCCCTCGCAGCCCGCTGCGCCTGCCCGCCCTCGCGGCAACATGTTGATTAGCCGGGCTGTCCCCGATCCCGCCGCCGTCGAACGGGGGCAGAAGGTCTTTTCGGCCAACTGCAGCTTTTGCCATGGATCGAACGCCCAAGGTGGCGACTCCGGCCCCGACCTGGTGCGCTCGGAACTCGCCCTCGACGACGATCGCGGCGATAAAATCGGACCCGTAATTCTGCAGGGCCGCCCCGGGAAAGGCATGCCCGCGTTTCACCTGCCCCCCGATCAAATCCTCGACATCGCCGCATTTCTTCGCGCCCGCCAGCAAGCCGCGATCGATCGCAACGCCTACACCATTCTCAACGTTGTGACTGGCGACCCCGAAAAAGGCCGCGAATATTTCTCGGAGCATTGCAGCAAGTGCCATTCACCGGCCGGGGATCTCGCAGGCGTGGGGAAGAAGTACGATCCGGTCGCTCTGCAATCGCGTTTTCTTTACCCGCGACCACGGCCGGGAGATTCGCATCCGGTCGAGTCAAAAGTCACAGTCACGCTCCCCACGGGTCAAACTTACTCAGGAACTCTGGAATATCTCGACGATTTCGACGTCGCTCTCCGTGACGCCGCCGGGGATTATCATTCCTTTTCGCGGGAAGGCCGCCTGAAGGTTGAGGTTCACGACCCGCTCGCCGCTCATGCCGAGCTGCTCAAGAAATACAGCGACGCCGACATGCATAACATCTTGGCTTACCTGGTAACACTCAAATGAAACTTACAAATGCTTCTGTACTGACTACGTTGATGTTACTTACTTGGCCGCTCGCCGGGCAAGGTCTCGATCCCGCTCAGTTACTCAAGCCGCCCACTGACACCTGGCCCACTTACAATGGCGATTACTCGGGACGCCGCTTCAGCCCGCTCTCCCGCATCAATTCCTCTAACGTCACGTCGATGACCCTGGCCTGGGAGTACCGCCTGGATCCTGGAACCGGCACGCTCACGTCTTCGATCAAAGCTACGCCGCTCGAGGTCAATGGCGTCCTGTATTTCACGCTCCCCGATCACGCCTGGGCCATTGACGCGCGTACCGGCAGCCAGCTCTGGCATTATCAATGGGAATCGCACGGGGGCATTCATATCGGGAGCCGTGGCTTTGGGATGTATGGCGATTGGCTTTATTTTGAGACGCCGGATGACTACCTCGTCTCGCTCAATGCCAAGGACGGCACCGAGCGCTGGCACGTCGAGATCGCCGACGTGAAACAGGAATATTTTTCGACCCCCGCCCCCATCGTGATTCGCAATCACATTATTGTAGGCGTGGGTGGCGATTCGCTCGACGTTCCCGGGTATCTGGAATCGCGCGATCCGGAAACCGGCCAGGTGCAGTGGCGCTGGAACACGACGCCGCGCAAAGGCGAACCGGGCGCCGAGACTTGGCCGAATCCCGACGCCATGGAGCACGGCGGCGGCATGACCTGGGTTCCGGGCACTTACGATCCCGAGCTGAATCTCTACTATCTCGGTACGGGCAATCCGAACCCCGTGATGGCCGGCCAAGGCCGCAAAGGAAGTAACTTGTGGACCTGTTCCATCGTGGCGCTCAATCCCGACACCGGTAAGTTAGTCTGGTATTTTCAGGCGTCGCCGCATGATACACACGATTGGGATGCGGCCGAAACTCCGATTCTGATCGATGGCGAAATCGATGGCCAGCCGCGCAAACTGCTCGCGCAATCCAGCCGCAACGGGTATTTCTTCGTGCTCGATCGCACGAACGGCAAGAACATCCTCTCGAAACCGTTCATCGATATCAACTGGTCCGAGGGACTCGATGCGAAAGGACAGCCCATCGGCAACCCCAAGAAAGAGCCGAAACCGGACGGAACGCTCGTAATTCCCGCGCTAAGCGGAGCTGCGAACTGGCCATCGCCCAGTTTCGATCCCGATACCGGCTTGTTCTACGTGAATGCCGTTTCGTCGTACAGCCTTTTCTATCTCACCGATACGGGCGACAAGCCGGAAGGGTACGGCGGCCGCGATTCTGGCGTTTACTCCACGCTCGCGCTCAAGGCCATCGATTACCGCACCGGCCAAATCCGGTGGACGCATGAGTATCATCGCGGCGGCGGCCCTATCGGCATTCTTACAACAGCCGGAAAGCTGCTGTTCACGGGCGATCCTTCGAGGAACTTCACTGTGTATGATCCCGCGAATGGCAGGATCCTCTGGCACGCCCACTTAATCGCCTCAGTAAGTAACGGGCCGATGACTTACGAACTTGACGGCCGCCAGTATGTTGTTGTGGGGGCTGGCGACACATTGTACGGTTTCACGCTGTTGCAGTAGGGAACGTGTCGATCGTGCTTGCCGCTTCGGCCAGCCACGCGCTACAGTCGGTTTTGATACGAACCTTCTTTGGATTATTCCTGTTCGCCGGCGCCGCGTTGCTCGCGCAGAACCGGACCAGCCGCTCCTCCTGGAAATTCGCCATCTCGGGCGATTCGCGCGATTGCGGCGACATCGTGATGCCCGCCATTGCAGCAGGGGTGCACAAAAGCGGCGCCGCCTTCTATTGGCATCTGGGCGATTTCCGCGCCATCTACCGGATCGATGAAGACATGTCGCCGCCCGTCCAGCTCGGACTCCACAACCCGCCGCTTGAAACGCTCACGTATCTGAAGGAAGCCTGGCCCGATTTCATCGAGAAGCAAATTGTTCCTTTTGGCCGGCTGCCCGTTTACCTCGGCATCGGCAATCATGAAACCATCCCGCCGATGTCGCGCGATGCCTGGCTGGTCCAGTTCGCCGATTGGATCGAGACGCCCGCACTTCGCGAGCAGCGCCTGAAGGACGATCCAGAGGACCACAAGCTGCACGCTTATGAGCACTGGATCGAGCGCAATGTCGATTTCATTTCGCTGGATAACGCCACGCCCGACGAGTTCGATCCCGATCAGATGACATGGCTTCACGCGGTGCTGGCGCGCGATGAAGTATCGCCCGAAATTCGAACCATCGTTGTGGGGATGCACGAAGCGCTGCCGGGCAGCATCGCCGACATGCATAGCATGAGCGAATCTTCAGCCGGCAAGGAGACCGGTCGAGAAGCCTATGAGGCACTTTGGCACGCGGAGGAGTCGGCGCACAAACGCGTCTACGTCCTCGCCAGCCATTCGCACTTTTACATGGATCACATTTTCGAAACGCCTGAATGGAAAGGCAAAGTTCTGCCCGGCTGGATCATCGGAACTGCGGGCGCCCAGCGCTACAAATTGCCGGCCGACACTACGCCCGCGCAGCACGCGCAGACCGACGTCTACGGCTATATGATCGCCACAGTGACCCCCGATGGCTCGGTTTCATTCGAGTTCAATCGCCTTAGCCTCAACGACCTTCGCGCGACCAGCGGCGCCAAATATCCGGACCCGCTCATCCGCTGGTGCTACCAGCAGAATAAACAATAGCGCGCCCGCGCGACTCCTCTATTCTGCGAATATGGAAACTAAGCGTGTCGCAGGAACTCCCTCTTTCCAAATCAAATCAGTGGCTGCTTCGCAACGGCGCGGCGCTGGCCGGGTTGATTTTTCTGTTTGCCTTCTACTGGCGGGGGCTGGGCGATTGGTTCTATCAAGACGATTTTGGCTGGCTCCATCTGGGGCCCGCCACTGGTTTCGGCGATCTTCTCAGCATTCTATTCGCGCCCAAGGCGCATGGGAACCTCCGGCCGTGGAGCGAGAATCTCTTCTTTTACGGTTTGAAATCAATGTTCGGCCTCAACCCGTTGCCATTCCGGATCGTCGTGTTCGCAACGGTTGGTGCGGATGTGGTTCTCCTGGTGGCGGTGGTCCGAAAACTCACCGGTTCGGCGCTCGCTGCGGCTAGCGTGCCGGTTTTGTGGCTCGCGAATCCGTGTGTCGCTCCGGCGCTCTGTTGGACGTCCATTTACAACCAGAGCCAGTATCTGTTCTTTATCCTGCTCGCATTCCTGCTGTTTCTCAACGGCAAGTATTGGCAGCAGGTAGTGGTGTTCGCATTGGGACTCGGTTCGCTGGAAACGGCCGTGATGTATCCGGTGATTGTGCTGGCCTATACGCTGCTCTACGACCGGAAGGAAATGCGGCGAACCGTACCCCTGTTCGGGATTTCGGCGGCATATACGCTACTGCACTTTTGGGCCGCGCCGGCTGCCAGATCAGGACCCTACGCGATTCACGTTGACAGCCGGATGTTTCAAACATTTTGGACGTATGTGCAGTACGCCCTGGGTCCACAACAGTTGGTGCATTTTCATTGGGAGTGGCCCGCCTGGTGGGCAGTCGCGGGGACAGCGGTTATGGGCCTCGGGTTCGTCGCGGCAATGGTGTTGGCCGGCCGCGCAGGTCTCTTCGGCTTGGCCTGTTTTGTCGCGCTATTGATTCCGATGCTGCCGCTGCCGGACCATGTGGAAGCTTACGCGCTCACCGGACCCGCCATGGGCCTGGCCATCATTCTCGGCGCCGCTCTGGCCCGCTATCCTCGCACCACAGCGGCATTCGCGGTTTTGTATCTGGCGATTTGCCTGCCTGCGGCATGGGACGTAACAACCTGGCACGCCGACCACAGCGCCATGACGGAAAACCTGGTGAAAGGAATCCTATCTTATGACCGCGCCCACCCTGGCAACGCGCTGCTGATCACGGGACTCGATACCGAACAGTTTTACGCCGGATTCGCCGACCGCCCGTTTGAAACATTCGGCTTTCAAAATGTATTCATCCCACCCGCCGGCGCCCGCAAGATCGACGACCTTCGGGGTTGGCTCCCGCAATATGAAGTCACGCCCGAAACCGCAAACGCTCTGTTGAAGGCCCGCAAGGCCACAGTTCTGGACGTATCCAACGGCGAAATCCGCGACGTGACGCCCAAGTAAGATCGATTTATGGCGCTCCAGTTCACCACGTCGTACGTCGAAGATTCGATCGCGATCTTTCGCTATTACAAGAAACTTGCCGAGCGTGCGATCGAACAGGTAAGCGACGAGCAATTACTCGCCGTGCTGGATGGCGAGATGAATTCGATTGCTCTTATCGTGAAGCATATGGCGGGAAATATGCGGTCGCGCTGGACCGACTTCCTGACCAGCGATGGTGAGAAGCCGGATCGCGATCGCGACGCAGAATTTTCAGCTCCACCAGCGACGCGCGAGGCTGTGATCCTGATGTGGGATGAGGGGTGGCAGTGCTTGCTTGGTACGCTCGAATCGCTCTCCGACGCCGACCTCGGCCGCACCATCACGATTCGGGGAGAAGCGCACTCGGTGATGCAAGCCATCAATCGGCAAGTGGCGCACTACAGCTATCATTGCGGGCAGATCGTGTTTTTGGCGAAGCATCTGGCGGACGATCGTTGGAAAACCCTGAGCATCCCGCGCGGTAATTCTTCCGAATTCAACCGACGAGTGCAGGCCGGCGAGGCCAGCCAGCGCTAGGTGGTAGCCACACCCGCCGGCCGGTGAATCTCCTGCAGGCTCCAAACCCGGATGGGATCTCGTTTACGTGAAACGATCGCTTGTGCCGCGGCTTTTGCTCCACTCAAGGTCGTAATGCAGGGGATGCGATATGTCACGGCCGTACGGCGGATGTCGCGTTCATCTTTGAATGTGTGGCCGCCGGTGGTGGTGTAGATCACCAGCTTCAACGATCCGGCCTTCATGATATCGACCGCGTTCGGCCGTCCTTCGTTGACCTTGAAAACGGTCTTCACTTCGAGGCCGGCCGCTTTCAACACGGCTGCGGTTCCGCGCGTTGCCGCAAGCTTGAAACCATGCTGCGCGAATTTCGCCGCGACATCCACCACCGCCGCTTTATCGCGATCGTTCACGCTGATGAATACCGTGCCGCTGTCGGGCAGCGGAGTGCCCGCGCTCAACTGCGCTTTGCCGAAGGCCTCGCCGAAATTTTCTCCCACCCCCATCACTTCGCCCGTGGATCGCATCTCGGGACCGAGTGCCGGATCGACGCCCGGAAATTTTCCGAACGGAAAGACCGGCGATTTAACAAAGCACTGCGGCACCGGCAGTACGCCCGACGTACGGCCACCAGTGAGATGTTCAAAATCGCGGAGCTTTTTGCCGAGCATCAGCCCAACGGCCAATTTCGGCAGCGGAACGCCAGTGGCTTTGCTGACGTAGGGTACGGTTCGCGATGCGCGCGGATTCACTTCCAGCACATACACCACGCTGTCCTTGATCGCATACTGGACGTTCATGAGTCCGATCACGTGCAGCGCACGCGCCAGACGCTCGGTGTATTCCTGGATGGTCTTGAGCGCAGCTTCGGAGAGCCCTTGCGGCGGAAGCACGCACGAACTGTCGCCCGAATGCACGCCCGCTTCTTCGATGTGCTCCATGATGCCCGCGATCAGCACGCCCCCATCCTGATCGGCCAGCGCATCCACGTCGACTTCGGTGGCGTCTTCAAGGAACCGGTCGATCAACACCGGCCGCTCCTGCGAGAAGACGACGGCCTCATGCATGTAGCGCTTGACCATCTCTTCGTCATAGGCGATCACCATGGCGCGTCCGCCGAGAACATAACTCGGGCGCACCAGGACCGGATAGCCGATGCGGCGCGCCACAGCGCAGGCTTCTTCGGTGCTCGTGGCGGCGCCGTTGGCGGGTGATGGGATGTGAAGCTCGTCGAGCAATTTGCCGAACAGTTTGCGGTCTTCCGCGAGATCGATATTCGCTGGATCGGTGCCGATAATCGGAACACCCGCGGCTTTGAGGGGCAGTGCGAGATTCAGCGGCGTCTGGCCGCCGAACTGGACGATAACGCCGTCCGGCTTTTCAATGTCGTAAATGTTGAGCACTTCTTCGAGCGTGAGCGGCTCGAAGTAGAGGCGATCGCTGGTGTCGTAGTCGGTGGATACGGTTTCCGGGTTGCAGTTCACCATGATCGATTCATGATCGAATTCGCCTAGGGCGTAAGCCGCGTGGCAGCAGCAATAATCGAACTCGATGCCCTGGCCGATGCGATTGGGACCGCTGCCCAGGATCATGACCTTCTTGCGATCGCTCGGGTCGGATTCGTTTTCCGATTCGTAGCTCGAATACATGTACGGCGTGAAGCTTTCAAATTCGGCGGCGCAGGTGTCCACGCGATTGAACACCGCGGTCACGCCGAGGTCTTTGCGCCGGGCGCGTACGGAAGCCGGATCTGAACCGAGCAAGCGGCCGAGACGCGAATCAGATATCCCAGCGCGCTTGGCTTCGAGCACTCGATCCCGCGGCAGCGACTCCAGACTTTGGCCCGAGAGCCCGCGCTCGAGATCCGCCACTTCGCTAAGCTGCTTCAAAAACCACGGATCGATCGACGTGATTTCGTGAATCTGCTCCACGGTCCAGCCTTGTTCGAGAGCGAACCGGATGTAACCCAATCGCTCGGGATTCGGCGTAATCAGACGTTGCCGGATCAGCGCGCGATCGTAAGTTTCTGCGGTGCTGGCCTTGCCTGTTTCCAGGCTGCGCAGTCCTTTGCCCAGCGCCTGTTTAAAGGTGCGCCCGATCGCCATCACTTCGCCCACCGATTTCATCTGCGTCCCAAGCACCGCCTCGGCGCCGGGAAATTTCTCGAACTGCCAGCGTGGAATTTTGACCACGACGTAATCGAGCGTCGGCTCGAAACAGGCGGGCGTTTCTTTCGTGATGTCGTTCTTGATTTCGTCCAGCCGATACCCGACAGCCAGCTTCGCCGCGATCTTCGCGATGGGGAATCCGGTCGCTTTCGATGCCAGTGCCGAGCTGCGCGAAACGCGCGGGTTCATTTCTACGATCACCATCCGCCCGTTTTCCGGATTAATGGCGAACTGCACATTCGATCCGCCGGTATCGACGCCGATCTCGCGCAGGCAGCGCAGCGCTGCATCGCGCATCATTTGATATTCGCGATCGGTGAGCGTTTGCGCCGGTGCGACGGTGATGGAATCGCCCGTATGCACGCCCATCGGATCAAAATTTTCAATCGAGCAGACGATGATGGTGTTGTCCGCCAGATCGCGCATCACTTCGAGCTCGAATTCCTTCCATCCGAGCACGCTCTCTTCGATCAAGACTTCGTGAACGGGCGACAGATCCAGGCCGCGCTCCAAAATCTCCGCCAGCTCTTCGCGATTGTAAGCGATGCCGCCGCCCGAGCCCCCCATGGTGAAGCTGGGCCGCAGGATCACCGGATACCCGATGCGGCCGGCGAACGCCAGTCCGTCCTCGATGTTGTTTGCCAGTTGCGATTGCGGTGTTTCCAGACCGATTTTGCGCATCGCATCTTTGAAGAGCAGGCGATCTTCCGCCTTCTTGATGGATTCGATTTTCGCGCCGATCAGCTCCACGCCATATTTATCGAGCACACCCGCTTCGGCCAGATCGACCGACAGGTTGAGACCCGTCTGCCCGCCGACGGTCGACAGCAGAGCATCCGGACGCTCGCGCCGGATCACTTCTTCAGCGAACGCCACGCTCAGGGGTTCAACGTAGGTGCGATCCGCTAAATCGGGATCGGTCATGATGGTGGCCGGATTTGAATTGATCAGCACCACTTCATATCCGTCGGATTTGAGCGCCTTGCACGCCTGCGCCCCGGAATAATCGAACTCGCAAGCCTGGCCGATGATGATGGGACCGGAGCCGACGATCAGGATGCGGTGAAGATCGTTGCGTCGAGGCATGGCTACCTCCCGCAATCCTTGATGAGCTGCATGAAGTCGTCGAAAAGATAATGCGAATCGTGCGGGCCCGGCGCGGCCTCCGGATGATACTGCACGCAGAACACGGGTTCGTAGCGATGCCGGAAGCCTTCGAGCGTATGGTCGTTCAAATTCTCGTGCGTGATTTCCACTTCGTTCATGTTCAGCGAATCCGGATCTACCGCGAAGCCGTGATTGTGCGAGGTAATCTCCACCTTCTCGGTTACGCGATTCAACACCGGATGATTTGCGCCGCGGTGCCCGAACTTGAGCTTGTAGGTTTTGCCGCCGAGCGCGAGTCCGAGAATCTGATGGCCCAGGCAGATGCCGAAGATCGGTTTCTTGCCGATCAGTTTGCGGACTTGGGCGGCTTGAAACGCCAGCGGCTCGGGATCGCCGGGGCCATTTGAAAGAAACACGCCGTCCGGATTGAGCGCGAGCACATCTTCGGCGGTAGTTAGCGCCGGCACTACGGTTACGCGCGCGCCGACTTGGACCAGGCGACGCAGGATATTGCGCTTGATTCCGTAATCGAACGCCACTACGTGGCAAAACGGCTCCGCGGCTTTGGTGAGCGAGTCGGATGGCGAACACGGTGTCACGGGCTGATCCCATGCATACGTGGAGGACGTGGATACGCGCGTTGCAAGATCGAGCCCAGCCATGGAGGGCGCTTTGCGGGCCCGGTCAATCAATTCATCGCGGCTCGTCGACCCCACAGAGAGCACACCCCGCATCACGCCGCGGGTTCTCAGATGCCGTACCAGCGCGCGCGTGTCGATTTCCGCCGCCACCGGGATGCCGTTGTCGCCCAGAAACCTTTCGGCGTTTTCTTCCGACCGCCAGTTGCTCGCTAAACTCGAAAACTCGCGCACCACCAGCCCTTCGATGTAGGGATGCGCCGCTTCCTGATCGTACTCGTTGGCGCCGTAGTTCCCGATCTGCGGATTCGTCAGGACGACGATCTGGCCGGCATAGGAAGGATCGGTGAAAATTTCCTGATAGCCAGTGATGGCGGTGTTGAACACCACCTCGCCCAGGCTATCTTTCGGCGCACCAAAACTCTTGCCCTCGAAGACCGTCCCGTCTTCCAGGGCGAGGATTGCAGAATTCAATTCGGATTGACCTCCAGTGCTCTCTGGCTAGTTTTCTCAGGGAAGGAGTGCCTCTCATATTGAAGCATGTCGGGGCGCGCGGTTCAAGATGCTTCGTTCAGGCGCCCCACGAAGTCTTCCGGGTTGGCCGCCGCTTACCAGAGCAACTTCAGCCCGAACTGGATCTGCCGCGAGGTGGTGGAAGTGGACGTGATCAGGCCAGCCGTCGGGGAGGGACCTGAAGTCGCTGAAGTGTAGACCACCGTGTTCGGTGTTCCGAGGTTGGCGCGATTCAGGATGTTGAAGAATTCCGCCCGGAATTGCAGGCGCATCCGCTCCGTCACGTTGAAATTCTTCAGCGCTGAAAAATCCAGTTCGGCGATTCCGGGGCCATAGAGCGTGTCGCGTCCTACGTTGCCGTACGTGCCGGCGGCCGGTGGGAGAAAGGCGTTCGGGTTGAAATATTGATTCGGTCCACCCAATACAATCGGGCCGCTGAATGCCGGGTTATAGGACGGCCGCACTGGATCGCGGCTGTCGCCGTCGTTCGCCGGATTGTAACCCAGGCTCGGCGTGAAGGGCAGCCCCGACTGCAGCGTCTCAATCCCGCTCAGCGTCCAGCCACTGGCCAAAATCCCGGTCCAGCGCCCGCCGTTCCCCAGCCACCTCCGGCCCTTTCCCAATGGCAGCTCCCAGCTTCCGTTGATTACCGCCGAGTTGCGCACGTCGGAAGTCGACGGGCCCCAATCGAGCTTCGGATTGAGCGGATACATCACGAATCCGGGAGCGTTCGACCCCACGCTGCTGTTCAGCGCCGTGCCGTCGTCCAGGCTCTTGGCATAGGTGTAGACGCCGCGGATCTGGAACCCGTGCCGGAAGCGGCGGTTCAGGTCAATTTGAAGCGCATTGTACGAGCTGAGACCCTCGGTCATCCACGTGGTCGTGTTCGTGAGCGCCGGATTCATCAGCGGCGCGCCGGTGGGAAAGTAGATCGTTCCGTTCGGAAGAATCGTCGGATTCGGGATGTTGGCATCGAGCGACAGCAGCTCGTGATAGCCGTGCGATCCCACGTAACCCACGGTCAGTGACGTATTGGGCGCGATCTGCTGCGCCACGCGGAGGCTCCAGGAGAGAACGGTTGGCGTATAGGCATCCGGCTGAATGCCGCTCGGCGAAATCTTGGCGCCGGCGGGCAGCGGCGTTCCGGGCGTGATCAAAAGTCCGTCGAGTGGGACGTTCTTCAACGACTCGGTGGTATTGAACGGCGCCGATTGATCCAGCCGGTAATCGATATCATCCAGTAGCGCGCGATAGATGCCGAATCCGGAAGTAATCACGGTCTTGCCTTTTCCAAACGGGTCCCAGGCCAACCCCACGCGCGGCTCGGGCAGAAATTTTGCGCGATTGTCTGTGAAAACCGAGTGGCCGATCACCGGATCCGTCTGGATCACGCCGCCGGAGAATACGTAATTAGAGGCGCGATCATGCGCTTCATTCCAGCCATTCGTGGATTCGAAGCGGAAGCCCAGCCGCAGATCCAGATTCTTTCGCAGTTTGATGGCATCCTGGACGAAGCCGGCGCCTTCCACCGATCGCCAGCTCAGCGGCGTCGGCGTGGGGACAACAGTAAACGTTCCGATGGTCCCCTTTAGGAAAGTGCTCAAACTCGAAAAGCTGGCCTGCCCGTATTGATCCTGCGCCAGATTATCGTTGGCCTGGATTTGCTGCAGCCAGAATCCGACCTCGATCTGGTGCGCGCCATGTGTGAAAACGGCGTGGTCGTCATAGGTAAACAGGTTGCGAACTGCGCTTAAATTGCTGCCCGCATTGGTCCCCGCTGGAGCGAGCTGCGACGCCGCATTCAATGCCGTTCCGCCACCGACCACAATCGCGCCGATCGGCTGGCCCGCAACCCAACCCGGCAGATCCACCGGCGTGGTGCCGGTGAAAAAGAAGCTGGCGCGAGAATATCCAACGCGCGCCGTATTCAGAATCGTCGGAGAAAAGACGTGCTGTTCTTCCGCGCTCAACACCTGTTCCCGTATGGTCTCAATCGCCAGGCTGAGCGGGTTCGATGATGGCGTGTTGTCGGCGCTGTCGTCGATCGTGTAGGCCGCGAAAAACGTGTCGTTGTTGGAAATGTTGTAATCCAGGCGCGTCGTGCCGAAGTCCTCGCGCACGGTCTGCAGCGGATGGCTGAAGGCTTCGGCGATTCCGCTTCCCAGATCGGGACCATTCGCAACCGGCCAGAGTGACAGCAACGGGACAACGGCCGGCACGGCGCTTGCGCGAGCGGCATTGTCGGGAACCAAGGTCACATCGCTCAGCCCCAGGTGCTGCCGGTAACCTTCATAATTTCCGAACAGGAACAGCTTGTTCTTCTTCAACGGCCCGCCCAGCGCTCCTCCGAAGACGTTGCGCGCGAAATGCGGGATCGCCCCCTGATCGAAGAAATTGCGCGCATCCAGATCGCTGTTGCGCAGAAAATCATAAACGCTGCCATGCAGTTGATTCGTGCCGGATGCGGTGACAATGCTCACCTGTCCCCCCGGCCGCTTGCCGTACTCCGCGCCATAGGTGTCCGTCACCACGTTGAACTCACGCACCGCATCCACGCCCAAAAGTTCCCCGCTCGCGCCTCCCGGCGTAATGTTGATGAGCGAAGCTCCGGTGTACTCGATACCATTCAGCAGGAACAGATTCTCCTGCGGGCGCCGGCCGGAAACCGCGAACATGTTGCCGAGCGAGGAATCTGAAGTACCGACACCGCCCGAGCGTCCCGAGGTGTAGTTCACCACGCCCGGGTTGAGCGTGATCAATCCGTCGAAGCTCCGCCCGTTGAGCGGCAGATCCTTCACCTGGCGCTCGCTCACCAAGCCGGAAGTGGGGTCGGTGGTCAGCTCCACTGGCGCGGCTGAGGCTTCTACAGTGACCGTTTGGGCTACATCGCCTACCGAGAGTGCGAAGTTGACGACGGCGCGTTGGCCGACCACCAATTCCACTGCGGTCCGCGTCTGCGATTTGAAATTCTCCTTGGACGCCGTGATTTGATACCGCCCCACAGGGACGGAGGGAATCGAATAGCGGCCTGCCTCATCAGAGCTAAGTTTATGTTGCGCACCAGTTTCCACGTCCGTAACCGTAACCTCAACCCCTGGGATCGGCGCGCCGGATGCATCGGTCACCACACCGGAAATGTTCGCCCCAACTACCTGCCCCCAAAGTCCGATAGCCCAGCTCAGCGCGAGTAGGCTTACGACGAAGCGGCTCGTCTTCCCTATTGTCCACATAGTCCATAGACTAAGTTATATATGAGGGCGATGTCAAGACCCGATCGCTCGCCAGCGAGACGCGATCTTGAGAAGTGAGGGAGAGGCCAACAATGAAAATCGGCATCATCGGTTCCGGTCACGTCGGCGGCGCGCTCGGGACGCGCTGGGCGAAGTTGGGCCACGAAGTCGTGTTCGGGACGCGTAATCCTCAGGGCAACGACATCCAGCAAATACTGACGCGGGCGGGCGGCAAAACTCATGCCGCTACTCTACCCGGGACCGCAAGCGAAGGCGATGTGCTGCTGCTCTCGACACCTTGGCCTGCGACTCAGCAGATCGTCGCGACCCTCGGCGATCTCAGCCGAAAAATTCTGATGGACGCGACTAACCCTCTGCTGCCCGATCTTTCCCGGCTCACCGTCGGTACTACAAGCTCTGTTGCCGAGCAGGTGGCCGCTTGGGGTCCGCGGCGCGAAAGTGGTGAAGGCGTTTAACACCGTGGGCACGCCCGTGATGGCGAACTCCACTTTCGATGGGCATCGTCCGGTAATGTTTTACTGCGGCGATGACGCGGCAGCTTCTTTCAAGAAGGCGATGATCGAGTCGAGTTGGGCGTCATTATAAGACCCGATCACCGATGAATGCTGCCACGCATTGCCCGGTGCGACCTTCAACGCGCCGGGGCCAACGGTTCGCAGCACTGGCGGGACCGAGGTTAAATCGTAGAACAGCTCATGCGTTTTGCCCTGGCTCACGATCAGCGCGGGCATGGATTCGCCATCCACGGTTGCGGTCTCGACATCCGGCGTCTTGAGCGCGCGCAACGCCGCGGCATCGGCGGGGATTTTCGTGATCGGCGTGGTCACTGGAATCCCAACGCCGTTCACTTCATGGCATGTGGAGCAGCGCTTGAATCCGCGAATCGCGTCGAAGAACAGATCGTGGCCGCGCTCGGCTTCGGGCGATAACGGAGGCCCAGCGGGCCCGGCTGTTCCCGGACCAGGACCGAGATTGACTACCGGATGCGCGATCCCGTTCAAGCTCGCGACATATTCGATCACCGCGATGAGATCCTCGCGTGATAGCGAACTCCCGAACGCCGGCATGGCGGTGCCGGGAAGCCCACGCATCACGGTACTGGTGATGTAGGCTTGATCGAAATCACGGCCGGCCAATCGCGGCGCACCGGCGGGCGTGCCCTTTGCGCCGTGGCAGTAACCGGTGGCGCAAGACTGTGAGAAGACTTTTTCGCCCAGGCTTTGCGAATAACTCAAGGTAGCAACCATCAGCAGGAGCAGCGCGAGCTTCACTTCGACGCCTCCGGCAGCGCAAACACGATCAGCGTCGATCCGCCGCGCCAGTTCTCGCCCGGAAACAGCGGCGAAAGCTGCGCTCCGGTAATGGCTTGCTGCCATCCCGTGGGTGTCGCTATGTACTGCCGCCCGTTCACCGAATACGACACGGCCGATCCCCGATTTCCCGCGCCGGTTTGATAGCTCCACAACTTTTCGCCCGTACGCGCATTCAGTGCGAAGAAATCGCCTTCGGGATCGCCGGTGAACACCAGATCGCCCGCGGTGGCGAGCATCGAAGCCAGCAGAATATATTTGTACGGCACGCTCCAAATCCGTTTGCGCGTGATCGGATTCCACGCGTCAATGTGGCTGTACGTGGTCCGATTCGGCGGCAGCTTGAGCGAGAATCCGCCGTTGGCGTGGAAGCGCCCTTCGTTGGCAGGCGTCGACGCGGATCGCAGGTCATTACAAACTTCATTGATCGGCGCGTACACATAGCCGGTGCGCGGCGAGTAAGCCATCGAGTTCCAGCTCTTCGCACCCGTGGCGCTCGGGCACACGTCGACAACTTGGCCGGCTTGCGGTTCGCGCCGGCCCACCAGCGCGCCGTCCTCGGTGATGCCCGAAATCCAGGTCTGCACTTCGGGCGTCGAAAACGCGCCGATGAATTCGCCCGTCACCCGATCCAACACGAACGTCACGCCGCTCTTATTCATATGCACCAGCAGCTTTCGCATCTGGCCGTTGATGGGCCGGTCCATCAGAATGCATTCGTACGCCGAATCGAAATCCCACAAATCGTCGGGGACTTCCTGGTGATACCAGCGCAACTTCCCGGTGTCGGCATCGAGCGCCACCACGCTTGCCGTATAAAGATTCGCCTCCTTACCTTTCGCGCCGGGCACCAGGCGATCTTCGTCATTGAAATCGCCGCCGGCGTTGCCGGTGCCCCAATACACAAGGTTGAGCTCGGGATCGTAGGAACCGGTCATCCACGGCGCGCCCCCACCGAGTTTCCAGCTATCGCCTTTCCACGTCTCGTGCCCTTTTTCGCCGGGGCCGGGAATCACGTACCAGCGCCATGCGAAGCGCCCGTTCTTCGTGTAGAACGCGGTCAGGTAACCGCGATGCGCGGCATCGCCGCCGGTGCCGCCGACGATCACCTTGTCCTTCACGATGAGCGGCGCAGCCGTGATGTCGCAGCCGCACTGGCGCGGATCGTCGACGCTCACCTTCCACTCTTCCTCACCCGTTTTCGCATTCAGCGCGACGAGGAAATTGTCCGTGGTGCCGAAGATCACTTTGCCGTCGCCAACCGCCACGCCGCGATTTTGCAGGAACGTCATGCCGCCCGGCTTGCCCGGCCTGGGCGTCGGGTATTTGTAGTGCCACAGCTCGCGGCCGCTGGCGGCATCCAGCGCGAACACCTGGATGCGCGGCGTGATCAGGTACATGACGCCATCCATGACGATCGGCGTGGCTTGCAGATTCTCGTTGTAATCGCCAGTCTGGAACTGCCACACCGGCACCAGGCGTTTTATGTCACCGGTGTTGATCTGATCGAGCGCGCTATAGCGCCAGGAAAACGACGTGCCGCCGTAGGATGGCCAGTCGGCATGGGTTGCACCGAAGTTGGCGGCATCTTGGGCATTCGTTGTGGCACACGTGGCCGCCAGTGCGAAAAACAACAGAGATCGCATAAGGTTTCATCATATTAGAAATGCGCGGAACCCTACCAACGAACCAGCTCGCCGGCATCCTCCACCAGCACCACATCATATTTTTCGATCATCGGCATCAGCACATTCTCGAGCTCGCGCTTCCACAACGCGCCCTCATAAAACTGCGCTTTCATCGGCTCCCGCGACGCCAGATCCGGAAACCCGCGCATGAAAAAGAACACATCCGGTTCGTCCACCGCCAGAAACGGGCCCAGGATTTTCATCCCGATTTCGGCATGCGCCGGCATCGATTTGGTCCGAAAGATCTCGAGAAATCGCTCGCGCAGCCCCGGCTTGATCCGGTACGTGCGCATCTCGATGATCATCGCGAACCGCCTCCGCCGCCTCCCTTGAAGATGCTCTTCGGGATCATGCCGTGCACACCCAGCGTCCCATCCACCAATTGCGTGATGTCGAAATCCACCGCCACGCTCGCCAGCATGTACGCATCCTCGCGGCTCAGCTTTTTCTCGTTCATCAGAAAATCCAGCGTCTCATGCACCGCGATCTTGGTGGCTTTCGTCAGATCCGGGTCGAGCCCCATCGTGATCCAATAATTCGGCGTCTCGGCGCGCGGCCACGTCAGATGCATGTCCTTGCGCACGATGAACTGGAACACGCCGGTGAGCGATGTCTCCATCGCTGTGATGTCCACTTCGCCGTTGCCCATGCCGGCGTGTCCGTCGCCCACTTCGAATAAGGCGCCGGGGGCGTGCACGGGGATATACAGGGTGGTCCCGGCCACCAGTTCCTTATTATCCAGATTGCCGGCGTGAATTCCCGGCGGCGCGCTATTGATTTTGCCCGCGCTCGCGGGCGGCGCGTCGCCCATGCTGCCAAAAAACGGCCGCAGCGGAATCTCGATCCCCGGCGCGAACATCGCCACCTTGCGTTTGCGGTCCAAAGGAATGATCTTCGTTCGCGTGCCTTCGAACTCATCCGGCAAAAATCCCGACCCCTTGCGAAAGCTGTTATACGCGAAGGGAACGTCCATGCGAATCTCGCGAATCCGCACTTCCAGAACGTCGCCGGGTTCGGCGCCCTCGATCGCGATGGGACCGGTCAACAGATGTCCGCCCGGCCCGCGCTCGCTTTGCGGAATCTCTTTGTAGATGGTCCGCAGCGCGGCGGGGATTTCGTCCGGCGGGCATCCGGCCTGTTCCAAGCGCTCAGGATTTCCAGAGACGGTTTGGATTTCCACGGTGTCGCCGGAGTGAACCGTGAGCACCGGTTTCGCACCGGCCCAATAGTAGCCCCAGGCGATGGTTTTGGGAGTGACTTTTAGAACGTGATCGGCCGCGGGCAGCAGCGCGCACGCAGAGAGAAGAAGAACGCCGCGAAGGGTCCAATGTTTCATAAGACATCTTTGCACAAGTTGTGTGGACGCGCGTCGCGGGGCGCAAAGGTCGTGGCCAGATCTCGGCGCCCGGCTATCCATGTGGTGCGCCGGCTATCCACTTGGATAGGCGATCGCTGGTTCTGAACGCACTGCCTGCGCGCAAAGTCATGGGCTTAGCGGCTGCTGAAAGTGGCGGTACAACTGCCAGTACTTTACCGCTGGGAGGCGACTCGGAACCAACCCCGGGGCACCGTGCCATCGACTGCCCCACCGCCGACCGCGCTCCCAGCAGCCACGGGAGATTACTGTTTGCCGGCGGGCTTTTGCGCGACCAACTCGGCGACGGCGTGGCGATGGCCGGACTCGCTGGGCTCGCCTTCCCGGTAATGCAGGATGCGCCAGCCGTGGAAAAGCGCCCGCAGTTCGCCGGGGTAGGCGCGTGTGAACGTACCGTGCGCTTGATCGGCATCGGCCAGATGTGCGATCAGGATCAAAAGTCCGCCCGGCCGCAGCGTCGCTTGCATCAGTGGGATCAAGCTTCGCTGCAGGTAGTAGCAGGAAAGAACGAGGTTGAAAGACTCCACAGGGAGGCCAACTCCGCCGGCTTCGAGATCGGCCACGTTAGCGTCGATGGCAAGGCCGCGTTCGCGCGCGCTGGCGAGCAGCAGATCGATAGCGACTTGCGAACCATCCACCGCCGAGACAAACCAGCCCTGCCCGCCCAGGTACAAAGCGTTGCGCCCGGGGCCGCAGGCGAGGTCCAATACTGCTCCTGGCGCGAGCCCTTTCGTGAATTCGACGACCAACGGCGCGGGATCGTTGAAAACTTGCTCGCCCGCGCGGTAGCGCTCGTTCCACTGTTCGATGCGGCTGCCGGTCAAGTTGTATGATTGGCCTTGGCTGCCATCTTCAATACACGCTTGAGGATCGCGACCGCACGATCGATTTCTTTTTTGGTCACGATGTAGGGCGGCAGGAAACGCAGCACCGTATCGTGCGTGCAGTTAATAAGCAGGCCTTGCTCGATGGCGTCCAGCACGATCTGTTTGCCGGAGAAGCTCAGCTCCATGCCGATCATAAGGCCCTCACCGCGAATCTCGCGAATAAACGAAAACTGCTTTTGCAATTCGCGCAGCTGCGAGCAGAAATAATGGCCCATTTCATCAATGTGCGGAAGTAATTCGTCCAAAATGTCCATGAATTCGAGCGCCACGCGGCACGCCAGCGGTCCGCCTCCGAAGGTCGAGCCATGCATGCCGGAGCCGATGGATTGAGCAGCGCGGCCGTTCGCCACGATCACGCCCATGGGGATGCCGCAGGCCAACGGTTTGGCGGCCACCATCACGTCCGGCAAAACTACGGGATCGGCGAGCTGATAAGCGAAGTGCTTGCCCGTGCGTCCGACTCCGCACTGGATTTCGTCAAACACCAGCAGCGCATTATAACGGTCGGCCAGCGCGCGGGCTTTGCGGGCGTACTCGATGGACATCGGAAAAATGCCGCCTTCGCCCTGGATCCATTCGATAACGATGCCGGCCGTGCGATCGCCGACCACTTGCTCGAGAGCCACCTCGTCGTTCGGCGGAACGAAGCGAACGCCGGGCAGCAGCGGCTCGAAATCCTGGCGATATTTCTCCTGACCGGTGATCGAAAGCGCGCCGAACGTCCGCCCATGAAAGGAATTGTGCAGCGCGACGATTTCGTATTTTTCCGCATTGATCTTGTGGCCGTGGGCCCGCACCATCTTGAGCGCGCCTTCCATGGACTCGGCGCCCGAGTTGCAGAAGAACGTACGCTGTAAGCCGCTGGCCTTGGCGAGTCGCTCGGCAAGCGGGCCTTGATATGCGTGGAAATAGAGATTCGAGGTGTGCAGCAGGCGTCCAGCCTGTTCGCGGATCACCTTCACCAGGCGCGGGTGCGAGTGACCCAGCGCGTTTACACCGATGCCGGTGATGAAGTCCAGATAGCGCTTGCCGGCCGGGTCATAAACGTAGCAGCCCTTCCCGCGGTCGAGCAGCAGCGGATAGCGGGCGTAAGTCTGGAGCAGGTATTCGCTCTCGAGCGCGCGAACGCGGTCGAGCACCGAGGCCTCAGCGGGGGTCACTTCTGGTATCGCAACTTCAGAAGACATAGCATCATGATAACTTGCTCGAAAACGCGCGCAGCAGGGCTTGCGCTTTGAGCAGCATTTCGTCCCATTCGTCTTCCGGTTTGGATTGAAATACGATCGCCCCGCCCGCGCCTATACTCGCCACGCCATGCTGGAACACCGCCGTGCGAATCACGATGTTGAGGTCCACGGCGCCGTTGTATCCGAAGTAGCCGATGCTGCCGGAGTAGATGCCGCGGGCTTCGGGCTCGAGTGCGTCGAGGATTTCGAGCGTGCGCAACTTGGGCGCGCCGGTCATGGAGCCTCCGGGGAAGGCAGCGCGGATACAATCGACGGCACTGGCGCCGGGAGCGAGCTCGCCGCGAATCGTGCTGACAAGTTGGTGGACGGTCGCGTACGTTTCCACCTGCATCATTTGCGGAACGTGGACGCTGCCGGCGCGGCAGACGCGGCCGAGATCGTTGCGCGCGAGGTCGACGATCATCAGATTTTCGGCGCGGTTCTTTTCGCTTGCGGCGAGTGCGGCTCTGAGTGCGCCGTCTTCTTCTGGAGTAGAGCCGCGGCGCGAAGTCCCCTTGATGGGGCGCGATTCGACCGTGCCGCCGGCGTCGATCCGCAGGAACCGCTCGGGCGAAGAGCAGGCGACATCGACGTCGTCCAGATGCAGGAACGCCGAATAGGGTGCGGGATTTTGCTCGCGCAACGCCTCGTAATAGGCGAGCGGGGAGGCCCCGGTTTCTACCCGCAGTTGATTCGTGAGACAAATCTCGTAGCTTTCACCGGCGGCGATGCGATCCTGGCATTCGGCGATCAGGCGCACGTAATCGTCATGGCCCGTCGCCAGAGTGAATTGCGGCGGCTCGGATGGCAGCGGCGCCGCGGCGTGATCTTCGAGCGCGGCGATCCGGTCTGCGATGTCGCGATCGGGCTCGTCGCAGGATACGATCCAGAGCGTTTTCTTGACGTGATCGATGGCGATAAAGCGATCCACGCGCAGCAGGCAAGCGTCCGGCAACGGCGACTGATGTTTCCCCGGCGCGCCGCACTCGGATTTGAGCTCGTATCCGAGATAGCCTACGTATCCGCCGGTGAATGCGAAGGGCAATGAGGGCGCGTCGACTTCGACGTTGCGCAATTCGCGAGCGAGCGAATCGAGGTAGGGAGCAGGGAGCAGTTCACTCGCGGCGCCCATGTACGAGAAGCGGCTTTCTTCCGACACGAGCGAGCTGTCGAGCCAAAATGCGTATCGCTCGTTGGCGAACAAATGTCGAAACAGGGCCTCGGGCCGCGCCGGCAACGCGACTTCGCGCGCGTGAACTGTGATCGTCCGGCGGCCGAGCGCCAGAAAATTCCGCAGAATCGCCTCTCCATACTGCGTGCAAATGGATTCTGGATGAAACTGTACGCCCCAGATCGGCAGCGAGCGGTGCCGCAGCGCCATCACCCCGCCTTCCAGCGTCCACGCAATCTTTTGCAATTCGGGCGGCAACGGCTCTGCTGCGATCAGGGAATGATAGCGGATCGCGCTGAACCGCTCGGGAATCCCGGCGAACAATTCATCGCCATTCTGGACGATCTGAGCCGAACGTCCATGCACCGGCTCCGAAGCTCGAATCACCCGCCCGCCAAAATGATTCGCGATCCCTTGATGCCCCAAGCATACGCCGAGCAGCGGGAACGCGCCCTCAGACGCCTCGGCGATCAACCGCGCTGAAATCCCGAAATCGTGCGGATTCTCCGGCCGGCCCGGCCCCGGCGACAGGATCACCCGATCAAACTCGAGCCGCTGGACCTGCTCCCACGTCAATTCGTCGTTGCGAATCACGATCGGCGCACTCCCGCTGACCTTCGCTACCACGTCCACCAGGTTGTAGGTGAAGGAATCGTAGTTGTCGACGATCAGGCACGGCATGGCTTACTTTCAGGATAGCGGCCGCCCGTTTTGTAACACTGCTGCTAAAATGCCGGTATGCGCACCCCGTGGATTTCCCCCCGAATGAACGATCCGATCCGGACGCAATTGCACTATGCGCGCCGGGGCGTCATCACGCAGGAGATGGAATATGTCGCCAAACGCGAACATGTGACAGGAGAACTGATCCGCTCCGAGGTTGCGCGCGGCCGGATGATCATTCCGGCCAATATCCATCACACCAATCTCGAGCCGATGTGCATCGGGGTGGCGTCGAGCTGCAAGATCAACGCCAACATCGGGAACTCCGCCACTACGTCGAACATCGATGAAGAGGTGGAGAAGCTGCATTATGCCGTGAAGTACGGCGCCGACACCATCATGGATTTGTCCACCGGCGGCGACATCCCGCGCATCCGGCAAGCCATTATTGACGCTTCGCCGATCCCGGTGGGCACCGTGCCGATCTATGAAGCGCTGGGCCGCGTGCGGCGTGTCGAGGATCTGAACATCAATGTGATGCTCGAAGTGATCGAAGAGCAGGCCGAGCAGGGCGTGGACTATATGACGATTCACGCGGGCGTGCTGGTGCAATACGTGCCGCTCACCACCAAGCGCATCACGGGTATCGTCAGCCGCGGCGGTGCGATTCTGGCCGAGTGGATGGTCAAGAATCACAAGCAGAATTTCCTGTATGAGCACTACGACGAGATCTGCAAAATTTTTCAGAAGCACGACGTGAGCTTTTCGCTCGGCGACGGCTTGCGTCCGGGTTGCGTGGCCGATGCGAGCGACGCGGCTCAATTCGCCGAACTGAAAACACTGGGCGAGCTCACGCGCAAGGCTTGGGAATACGACGTCCAGGTGATGATCGAAGGCCCCGGCCACATCCCGATGGACCAGATTCAGATGCAGGTGGAGAAGGAAGTCGAGATGTGCAACGAGGCGCCGTTTTACACGCTGGGGCCGCTGGTGACCGACTTCGCACCCGGCTACGACCACATCACCTCGGCAATCGGCGCGGCCATGATCGGCTGGTACGGCGCTTCGATGCTCTGCTACGTCACGCCCAAGGAACACCTGGGCCTGCCGAATCGCGAAGACGTGAAGCAGGGCATCATCGCTTATAAGATCGCGGCCCACGCAGCCGACATCGCGCGGCATCGGCCCGGCGCGCGCGATCGAGACGACGATCTGTCCCGCGCCCGCTATCGCTTCGACTGGCGCAAGCAGTTCGAATTATCGCTCGATCCGGAAACCGCCGAAGCCATGCACGATGAAACGCTGCCGGAAGAAGGCTT
>Ga0335074_10001611_pt1 | contig 30567 bp, 20 predicted proteins | sample Lox_Sample_23_FD_206715 | JGI IMG/M metagenome (GOLD analysis project Ga0335074, IMG submission 206715) | Soil microbial communities from Loxahatchee National Wildlife Refuge, Florida, United States - Lox_Sample_2.3 | ecosystem: Environmental > Terrestrial > Soil > Wetlands | place: USA... | reverse complement strand
TCACGAACATCGGCGGAATTCGACAAGGTCATGAAAGAGAAGATGTGCACAGTTCGCGCAAAGTGCAAGAGCGACGGCACCCTGCTCAATCGAAAGTTTCCTTCTGTGCCTTTCAACCCGTCCCTGCGAGCCGGGTTCGTCTACCACAACTTGTTTAGAGTGATGGCTATCGAGGCCAATTCACTCAAGAAGGGAGACGGACTCGATTTCTGTCATGCCGTGATCGCATGCGCCTACGCTAGCTTTGCGGCTTTGGATCGACATTGGAAACACCGGCTGCTGACCCTTCCGAGTAATCCGCTCGCACGAATTTACTCACCTCTAGAACTCAACCAGATGGTTATCGACATGGAAGCGTGGGTACGACATCGCGCGGCATGAGTTGCTGAAGTACTTTCACGATGGACGTCGTCCGAAAGCAAGGGTCATCCCGCGAGTTTCCCTTCGGATTTCTCCTCAGCGATTAGTTTGACCCGGATTCCTGCCGCCCAGATTTGACCCAAGTAAACGTTCCCTGGTATTTCCAGCGAGGTCGTCCATGAAATCCGTCAAGTACACCGCTCGATCCAAGACGGCAAGATTCCCGCCACCTCTTAGCCAGTCCAGGCAGGGCGACATGGCGTGCGAACGGCTGTACGCGGAGAAACACATTTGGGCAACAAAGCACCCTCAGTCAGACGCCGCCTCGCGCGGCATCGAAGTTCACCAACTGCTGTCGACGTACATAAACCATTTGGTTTCATCCCGGCGACCGTCCGATCTCGGGATGTTCGATTCCCTAATGCGATGCGTCAGTACAGAAGCGCAGACAGCGCTGGTTCGATTTCGCGACAACCACTCATTTGATCCCGAAAAGATCGTTGCAACAGAGCTTCACATCGGACTCGACGAAGACTTTCGCCCTATCGAGGGAGTGGTCGACGGTGATTTCAAACCGGCTTACGAAGGTACACTCGACCTGGTTGTGCTCGATTCTCTGACGGACGCGGAGATCGACGATTGGAAGAGCTATTACCAAGTCATCGACGCTGATACGTTTCAGTCCAAACTCTATCCGCTGCTGCTGATGTGTCTAAACCCGTCGATCGAACGAGTGAAGTTCGTGCTTGAGTTCATTCGATATGGCGCGTCACGGATCGTTGAGTACAAGAGGGACGACGTACCACAACTCAAGGAATTGGCTAACAGAGAGCGAACGCGTCAGACCAGACTCCATCGAGTGTATTCAAGGCGCAGAGACGGATCCCCAAATCCATCTCCAGGAAGGCATTGCACATGGTGCCCGCTTGTTCTGGGCGGCTGTCCAGTGGCTCAAACGAATCCGTACTCGCAGATGACGGCCGAGCAAAGGCTTCGCTTCGCGATCTGGCTGCAAGAAGCCGAAAAGCAGAATACGAGGGTTATCAAAGACCTGTTGCTGGAGCAGGGACCGATTCGTTACCACGATGGGAACGGGAGTGCGTATCTCGCTGACTTCGTACCAAGAGAAAAGAGGTCATATCCGTACTCGACCGCCGGTTCCATCCTCGACGATTGGTTCGTCGGACACCCTGAAGATCACGTCCTGCGAGATAAACTGACGATCTCAGGCCTGTCGTCCGCAATCAAGACAGAGAAGCGATTTGAGTTAGCACAGCTGTTGGCAAATGTTGCGGATCTACATGTTGAAACCGAACTCAGAATCAGCCACTGTGCCGAAGACAAAGACCGGCTTCCATAAAGGACGCTACAACTGCGGGCCTTGACTTCTTCTGATCTCGTACGCCGATCGCACAGCGCGCCGTCAAAAATCAAATGACCCGATCGCGTCTCGCCAACTGCTCAGCGACTCGTAGGCCTGACTGGAGCGCTCCCTCCATGTATCCCACGAACGCGTAGCACGTGTGCTCGCCGGCAAAGTGCATCCTTCGATGAAAAGGTTTGCGCAGCAGCGGCCCGACCCGCATCACCTCACCGGGCGCCGGGAAAGAATATGAACCGCGCGTCCACTTATTCCCCGGCCAGTCCATGAACTTGCACTTTTTCATGCGGCGTGTGATTTCTGGATAAATTGGAGTGAGCCGCGAAAGATATTCGTCTTCGCGCCGCTTCCATCCCCTGCACTCTTCGGCATCGTTCGCTCCGGAAAACGCCACGAGTGCTGCTCTCGGTCCAGGCTGCTGGTCCGTTCCTTGCCAAGTGAGATCTATCGGGCCGTCGGAGCTCAGCGAGGGCGACAAAGGAGACCAAGAGTTCTTTTCGATGTTCATTAGGTATTTGACGTTTTTTCCGAACTGTCCGAAGTATCGTTTTGGCAAGCCAGGATCAAACTTGATGGAGGGCCACACGCTCGGCGGAACTGCCAAGATAAGGTCCCGTGCGGTTAGCGTCTTTCCTTTCGATATCCATACTTGGACCTTGCCATCATGAATGCGGATCCGCTTGACCTGGCAGTTGAGACGAACGCTTCCATCGGGGAGGGAGTCCGCCAGCTTTTCAGCGAGCTTTTGGTTCCCTTCCTTACACCGGAACACTTCGGTATCTTCCCAATAGCTCTTGCCGCCGCCACCCTTGATCATTGCAAGCACACCTAAATAACTCTGGCCCTCTGCCGGCACCCCATTGTCGGTGACCAATTGTTCCAAGATCGCCAGCTTGCACAATGCGGAAGCGACCTCCATTTCTTCAATGGCCTCTCTCAGCGAAGTTTTGTCGAGAACGCTAGCGTGGGGGGATTTCCACGGCATATCGGCATTCACGTGGGATGCAGCTGCGTTTAGCTTTTCCGTGGCTCTTTCAAATTCGTACTGAAGGACTCTTGCTTCTTTGTTGCTAAGTCTCCAGCCGCCCAGGATGACAGGAGCGTTAGAGGGTTCGAGCACGTCGGTGAAATGCAGGCGAAACTTATGCTTGTAGGAGAGCCACGCATGATGGTTGCTCCCAATGAGTTCGGCGCCCCCCTCAACCACTCTCCCGGGAATGAATTTGCGCAGAGTCTTTACGCGCCCGCCAACGCGCTTGCGGCCTTCAACAACGGTCACGTCGTACCCCACGCTATGCAGCTCGTAAGCCGCCGCCAAGCCCGCCAGTCCAGCTCCAACTACAATCACGGTCGGGCGTGGAGTTCGCGAGCGAACAGTGAAACGGTCGGTAAGCGACAGCTTATAGATCTTTTCCTTCTTCGGTTTCGGCTTGGCTGGGGGAGCGACGACCTCCGCGAAGAGCTGCGGCTCACGAGGCTGCTTCGCGGCCTCAGGCCGCGGCTCTCTCAAGTGCGTGCGCAAAGCAGAAAACAAAGTCGGCATTGCTCTTCTCTCTCTCGTTACGTCGGAACTCGGCGAAACTGTACGCTCCGGAAATCTCGGAACGGCGCGTGCTTACTAATGTTGATCGGGAGCCCGGGTCACCGCATAGCCGAGCCTAATCCGCGCGCCGGCTATTCTGGCTTCGGCAGCTGCTCGGGGACACGGTGGCACAACAGATGCATTGGGATTTGCGGCACACGCGTTCTTCCAAGCCGCCAGGTTCTGCATTCCGCTCGCGACTTGCAACGAGTAGTCCAACGAAATTGCCCCAGGGGAAAATGGCTGGGGCGGCGCAATATTCCGAAACCACTGCATCCAAAGTGGCGAACCTTCGGGCGCATTCGACGGAGGGACTAAGGGCGCAGGCATCCCCGCTTGAGCCGTCGAGTGGCAAGATAAGCAGGAAGACTTCGGATTGTCCACGGGTCCATCTAGGCGCCCCAACCAGCCATAGTGGCGCATGATGGCCTGCGTCGGTTGGTAGAGCCATGTTTGTTGTGGTCTCGCTCCCTGCTGATATTGAGCGAGACCCAGAGTCGGATCGTTGCCCCACATCAGGCCTACCGGTCTTAGGTTTGCATAAGGGTTTTGATTGCCCACGCGACCGTCATATATGAAGGTTCCGAAGACCCAACCCGCTGTAGTGCTAGCTCTTGGGTCCCGAACAGCCACATCCACCTGCAAGAGGCGTAGCGTCTGAACCGTGCGCGGCGCCCTCGGCCCTTGGTGTGTTGGATCGGTATAAATGTACGCTTGCCACTCTTTCGAACCCGCCAGGAATGGAACTTGGTCTGGAGTCGCTTGCGTGAACAACAGCTTGATGCTTACCGCATTGGGTGGAAACTGAGCAGCCGAGGAATTGGGATTCAGTGGATTCTTCCAGACTTGGCCCAGCGCATATCCTCCCGGCGGGTTGTAGAAACCCACGGCCCAGTTTTGGAATGTGCCCGTTTGCTGAGGGGACAGTTCACCGGGTAAGGACATCCGTTCGAACGTCAGCCCATGAATCGGTTCTCTGCCGTGGTTTCCCCAGTGCATCCATGGAGCGTGATACCACCGACGAGTTTGGTTATTTTGTACGACCCAGTCGACAGCCTCGTTGCCCTCGAGACAATACTGCAATACAGCCAGCATGTAGTTGGCTGAGTCCGTTGTGGGATTGAATTGCATCCAGGGAGCTGCATCGCTCGGCGAGGCTTGTGGATAATCTTGGCTCAAACGGAATACGGGTCCTTGCCATCCCTGCGGTAGAGGCACTGCGCTGTCCGGGAAACTCGATGATTGCAGGCCGCCGGCAAGTAGCATAGAAATAAGGGCGAGGATGCCCGCTCGTTTCCACATGGTCATTCTCCATTCACGACTACAAGATCAGGCCGCAAGCGTCGACAGGGGTAATGGGTTGATAACGTGGGTACGTTGTCGTCCAGATTCTCACATTTGTCAAGCCCTTCTTCGGTTACTGGATGGCCGTCGACGCGCACGCTCCTCAGCTTTCTTGAAGTTTCCTCTAATCCGAGTGTTCGGTCTTCACTTCGTTAGCGTATACCGCGACTCATATTCGGTATATTCGCCACATGGTTCTAGCCGCCCGGGATGGCTCCCTAGTAACATCGAAGCGAGTCAGCTGAGGACGTACCTTGGTCGCAGTCCCGGCTCTTGCGAGGATCACATGAGAAGAAGATGCCGGCGTCCGAGGAAGCAGAATAAAGATAACGCAGCGCTCGCGTGGCTGTTTGCTGGCGGGATCGGGTTTCTCTGGCTCGCAAGCAGAGCCCCACAACCTGAGGCTCCATCACAACCTCAATATGTCGGACCGCCAAAAGATGTAGTGGACAGGATTGCCGTCGCCCAAGAAGAAAGCATGTGGTGCTGGGCCGCTGCGATACAGACGGTTCTCCACTATTACGGCGTGACAATCAGCCAACAACAGATCGTCGCACGGATTTACGGAACTGCGCTCAATGAACCCGCAAGCGACGCTGCGATCAGCGCGAGCCTAAACGGCTGGGCATTCGATTGTCATGGAAGAAAGGTAGTCATTCGATCTCGAATTGCGACGGGACCACCTTCACTTAACGTCCTTATGAACGAGGTTGCTCGTGGGCGTCCCATACTCGTGACAGCAAATCCGGCCGCTTCGAGTATCGGCCATGCCGTGGTACTCACGGCGGCCACGCACATCGGTCGGTGTGTCACTTCCTTGGTCTACCGTGATCCCTGGCCGTCGCTAGAAAACTGTGCGAATGCGGGGAGAGTCGAAATTAGCGGGGCTGCGGTTACACACTTTCTATCTTCAATTCAGAGCCATTGGCTGACCTCAGCGTTTTTCCCGTGGATCTTGGGCGGGCGCGATTGGTAATTTGCGAGGGGGCCACGCATACATAGAGCGATCCTCTCGAATGATTGTCACCCCGTCCTCCTCGGCAAGACTGAGACCCAGGTACGGCACTAGTTTTGCGCCGCTCATGGTTTTCCCCACTTTGTGATTGCTTCCAAACGAAATGGATCGATGCGAAACAGAGAAAGGATGGCACGCGATGCGCTGTCCATATTGCGGAGGCAGACGAACAGAAGTGCTCAAGACCGTGTACCGTGGCCACAGTTCGTACCGTTACCGTCGATGTTCTCACTGCGGTTCCCGTTTCAGTACCCAGGAAAGGCCAGTGCGTTGGAGCCGCGTGGAGCGAAAATGGCCGGGTCCCCGCCCATCGCGGAACGGATGGAAGAGACATCGGGTTGCTGCGTTACGCGGAAGGTGCGAAGTGGAATCCTGTGGAGTGGATTTCAAACAGAGTGATGTTCGGCGCCATGTAGATCATATCGTGCCCGCAAGGCTCATCCGACGATTGCGAGGCGGCAATCCGGATCGCCGGGAAAATCTCCAGTGCATCTGCGACACCTGCCATGGCTATAAGTTGCAAGCGGACCACAAACTTTGCCTGGGCGACAAGCTGGGATATTTGGCGATTCTCCGCGCGCACAATTTCGATCTACATCGGGTCGAGCGAGCCCTTGTCGTCTACGGGTTATAGATTCAATCCAGGGCATGCAAACTGGCAACCTGCCCCACGATCTCAGTTGCGGCGGGCGCATTTCAGGCATACCGAAGATCCGAGAAGTGACAGTAAAGACGGATGCTTGGGTTTTCCCCAGAGAAGCTACCTTCTTCGCCCGTGATTCTAATCGTCTTCACTCTTAGGTACTGGTATATATCCACAACGAAGGCAGGATGCACCCGTTTTGGGTTCCGGTCGAACCAGAGTGTCGTTTTGGCAGCGGGGGCACCGAGAAATATCGGTTTTGCGGTTATTTCGCATGGGCTCAATACGTTGTTCCGTGATTAGATCTGCTCGCATTCCTACTTCAGGGATTTTCAGGAGCTGATACCAATCATTTTCGGGGATGACATCGCCGAGCCACAAGCCGAGTTCTGTGTTTGCGAAACGATCCAGGAAGATGGTTGCCTTGCGACAAATTGTTAGGCCGGTGCGGTAGTTGAATTTCGCAGTTCCGTGTTGCAAGTTGTTGCGCATTCGCCTTAGGCGTTCTAGAAAGGTCAGTTCCTCGGGCTGCAATGACGCGCCTCGAGCAGAAAGGCGCTTCAATACGGTTGGGTTATCTGGGTGGTCCTTTAGAGCATGATGATCCAGCGCTTGGAGTTTGGCTTTTAACAGCAGCTCTGTTGCGCGGAAGAGTTGAGGAATGGCATTTACGAGTCTAGCCGAGAGGTTTTGGGCGGCCAGATACGAACTGACACCCTCGGCCAATGAATAGCCAGCGTTCTGTACAAGATCAATCTCGACCGAGTCATCGGCTATTTGATGAGCTGGAGGAGGTGGTGCTGGAACCGGTGTCCACCCTGCCTCTAGAAAAGCCGAAGCATCGCGTTCCGTACCTCGAATGGCTTCCTCAATTTCTTCCGGGGACGAGCGAGCAAAGAACACAAAATCATGTTTGGCGTCTTCCCATTGATTGGTCGTCCAAAGGGTCTCGGCGGATTCAACCTCCTTAAAATCCACGATGCTCAGGTTGACCTCCTCTTCTCGACTGCTGCCGTCGACGTCAAAGTACTCGGCCCACTGTTCTGCCGTCAATAATCGCTTCGCTCGGAACGACAGAGGCTTCTTGAGTACGGTATGCATCGCGCCACACCCCATGCAGACGAATCGATGTGCGGTTGTGTACACGACATCCGCACAATGACAGGGGCAATAGAAATAGTAGTTATCGGATTGGCCATGCAGCACGGCGCCAATGCGCTCCTTCGCAAACAAGTAGGGCTCGGCCACGGCCGCGGTAATGTGCGACCAAGTGTAGTCGCGATCGTCCTCCATCATTTGATAAGGATTCTCGATCCCGAAATAGTCTCGTTGGGCTTGCTCCCACGGGCGGTAGGGGGGCGCATCAAATCTGTGATCTCCTTCAAAGATGAGGTCAATCGAGTCAGACATCTTGAGAGGAGTCATCAGGATCTGACCGTCCGACAACACGAATCCACGTCGCCGGGATAGCTTGTCATTCACGTCAGACAGGAATGCCTCCAGGTCTGCCCCGGATGAGGTGATGAAGCAACGCGGAACCCATAGAGCGACTATCTTTCGAAACGGAGCCGGGCCCGGATGCGTGGCTGGCTGCTCGGATGGTTCGCGCAATTTCTTTTCTACTCCCACGAGTTGAGGCGGTTTTCTACGCACGTCACCCTCGCTATCGACGGGCTCTACAGGCGTTCGTCCTAAGCGCAACTCAAAAACTCACTTCACTCGGTTCGGCTCGAGCTAGACCTTTCGGTCAGAAGTCTCCAACGGCGATGCGCCACCCCAAAATGCCTCCGAGAAGACTGACCACACAATTCGCAATGCGTCGGTACCCTCCGGAACGAGGCCGACATTCAAGAGACGCACAATCGTGTAAGAACGGATCGACACCGGCCGGAATCGTGGTGGCAATTTACAAGCAATCCGTTTCTTGTTCTGGTCTCGACCAACGTGAGCGATGAAGCCTTCGGGAAGTGCTTCCACGTCTTCTAAAGCAATTTCTAGGTCGCGCCACCGGACGCTTTCGCGATCTCCGCCCCCATTGCCAAGCGACGCGTCCGTCCACCGTGCGGTTTCCGTCTCACGCGCCCCCCAGTAGGGCGAGCAGAGTTGGCGAACGGGGCAGAGCCGGCACCTCTCGCTATCGAGATGCACTCTGGGCGAAGCATTCGCGATCTCGTTTCTTGCTTGTTTTACGCGTTCGGCCGCGCGCTTGGCCTCTTGTTCCATAACCGCGAGTGTAACTGGACCGAATTTCACGGTTTCTTGGCTTGCGTAAATCAGTTGTCGCTCCCGCGCTAGACGGCCGGTGACAGTCCACCAAAGAAGCGCGTATAAGAGGGATTGCTCCTCGTGTTCCGGCTTGGCTTCGCCGGTCTTGTATTCGACGAGCGTGTCACCTTGGGGTTCCGTAACGGCCAGATCGATCTTTCCTCGAAGCGGAGGCGTGTCGATCTTCAAATCGACTTCCGGCAGCAAAGCCGGGCAGGGTACCTGTACTTTCGCACAACCCTCTGTCTGTGGGAGTCTTGCCGACGGCACCCACGGTTGTTTCGGCCCATTGTCGATCCGGGCAGCAATCAGCAAAGATTCGATGGCAGACGGTCCGAAATTGCGTCGGATCAGGTCCTTGAACAGCGAAATGCAAGCGTCGACCGAGACATTTGCTTCGAGAGTAACCAGGTCCGTCCGAATATTAGTCTTCCCTCTCTGCAAAAAAGTTTGTCTCTCCGCATAGACCGCTGCGCGCAGAGGGAATTGTCTTCGGAATTCCTGAATCGCTGTCGCATCACCGGTCGAAATCACCCTGGCGTAGTCTGCGGAAAATCGTTCGAGAGTCGCGTGCACGATACTTCCGAGCATCGCGGCGGGAGACACGGGTTCCGGATATCCTCCGGGCAAACCGTCATAGCCACTGTGCGACAGCCACCAGCGCCTCGGACAGTCCTCGATCTGGACCAGTGAGGTATGGCTGTAATGGCTTGGTATTTGCGGGGCCCGGGTCGGGGTGAGGATTTGATAGAAAGGGTCCATGGCACACGAGTCGGCGTCAGCGCTCGAGACCAGCTTGTCTGCGAAATTGCCGGTACGCAGTCGGCAAGTCACGAGAAACCACAAATTCGTTAAGGAGAACGAGCTTCACGTCGTCCTCACTGTCCAATGTGTGAAGTTGATGGCGAAACTCTTCTGCGTTTCGATTCAACAATGCGGGGTACGTTCCGACAACGAAAAGGTCGCCGCTCGACTGCGAACGAACTGCCAGAGGAACGCTCACGCCCTTCACGGAGGTTTCGATGTCGCTGCTCCAGCCTTCGAGTTGGAGAAAACGGTGCAAGGGCCGAAGTTCCCATGCCTGCTGGCTCACCCCCGGAACGGCAGGCGCCGTCCCGTTGCGGGCGTAGTGGAGGAAGTCTAATGCCAGAAAGCGGTCTAACCGTTCCTGCCAATAGCGATTGCCGTAGTGCCGCAGGCAGAAGGTACAAGAACGCTCGCATTCCTTTGGGCACTTCTCGAGCAGGCGGATGGTTTGATCGAGCACACGCGGCAGTATCTCGCCGGCTTCGGCGGCGTAGCCTGCGCCGCCCGAGGCAGTATCGAACAAATAGATATCCGCGACGCCGAGCGTTCCAGGAGCTTCGTTCACGCTTGGCGGAACCAACCGGTAGCCGGCGCTCAATTCCCCGGGATCCACATCGAGGACTCGGCTGGCGCCGAGAGACAACGCTTCCGCCGTTGTTCGCAAAGCATCTTGTATCCACGGATAGCGGGGATCATAAGCAAGCGGCTCCCGAAAAGGAATTCGGAGAAGCAGGAGGTCAGTCAGGAAGGAATGGCCCAAATAGATGGGCTGATCGTGCAGCGGACCCGAACAGGTTCGACTGGCTCGCTCGCGGCGCATCACGTAATCGGAAAGTTGGAACGGCCGTACGTGGGCGCGATCCGGCCACGGCTCGGTTTCTGGTTTGGCAGCACCGCAGGAACGGCAAACGCGAAAGCCCGCGTTATCGGGCCCGCGGTTCACGATGACAAGACGCCGGTTCTGCTCATACGCGTGACGGAGATGTACGCCCGCATCGCCCTTCCAATCGAACTGATCCTGAACTTCTGGAGAAGGGAATTGCGCAGAAGTGGCGTAACTGATTTCTTGCTCACGGTCTCGCTCGTCCACGGCGGTCCCGTTTTCCGGTGAAAAACCGGGAGGATCAAGAAGCTCATGCTCGATCAAGGGCGTCTTGCAGACGGGACACGGCTCCTCAGGGGTAACGAGGGGCGTGGTGCGAATATAGGCGCACACTTGACAGTACACGTAGGCTCCCAAGGGGTTGGCGAACAACTGGACACCGGGCGTTGCCGTGTTACTGCCCTCGACATAGATGCCGCCAACGCGGTACGTCTGTTTGTCGATCACCAGTAAACGCCCGGGAGCATATTCACTAAGGGCTTTGTCCTTGCTTTGCTGTGGACGCTCTTTGATGCGAACGTTGGCGCCGTCGCGCTCAAACACAACGAACGAACAGACGTCGGTTGGAAACGCATACGTGGGGAAGAGGCCCCGATCAAAAAGCACGTCGAGGAGCATGGAGCCATCGTCCAAATCGAGGTCGGCATTCGGATTTGCATTTTGTGGAGCAGGGCGGGCGGACGACGAGTAATCGGCCCGCAAGTCCTCGAGGGTCTGTAGAAAGGCTTTGGAAGTTTCGATCGCAAACGCCAGCTTTTCCGCCAACCGAGTTCTCGCATCTTTGGCGCGCTGACAAAGTTCATCCGGAAGCCAGCGGGCAATCTCGTCGGCAACTCCGCCACCTGGATCGAAGACCTTGGTTTTGAGCCAACTCCGGAAGTTTCGGAGAGAAAAGTCGTCGTCTCCACCGAAAAATGCATTCGCCGGGCCGAACGCGCTAAACAAGTTGCTGCGACCCTCGGCGAGTTGTTTTTCGTCCTCGGGCGACATGGCATCGATCCGGCTATGGAAAAACGTTTGAATCAGGAACGAGTGGATGTGTCGGCAAGCCAGGCGGCGATTGTCGACTTTCACCTTGGGCATCCTCGGCTCGCCGCTGATGATTTCCTGAGGCGCCGAATAGTAATAGTTGTCGTGAGGACCGCCCTGCGCATAGGTAATGACAGTAGAAACGGATGAGCCTCTCCGTCCCGATCGTCCGGATCGCTGTTGGTAGTTTTCGCGCTGCGGCGGGACATTTCGCAGAGCCACCGCCGTGAGAGTGCCGATGTCGATACCGACTTCCATGGTTGTCGTGCAACTCAATACATCCACCGGTGGTTTCTCGGGTCCGAGGGTGACGTCCTGGAATCTCAGTTCGTATTCTTCGGTAGTGGCCCAAACGACTCCTGCGTCGCGCTGCGACAGTTGGGCCGTGTGCTCCTCGGCCGTCAAGTGAATGGGGCGTTCTCCGGCGAGCGCGCTGCGCAGTGATTCTCGAAAATAGCCCTTCCTCGACGTCATGTAAGGATGGTCGGGCGGTCTGTCTTCCAACCGATCACCACCACACGACGGACAGCAGCTTAAGACGGCATGAATCATACACGCGCCGCAGACGGTGCACTGTCGCCAAATCTCATCGAGGGCCATGGAGAGCACGAGCGCCGAAGGTTTTAGAAAGGCATCTCCTGCGGAGTCCCTGTCGGCCAAGACCTGGTACAAGCGTTCCCTCAAGGATTGGAGTTCCGCGTCACTCAGCCCAGCCTGCAGTAGGATCCGTTCGAAGCGGGGCACCCTCTCATTCCAGGGAACGGGGCGATAGAAGTTATTGATACGGCGGCGGGATTCATGATTGAGCTGCACATTGAATGCCGCGCGTTCGAGCAGGACTTGTGTCCATAGCGACACGATCGGCATGAGTTGGTCCTCCCCAAGCGTCTTGAGAAAGGGTTCGAGTTGTCGTTTGAGCATCCGCAGCGAGGCCGACGACGGCGTTGTGATAGCCGCACATGCCGCGTACAGCGAGTAGTAAGGGTCGGAAAGTTGACGAAGGAGAGCCGCCGAATATCGTTGCGGAATCTCGGGCCGCCAGTTCTCTTGCAGGGCCAATCCCAAATCTGCGTCGTAGAGTTCGCGAAACGCTTTCATGGCCTCGAAGAGTTGGCCCTGCGCGCCGCTCTCGAAGAAATAAAGGTTGAATTCGTTACAGACCGAAATAAACCCGGCGTACAGTCGCTCATCCAAGGTCACTTCAAAATTGAGGGTACTGACGCGCGTCGCTGCCAGAGCTAACGCCTGCCGGAACGAATCGAACTCGACCTCGCGGGGAAGATCGCGGGCCAAACGAGCGGCCTTTTGCCTCCCGTCGGAGAAGAGGAGAACTTTTCGACCACCGTTTGGATAATGTTTGTCCGGTCGACGCTTCATGGGTTGCAGGACGAGTTGCTCTTGGACAAGATTTGCAAAGGGCTGTTCCCCTTTGGTCGCGAGATCCATGATCTTCTCGCCGCCGGTCTTCGTGCAGGCAGGGCAGTCGTCAAAGAACGGTTGAGGTTCGTCCGCGCCGGCAACGGGTTCCGGTCCCCGGGAAGGCCGGTAAAAAAGGCGATACTGATCCGGGCTTGCCGGGTCGGCTAACTCGACGCGGCCCGTCGACATTTCCACCCAGACAGGTTCCACCTCGGCCAGCATGTCGGTGTGCGGAGGCTCAACGAGAAGGTAGTCCTGTTCCAATGGTTGTCCGACCAAGGCAACGTCGCCGCCTTGCTCGTGCCAATAGAATTCTGGCGCTCGGCCGCGGCCAAAAACCCGCAAAAAAGCTGCGCCGCAGTCGCGGTGCGTATACAGTTCATAAACCCGTGCTTCAATCCCGCAGGTGCACCTGGTCCTGGGTTCCGTATAGAGACGCCCCAATAACACTTCCTCCCCTGGACGGTAGCGACGCGCGTTGCAACGCGGATTGATACAGGCATATAAGGAAGGCAGACCGCGGAACATGAGGTGAACACGCGTCGGCAGCACGGGCTTCTCGCCGTTGTTGGCGAACGTGCCGAGGGCGAGAAGCGCGGCGGTCGCAAGTTGCGCAGCGTCCGGCTCGCAGGGTAGAGGGAAGAGTTCGTTGCTCAAGGCGGCGAAGGATTTCGCTTTCCCGGACGTGGTCGTAATCAACTGGCCAATCGGGCCAAAGGCGACCAATTGCTCGAACAAATATTTCCGAGAACCGGCCGCTTTCGGCAACGGATCTTCCCCGTTGGCAAAGCTAGGAATTTCCTTCGGTGGGTCCCAACCCAACGCTGAAGCAAGCGTCATAATAGCATTCATGGCCTGTTGCGGTTGCTCCGCGAACTGGAAGAAACTCGGCAAATCGAAGGCTGCTAAGGCGTCGCATTCCTTTTTGTTCCCAGGCCGCGCGGCGGTCTGTTCTTCGCGCAAGCCAGTGATGACCTTGAACGGCATCGGATTGTTGTCCGGGTGGCCGGTTATTCCCACGGCGAAGATTTTGATGCCTTCACGAGCCGCCTCGCCCTCTCCCAAACTCGCGCTCGTGAGGATGCAACGGAGGCGGTCGCGTGTAATCCCCAGGCGAGACTGCAATCGCCGGATGAGCAAGGCTACCTCGGCGCCGCCGGCGCCCCGATACATGTGAGCTTCATCGAGCACCAGAATCATGGAGTTATCGCGGCTTTGAGCTAGCCAGTTCTTCGTCTGACGGAAGATGCTGCGTTCGATGGGCCGGAGCAGCATATATTCGAGCATCGAATAGTTAGTCACCAGAATGTCGGGGCACGCACCCTGAATTTCATGCCTTGTCAATAGTTCGCGGTCGCCAGCATGGGTGAGCAGTCGTTGATTCCATCGGCCGCGCTCGGTCCCAAAGAAGGCCTTCAGGTCTTTTGCCGGCCATCGACCGCGGTCCTTCAATTCGCGGCACAAGGCTCGCGCCAATTCGCGGTCGGGTTCGGGAAGTTCGGCGGGTGGATCCTCCAACTCGAGGTAGTAGCGGAGCACCGGGAGCAGATAACGCTGGTCTTTTCGCGAGAACCGTGGGCCCGGATATGGTGTGCGACTCGTGTACATCCCGAAGCGCGGGTGACGCCCGTAGCGTTGCTGGAAGAGGTTTCGCAATCTCTCGTCGCCAAACAATTTGCGTAGCCTCGAAACCTGGTCGCTCACCAGTGCGTTCATCGGGTAGAGGAGCAGGGCGCGGCATCCCGTCTTTGCAAAGGACTCTCGCCTTTCCGTTCCTTCGAGCAACAGGTGTCCCAGGATCGGAAACAAGAAACTCTCGGTCTTGCCGGAGCCTGTTCCAGTCGCCACGATCAAATCGGCTTTGTCTCGGAAAAAGGCCGATAGCGCGTCTGCTTGGTGCGAGTAGGGCTTCGGGAAAACGCCGATGCCCGGACGCCATCCGGCGAGTTCGGCGAGGGTTTCTCCGACTGGGGTAGGGAGGGCCAAATCAGCGTAAGGTCGAGCGGCCCGGTAGGTGGGCGTCGTCTCGAGAAACGGGTCTTGTGCGACGGTTCCGCGTTCGGCTAACAGGGCGCGCCGCTCTTCGATCAGGCCCGTATTCCGGATGTGGTACTGCGCTTCCAAATAGCGCTGCAGGCGAAGTTGCATCTGTTCCGCGACTTGCGATACGCCGTATTCCGATTCACTACGAGACGTTGTGGCTGGCATCCGTTCACCGCGAGTTCGAATTGGTTGCGTTTTCTACAATCACGCCCAGTCGTTCAAAGCACTTGTCGATCTGCGCTTCGTAACGGGAATCACAGGTCCAAAACCGAGGGTAGTATTTCCCGTCCGGGGGCAACCGCAGTTCCGCAAGCGCCGTCAAGAGTCGGTGTTCCGGTTTTGGCACTTCGTTGCCAAGAATGAAGGTGGTGGAATGGTCTTGTCGCTGCCTCTTTACGCGTACGTGGCAACCGCAGCGATCGTCCATCCCGTACATCAGACGACGAACGCTAACTTCGTTGCGATCCAGCGGGCCGGTGGCAACAGTCTTTCCATTTCGTATTTTCGCAACCGCATAATGAACCATCGTCCGAAACAATTTTTGCCGGCACAAATACAATCCATCGGGTACGGATTTTGCGACGACGATCCAGCGCTGCGTCTGGAACGGGGCCCTTCCGCGAGCGGCGGTTTGTGCTGGGGCATAGAACTCAAGTTCGAGATCGGGGTCATCCAATTCGCGTAATTCGGTGTTGTTCATCACTTGGGTGGTCCACGCCGCCAGCGGCTCGCTCGGCAATCGGCTCCAGGCTTCCTCTCTCTCCTTTGGAAGCCCGGAGGGTTCCGTGGTTGCGAACCGGGCCACTCCCGAGTGTTCGAGCGTTCGCACGAGATCCTCGGGAAGCATGGAGTTCGGCGTGCCCCCGAGCAATAGCCACCGGTTCACGGCTGGCAAGGGAACTACGCGGAGCGGTGCGGGCAGCCAATACCCATCGGGAAGCCTCGCTACATCGCCCACGAGTTCCATCTCGTCGAGCGCCGCGCGGATCATCTCTTTAGGCTCGGGCCCGTTCTTGTCGGCGCGTAGCTTCGCGAGGTGGTAGTTGGGGTCGGGCCTGAGGAGAGGTTCGGCAGAGCCAATGAGTCGGGTTACGTAGACGGGAATCTCGCCCGCGTTGGTGGTTGCCCAGAGCGTGGCGCGGATGCATTCGGCTCGAAAGGTCAATGGGGAAACGTCCACGTACCCACGTTCATTGGTCCGTGCGCGGCCCGTTCCTGGAGCGAGACCTAAATTCCGCAACGCCGACGCGCGCGCTTCCAGAGTTCCTAAGAACACAGATGACTCCGCCTTTCCCCGATCGGCGTGTCTTGCGATCACGCTAGGGCCTCTCTCACAAGGGCAATGCGTTCTTCGAGCGCCTTGCGCTCGGGGTTCGCACGGCCGGCGACATCGAGCAACGCGTCGTTCTTTCCTTTGGCCACGAAGTACGGCACTACGCAGTTCGCGAGAGTCTCTTCGAGTGCCGTCTTTGGCTCCGTGGGCCACACAAGCGCGGCTGCGTAAAAGAATCGGCAGGCATCGCGGAGAGCGAGAGGCACGGGTATGTTCTTGTCCTGGATCTCTGACCACAACTTCGCGAGGGCGCTGGTATCTTTGTCGGCCATCGATCGGCGGTGCTCCTTCCATTGAGCGAAGCCGATCCAACTTGATGCGGGGCCTTTTTCGGTCCTTGTGGTTTGTTTATTCGTCCCAGGCGCGTCGGCCTCTCGTTTCGCTTCGACACACACCAGGGGCGAATTGAGCCAAAATCCTGGTGATGGGGACAGGCTCGCGACGTCGTTCGCAAGTACTCCCGCAAGAAGCACATTTTGCGGCCAACTCAGTGTTGCTACCGAAGCGTACGGATTGTCGTTCCCCAGAGCGGCGGGGTGGGCTATGGCAAGCTGGCGTCCGTTTGTGTCTTGCTGGGAGTCGAGGTAGCACGCGATCAGCGGCGACAGGTAGGCATCCACTGCGGAGCGATTGACCCCATCGAGGACGACCATGCACAAGCCTTCCAGTTTCGAGGCCTCCAGCACGAGATCCAGCAATCCGCCGAGCCTCGGCGCAAAACGTCCCGATTGTGGTTCCGTCCGTCCAAAAAGGTCGGATGGTTCGAGCAATCCGGGAGAAATCGGAAGCCAGAGGATTCGGGCGGCCGCCACGCGCGCGGCATATGTTTTCAGCACTTCGTAACTGTCCGGGCCATAAAGCACAGGGACGCGACCACACATGAAGGCCGAATGCAAGGCGCGCACCGTGGCGACTGAAAAACCTGCGTCGCGGAAGGAAGTGTTGAGAATCAGTCGGAGTTGCTTTGCGTCCTGTATCTGCGACCCCAACTCCCATTTCACAAATTGGGTGACCGGAGGATAAGGGGGAGTGGTTGAGAAGTTCGCATTGGGAGCATGACCGACCTTCGGAGCGGGGTGTCCGTCCTGTTCGGTCAGCGCTAAAGCGGCCTTAACGATGGCGATGTCCGCGAGGAAACTGGCTGGCTTCTCCAAAATCGTCCGTAACCTTGCCTTTGTCTCGTCGCTAATGGCATCGGTCTGCTGCCGAAGTTCTTCTTCGTGGTGCGCAATTTGTTCTTTCAGTCCTTTCAGTGCCTGTTGGGAGCCGGCGACCTTGCGCTGGAGTTCATCCAAGAGTTGTTGTTCTCCGATCATCCTGGCCTCAAAGGAAGCTTCCGCAGCTCGAATGGCTTCTTGTTTGGCCTCTTCGATTTTTCGAGCCACCGCTGGAACTCCGAGCAGTTCCGTCATGAATTCGGACGAGACTTGAGTACGCTCGGTCATTCTGTGAACGATACCCGCTGCCCGGTGGATTTGCTGCTCCTGGAGCACTGATTCGTTTGCAGTGATGAGTTCCGCCGCACGATCAATGGATTTCTGGGTTAGCTGCAAGGTTTCCGCGAGCTGCGCATCCTGTTTACGGATCCGATTGAGGACCCGTTTCACGACGATCGCGTCAGGAGACCAGTCGATCGAACCAATTCTCGGTCCTGGTTGGCCACCTGGGACCAGTAGCTGCCTCACACCCTGAATATTCAACGACTCCACGTCCTGGGCGAGCGCTGCGCGGTTCAACGGAAGGGGGGGCAGGGGTTGGCCGTCCTGCCCTCCACGGACCAACCAACGGCCGCTTTCCGCGCGGTGAAGATGGACCGGTCCAACCCAGGTATTTTCCGCGATCCAAAGGAACACGGTTTCCGAAGGAACAAAGCGCAGAGGAATTCCGCTCTCTGTTGCGAGCAGTCGGAGGTCTTCGACCGCTCCGTACGGCCGCAGGTCGATCACCTCCCGCGCCGCGCTTGCTCCAGGCGCGACACAAAAGGCCTCGTGCTGCGGGTTCGCTGGTTCGAAGTCCTGATCTTCGACTCGAAACTGCCACAACGTTCCCACTTCAAGGCTCGGGAGCACACCTTTCCAGGAAACCAAACCGCGATTGGGAAAGTCGTCGACCGCCTCCTTTCCGCTGTATTGGTGGGCCCACGAGGGAGGATCGCCGGCGGCTTCAAACAAGGGCTGCACTTGCGCGATGAAGAGCTTGTTGCTCTTGAGTGTCTTCCGGACGATTCCAAGGATGAACCGCGGGTCTTTCATCAGGGCCTCTCACCGGGCAAGAGTTCTTCCGTCACGCCGTTCTTCGAACTCAAACGGCCGAGAGCGACGGCATGATGCAGCAGTGCTGCTGGAACCTTCTCCACTGCGCTCAGATCCTGGCAACCGGGATGCGCACTCAGCTTTCGAAATGCACTCCTGGAGTGGGAATCGAGTGCGACTTCGGGGAGCATCTGCCGCGCGAGGGCAGCTGCGGTTCTGCACAGCCAACGCGCGCGCTCGAGAATTTGTGGAGCGAGATTCCCTCCGGGGCCTGCTGTCAACTGGAGGCCTTCGGGCGCGACGCGCAGGCGGAGTCTTCCGAAACTCCCAGCATCCAGTTCGATGGTGAGCAGCTTACGCTCCGCAAGAATGCGCAGGAGTTGTTGCTGGAACAGGTCGGAGGCTTCGGCAGAATTCACGAGCCGATGTTCGGATTGACCCTCCAATTTCCAGGTCACCCGCAGAGAAGCGGGGCAGCAGATTTCAAGAAGCGGAGGTTTGTCCGATTTGCGGAGCCATGCCTCGATCCATTCGTCTTCGCCGGCCGTTCCGAAGGCGACATACACATGCTCGTCGAGACGAACCGTGAGTGGAGCGGGCTTCTGTCCGAGTTTCTGCTCAATTGCCGACGAAGATCGTGGCGCGACCACAAACGTCAAAGGGACAACCCGGCCCTTGAGCGCGCGGATCTGATACGTGCCGGTGCGGTCCAAGGGGAATTGTAGGTACAGGTCTTCTCCAGGGCTGGTGTTCCGTAACCTCGGAACTTGGTGTCGAACTGCACCGTCGCACAGGATTTGAAACCCGAACGTCTGTAGAGCAATCCGTTCGCTTGTTGCCGTTGCGGATACGACAATTCGGTCATGCACTTCGTACATCGGAAGGCCCGTAACAAGCATTCGTTTGGGCGGTGGTGTCACTGCATCCAGCACCAGTTTTGGCTGTTCAATTCCCAAACCGAATTGTGCGCACCAGCGTTTGACCGAATCATCGGCATCTTGAGGAAAGCGCAACTCCCAGGCACCCCAACCGTTGTTGGTGCCGAGAGGCCTTGGCGCGAGGCTATGGGGAGGGTCGAAGTGACGTGCGTATTTGGGCCCAATGACAAAGACATACAAACTGTCGTAAACAACCACTTTCCCCTTCGGCACGCGGATGCCGAGGCGATCGGAGGAGAAAAAGACAGAGCCGGCTGGCTCGAGACCGTCGACAGGATGCGAGAGGTAATCGGGGCTGACGTCCCGTGGCCAGGGGCCCACGGGAACCACGGAATAGGGCTGATCGTGGGGATCGACCGGCCAGGCCTTCCCGCCTTTGCCGGGCCAAAGTTGAGAGAGCGTGAGCAGCGTCTTGTCTCTGTCGATCTGCAATCCGTACTTGGTCAGGGTTCGGTCGCCCGATCGTACCAGGGGCGCGACGACCGCTGCTGGCAACTCCGGAACCAATAGCTGCAGAATCCATCCCTGTTCAGTTTCCGCTACTGCGAGTTTTAACTGCTTCTCGGCGCCTTTTGCGGGCAGGAGGTCCAAGGGCGTCTGGTCACTGAGCCCGGAACCCATCGTAAAGGCCAGGCCATCTTCGAGCAACTCGCTAAACAGCCACGGGGGAAGTTCCGCGTCAAAACCGAGGCTTCGCGCGTATGCCACGCCTGCTTCCGCTACCTGCCAAGTCGCAACTCTTCCTCCTGCGGCGTGCACGCGCGAGAGGATATACCAATGGCCATCGGCTGCTTGCTTTAGTCTTGGCATACAACGATTACCCTAGGAGCCAAAGGATACTCCGAATCGGGCAAATAGGTGCAATGGTGTCAAGTTACTACGACGTTCCGGCGGTGGCACAATTGATTGTTGATTACCAGAAGGGAGTGAGGTCGCGCCAAGTAACCGTTCTCGCGTGGCGGAACTCCGCAGTTCTCTCTGATTTCCCTTCTTATTGTTTCTCTGATCGGATCGAGTTATCTCCGATGTCCGGACGAGAAAATCCTGCCGACAACGCGCGAGCGAAGCGAGACCTGTGACTGTCATGCACTAGATCTTCGACCAATTGAGATGAAGGAGAAGGAAGGCAAACCAATGCTTGTTTTGCGTTCAGCGGCGGAGATCGCCGTGTCCATACCGAAAAATCATGACTAGAAGGGAGCTGACACCATGCTCAACAAGGACTCTTCGTCGAAAAATCCCCCACTAGGATTCAGGCTAACCAACCTTGAGACGACTAGGCCACTGCTAGCTCAACTAGGCATTGAGCCGAGCATTGCCGATCTTTTTGACCTCGGCTATTGTTCCGCCGCTGGTTGCCTCGCAGGCCGAATTATAGTTCCAATCCACAACGTATCCGGAGCGCTTCTCGCATACGCTGGCTGCTCAGTCGACTCTGCCGTCGTTCCTCAGCGGCTCTTCTTTCCGCCGCAGTTCGATCCGTCGCTCGAAGTGTACAACCTGCATCGCGCCATAGCTCCGCAGAAGGAAGAAGTTATTGTCGTCGAAGACTTCTTCGACTGCATGAAGGTACATCAGGCGGGATTCCCGGCGGTCATCGCGCTCATGGGGCATGAAATGTCCATGGCTCAGGAAGCCGCTCTTGTCGCGAAGTTCACCAGGCTCTTGCTGTTCCTAGACGGAGACGATGCCGGATGGCGGTCGGCCCAAGAATGCATCCGGCGCCTCGCAACCCAAGCGTTCGTGCGAACTGCCATCCTTCCCTCGCACAGCAAGCCGATAAACTTGAGCGAAGACGAAATCCGCGCAATCATTCGATCCTAATCAGCCGAGCTATTACGTTCTCCCCTTTCTTGTAAATATCTGACTCAATGGTGGTTAGCCGGTCTAGGATCTTCCCCTTTACATTTTCTCGCCCACTAGCCGCACACTCTTGAAGAAAGCTGCACATTTATGAGGTAGGCGGAGGAAACAAACTCAGCCTGAATCCAGGCTGCCATGTGCAGCCAAGAAAACTGGAGAGGACAATGATTATCGATCGTCTTCTGAACGAAGTTGAGCGCCAAAAAAAGTACCTGGCGCGCCTGCCCAAGGGGTTTACCTTTCCTTTGTTCAACGCCAAGCAAGCGCTGATGTCCCAGCGCAGGAACGGCTATCGCAACACGGCCGTTGCCGCGCGCGAGATCGTGGACAATGCGATCGAGGCCGGCGCGAAGTCGGTGCACATCGTATTTGAGACGAAAAGGCATGGATCAAAGGACATCGTAACCTCCATTGCGTTCATCGATGACGCATCCGGTATGGTTCCCGACATGGCCCGCTACGCGCTCAGTTGGGGCGGCGGGACCCATTTCGATGAGCCGGGGTTCATCGGGCGGTTCGGCTTTGGACTGCCGAACTCCTCGATCAACCAGACGCTTCGCACGGAGGTCTACACGCGCACCGACAAGGTTGAAAAGATCACAAAGGCCTGGCTTGACGCGACCGACGTGCCTGAGCACGGCCTGCAAACGATTCCGTCGCCCGAAACCGGCGAACTGCCACCGTTCGTGCGCAAGTATCTCGACAGGAACGGAATGAAGTTTGAGCGCGGCACCGTCGTGGTGTGGGTGGAACCGGATCGCCTGACCTACCGGACGCCAGCATCTTTGAAGGAACACTTGCTCGATGATTTCGGCGTAACGTACCGCTACCTTTTGCGTGACTTTGACCTGCAGGTCGAGACGGCGAAAGTCGAACCGGTTGATCCGCTCTTTCTCGAACCTGCGGCTCGCTACCAGGTGCCGGAAGAGGTCGGCGGGGCGCAGAAGGTCGCGGAGCGGTCGCTAGCAGTGAAGCTCTATCGCGACGATGTCGCGGGCGGCCTTCATCTCCAGAAGCTCGATGCCGCGGAAGTAGAGAAACTCAAGGGTACAAAGCCGTCCAAAGCGAACCTGCTCGCGGTGGGTACAATTTATATCCGCGTCGCGCGGCTGCCCCTCGGTTTCGCGGTCGGGCGCAAGGGCGAAGGCGGGATCGAACCCTTGGACGAGTTCGCAAAGCAGCGCTTCGAGATTCGCCAATCGCGCCGGGGCATGTCCTTTGTCCGCGGCGGCCGCGAGATCGAGACCGTGGACGTATTTCCCCGGTCAGGCCGCGACGTGAGCTCGGGCCTCGGGGATTGGCCACTCCTCCAGAGCTACGCCTATCACTGGGGAATCGAAGTCCGGTTTGGTGCCGAACTCGATGACGTGTTCGGCATCACGAACGACAAGCAGCGCGTTCGCCCGATTGAGGACTTCTGGAGGCTGTTGCACGAAGAGGAAGTCGATGTTTTGCTGAGCCGCGAGAATAGCTGGCAGCACTCCCAGCGTGAGGCGCGCGCGAAGGCGAGACGTGAACCGCAGCCGTCGCCGGAGCCGACTCCGGCGGAATTGTCGGCGGCGGCGGTCGATACAATCGTCGGCCGTCCCACGCCGATTCCGGAGCACGAGTTGACGAAAGTCCGCGAGAAGTTCGAGCAAGCCGTAGCCCACGAGGCCGAGATCACCGGTAAATCTCTGGAGGAGGCCGCGACTGCGATCGCGGAAGAGGCCAAGCGACGCCCGTACCGGTTCGAGTACTTCGAAGAAGTCTCGGGCCCATACTATCGTCCTGAATGGGGACTGAGCGGGCAGATCGTGATCTGGGTCAACCGCAAACACCCCTTCTATGATGCGTTGTACACCGCTCCTATGGGAAAGCTGGCGCAAGAGGCGTTGAACCTCTTTTTGATCGCCCTGGGGAAGGGCGAACTCAAGGCCACGGACGCAACGGCGCGGCTCTGGTATGAGGAACAGCGCAGAAACGTTTGGAGCCAGTTCCTGTCAACCGCTATGCGCGATTTGGTAGGCCGAATGCCGACGTCCGAGACTGAGGAAGAGGTGGGCGCGGCCGCAGCATAACTGAGTGGGGCCGCGCCGGGGGAAGAGTTGCATTTCCGGGGCGGCTCTGGATGTATAATTGCAAGCCACGAAGGCGCCGTAGGTGCGGTCAAAGAGCCGCAATGCTCCCGGGCGACGCTGCGACAGCCTTCGTTTCAAAACGAAGGCCGTGTAGCAGCGGCCCGAGGAGGCAGTATGCCTGTGACGCCGGATGCGTTGAACCGGCTCCTGGCGGGCTTTGTTTCTCGCGATGACAAAGCAGCCGAGGAGTTCAAAAAAGTAGCCTCGCCCATCGTGAGGGGGCTGGCGCGCCGCTTCGGCCCCGACCTTCCCGCCGATATCATCGACGAGGTCGTCTCGGAAACTTACCTCCTTCTGCTCGGGCGACCAGGCCGCTGTTTCGATCCTGCGCGTGGCTCCGCGCGTGAATTTCTCTTCGGCATCGTTGGAAACGCCGTCAAGAATGTGCGGGCGAGCAATCGTCCGCCAGGACTGCCTACGCGGCGCCGCAACGATGAGCCAGAGCTCATGGCAACGTCTATCATCACGTTCGACGAGTTGCTCCACAGCAGGGATCAGCGCCTGCTGCCAGACGTCCGTCAAATAGAAGCGCGCATCGATGCACAGGCGCTTCTCCTCGGCACCGTAGCCTCCGTGTTTGCGGCCGCCATTATCGCGATTCATATTCGTGGAGAGAACGCGAGCAGCGTATCTCGCAGGCTTGGCGTCAGTCGTTTTCAAGTCAATCGGGCGTTGCAGAGAACCCGCAGTGCAGCTCAACCTCCCGCCCGGGGCGCCGTCGCATGAACGGGTCCTCAGCCAAGACGGCCGGCCGGTGCCCGGTTGTCGCCACACAAACTTTCATCGCGGCTATTCGCGACTCCGGCTACAAGGGGACGTCCTGGGCCGTAGCGGAGCTTTTGGACAACGCTATCGAGGCCTCCGCAACGGTCGTGGACGTGAGCATCCTCGAAAGACCTGATACGGATGAACGGAGTGTCGCGGTCACTGACAACGGCAACGGCATGCATCATCGGCTCATGCAAGTCGCTTTGCAGTTCGGTGGCTCCACTCGCTTCAACTCGCGGCAGGGGCTTGGCAGATACGGTATGGGGCTGCCATGCAGCGCACTAAGCCAGGCACGTCGCATCGACTTGTATAGCTGGCAGAGGCCGGGTCACGTCTGGTGGACGTACCTAGACATCGATGAAATCGTCGAAAAACACCAAGACTTCGTACCTGCCGCACAGCAGTTGCCGACGTCATCGCTCCCATTCACGGTGCAATCGCAATCGGGAACCGTCGTCGTCCTCACGAAATGTGATCGACTCGAATACAAACGGACATCGGCCCTGATCGCAAAGTTGCGGTATGAGCTGGGCCGCATTTTTCGCGGAGCGCTCGTTCGTGGAATTGTGCTACGCCTGAACGGCGCACCTGTCGCTGCAATCGATCCATTGTTCATCACAGGGAGCGGCTTGACCGGGGCCCGGTCTTTCGGACCACCGCTGGAGCTGCAAGTTCGGGTACCGGGCGAATCCTCCTCTTCAACTGTGACGGTTACGTTCTCCGAACTACCAGTGAATGCGTGGCACTCGTTTTCCAACAAGGCGAAGCGCGATCACGCCATAGCAAAGGGGGCCGGCGTGTCGATCGTCCGAGCGGGTCGCGAAATCGACCACGGTTGGTATTTCATGGGCGACAAGAGGCGCGAAAACTATGATGACTGGTGGCGCTGCGAGATAGCATTCGAGCCGGTACTCGACGAACTGTTCGGAGTGACCCATACAAAGCAACGCATCACCCCGACGGATGCCCTAAACGAAATCCTCAGCCCCCACATCGAAGCCGCCGCCCACACTCTGAATGCGCGTGTACGAAACGCATTCACGGCGTTGCGCGAACAACTGCACAGCACTGGTGCAAGTAAGCGTGCGGAACACGCGGATGGACTCTTGGACCCGCCCACCGGGATCTCGCGAGCGATGCGTGCATCGTCACCGGATTCCTGGCACATTCGCGGACTTCGGTACCGCATCCGAGAGAAAGAATTGGGCGAGCAGTTGTTCATTGAGCCAGCACTCGTCCGTAGTGGCTGTCTACAGCTTGACATCAACATGCGGCACGCCTTTTTCGAAGCGGTGTATGCACCGCTATCGAAGCGCGATGGAGACGGTAAGGGCACGCTCCAATCGATTGAACTTTTGCTGCTCGCCTTCGCGCGGGCGGAATGCACGGTCCGAGACAGGCGCGACCGCGCGGCGGCTCGCCGGCTCAGAGAGCGGTGGAGTGGGACCCTCGCCGCGTTTCTGGGGTAGTATAGTGGCCAGTGGACAGAACACTTAGCGTACCGATCACACCGAGCCTTGATGGCATCAATCGTAGCCTCTTCCTTTCCCATTGCCGACAGCTAGCCGAAAGCGAAACAGCAGGACAGCAGCCTTCTCCGTCGAAGATCAGAGGACTTCGTGCACTCGCGCGGCAGTACGGGGTTGGCGCAAAGACTGAAGATCTCAAGCTCCTCGTAGCACTTCAGGTGGTTGCCGACCTTGTTTCGCAAGGTTGGAAATTTACCGCCCCTCCAAATGGCCAAGTGAGTCTGCAAAACTCGGCTGGGCTGAACGCCAGCACCATCAAAGAACAAATCCGTCAGGCACACCTCATAGAGCGTGACGCCCAACTGCGCGAGCCCGCAGTAAGGGATTTCATTCAGCGGATGGAACGTCGGCGCCTGACCGAAAAGGGCTGGCACTCAATATTTTCCGTGATGCGCGACGGCGCCAGTTTGGCAGGCGCCTTGCGCCACATTGCCGCATTGCCGGACACAAGCAATCGCGCTACGCATCTCGCCCAGGCCGTCTCACCCTATATCCAGCGCGTTGAGAATGGGGTTGTCTGCAAACACACCGGACTCCTCTTGACCGATATCTGGCGGTACTTTCGCCATACCTGGGTGAACGCGTACCGTAGCGTGCCGGGACGATCGATGATGCTTCTCGTTCGCGACGCCGCCGCCCCGAACCATCCGGTAATTGGGATCGCCGCTTTATCTAGTTCGGTCGTCCAACAAGCTACGCGCGACGCTTGGATCGGTTGGGATGCAAAACACGCGGTTGCGACGATCCTGAAACTGCCTACAAAACAAACGCGCGCATGGCTCACGGCCGAATTGCAGCGGCTATTGAAGGGAGTCTACACGAGGGACCTGCAGAAAGAAGGCCTACTCAGCTGCGAAATCATGAAGCGGCCAAGTGTGCGTGCCCTTCAACGGCTGAGACGCGAGGCGCAACGCGCCATCATGAAGCACAGGGAGTTTCCTCAAAAATCCTTGCACAAGTCAGCGAGGTCTGAGAACGGCCGTCACAACTGGGAAGAGCGCGCCCTTTCCTCTCTCTTCCGCAGCAAACGATGCAAGACCGTCGCTACTTTGCTCGAAATACGGTCCACCTTTCAGCAACAGCTTTCGAGAAAACGCGCGCGTGAACTGGCGAATGCATTTCAAACACGGCCTGTCGAGGCAGCAGTCGGTAAGCTCGCACGGCTTATCAAGGCAGAGCACGTTGCGACGGACATGATGGACATTACGGTGTGTGGTGCGCTGCCTCCGTACACTCATCTCCTCGGCGGTAAACTCGTATGCACCTTGCTCTGCAGCCCGGAGGTCAGGCAATTCTATGCGAAGAGGTATCGCGGTCAACCAAGCGTGATCGCCTCATCGATGAAGGGCAAGCCGGTCGTACGCAAGCCGCGCCTCGTGCTTCTCTGTACCACAAGCCTCTATTCGAGCGGCTCAAGCCAGTACAACCGCATAAAGATTCCTGCGGAAGCTATTGGAGGCAAAACAGGAGATCTATTGCAATACGAGAATTTGGGACAGAGTGAAGGTTTTGGCTCGTTTCACTTTAGCCGTGAAACGGTAGAAGCGATGAGCACGCTTGTCGGACGGACAAATGGAGGCAGGCGGGTAAACAGCATCTTCGGCGAAGGAGTAAACCCTTTGCTTCGAAAGATCAGAGATGCGCTTGAATTCACAGGCTTACCGAGTGATGTGCTTCTGAGACACGGAAATCGCAGAATCGTTTACGGCGTTCCGCTTGCTAGGAATTTTCGCGAGATCTTATTGGGCATCTCAAAGACTCCACGCTACACAGTACCTCTAGCTGCAAATCAGGATGCGACAAGACTTCTGGCAGAATATTGGTTGAGTCGATGGCTCTCGAAGAGAGTTGCCCTGCCCGGCGTACTAGAGAAAGTAGCGGAACATACCCTGGTGTATCCAGTGCAGCACGGTGCGCGTGTTCCTCTGCCATCCGAAGACCCGGAGCTGTTTGTTGCGGCAACGGCCTAACTTGTGAGAATCGCCTGAGGGTCCCGCGCAACAGATTTCCTATCAGCAATGCAACCAGTGATATGCTGTGGTGGAAGACTATGCCTCGGCATTCAAATGCGAAGTCCGTTGAATCAGTTGAAAGCAAGGTGTCAGCGGCACTTTCTCAAAGCTGGAGCCTGGAAACGTCCTATGATCCTGCCGGATGGTCGGAGCACAATTCCGCCTGGGGCCAATGTGCCGTGTCAGCGCTAATTGTTCAGGACGTAATGGGCGGTGAACTGTTGGTCGGCAAAATCAATGGAGTGGAACACTATTGGAACGAGCTTCCGGACGGACGGCAGCTCGATCTTACGAGGCATCAATTCGGTAAGATTGCCACACTTGAGGGAACTTCCCACGCGAATCGCGAACACGTACTTTCCTTTCCGGATACGCGTAGTCGGTACGAGCGTCTCAGGGGCAGAGTCGTGGCGCGTCTAGACGACTAGCTCGACCCTCGTATTTCGAAGGAGCTGATTTCTAAATAGGTCGCTTAAGACCGAGAACTGCGACGACCGTCGTGGCAATGGCCAACACTGCCAGCCAGAAAATAACTGATGGAGATACAGGTCCTTTGGCGTGCGCTGAAATATATTGTTGGCCAAACAGAAGGGCGGCGATGATACCGATAAGTGCGGCTGTCTTGAACCATGCCGATTTTACTTTGACCGGCATGAATAATTCCGGCTGCGTCGTTATTGGCTGGCTTGAGTTTTGGACGGCACGCACGACGATTGACCCAAATGTGCTAGCAGCCGTAGGGGCCGTCCGGAAATGAAATTGCTTCAGGTCGTAAGGAGAGCCAACCGGCAGCGTCGGGGACGTAATGGATTGAAGGTGGGGCTGCGAAACCTCTACTTTTATCGCACCTGCGTTAGATGACATGATGAGTCGCGCATTCGGGTGAAAATTGAAGAGTTGGATCAAATAGCTCCGTTCAGATCGAAGAGCGAACTGACCGCTTTTAGGCTCAGATGGTTCTGTTTTGCCTGTTTCATAGACTCCCTCAACTGCAAAGAAAAACGGTTCATTGCAGAAATCCTCACTCTCCCAAAGCGACCTGATCACGCGCTCCCACCCGCTTAACTGCTTCTCCCCTCCGCAGGCCTTGTAGGCGGTCGCGGCCTCAAAACACCACAGCCCCACTATATCTTGGTCTGAAATCCAATGAGGACGGTCTCCAGTGATGCTGGCTTGGAACGCCGGTAGACTTGCGCAAACCGCAAACTCCTCAAGGCGGAATTGAACGAAATAAAATCCACTCAGCTTGCGTGAACTTACCAGCTTCGCCAAGCGACATGGAGTGATTCTACAGTTGTTTCCTTGCCGCGCTGACTTGTTGCAGTCGACGTGCGCAAGTAACACCGGTCTTTCGACGAGCTTTTTGTCGGCAAGAGGAGTTCTGAGATTTTCGGCAACAAGCCTTTCCTCGTATCGAAATTGAATGTACGAGCCTCGCGGTAGCGCGAGAAGGGAGAGAATGTCAACTCGATACTGTGGCGTTAACCCAGAACTAAGGCACAGCAGCGGTTCTACGGCCATTGTTTTGATCGTTTGAATGTCATCTATTACGTTCTTCTTCGCGACCGGTCAAGTATTTTTTCTGCTGTCTCAGTCTTACGTTGATATTTGGACAGGCGACTCGCTGGGTCCCGGGTCGAAAGCGGCGTGTCCGTCTGACCGCATCTCGCCAGGGTAATGAACGACCAATCCTTCGCCAGCCGTTTGGCTTACCTAAGCGGCCGTGTTGACGGCTTTCGATCAATCGAGTGCAGATCGCGCTTAAACATTGCGAATTGGCTGTCGAGGCTCAGAGGAGTCTGGACCGACGATACGCATAGCTATCCCAGTCACCCTGCCTACGATCTCCGCTTGAGAAGGATAATCAAAACGGCGTATATCCTCGTGCGAGTGCGGGTGGGGGATGATGATCAGCTGACCTCGATCGATTTGGCACCAACTGCAGACGTACCCGGCGTGAAGCTCAACAAAATAAATTGGCCGGTCAAACTCCGTTGTCCACTTTTCGGTACTGATTTTCCTTTGGCCGGCGTCGATTTGCACCAAAGATCCCGGACGGATCAGAGGGTACAACGTGTAGTCCTCGAGACCGATATAGCCGTAGACGGATTTGTGGAGGTCCAGATGCTGCAAAAAGCCCACAGGTATCTGGTCCCACTTCTCCACAACACGCGCAAGAAGGTTCGTTTTCTCTAGTTGGAATTCGGGCTTAAACCGCACCGGCAGCGATACGCTCTCGGCTTGCAGATCAGACTCGCCTCCTAGCAGATGTGTTTTCGGTACGCCGATTGAAGCACGGTAACGGCCGAGTTCGCTGATTGGCAGTCCAAAACAGGATAAGACCTCGGTATAGCCAACGTGGTAGATGGCGCTGAGACTGTAGATCTTATAGATGCTCGGTTTGAACCTGCCGTTCTCGATGTCCGTTACCCAAGCGTGCGAAAGATAGTATTCCCGGTTGCGCCGATCTTCGGCGATTTGTTGACTTCGAGTCTCCACATCACGTGTTGTTAGACCCAAGCGTTCGCGGTACTCCCTCAGCTTCTCTCCGGCACTCGGACTGGGCTTGCGAGCCGCCATTGGCGGGAATCCTACGCTCGTAGCCGTTGTCTGTCCAGCTACGTAAGCCTTCGCTCACTCATACACCCATTTCGCTCTTTTGTGCGAACAATGCGGTAATTGGTCGCAATTGCGGCCAATAGCTCGATTCTTCCCATTTTTCAGCCCAGCCGCCGATATACCAGGCTCAACCGGTGCTTACTTCGTGGATAGGATCGAACAGCTTCGAGAAGGTCTCGCGTCCCGCGGCTTGACGCTCCACAGCGTTTCGCAGAAGACTGCGGAGCTCTTCGGCCGATATTCGCCCTTCTATATTCCTCATAACTGGTATCGCCGGCTGGCCCGCAGCCAATCGATCGTCACGGTCCATCAGGTCTTCGCCTTGAGTCGTCTCACCAACTTTCGGTTCTCCGATTGGCTTA
>Ga0335074_10001610_pt1 | contig 30570 bp, 29 predicted proteins | sample Lox_Sample_23_FD_206715 | JGI IMG/M metagenome (GOLD analysis project Ga0335074, IMG submission 206715) | Soil microbial communities from Loxahatchee National Wildlife Refuge, Florida, United States - Lox_Sample_2.3 | ecosystem: Environmental > Terrestrial > Soil > Wetlands | place: USA... | reverse complement strand
GGCTGGTTGGTGGTGTCGACAAGTGGCCGCCAGTCGCGCCCTGGGCTGATGGCGAAACCCGCGGCAGTTTGAGCGAAGATGTCACGCGTTTGCTCGGCGGTGCGCATGCCTGCACGGGCGGTCAGCACGTTGCCCCAGTACTGAGTCATGCCCTCGTATACCCATAGCAGGTCATCGCGCATGGGGACGTTGAAGTTCGGCGTCCAAAGGTCGGCCGGGCGGCGGAATTTGCCGTTCCATGAATGCGTGTATTCGTGGCCGAGGAGGTCGCGGCCGAGAATGCCGCCGGCCCAATCGGTGAGGTAGTCGGTGCGCAGTCCGTCTTCGCTCGACTGATGATGTTCGAGGCCGATGCCGCCTACTTTATCGCTCAGCAGCAGCAGGAAGTCGTAGTGCTTGTAGTGATGCGAGCCGTAAAGCTTGTCGGCCTCGGCGGCGAGGTTTTTGTGCGCCTGAAGTTCTTCGGGCGTCATCTTCAGGTCTTCCGGCTTGTCGGCAACGATGTTCAGGTGCACGGTGTCAGTGGACGTTGGCGACAGATCGATGCGGCTGTAATAGAGGCCGGCGTACAGCGGCGAGTCGACCAGGGTGTTGAGGGTGGTGCGCTCGAAGCGGACGGTATCGCCCTGGTTGGACGCTGTCTCAAGCGCGGTCGCGTATTTCCAGCCGGAGGGAAGCTTCAGAGTGGGGTCAAAGGAAATGTCCCGCGAGAAGTACCCTGCCGGATACATCACTACCTCGTTCCATGCCAGGTCGGCAATTGCGTCGGAGACCTCGATGCGGCCTGCACTGGGCTTGATGGGGGAAAGATAGTCGAAGTCCAAGCCGACGGTCTTCGCGCCCGGGCTCAGCGGCACGTGGAAGGCATACATGTTCACGCGGTCGCGCACCCACTGGACGCGCTTGCCGTCTACGCTGGTGACGATGCCGGCGAGGGCAGAGATCGGCCCTGACGGCTCGTGATCGCCGGGGATCCACTCGGGATAGAGCAGGGTCATTTCTTTCGCGCCGGCTTCCCTGGTCTGCGCTTCTACGGGGATGTCCTCATGCACCTTCCAGACACGGTCGGTGATGTCGGAGATGTCGACGGAGAGCTGGATCGGGCCCGTGTAGGGCTTGTTCACCGGCGCCGCGACAGGCGGCGGCATGGGCGTCGGCTCAGGCTGGGGCTGAGGAGTCGTTTGCGCGGCGGCGGTGAGGGCGAGGGCAGAGACGGCAAGCAGCAGAGGAGCGAAACGCGTCATACAAAAAGTGTAAACGCGATTCTTCTGTCCGCACTTTCAGGCGTCCGTTTTCCGGGTCGGGGATGGCATTGGCGGCGACAGCCGGACGGGGATGTCCGGCTGCCGAAAATTGCAGATTACTGAGGATCAGGGTGCGAAGGGAGCGGTGAGCCAGGGCCTGAAGGTCACGCCGGGCTGAACGATGGTGGCGCAGCCGGCGGTGTTTGGTCCTGTTGCACATCCCCACCAGTTAAAATTCGCGCTGACAACGCCGGTGCCGATGTTGTCTACGCCGATGCCGTTGATTTCAAAGTTGTTGAAGTGGGCGCTGATCTGGTTGGAAGGCGCATTGAAGGCGATGGCGATGGATTCGTCGTAGATCGTGTTTTGCGAAACCACGGTCCCATTGACGGGCGCTACGCTGAAGAGGTTGATGCCGGTGGGTCCGGAGGTTGCGGCGTCCTCAGTGTCCTTTCCATTACCCCAGATGCGATTGCCGACGATCATATTGTCGTCCATGTCGACAGGTGGGGCTGGGGCGGGCGCTGCAGCGTGGTTGTGCATGGTGACGCCGGGCAATCCGTTGTCGTACAGGTCGTTGTTGATGACAACATTGCCTGAGTCGCGGGTGCCGGGGAAGGGAGCGAAGATGCCGACTCCCGCGCCGGCGCCGGGAACCTGGAAGCCGTTGCGGGTGACATCGTTGTTGGCGATGGTGTTATTGAATACGCCCCACGGCAACTTCGCATTGGCCGGAGGATGGGATGCGAGTGTTATGCCGCAGTCATACGGATTGTCGTGGACGGAGTTTCCGGTGATGAGGTTGTTGTTGCTGGTACCAGTCTCGTCGGTGATGAGGATTCCGCCTGAGTTTTTCTCAACTTCATTGCCAACCACCGAGGAGTGATGCGAGCCCATGAGGTGAATACCTTCGCCGCAGTCATCACCTTCGTTAGTTTCGAAAGGCGGCTGACCGGGACATGTGCCGTTGTCGATATCGAGCGCCTTGTCGTTGTTGAGGACATGGCTATCGGTGATGGTGATGTTGGTGCCACTCACGACGAGGATGCCTTCAAAATTAGCGTTCTCGACTTCGAAACCGGAAACGAGCACGTTAGATACAACGAGGTTGGACGCGGCCAGACCGTTAACGAAGATGCCGTTAGGCAGCCCGGTGGCGTCGATGGTGGGCGAGCTCTTTTCGGCAGCGACGAGGGAGATGGCCTTGGTGATGACTACCGCTTCTTTGTAAGTGCCTTGCGAGACTTGAATGACGTCTCCGGGGGATGCGGCGGCGACAGCTGCGGAGATGGTGGACTTGCACCCGGAGGTTCCGCCGGGGTTTACACAGATGGTGGCAGCGGTCAGAGTGGAAACCGCAAACAGCGACAGCAGGCCGAGTCCGACGAGATGGCGCGTGGGTTTTGCAGAGATGGTTCTCTCGTTCTGGGGCATGAGATTCTCCTGATCTGGGTTTTAAGCGTAGTTCCGCAGCATTTACGAGTGGGACTTACGAGGGGAGTTCGGACCGGCGACGATGGTAGTCCTGCCTGCCGGGCCGCACAAGAGGAATTCGACGAATTTCTTGAGATGACAATTACTTGCGCATTGAAGAGCTAGGCGGCCAGGCAGTCTGGCCGCTGCCACGGTAAGCGAGATTGGCGATCTGGCCTGCTCGCGCAGCGGCGACTCCCGCTTCGACCGGTGCATTGGGCTCTTTGCGCGATCTCACGCATGCGAAGAAATTCTCCATGTGCGTGATGGTGCCGTCAGCGAAGCTGTCTTCTTTGAGAATGGGATTCTGATTGGTGGGAATGCCCTCGCGATAGACGGTGAAGCCGCTGCGATTGATCTTCAGGGTTGCCTCGGTCCCGCGGAATTCGAGGCCGCCGTCGTCGATGGAGGAGGCCATCATACCTTCATAGACGACGTCGAAGCCGGGATAGCGGAAGGTGGCCTGGACGGTGTCGGGGCAGTCCCATTGCTCGAAGATGTATTTGTCACCGAGCATCTGGGCTATGCGCGGCTGGTCGGCCTTCATCGCCCAATGCGCGACGTCGATCCAATGGGTGAACAGGTCGGTCATGGCGCCGCCTCCGAAGTCCCAGAACCAGCGCCAGCGGAAAAATTTTTCTTCGCTGTACGGCTGATCGGGAGCGCCTCCGAGCCAAAGCGTCCAGTCCAGCGCCTGGACATCGACGGGCTTGCGCGGCCAGTTGCGAAGATAGTTTTGCCACCAGTAGGTTCTTACCTGGACGACGCGGCCGAGGCTGCCGCCCTGAATCAGTTCGACGGCGTCACGAAAGTGGGTCCAGCTGCGCTGCTGCATGCCGCATTGCAGAATCTGTTTGCCGGAGCGGACGGCTTTGATTAGCGTGGCTCCCTCGTCGATGGTGTGGGTCACCGGCTTTTCGAGATAGATGTCTTTGCCAGCGGCGAGAGCGTCGACGGCCATGTGGACGTGCCAGTGATCGGGGGACGCGATGAAGACGGCGTCGATTTCTTTCTCGAGCACCTCGCGATAGTCGAGATGGGTGCTGGCGGTTCCGCCAGAGCGTTCCTTCACCGCGTCGCGGCGCGGGGCATAGACGTCACTGACGGCCACGATCTGATATGGGCCGACTCTGTCGGCGCAATCGAGCAGTGTCTGCATGCGGCCGCCTGCGCCGATAACGCCGACGCGAAGGGTATCGTTTGCACCGAGCACTTTAGTTGAGGCGAGGGCGGTGAGTCCGCTGGCGATAAGAAAGCTGCGACGGTCGGGTTTATATGACATGGAGGCGGTGTCCCTTTGTACCGCCGACCATTATCCATGAAGACCGGCTTTCGCCAGGATGTCGCCTTCCCGGGGAAGATGGGAACGGCGACAGAGCGATGCTATAGTGGGCCGAAAGTGCGGAGGTGAAGGTGCGAAGTTTCGGTCCGGATGACCCGATCGAATCCATCCATCATCCGCGTGTCTCAGGCCAAAAGCAGTTGAGCCCACGTTACCAGGGCCCGGCGGTCCTGGCCGTCTCGCTCTTCACAGCGGCGTTTTCGTGGCTCGCGTTCCGGAGCGACGGCGGCAAGCTGACCGGAGTTCTGCTGGCCGGGATGAGTGTGCTGTGCGTCGCAGTCGCCGTAAACCGATTCAGGAATGCCGGGAGCGAGACTGAGGCAGTCATTTTGTCTCCTGCGGGTCGGCTGATCGCCGCGCTGGTGATGATGATCGTCTTCGCCGGAATTGCGTGGTATTCATGGACAAGCCATCAGGGTTTCGGTGGCATGATTGTCGGCGGCATTACCGCGCTCATCGCCATTGCGGGCGCGATGATGGCGATGCGCGAGATCCAGAACAGAAGAATTGCCCGCGCAATACGGGCGGCTGCCAAGACATCAGTGACTGCAGCCGATGCTCGGAGTCATCCTGATGTGAGAACGACCGGGGTCGCGGCGCCCTTGCGGCTGGACTTCTACCTTCAGCAGGAGCTTGAACCGCTGCCCTGTGACTACAGCACGCCCATCTCGGCCGATCGCAATATCGTAGGCCAGGCTCCGCTACGGATTCTCTACCTGTACAACTTTTTCTCTGATCACAGTCTGCAGAGCAAGCTGGAGGGTGGTTGGAGGCGATTCGGCCCCGTGTACTTTCTGGGGAGCCCGCAAGATGTGAGCTATCGGCACACCTTCGACCTGAAGATTGAAGATGCCGTGACGCCAATTTTGCTCGCCACCTGTGAGGCTTTTGATCAGAAGCTGGCGGAGGCGACGGAGGCACCGCTAGCGCCTGGAAATAAGGAGCTGATGGGTTGCTCGTATCTGTCGGGCGGTTATCCTCATCATCTTTTTCTCTGTACCGACGCAAACTGGCGGCATGCGGTCGAGAAGCTATTCGAACGGGCTGATGCGGTGATCATGGATGCAAGCGGCTACCAGCCCGGGCGCGGTGGTTTGAATTGGGAGATGGGATATGTGCTCGATCATGTTTCGGCCAAGAACTTTGTGGTGCTTATGGATCGTGAAACGGATCAGGTGGCGTTGGCTGCGCATTTTCGCGACCAGTGGGCGGTTATGCGAACGGATTCGCCCAACAACTGGCCTGATGTGGGAGCAGTAAGATTTGTGTTGCTGAACAACCGGGAGGAATCACAGCAGCCGGAGATGAACGTCACTCCACCAGACCCGCTTGGGCTGCTTGGGACGCTGAATTTGTTGCAGCGCCACCTGCTTGGGTCGATGTATGCGCGTCTCCTTGAAGACGATCGTATTTTCGGCTTGCTGATGAGCAGGCCACAGAACTTTGCGGGTTGAATCAGGAATCAGCTGATCTTGCGCTCGTCGCCGAGGACGGAATCGAGCAGGCCGGTGAGCGAGTGGGCGCGGGTGCGAATGGAGGCGCGGGTTTCCTGACTGGAGCCGGCCAGGGTGTCGTAGCGGCGTTCGAGAGTGACGAGTTCGTCGGCGATGTTGAGGGCGGCGAGGACGGCGACGCGGAGGGAGTCTACCGTTTTTCCGTGAGACGCGACGGCGCGCATCTTGGCGTCGACAATGTCGGCGAGGCGGTGGATGTAGTCGGGGTCGTCGCCGCGCAGGTTGTAGGTCTGGTCGTAGATGTCGACCGAGATGTAGTCGACGTTTTCAGGGGCGCTGGTCTTAGGATCGTTCGAGCTGGGATCGTTCGAGTTGGCCGGCGCGGGCTGGGTCCTGTTGGGTTCGGTCATCCGCGATTGCTCTCCTGAATTCATCCTGTGATTTCGTCGAGGTGCTTGAGGAGGCGTTCGACGCGCGTGCGAACGGTCTCGCGCTCCTGCTCGAGTGTCTCGATCTGGGCGGCGTCGCTGGCGTTCTGCTCGGTGAGCTGCTGGACTTTGTGTTCGAGCGATGCGATGCGCTGCTCGGCGGCGGCGCGTGCGTCACGCTCCACCTTGAGAAGCTCGACTGTACGCAACACCCGCTGCTCCAGTGCGCTGAAGTCATCGGCGGCGAGTGGAAGTTCGGGTTCCTGAACGGCGGCTGCGGTCGACATGCGAGTTTCTCCTGAAGCTGGTTTCTACGCGAAGTATATCGCTCGTGAGGCGGAGGAAATCGCGGAAAGTACCCAAGTGGGTGCCGGGTTGGGTACGTGAACTCAGGGAACAGGGCCCAGGGATCAGGGAACAGGCTCCAGAGAAATCCCAGGTCCCAGAAAGCCCGACCCGGGACACACATAGTTGCGAGAGGTCAGGTGCGGAGGCGACCGCCGATCGATTCCATTGCCGAGATGATCGCCTGAGAGAACTGCTGCAGCTCTTCTTCGCGGAGAGTGCGGTCTTGCGACTGGAAGACGGTGCCGAGGAGGAGCGAGAAGTGTCTGGCGGGGATCGCCTTCGACTCGCGCAGGATTTCTTTCGGCGCGAAGCTGCGCAGCTCGGCGATATCGAGCGCGCGGAGCTTGTTTTCAACGGCGGCCCAGGTGGTGGAGTCGGGGAAGAGCAGCGAGAAGTCGCGGCGGACAGGCTGGAAGCGCGAGAGCTCGCGGACGAGCGGCTGGCGGAGCTTCTGTCTGTAGAGGCGGTCAAGGTAGATTTCGCCGATGAAGACGGTCTGCTTGAGTTTGCGGCGCTCGGCCTCGGCGGGATGAAGCTGTCCGAACCAGGCGACGGTGGCTCCATCGAGAGCGGCGCGCGCAGAGCGGCCGGGATGCAGCCAGGAGGGTAGCTGAAGGTTGTCGAAGTAGACGGAGCGCGAGGAGAACTTGCCGAGCAGATCTTCGAGCGTGCCCTTGAGGTCGTAGAAGGTGACCTCGGATTCGGTGAGGGCGTGGCCGGTGGCACCGATGGCGAGAGCGGGACGCTCGACTACATTGTCGACGCCGACGCTTCGGTCGGCGCTCCCGGTTTTAGCGGGACTGCCGCTGAAGACTGTGCCCATCTCGAAGAGAGCCGCATCGTCGACGTCGCGGTTGAGATTGAGGGCGAGCATGGAGAGCATGCCGGGCAGAAGCGAGGGGCGCAGCATACCCGCTTCTTCGCTGAGTGGGTTGCCCATGGCGACGGCGGAGCTGGGCTGGGGCGCGAAGAGGGCGGCATCATCTGCGGCGCAGAAGGTGGAGGAGATGGCTTCGGTCCAGCCGAGCAGCGTGCGGCGGACGGTGCCTTCGTGTTCGGCGTGGGGGAGCTCGAAGACCGATCCGGCGAAGGCGGGCAACGTGTTGCGGAAGCGGTTGTATCCGTAGACGCGGGCGATCTCTTCGATGAGGTCGATTTCGCGTTCGAGGTCGAGACGCCAGCTGGGGAGGATGACGTTGTAGGACCGGTTGTCGGAGATGGAATTCGCGGAGGACTCGATGGAGACGGCGCGGGACGGGTCGAGCGACGAAGTCCCGCCTCTCGTATGCGGCACTGTGTGGCCGTTTTTCGCAAGCGTGCAGCCGAGGCCGGTGAGGATGGTCTCGGCGGTCGAGGCGGTGATGCCTTCGGAGTCTTCGGTTGGGCCCAGGATGCGGCGGACTTCGCCGAGGCTGAAGACAATGCTCGAGCGTTTTGCGGTGCGGGCTTCGGCTTCAGAGATGATGACGTCGGTGAACCGGCCGGCCTGGTAGCCTCCGGCTTCGAGGAGAATGCGGCTGACGAGGGCGGACGCGACGGGCGGGGCGTTGAAGTCGGCTCCGCGCTCAAACCTATGCGATGCGTCAGTGTGAAGCAGGTGACGCTTCGAGGAGCGGCGCACGGTGACGGGATCGAACCAGGCCGCTTCGACGAGGACGTTCTTTGTGTCGGCGGTGATCATCGAATCCCAGCCGCCCATGACACCGGCGATGCCGTGCGCCTGCTTCTCGTCGGCGACGACGAGGTCTTCGGGGTCGAGGGTGCGTTCCACTCCATCCAAGGTGCGGAGCTTTTCGCCTTTGCGCGCGCGGCGCACGATGATTCCGCCCTGAAGCTTGTCGAGGTCGAAGACATGCGTGGGTTGTCCGATGGCGAGAGTGCAGTAGTTAGTGGCGTCGACGGCGTTCGAGATGGGCTTCTGTTCGAGCAGGCGGAAGCGCTCGGCGACGATGCCGGTCGAAGGCTGGATCTTTATGTTGCGGAGGACACGGGCGGTGAAGCGTCCACAGAGGGAGGGTTCTTCGATGGTGACGGGGAAAGGGGAGCCGGGCTGCGGTGCCGGCAGGGCTACATCGATGGGCTTTAGCTGAGACCCATAGATGATGGCCGCTTCGCGGGCGATGCCGTAGTGGTTCATGGCGTCGACGCGGTTGGTGGTGATGTCCATCTCGAAGACGGAGTCTCCGGTGCTTTGGGAGAAGACGCCGTCGACGGCGATGCCGCGCAGGGTGAGATCGTCGGCGAGTTCACGATCGCTCGCTTTGATATCAGGCACATATTCGCGCAACCAGGAGGTAAGGACTTTCATGCAAATTGCTCCAGGAAGCGCAGGTCTCCCGAGTACATGAGGCTGATGTCGGTGATGCCGTACTTCATCATGGCGATGCGGTCGATGCCCATGCCGAAGGCGAAGCCGCTGATCTTCTTCGGGTCGTAGGCGGGCTGCTTCAGGCGCGCGAATTCAAAGACCGACGGGTCGACCATGCCGCAGCCGAGTAGCTCGATCCAGCCGGAGTATTTGCACTTGCGGCAGCCGGAGCCTCCGCAGAAGGGGCAGCTGATCTGCACGTCGGCGGAGGGCTCGGTGAAGGGAAAGAACGACGGGAAAAAGCGCGTGCGGACGGATGATCCGTAGAGCTCCTTCATGGCGTGGTCGAGGGTGCCCTTGAGGTCGGCGAAGGTGATGTTGGTGTCGACGCAGAGGCCTTCGAGTTGATGGAAGATCGGCGAGTGGGTGGCGTCGGCGGCGTCATTGCGGTGCACCTTGCCGGGGATGACGATGCGCAGGGGCGGCGGCTGCTGCTCCATGGTGTGGATCTGAACGGGCGAGGTGTGGGTGCGCATGAGCAGGCGGTCGCGCAGAGGCTTTCGCTCCTGTCCGGCGATGACGAGCGTGTCCTGGGTGTCGCGCGCGGGGTGGCCGGGGGGGAAGTTGAGCGATTCGAAGTTGTAGTAGTCGGTTTCGACCTCGGGACCGATGCCGACGGAGTATCCCATGCGGGCGAAGATGGCGAGGAGTTCGTTCTGGGTCTTGATGAGTGGGTGCTCGGCTCCGAGCTTGCGGCGCGTGCCGGGGAAGGTAATGTCGATTGCTTCGGCGTCGAGGGCATTGGTGCCGGTGGATGCTCCGGCGTGCTCGAGGCGTTGTTCGATTTCGGCCTTGAGGGTATTGAAACGCTGACCGATGAGTTTTTTGGCATCTGCAGGAGCAGCCTTCAGCCACGCATCGCTGATGGCTTTGAGACGGCCCTGCTTGCGGCCCAGCCACTGCAGGCGGAAGGCCTCGACGGCGTCAGGCGTGGCGAGGGCGGCGGAAGAGGCTTCGACCTCACGGGAGATGGCGGCAAATGCCTGGTCGAGTTCGGCTTCGCTGTAGCCGGACAGGTGGGGAATGCTCCCAGAAATGTGCTCGGACATGATCTTTTTGAGGATAAATGATGGGCGGGGCGCGCCGTCCGGTTAGGGACTACACTGTAGGGCATGATTCGGTCGTACCAGGGCCACACGCCGGTTATTCCTGAGAGCTGCTACGTCGATGTGTCGGCGCAGGTGATCGGCGATGTGGTGCTCGGCGAGCACGCCAGCGTGTGGATGAACGCGGTGGTGCGCGGCGATGTGCATTCGATCCGCGTAGGCGCCCACTCGAATGTGCAGGACTGCGCGGTGCTGCATGGGATGCGACAACTCTATCCGGTGATTGTGGGCGAGTATGTGACGATCGGGCACAATGCGACGGTGCACGGATGCGTGGTCGAGGATGCGTGCCTGATCGGCATCGGCGCGGCGATTCTGAACAACGCGAAGATTGGCGAGGGATCGATTGTTGCTGCTGGGGCGGTGGTTCCGGAGGGGATGGTAGTGCCGCCGCGGTCGCTGGTGGCGGGGGTTCCGGCAAAGGTGCGTCGGGATCTTACGACCGATGACCGCGAGTTGATCCTGAAGTACGCGCGGAATTATCTGGATTACACGAAGATTTATCTCGAAGAGCAAAAGAAGTGGTGAGAGGGGCCGCGCTTCTATACTGATTTCATGCCAAGACAACTGATTCGTTCGCGTGCGCTGCAGCAGCGTGCTGAAAAGTTTCTGCCCGGCGGGGTGGATTCGCCGGTGCGCGCGTTTCGGGCCGTTGGGGGAGAGCCCCCGTTTGTCGAGCGCGGCGAGGGCGCGTATCTGTGGGACGCGGATGGCAACCGCTACATCGACTATTTCGGCTCGTGGGGGCCGATGATTCTCGGGCATGCGTTCCCGGCGGCAGTTGAGGCGGTGCAGCGGGCGACGGCGCGGAGCGCAAGCTTCGGCGCGTCGACGGCGGCCGAAGGCGAGCTGGCGGAACTGGTGGTGAAGGCGTTTCCGTCGGTGGAGAAGCTGCGGTTTGTCAGCTCGGGGACCGAGGCGGCAATGTCGGCGATCCGCCTGGCGCGGGCGTTCACTGGACGCAAATATGTGATCAAGTTTGAGGGTTGCTATCACGGGCACTCCGATGGGCTGCTGGTGAAAGCGGGGTCGGGTGTGGCGACGTTTGGGATTCCGGGATCGGCGGGCGTGCCGGAAGAGATTGCGCATCTGACGCTGGCGCTGCCGTTAAATGATATGGCGGCGGTTGAGGCGGCCTTCGCGAAGCATAAGGGTGAGATCGCTTGCGTGATCGTCGAGCCGGTGGTGGGCAATGCGGGGTGCATTCCCCCGGCGGCGGGGTACCTGGAGACGCTCCGCGAGATCACGACACATGAAGGAGCGGTGCTGATCTTCGACGAGGTGATGACGGGATTTCGGCTGGCGCTGGGTGGTGCGCAGGAGTTGTACGGGATTACTCCCGATATGACGACGCTGGGCAAGATTGTCGGCGGCGGGCTGCCGTGCGCGGCCTTCGGCGGCCGTTTGGAGATTATGAACATGCTGGCGCCGCTGGGTCCGGTGTACCAGGCGGGGACACTGAGCGGGAATCCGCTGGCCATGGCCGCGGGCATTGCGACGGTGGGGCACCTGATCGTGCATCGGGATGAGGTCTATCCGCTGCTGGAGAGGCTGAGTGCGGCGGTCGCGGATGGTGTTGCGGCTGAGGCGGCGAAGGCTGGCGTGGCGGTGACGACCAACCGCGTGGGCGCGATGTGGACGTGGTTCTTTACCGGGGCTCCGGTGACGGATTTTGCGACGGCGGCGACTTCAGATACGGCCGCGTTCGGGCGCTTTCACCGGGCGATGCTGGAGCAGGGGGTGTGGCTGCCGCCGTCACAGTATGAGGCGGTGTTTCTGGGGACGGCGCACACAATGGAAAGTGTGGAGCAGACGGTGAGTGCGGCGAGGGAGGCGTTTGCGGCGGTGTTGCAGGTGCGGTAACAATACGGAAACAGGAAGCTGCCCTGCGCGGAATTCGGCCGGCGCAGGGCTTTCGCTTTTACGGGGCGCCGTAGAGCTCGACTTCCGGGCGATTGGGGTCTTCGGGGCGGGCGCGCGAGTACCAGAGCTCGAGGCTGTGGATGACGCGCTCGCCGCCGGGGAAGACGATCCACTGGCTATTGCCGCCGGGCGGGATAAAGCGATTGACGGGGAGCGCTTGGGCGGCGCCGTCTCCATAGTGGATGACCACGTGGTCGAAGAGGATGGGCGCGTTGTGGACCTGTAGCAGCACGGAGTGGAAGCGGCCTTCGTAGCGGCCTACCTTGATGTTGTCGTGATCGTTGCGCCCGTCGACGTGAGCCTTTCCAAGATAGAAAGCAGAGGGCCGCGTGCGCGGCGGCGGATAATACTGCGCCTGTGCCGTGACTGCGGGCACGGCGAGTCCGAGAGCGGCGATAGCGAGGATTAACTTTGAGCGTTGCATGGGTTGCGTTCTCCTACGTTGTACTCATGCAGATGAACGCTGGGCGGCGCGGCAAGTTGCGAGGAGAAAAGGTGAAATAAAGTTGCGGTGGGGCGCGATTATTTCTGTTGCGCGGTGTGGTCCCGGCTGATGTTCCGAGTCTCGTTCCAGGCGTCGACGGTGACGAAGCGGATTTGTTCGCTTTGCGCGCGGGTGAGCAGCGTCGCGGTTGCTTCGATACTCGCCTTTCGATCCTGGCCGATGCCCGCCTGGCCTCCGTCGTGGAGAAGCAGGTTTGATCCGTGGCCGCCGCGGCGGTTGCCGCGGATTCCCTTGTCGAGATTGGCGAGGATGGTTTCGGGATTGAGGCCGGGCTTCCAGTCGTAGCCCATGGCGTTCCAGAGAACGGGCGTGAGGCCGAGATCGCGGGCTGTTCTCAATACATCCGGGCGGCGCGCGCCGTGGGGAGGGCGGAAATAATGGATCTTGTCTCCGATGGCGGCTTCGATGGTGGCGCTGGTCGAGGCCAGCTCCTCACGCACGCGAGATGGGGATTGATAGAGGAGCCAGGGATGCGTGAAGGTGTGGTTGCCGATGAGGTGTCCGGCGGCGTGGATGCGGCGGGTGAGGTCGCGGCGCTCGCGGACGAAGCGTCCGATGAGGAAGAATGTCGCGCGGGCGTTGTGACGGGCGAGGAGTTCGAGAAGCTGCTCGGTGCAGGCATCGTTGGGGCCGTCGTCGTAGGTGAGGGCGTATTCGTTGGGATCGCGCCCGGCGAGGATGGTTCGGCCGAAGATCTGCGAGGTAGGCCAGATGGCGGCGTAGTGGTAGCCTCCAACGGCGAGGCCGGTGGCAGCAGCTGCGGCAGTGATGGTGGCGAGCACTGGAATTAGTTTACGAGGGGTTGCTCGCTTGGGGCATGTTGGCTCGCACGTTCCTCTGAGAACCGTTGGCAGGCTTTCCATGAACCGACTTGTGATTACATTCCCTCGAGCCGTGGCAGGCGCGACCGTAGGGAGGTTTAGAAAACCACCAGCGACCGGCGTTCAGCGTTCAGAAAAAACAGGTCCCTCGACTGCGCTCCCTGTGGTCGCTGCGCTCGGGATGACTAAAGACAGGGTGTAGGGGATAGGGAGTAGGGTGTAGAGACACCAGCGTCGCTCAGCTATCAGCATGAATCTCAGCCTGTGATCCGGAGCACGACCAGTGTCATGTCATCGTGCTGCGGCGCGCCAGCGGCAAAGGTGTCGGCGGCACGAAACAAGTGTTGCAACAGGGCTGTAGCGTTGAGGCCTGGGGCGTTCAGGTCTGTGGCGTTCAAGTCCGCGTGGGCCTGCGCCTCGGCGATCATCCGGTCTTCACCCCACTCGTCCTCTGCGGCGTTCATGGCTTCGCTGATGCCGTCAGTAAAGGCCAGCAGAATATCGCCGGGGAGCAGGTGAAGCATTTGCTGCTCGTAGGCCGCGCCGGCAAACAGCCCGACGGCGGGGCCACCGTCCGCCAGGCGAAACACTTGCCAAGCGCCGTCTTCTTTGCGCAACACCACCGGAGGATTGTGTCCGCCATTCACGTAGTGCAACGTGCGCGACTCGCAGTCCAGTTCGGCATAGAAGAAGGTCGCATAGCGGTTGGAGTCGGACGCCCCGTACAGAAGGCGGTTGACATTGGCCATCTTGGTGCCGAGATCACCCGCGCCGCTCAGCGTTTGACCGCGCAGGCTGGCGTGAAGGCTTGCCATCAACAGCGCAGCGGAGACGCCTTTGCCACTGATGTCGCCAATTGCGATACCCAGGCGGTCGCAGTTCCCGCCGGCCGCGGATCCTGTCTCGGTTGGCGAGTTATCGGGGATGGAGATGAGGTCGTAGTAGTCGCCGCCGACAATCTGGGCGGGTCTGCAGTGCGCGGCCATCTCTAGGCCGGCAACATTGGGAAACGTCTGCGGGAACAATCGCTCCTGCACCTCGCGCGCGATCTCGATTTCACGTTCCAGCTTGGCGCGCGACACGGCCTCCTCGGCCAGCGTGGGGATGAGCTTGTAGACGTTAACCAGTATGCCCGAGGGCAAAGCCTTTGAGCTGCCCAGCGCAAATGTGCGGGGCAGCGTTCCGTCCGCGAAAAAGCGCTTGCCTTTGCCCAGCACGATGGGATTGACGAGCAGAACCACCTCGTCGGCCAGCCCGTGTTCGAGCAGCATGGAAATCAGCGACAGGCTGCCGGCGACGATCAGGGCGGGGCCGTTTTTGGCCTTAAGGCGACGAATGCTATCGACGAGGTCCGGTCCTATGGCCTCGAACGGGCCCCATTCCAGAGTCTCTGGCCGGTGAGTTACGACGTATTTCGTCGCCGCATTCAGGCGGTCCCCAATTGGACTCTTCGGCGCTTTCGGCCAGAAACCCGCCCACACGTCGTAGGTGCGGCGTCCAATCAGCACGTCGAAGGTCTTGCCGTATATCTCGGTTACGATCTGTAATCCGGCAGGCGAGCGAAACGTCGCGGTCCAGTCGCCGTATGGGAAATCGTCCTCCGGACCGCCGGTGATCTGAGGGACGCCATCGAGCGAGATGTGTTCGATGATTTTGAGTTTGCGCATATTGAGTCTCAGGAAGAGGATCGCGAATCTACTGCCTCACGCGATCACGAGGTAAACAGCCTCCAGTGTCCCTCGGTTACGACTTCGACGGTGCCATCGGTCACCTTGATGGCGGTCTGATCGTCAATCGCATAAACAGGAACAGGTAACTTCGCAGCCCATTTTTGTGCGTCGGCGAAAGAAGCATCCGGGCGATCCTTGTGGTTGGCGTGGGGAATCAATGCAAAGTTGGTAAATCCCGCTCCCTTGGCGGTGATGAAGTTCATGCTGATTTCGCCCTGGGGTGTGGCGAAGACCATCTCTTCCAATGTAAGCGGGCTGCCAGTGCCTCGATAAGGCGGACGGTAGGTCTCGGCTAAGGTGGGAGCTGCCGCCATGCTTCCGGCGCTTACTCCGACATAGACCAGATCGCGCTGTAAGGATGGCAGGAGTTCTGTCAGTCCGGACTGGTTCATCCAGTAGCTCAGATAAAGCGGATCGCCGCCCCAAACCAACAGAGCATCAGTCTCCTCGATCGACGCGACCCAGTTCTTTTTCTCGATGCTGGGCAGCGCGGTGAGTTCCAGTACCCCCAACGACTTCCAGCCCAATTCGCACGAGGGGGATTCGACCTTTCCGCAGATCGCGTGGTAGGCCATACCAGCACCGCGGGGGAAGGGATAGAACCCGGTAGGAATGAAGAGCGCGTTGGATTCGGCGATCGGTTTGCCCAGCAGATCGACGAGAACACGATGAATGCTGGAATTACTGATGCCAGAGGAAGTGAGGAGAAGCTTCATCATGCTTGTCCTTCGGCAGGTGTCGGCCTGCTCTATCTCTCATACGCTCTTCTCGTGCTCCGCGAGCACAAGAAGTCCTGTCGTAAATTAGTTGGCATTCGAGTCGTACTGCTCTGGCGAAGCGCAGACCTTCATTTCGCGGAGCAGGTCTTGGTTCCGGTGTCGGCAACGCTCGCGATCATCCATGTTCCGTCGACACGAACCAGATTGAACAGGTCTGTTCCGCAGTGATCGACTTTTCCATCGACCAGAAAGTCGAACGGCGCCCACACCACGGCGAGATCGTTATCGATCCGGATCAACGGGTCGTGAATGCGTTCTTCGATCTGTGCCTTGCCGGGTTTGCCGACGCGGTCCGCGAAGGCTTCGAAGGTCATCTGCGCAGGCTTGCCGTCGCGCATCAGCACCATCGTGCCTCCCGACAGCGTGGGCGCCTTGATGGCCACGGCATCTCGTTTTGACATGCCATTAAACATCGCATGGATCGGCGCCAGCACAGCTTGCTCCTCTGCCGATTGCGCAAAGGTGTGGATTGCGGGGCCGATTGCCAGAATTGTGCCGAAAAGGAAAACGAGCTGCTTTGCGAGCCTGTTCATGCCCGCCATTCTATCTTGAGATCAGCGCTGAGAAACGCGGTTCTCTCATTGGAGATCCAGCCCAGACCGCAAAGACATTTAAGACTGGATGGACGGTCTCATGTTGAGGTCCGAGTAAGCCCACCAGGAGATCTGCATGCCGTATTGGAGCAGCTTGCGGTCGTCGTCTGTGAGCAGTTCGTCGAAGCGGGCTGCTTCGAATTCGTGATCGCTTTCGTTTGCGGTGCTGCCGACCAGGTGACTGTAGTCGTGTTCGTTCGGCGTGGGTGCCATAAGCGCCTCCCAATTACCTCTTACCTGGAATTGCGAAAGGCCGCGTCGAAAAGGGCCAACCCGCCCGAATCTGCCTCGGGGTGGCGAAGCTGAGTCATCTGTTTCAGCATCACAGAGCAGTTCAGGTTTGCGTCCCGGGTTGGCACATGACCGTGGTGGAGCCTACACCGCAGCCGCGGACTGGACCTTGGTCCGATTGATTCGGTTCTTGATGAAATCGCGGATGGTTTCCGTTCTGGACTCGAAGAGCCAGTACATTGCGTAGCCAAAAAACACAGCCAAGGCAAACGGAATTAAAGCCAGGAGCAAATGGCTGACGTCGTTCGGCCAGCGCCGTCCGCGGAGCCACAAGAGATTCAAGAGTGAAAGGAACGGCGCGTGGCTGAGATACAACGTGAATGAAATTTCAGAGAAGAAAATTGCCAGCGAGCGATAGATCCGAGATCCGGGCGGAGGTGAAGTAATGGCTGCCCAGAGCAGTGGAATGGTGCTGATCGAATCCAGATAGAACTGATTGCGAATCACCGTGACCCCGTGGCTCCCCTCGAGGAACAGACTCACAGGAATCAGGACAATCGATGCCAGTACAGCCGCAGTACGCAGACCACGAGGTGGATGAGGATAACGATCCGCTAGAAGGAACGCCCCAACGCCCAGCAGCCAACAGGGAAAAAGCAGGAGGATCGACCCATGAACGAAGAATGCCATCGCCACGAGAACTGCAAGATCGAGCAGCGGCAGGCGCGAGTGCCGCCTTACCAGCAGGGCGATCAGTGGAAAGAGGAGATAGAACCAGAACTCATAGCTGAGACTCCAAAGCGGGCCGTCAGAACCATAGGGTTTGGTGTAGATGTTCTGGAGGAAAAAAAGCGATCCCCAGAAATCTTTCATGCTTTGAGGGCCGTAGCCCAGATTCAGGCCTCCGTGGGTACGCGCAAGATGGTCAAGGACAGCGGTCAGGATGAGCGCCGGAATGAGAGCGACGTACAGGCGGGTGGCGCGGTTCAGCAGGTAATTTCCCCAGGACCAGCGATCTTTTGTAATGGAGCGGAGGGCGGATCCTCCGACCAGATACCCGCTGAGAGCGAAGAAGATCATGACCGCGCTGCCGGCGAAATAGTGTTCCAGATAAAGGAGGCGCAGCGGGCCTGGGGCAGCGTTCCGGTAGGGTACAAAGTAGCCCTGGTGCAAATGGTCCAAAACAACTACCAGGGCGGCCACCCCGCGAATGGCGTCGAGATGGTAGTTGCGGCCTGTCCTCGGCTCCGTATTCTGAACGGCAGTCGCTGGTTTTAGCATTCGGGTCCTTGCTTCGAGTCTAAAGGATCAGGCGGCGGCGACAGCCCGGGCCCCAAGAGTTGCGCTTTTCCCGCTCCCTGCACTGGATCGCCGCTTGCGGCCAACCTCTTTAGAAATCAGATCCTTGGCGGTTGACACCCAGTCCGGGTAAAGCCAAAATTTCGCATGCGACTCGTCGCCCTCTTTCTCGCAGCATTCGCCGCGCTTACGCCGCTGGGCAGAGCCCAGGCGCCAGTGTTTGAAATCACGCCGGTACAAAGCTCGATTAAATTTGACGTCAAAGCTTCGGTTGCCATCGTCGGAACATTTGACAAATGGAATGCGACTCTCACGTTTCCGTCGAGCGATGTCACAACAGGCGTTCTGGATATTGAGATCCAGGCGGCCAGCGTGGATACGGGAAGCGGCATGAAGAACGGCAAGCTGAAAAGCAAGGACTTCTTCGACGTCGAACAGAATCCCTTGATTACATTCAAATCGACCAAGGTGGTGCAGACGAGCCCAACCACCTTCGACGTGACGGGCAACTTTACGATCCGCGGCGTCTCGAAACCCGAAACGTTGAAGCTGGCGATTACCGGAAAGGGGACAGGTTCAGGCACGATCAAGGGAACCATGGCCTTTGACCGCAAGGACTACGGGATGAACAGCGGCATACCCTTCATCAAGATCGCCGACCGCGTCGAGGTGGATGTAGACCTCAAGGCGCAGCAGGTCAGCGGGCCTCGGCTAGTCTACAAGCAATAGGCAAGTCCAAGATGGGCGCTCGTAGTTCTCTGAGCCGGTTGTGGCTTCGGAGTGTAGCGTCTTCGCATTTTATTCGCTCGTGGGATAAGATAGGGCGGTGATGGGCAATCTCTTTGGACCGCCGCGTTTTATTGCTGTCGAAGGGCCGCTGCGCGTGGGCAAGTCGACGCTGGCGCAGTTGCTTGCCGAGACGCTACATGCGCGGAGGGTGGCGGAGCCGGAGGACAATCCATTCCTAGACCGCTTTTACCAGGCCCAGCCGGGGATGGGCTTTGCGACGCAGCTCTGGTTCCTGGTGGAGCGCTATGAGCAAATGCGGGAGCTGAAGGATTTCGATGAGCCGGTGGTGGCGGATTATCTGTTCGAAAAAGACAAGCTGTTTGCGTATGTGAATCTGACGGACGCGGAGCTTGACCTTTACAACCGGTACTACCAGATGTTTCGCGAGCAGGTGCCGTCGCCGGATCTGGTGATTTATCTGCAGGCCTCACCCGAGGTGCTGAGGCAACGGCTGAAGCGCAAGGGAGTAGCTGGCGAGCGGGCGATCAGCGATGCGTACATCGAACAGGTGGTAGAGGCCTACGAGCACTTCTTCTTTCACTACACGGGAAGCGACCTGCTGGTGGTGAATACCTCCGAGATTGACTTTGTACACAACAACCGCGATCTGCAGATGCTGATGAAGCGGCTGTCGGAGCCGATCAAGGGAACGCAGTACTTCCTGCCTCTGGAGGACTGATCATCCAGATGGGCGCGCCTGGCGGGGGGACTGGCCCTCCAGGCAACGGCGCTTCGCAAAGATCGACGCTCCGATGTCGCGTCAGTGTTTTGTCTTGACAACTTCGATACCAAACTCTGAGAGTTACGGACGCAACAAATCAATAACTCTGCGAGCCGTGTCCCCGACGACCGACAGAACGGGAGACGAAAGAATGCTCGGAGATCAAATCGGTGAAGGCAAAGGCAAGAGAGTTGTGCGGCGGATCTTGTCGACTGAACCACCAACAGCGGAAGTAAGCTTCGAGGCAACCGGCACCATCCTGGGAGTTGCCACCAACGAAACCGGAACCTACACGTCAGTGGTGCGCACCGACGGATCCATCTTCGGACACGGCAATGGATTGGCGATCACGGCTGATGGCGACGGGATCACCTGGACGGGGTCGGGCCTGGGTAAGTTTGGCCCCGGCGGCTCGGTCAGCTATCGCGGCATGATCTACTTCCGGACTGACTCTCAGAAGATGGCGCGCATGAACAACGTGTGCGGAGCCTTCGAATTCGAAACAGATTCGGCCGGAAACACCAGCTCAAAGATCTGGGAGTGGAAGTAGGGACTGGCCGTCCAGGCAAAGGCGCTTCGCGCAAAGGGTCGGCGCTCCGATGTCGCGCCCGGATTGACTGGACAACCCCGATACGAAACTCTGAGGGTTACGGACCGGGGGAGCAGGCCACGCGGAAGATCCCACGTCTGAAAATCCGGACGTGGGGCACCCGCCTTCATAGGACTTCTGGTCTACCTCGCCGCAACCTGCTCTGATTCGACGAAGCTTTTTGCGTGGGCCATCTCCGGCCGCGACGACTGTGCGCCATTGCCGGTTGATTTCAGCAGGGCGGCGTAGTATTCGGCGGCGGCACGCTTGTCTCCGGCGGCCTCGGCTGCTGCTCCGGCATTGTAGAGCCCGTTGAAGCGACGCGGACTGAGCTTCAACGCGACCCGGTATTCGGCCAGCGCCTGCTGCGGCTGGTGGAGTTCGAGCAGCATATCGGCCAGCATTTCGCGCGCAGGGATGTCGACTTCGCCCTGTCCGACCTTGTCCTGCAGGTCGGCGGCGGCGCGCATCTCCTTCAGCGCTTCGTCATTGCGGCCTGAGGCAAAGGCCGCCCAGCCCGCGATCTCGTGGCGCTCGATTTTGGCTCCGGTGGAATCGGCGAAGAAGGCGTGGTCGCCCTTTTTCACCTCCTCCATAAGGGCGTCATGCTTCGCCAGGTCGGCCTGGGCCTGCTCGGCGCGGCGGAGATGGCCATCAGCGACGGCCCGCGCCCACCACGTCTGGGTCTCGAAGGCGGGCTGAGCACCGGGCACGGGTTTCAGGGCCGAGGCGGTTTGCCAATCCCGCATTTCGAGCGCGTACATGACGGGGAATTCGCTCCGGTAATAGGGAATCATGTAGGCCATATCATGCATACCCGACATGTTCCTGATCCGTTCCAACACGGCAGGCATCTTCTCCACAACCTCTTTGGCGCTGGCATCTTGGCCGCTCTGCAGGTAGGCGTACATCAGGAAGTCGTAGGAGTGCGGCTCGTCCATGATGCCGCTTTCGCCGCGGGCCTCGGCCATTTCGGAAGCCTTGATGGAAGCGAGTTGAGCGCCGATGTCCTGCGGCCACATGCCCAGGCGGGCGTAGATGTGTCCTGACATGTGTACGGCGTGAGGCCCGGACTGTGCAATCTCGCCGTAGTGATTCGCCGCGGCGAGCCCGTCATGGGCCATATCCGGGTTGTCACAGGAGTGGATGATGTAGTGCACCACGCCGGGATTGTCCGGATATTTCGCGAAGAGCGGCGTGAGCACGGCCATCGCCTTGCGATTCTGGGTGAGGCTGGTGTCGTCGGGCGCTCCGGAGGCGAGAAGCGAAAGCGCATAGAAGGCGCCGGCGTCCACGTCGTCAGGATACTGCTTGTAGATCGCGCCCATCGCGTCGGAGTAGGCCGTGACGCGGGCCATGAAGTCCTCTTTGCCTGGTTTGTAAAAGGCGGCGAGAGCTGCGATGTATGCGCGCTCACGCGCGGTTTTTGCGGCCGGCGACTGCGCCTTCTGCATCTCTTCCCAGCCGGCCTTCATCGTGGTTTCGTCGGGGCGGTCCCAGATCTGGTGGAACTTGCTCATGGCGATTCCCCAGTGGGCCATGGCGCAGCCGGGGTCGGCCTTGGCGATGCGCTCGAATTGCGGCCCCGCCTCGCTGTACCAAAAGTCGTGGAGCAGGGCGACTCCGCGGTTAAAGGAGGCCTGCGCTGCCGGCGAGCAGGACACGGAGAAGGAGACTGTGCCAAGGCGTTCGCCGGGAGCCGGCGAGGAGTTCATCGACATGGGATGTGAGGATTGGGCAAGCACAGCGGGGGAAAGAAGAAGCAGGCAGAGGGCGGTGGCTTTCATGACATCCGAATTATAGGACCGCAGTGTGGGGAATGACCCGCGCAGGCGCGGAAAAACGGTGTGACGCGCTTCTCCCATGCTCGCTCAGCCAAGCGAGATAAACTGATGAAGAGCTATCCAGTCTGCGATCCGGCTCTCGGAGATCAGGGGGCGGATTGTCCGGCGCTGGAACGGGAAACGGAGTGTTCGGTGAGCCTGATGCACAGAGGCGTGATCGCCTCCGCTGCTCTGATTGTCGCGCTGAGCCTGGCGTCCACTGCCGTTGGCCAGCAGAGCCAAAGCGCGGCGCCAAACGCGGCGCCCGGCGAGACTCCCGAGGCTGGGCCCATCATTATCGCTCCGCAGAGTTCGAAGGCGGGTCGTGTGTTATTCGACCAGAAGCGATATGCAGAAGCAAAGCCTCTGCTCGAGAAGGCGTGCAACCTGGGCAACGCAGACTCGTGCGGGCTGCTCGGAGACTTCTACTTCTACGGCTATGGCGGCGTCGACCAGGACTACAAGCAGACGCGCCTGCTGGACAAGCAGGCCTGCGAATGGGGATCCATTGAAAGCTGCGGGAATCTTGGGCTGCTCTATGAAAAGGGCCAGGGCGGAGCAAAGGATTACGCATTGGCGCGGACGCTCTATAAGAAAGCCTGCAACGGGGGTTCTACTGGATCCATGGCGAGGTGTTCGGCGCTGGGCATGCTCTATCTGAACGGCAAGGGCGGTTCGCAGGACTACGGCCAGGCGCGCGCTCTATTCAGGAAGGCCTGCGACGGCGGATTCATGCTCGGGTGCACGGCGCTCGGTTCGCTCTATCAGAATGGCCAGGGTACATTTTCGGATCCTGCACAGGCGCGCATCCTTTACGAGCAGGCCTGCAACGGCGGAGAAATGGTGGGCTGCAGTTGGCTCGGCAGACTCTACGAAATCGGTCTGGGCGGTCCCCAGGACTTCGGGCGGGCGGGCGCCCTGTTCAGGCAGTCCTGCGACGGCGGATTCAAACCGGCTTGTGACGAGCTGGTGAAGCTGCCGTGATGGCGGGCCACCTGTCTTCAGAGGCTCTTTCGATAATGCACGCAGCGGTCGACGACGGTGTATCCCGCGGCTTCGTGGACGCGCTGGGAGAGCTCATTCTCGATCCAGGTGTCGGAGCCCATTTCCGTGCAGCCGTGGCTCTGGGCCCATTCTTCGGCTGCGGAAAGCAGTTTGCGGCCGATGCCCTGGCCGCGCCAGGCGAGGTCAACATACCAGCCTTCGATGAATCCGACGGGTTGGGAGGGATCGCAGCCGTCAGCGTGGGAGCGCAGGTCGACCTCAAGAAAGCCGACGAGCTGATCTGATACCTCGGCGACGAAGTTCTCCAGAGGGAAAGGGAAGGATGAGGTGCCCTCGAGAATCGGTTGCAGCTCGCGGGTATGCTCTTCGGCGGAAACGTCAGGCCAGAGAGCGGCGCGCATGCGCGCGATCTGGAGACAGTCGGAGACCTGGGCTGGGCGGATGACAGGGTCGGACATGTTCAGTTGGACGCGGCCGGTCAGATTCCGGCGCGGCGCAGGAGGCGCTGGTTGTAGCTGTGCGCAGCCCAGGCGCCCCAGATCATGGAGACCGGCCAGATGAGGAAGGCGGCGTGTCCCAGGGTGATGATGAAAGCTGGCACCGAGAGGATGATCATGACGATAGCTCCCCATACGGTGCTGTAGAGCATGCCCAGCGGCCCGAGAAAAAAGGTGAGCACGAGCGAGATGAGGACGCTCTTGGTATTGGCGACGATGACGGTGGGCGGCGGGTACTGGCTCATGGCGTTCACTCTCAGTGAGTTTGAAATTACTCCGGATTTTGGACGATGGCGATCATGAATCCGTCATAGCCTTTGGCGCCGACAGTCTGGAGGGCTGTGGCGGTGAGGCGAGGGTCGGCGGCGATGATCTCGTTCATGCGGCGGACGCCCTGGATGCTGGGATCTGGGTCGTCGGCCTCGACCACTTTCCCTTCACGGACGACGTTGTCTCCGATGATGACGGTGCCGGGCCGCGATAGTTTGACAGCCCACTCGAGGTAGCCGGGGTAGTTGCCCTTGTCGGCGTCGATAAAGATGAGATCAAAGGGTCCCAGGCCTTCGGCGGCAAGCTGGGGCAGGGTGTCGAGGGCAGCGCCGACACGAATCTCGACTTTGCCGGCGAGGCCGGCGTTCGCGATGTTCGAGCGGGCGACTTCGGCATGTTTGGGATCGAATTCGAGGGTGATGAGGCGGCCGTCTGCGGGCAGCGCCCGCGCCAGACAGATGGTCGAGTACCCGCCGAGTGAACCCAACTCGAGAATCTTCCGTGCACCGATGGCCTGCGCGAAGATCATGAGGAACCGGCCCTGGCTGGGTGTGACAGCGATGGCGGGGAGTCCGGCTTCGTCGCTGGCGGCGAGGGCGGCGTCAAGCGCGGGATCGGCGGGGATGAGAGCTTCAGAGATGTAGCGGTCGACGGCGGTCCACTTTTTCTTCGACATGTCTCTTAAGGATACGGCGTTTGGTGGGCTCGGGTTCAGGCCAGCGGGAAGGAGCGCAGGACTTGGTATTGCGCGCCGCCGGGTAAGGTGAGGCTCTGGTAGAGGCGGAACTCGGTGGCGTGGAAGCTCTGATGAAAGGCAGGGTCGACTTTGGGAGATGGGGCGAGGCGGAGACGGTCGCGCGTGCGGGCCAGGGTGATGTGGGGCGAGTAGGGGCGGTCTTCGCGGGCGAAGCCGATGGCTTGCATGGCTGCCATGACCTGTTCGGCCAGAGCCAGCAATGCTGGTGATTTCTTCACATCGGCGTAGAGGACGCCGACGCGGTCGAAGGTGCCGAAGCCGTCGAGGGTGAGGCTTAGACGAGCGGCGTGGATAGCAGCGAGGGCCTGCTCGATGGCATCGCGGCGGGCTTCGTGGACCTGTCCGAGGAAGCTGAGGGTGATGTGCATGTTCGAGGGCGGTGTCCAGCGGATTCGGGCTGCGTTGGACTTTGGGACCAGGCTGGCAGCGGAATTTGCAAGTGCTTCAGCGATCGCGAGAGGCAGGCCGATGCCGATGAAGAGGCGCATGTCTTCAGGGTAGTGGAGTTGTAGCGCCCGGTGTGCATCCTGATACTCTGAAATTTAGGTCCGTTCACAACGATGAGCACATTGAAAGCCGTTCGCGGCACACGCGATCTTCTGCCGCCCGAAACCGAACTCTGGAACCACGTGGAAGCCACGGCCCGTCGCGTCTTTGCGCGCTATAACTTCGGCGAGATTCGCACGCCGGTCTTCGAGGACACGTCGCTGTTTGCGCGCGGGGTGGGCGAGGAGACGGACATCGTCTCGAAGGAGATGTACACGTGGGAGGATCGAGCGCGGGCGCAGTCAGAAAAGGCGCAGTCGCTGACGCTTCGGCCGGAGAACACCGCCGGTACGGTGCGGGCGTATATCGAGCACAAGCTGGGTGAGACGGGGCTGCTGCAGAAGCTCTACTACATCGGGCCGCAGTTTCGGCGTGAGCGTCCTCAGAAGGGACGCTACCGGCAGTTCTGGCAGATTGGCGCTGAGGTGATCGGGCCGCCGAGTGCGGGTTCAGAGTCTCCATTAAGAGATGCGGAAGTGTTGGAGATGCTTGCGGCGTTTCTCGATAAGCTGGGCATCGAGGGCTGGCGGCTGGAGATCAATTCAGTGGGATCTGCGACGGACCGGGCGCGGTATGTGGCGGCGCTGCGGGAGGCGCTGGCTCCGGTGAAGGGCCGGATGTGCGAGGACAACCAGCGGCGGGCGGAGACGAATCCGCTGCGTGTGCTCGATTCGAAGGACGAAGGCGATCAGGAGATCATCAACGGACTCCCGAAGATCGCGGATTATCTCGATGACGATTCGAAGGCGCACTTTGCGGCGGTCCTTGCAGCGCTCGATAAGTGTGGGGTGAAGTACGAGGTGAATCCGAGGCTGGTGCGGGGGCTCGACTACTACACGCGGACAACCTTCGAGTTCACGCATGGCGGTTTGGGCGCGCAGAACGCATTGCTGGGCGGCGGCCGCTATGACGGGTTGAGCGAAATCCTTGGCGGGCCGAAGGCTCCGGGGATTGGGTTTGCGATCGGCGAGGACCGGCTGATCCTGACGCTGCAGGCGCAGAGAGAGCAGACTGCGGCGGCCGCAGATGCGTTTATCGCGCCGCTGTCGGCGGATCTGAATCCGGCTGCGCTGGAAATGGCGAGGGAGCTGCGGCGCGCGGGGCTGCGGGTGGAGCTGGGAGACGGCGGGTTCCGGCTGAAAAAGTCATTTGAGATTGGCAACAAGCTGGCAAGAAAGATTGTGCTGCTGGGTGAGGATGAAATGCAGTCCGGTATTCTGACGGTGAAGGATTTCTCGACTGGTGAGCAGGTAAAGGTGGCGCGACGAGATCTCGCGCAGGCGTTGCTTGTTACTTCGAAATAATCAACCCATTGGGATTTTGACTTGTTAGATTTTTTAGGCACATTGACGCGCACACATACGTGTGGAGAGCTACGCGCATCGGACGCGGGCAAGCAGGTTGTATTGCTGGGCTGGGTGAACCGGCGGCGCGACCACGGCAATCTCATCTTTCTCGATCTGCGCGACCGTTACGGCATCACGCAGGTGGTGATGGACAACGAGCTGAGCGCGGCGGCTCACGCCAAGGCCGAGCAGGCTCGGCCGGAGTATGTGGTCGCGGTGATCGGCAAGGTGCGGCTGCGCGGCAAGGATGTGATCAATCCCAAGATGGCGACGGGCGAGATTGAGGTGGTCGCCGAAGAGCTACGCATCCTGAACGATGCGAAGGTGCCGCCGTTTTCACCGGCCGAAGATGCGATTGCGAACGAAGAGGTGCGCCTCAAATACCGTTACCTTGATCTGCGGCGCCCGGAGATGCAGCGCAACTTCGAGATCCGGCACAAAGTGGCACTGGCGGTGCGCGAGTTCCTGTCGAGCCAGGGATTTTTCGAGATCGAAACGCCATTCATGACGCGGTCGACGCCGGAGGGCGCGCGCGATTACCTCGTGCCGAGCCGGGTGCATCCGGGCGAGTTTTATGCGCTGCCGCAGTCTCCGCAGCTGTTCAAGCAGATTCTGATGATCTCGGGCATGGACCGGTATTTCCAGATTGCCCGGTGTTTCCGCGATGAGGACCTGCGCGCGGATCGCCAACCGGAGTTCACGCAGATAGATTTAGAGATGACCTTTCCGCAACAGGAGACGGTCTTCCGGGTGGTCGAGGGATTTCTCTCTGCGGCCTTTGGGGTCGCCGGCGAGCAGATCGCCACGCCGTTTCCGCGCATGACTTACGACGAGGCCATCCGCCGCTATGGCATCGATAAGCCGGACCTGCGCCTGCCTGCCATGGCCGACCTGACTGAGGAGCTTACGCCCGAGCTGCGCACTGCGCTCAAGATTGAGCAATCGCTGCCGGTGCTCGGCTTTACGATTCCGCGTGTCGGCGAGCTTTCGGGCACGGCCCGCAAGACGCTTATTGGCGATATTCGGGCGAGCCTCGGCGATTCGGGCCTGGATGTGCTCGACGTCGCGCGGCTGCGCACGAGCGAGGCGTTTGCCGGTCTGGCCGACAAGATCAGCGACAAGCTTTCCGATGAGCTGAAGGCATTCGATCAGAGTGGGCTTGCTCCGGGGGACCTGAGCATTGTGATTACGCCGAAGCCCGGGATTATCGCCCCGGCGAAGGACCGGCTGTGGATTTACAAGAGAGTTGGCCAGCTGCGGCTCGAGCTGGCGAAGCGGTTCCAGGACAAGCACGGCGCTTTCGAAAAGAAAGGTAACGCAGACGATTACAAATTTCTCTGGGTTACCGATTTCCCGTTCTTCGAGTGGGACGAGGCGACGCACACCTGGACCTTTGCGCATCATCCGTTCACGTCGCCGCATGAAGACGATCTGATTGCGGGGCGGATGGAATCGGATCCGGAGGCGGTGCGCGCTCTGGCCTACGATATTGTGCTCAATGGTATGGAGCTTGGGTCGGGGTCGATTCGTATCCATCGCCAGGATATTCAGGGACAGATCTTCCGCGCCCTGGGCATGTCCGACGAAGAAGCGAAGCTGCGCTTCGGATTCTTCCTCGATGCGCTGCAGTACGGGACGCCTCCGCATGGAGGGATTGCGTTGGGGCTGGATCGCATCATCATGATCCTCACGGGCGCAGCGAGTCTGCGTGAGGTAATCGCTTTTCCGAAGACGGCAAAGGCGCTTGACCTGATGGTTGATGCGCCGACGCCGGTGAGCGAACAGCAGCTCCGCGAGCTGCATATCCGGCCGACGAAAGCTTAGCGATGCCGCGGGTTTATCGAGCTGATCTTGCGTTCGTCGATGGAGAATTCCTTCCGGACTGCGGGATACTCGTTGGAGACGACGGGCGCATCGCCAGGGTGCTCGGACCCGGTGAGGAGACGGAGCATCCGATCACGCATTTCAGCGGCAGGGCGATTCTGCCCGGCTTCGTGAATGCGCACTCGCATACATTTCAGCGCCTGATCCGCGGGCGCACGGAGACGCGGGGGGTAGGCGGCGACGACTTCTGGTCGTGGCGCGAGCCGATGTATCGCGCGGCGCTGAGCGTCGATGCGGATGACGTGTATCACGTGGCACGCATGACGTTTCTTGAAATGGTAATGGCCGGCACGACCACGGTCGGCGAATTCCACTATCTGCATCGCGCAAAGGACGGGCGGACATATGACGATCCCAACCTGCTGGCGAAGAAGATCGTTGCGGCGGCGGAGTCGGTCGGATTGCGGATTGCGCTGCTGCGCGTGGCGTATGCGCGTGCGGGATATGAGTTGCCTCCGCACCCCGGCCAGGCGCGCTTCTACGAGTCTGCGGAAGAGTATCTCGCCAATGCGGCGGCACTGGCAGCGGATCTGGCTGGATCGGAGCAGGCGTGGCTCGGGGTTGCGCCGCATAGTATCCGTGCAGTGCCGCTGAAGCAGTTTGAGGAGATCGTTGCCTGGGCGCGCGAGCGCGATCTGCCGGTGCACATGCATGCCGCCGAGCAGGTAGGGGAGCTGAAAGCGTGCCAGCGCGAATATGGCGCGACTCCGGTGGAATTGCTCGCACAGCGCGAGCTGTTATCGGCGAAGATAACGCTGGTGCACGCGATTCATGTCGCGGATGTGGAGATGGACGCGCTGGCGGAGGCGAAGACGGTGATCTGCTCGTGTCCGACGACGGAGAGAAACCTGGGCGACGGTATCATCGACGCGGCGAAGGCTACGGAGCGGGGCATTCGCTTTGCGTTTGGGTCGGACAGCCAGGCGCAGATCGATCCGCTGGAAGATGCGCGCGAGCTTGAGTATCACTTACGGTTACAAATACAGAAAAGAGCTGTGCTGGATGAGATCGTTGGGCAAGGTATATCGCAGCGACTGTTTCATTATGCAACCGCTGGTGGCGCGGAGTCGTTGGGATTTGACGGCGGAGTGCTGGCGGCGGGGCGTCCGGCAGACTTCTTTGCAGTCGATCTTGACGATCCGTCGATTGCGGGCAATTCCGCAGCGTCTCTGCTGCCGATGGTGGTTTTCGGGCTAAACCGCCGAGCGATTACCGATGTAGTTGTTGGCGGAAAGCACACCTATCGAGATGCGAGCCATCCTCTGGCAGCTGAAATTGTCGCGCAATACAACGAAGTCCATCGAAAGGTGTGGGGCGAATGACCTCTCCCTCGGAGATTCTGCGCGATTTGGTGGCGATTCCGTCGATCTCTGCGATCTCCAATCGGCCAGTGATCGATGTGGCGGTACGGATTCTCGAAAATAGTGGGTGGATAGCGCACGAGTTTCCCTATCGCGACGCGAACGGCCTTGAGAAGGTCAATGTGATTGCGTCTTCAGTGCAAGAGGCGGGGAAGGCTGCGATTGATCTCGCATTTGTCTGCCATACTGACACCGTCCCGTTCGCGCCTTCAGCATGGCCGGGCGCGACTGAACTGACAGAGCACGACGGATTTCTGCGTGGGTGCGGCGCGTGTGATGTGAAGGGATCGCTGGCGGGGATCCTGGCAGCGATCGCGCAAACGCCGGTTGAAAGGATTGTCTGTTCGGTTGCGTTGGTTCTGACAGCGGATGAAGAAATCGGATGTTTGGGCGCGTCGCATCTGCTGGCAGCGCCGGTGCTCCAGGCGAAGAGCGTGATCGTCTGCGAGCCGACGTCGCTGCGTCCGGCGGTTGCGGGCAAGGGATATGGATTGGCAGAAGTTGTCGTGCGGGGCAAGGAGGCGCACAGCGCCTTTCCCCGGCAGGGTGCTTCAGCGATCTACGCGGCGGCGAAAATGATGCAGGCGGTTGAGGCTCGGGGCCTAAGCGGTCCGGTCAGAGACGAGCTCTTCGATCCGCCGTTTACGACTTTCAATGTGGGCATCGTACAGGGTGGGACTGCGAAGAATATCGTCGCTGGCGAATGCCGGTTTCTGGTGGAGTGGAGGCCGGTGCCCGCTGAGAATCCGTCGGTGGCGCTTGAATGGTTGAGAGGACTCGCGGTGGAGATCGAGAGCGAGTATCCGGGCTGTGTCGTAAGCGTGGACGGCCGGCGGGCTGACGAAGGATTTGCGTACTCGCTGGATTCGCCGCTGGCTCAGAATCTGGCGCAGGTGCTCGGGCAAAGACCGACCGGCATATCGTTCGGATCGGAGGCGACGCGGTTTGCAAAGGTGGCGGATGAGGTGGTCGTCGTCGGTCCGGGCGACATGCACACGGCGCACAGCGACCGCGAGTGCATCGCGGTGGCCGAGCTCGAAGCATGGACGGAGTGCGTGCGGCAGTTGCTAATTCACTGAGTAGCTATAATTTTTCTATGAGTCAAGGCCCGCTTGTCGGTGTGGTGATGGGCAGCAAGAGCGATTATGAAGTGCTCGCGCCGGCCGTAGAAATCCTGAAATTTTTCTCTATTCCCCACGAAACGCGGGTGGTGTCGGCGCATCGTACTCCCGACGGGCTCTTCGAGTATGCCGAGCAGGCTGAAGAACGTGGACTGCGCGTGATCATCGCCGGCGCGGGCGGGGCGGCGCACCTGCCGGGCATGCTGGCGGCGAAGAC
>Ga0335074_10001609_pt1 | contig 30583 bp, 29 predicted proteins | sample Lox_Sample_23_FD_206715 | JGI IMG/M metagenome (GOLD analysis project Ga0335074, IMG submission 206715) | Soil microbial communities from Loxahatchee National Wildlife Refuge, Florida, United States - Lox_Sample_2.3 | ecosystem: Environmental > Terrestrial > Soil > Wetlands | place: USA... | reverse complement strand
GTCCTGGTAGTGGTGAGCCTCATTGTCATGATCGGCACCCGTGGCCGCACCCGCCGCGCGTAGTGACGGCCCGGATGCTCGATGCGGATATCCAGCTCAGGCTCGACCGGCTGGCGCTCGACGCGGGGCTCTGCGTGGCGGCCGGTGAGGTTGTAGCGCTGCTCGGCCCCAACGGCTCAGGGAAATCGACAGTGCTTCGCGCGCTCGCCGGCCTGCTCCCGCTGGCCGGCGGACGGGTATCGCTGGGCGAGGTGCTTCTCGAAGACCCGGGCCGGCGCGGCCAGGTGTGGACGGCCGTCGATGCTGCCGACGTCACGGTGTATCCGTCATGATCAGGTCATGCTGTGGGTCGCGGTCGCCGCCTGGGCGCTCGTCACCGCCGCGTTCCTCGCGGGCCTAAGGCGTGATCGTGCATCAGCGGGCTGAGCAGCTTCGCGTACCGCAGGAGGTGCAGGTCGCCCACGTACTCACGGGTGATGTGCTCGTGCGCGGCCCGTCCCATCTGCTCGGCTTCGTCATGCTTGCTGAGCAGGTCGCGCACGGCCGAGCCGAAGGCCGCCAGGTCGTGCGGGTCCGGAAGCAGAACGCCGGTCCCCGGCGTGATCTGGTCGATAATCCCGCCCACGGCCGACCCGACAACCGGCCTTGCCTTCCACATGCCTTCGGCGACCGTCAGCCCGAATCCCTCGGCCAGGCTCTTCTGGACGATGACGGCCGCCTGCCGTTGCAGGGCATTGACCATCGCGGCGTTCTCGTCGCCGTCGTCGAGCGGGAGCGTGACCAGGAGAACGCGGTCGCGGACCCGTTCCGGCAGCTCGTGCCATTGCAGCAGGCAGTCGGCGAAGACAGCCGCGCCTTCCGGGTCGTCGGTCACGCCCGCGACCGCCGGGCCCGCGAGGACCAGATAGGCGTCGCAGGCCGGGGCCACGTGGTCGGCGAACCCAGTCATGACGCCGGACATGTCCTTGAGCTGATCCCACCGCGATATCTGCACGACAAGCGGATCCATAGGGCCTGGGCGGCTGTCTCCGGTGATCTCGGCTGGCCGGCTCACCACCCCCCGGGTCCCGTCGCGGCGCACGAAACTGGCCGGGCCGTCCGGCGCGGAACCGTTAAGAAGACCAATCTTCGCCAGCACACCGCGGACGGTGTCCTCGTCGAGGCGCTGGTTCTTCGGCGAGAACGGGTCTATCGACGGCGGGATGATCGCGACTTTGTCGTCAGGAATCCACCTGGGCACGTACTGGCGGCGGGAGAAGACGAACCCCTTCGCCGAGGCCACGTGCGGGCGCACAAAACTCCACCCCGCTTCAGTGGCCTCGTTCTCCCAGTCGACACCGATGTGGCAGCGCCAGACCACAAGCGCGCCCGCATGGGTCAGGTACTCGGTCAGCCCGGCCGTCTGCGGATCGTGCAGGATGACCACGTCTCCAGGCCGGATCTGGTCAAGCAGTTCCACCGCGTTCGCGGCCAGCATCCGGGCATAGTGCCCGGCGTCGGCGGCGGTCAGCGGCCCGCCGGAGCCATCGCCGTGAATCTGGTTGTGCAGGCGCTTGGTGATGACGAAGAACTCGGCGTCGCCGGTGATCACCATCCAGCGGCTGCTGATGTCGAGGCTGTCGACGTAACCGAGCAGCACCTGCAGCATCTCAGCGACCCCGCCGCCGGCGGCAGTCGAGCTGATATTCCAGATGATGCGGCCGGAAAGCGCGCGGCGGAACTCATCGGCCGTCTTGATCAGCCGATCGTGCCGCTCCCCGCCGATGACCGGCTCGAGCTGCTCAACTGGGCGCCGCGCGACCTCTACCGGTTTTACGAGGCTCAACCGTGGCTCACCTCCGCAAGCAGCAACGGCTTGCTCTGCGTCGGTTCGTGGCTGCCCGCTCGTATCGGTCGGATAATGATGTTCTGCCCCTGGCTGGCGCGGTCCACGCCACCAGGGTCAGGCGGGCTCGCTGGTGCGCCGGGCGGCCAGGACTGCGATGTCGTCGTAACGCGGCCCTGGGTCACTGAGCGAGTGCAGCCCGGCGAGTACCGCAGCAGGCTGCGCCGACCGTATCTCGTCCAGTTCGCGGAGGATCTCCCTGGTGGTCAGGGTGATGTCCGAGCCTGGCCGCTCGATCAGCCCGTCGGTGTACAGCACCAGGGTGCTGCCCTCGGCCAGCGTGAAGGCGCTGGCGGAGTAGCGGTGGTCAGGGTCGACGCCCAGAGGCAGCCCGACGTCCAGACCCAGCAGGCTGGCTGGCGCGTTCTCAGCGAGCATGATCGGGTGGGGATGGCCGGCGCAGCAGATCTGGACATGACCGGTCGACGGGGCGAACGTGACATAGCAGCAGGTGGCGTACTGTGCGTTGTCCCGGTCGCGGTTCAGGTGAGCCAGGAAGCGGCTGGCGCGGGCGATGACGTCGGCCGGGCCGTGACCGTCGAGTGCGTAGGCGCGCAGCGCGGTGCGCAGTCTGTCGGCCATGGCGGCCGTATGCGACCCGTGACCCTGGATGTCGCCGATAACCAGGGCGGTGGTTCCGTCGGGCTGAAGCAGGGCGTCGTAAAAGTCGCCGCCGACACCGATCCCGAACGTCGACGGCCGGTAGCCGTAGGCCAGGGTGAGCCCGGGCAGCGCAGCGGGCGGGCCGTGCCGCATCTGACCGACCAGGTGGTGTTCGTGATCGTGCGTCCGGCACCGGTCCAGGGCCTGGGCCAGGAGGCCGGAGGCCATGATGAACCGGGCCTGCTCACTGCCCACGGGCGACCAGCCGGGCGGGAACGCAAGCAGGCAGGCAGCGGGAGCGTCGTAACCGCTGGCCAGAGGCAGTATCGCCCAGGCATGGCCATCCAGGCCGCCGAGCATGCTCTGGAAATGCGGATAGCGGGTGAGCAGCGCATCCGTTGACCTGGCGTACTCGGGCACGCGATTGCTGAGCGTTTCGCCCGCCGGCACCCGGGCGGCGCGCGGAAGGCCGTCCAGCTGGGGGGTCAGCGTGGCGGTGATGCCTGTGCACGCCACCACATAGACGCGGTCTGCCTCCTGCCCGGCGATCACCAGGCCGTCAGCACCGAGTACCGGGAGCGCGGCCGTCGTGGCCTGACGGAAATCTTCCATGGTCACCGCGGTGGCGAGGGCCGCGCTGAGCTGGCCGAGGATCGCTGCGTTCGCTGGGTGCCGTGTCAGCTCGCCTGCGCGGTCGCCGCCCGCTGTGGCCAGGCAATCGCCCACCGGGTCCCATTCGCAGATGCCGATTTCCCCGGCACCCGTGTCCGGGCCTGCCGCGCTCTCGCCCGCGCCGGTGAGGCGCCCGACAGCCGCTGCGACCAGGTCAGCGAGCGCACAGGCGAACGCGCGCTCGGCCTCATCGAACGGCTTCGGCGCGGTGCCCGCGCCCATGTCCGTGCCCATGCGGATCAGGCACAGCAGGCCCAGCGGAACCTCCGCGTCCGCCAGCGGGAGCGAGCCGCACGCGTACTGCTCAGGTGTCCTGGCGGCGAGCTCCGGATATCGCTGGGCGCGCTCATCTGCCCCCGAGATCCAGATCGGCCGGCCTGTTTTCACCGCATCCGCCATGGGCAGATGCGCCGCGAGCGGCAGCGACTTGTTTCCGCATATCACCGAATCCGGAACGTCCTCAAGGGCAGCGATCACCAGCATTCGCCTGGACGCATCCAGCAATACGAGCATGCCGCCGACTGGCCCCAGGAATTCCTCCGCCTGCTCGACTGCCGCCGCGAGGACTTCACGGAACTGAGTTGCCCGGGCCATCCGGTCAGCCGCAGCTAGCAGCCTGTCCAGGTACACCGTCTCGGACGGCAGCGCCCGCACCCCGGAAACCATCGCAAGCATCCCCCTGCCCCTGATTCCTCATTCCCCCCGGGCAATAGGCGTGATTATAGGGCACGTAAGAGGCGTGTGATGCGCCGAAATTGTCTTATAAACCGGATATTGCGCCGGAAAAGTCGCTGGATTTATCTCAGTGCGTTTTCATAGCGCCAGCCCTGGTTCGAGCTGCGCGATGGCCTGGTCGATGAGCGTGGCGACGTCGGCGTCGGGGTCGTCGGTGACTGCGGCCGATACCGCCATGGCGGCCCCAACGATGGCGCCGGTGACCGTGCGGACGGCGAAGTCGTCGGGCCGGCGGCCGGCGCGTTCGGCCATGGCCCGGCCGAGCAGTTGCATGGCCTGAGAGACCTGGTCCAGCATCGTGGCCCGCAGCCTGGGGACGGTAAGGGTGAGGGCTATCCGTTCGCGCTGTTCCGCACGCTGCTCGCTGGACATGCCGGCGAAGACGGCGGCGAACGCGGCCCGCAGGGCCGGCACGGCGGGCATCTGGGGTGGCTGTGCCTGGAATGCCTCGATGAGCAGCGGGTCGTAGTCGTCGTCGAGCACAAGGTCTTCCTTGGTTGGGAAGTAGCGGAAGAACGTTGTCTCGGAGACGTCAGCGGCCTCGATGATCTGCTCGATCGTGGTCGCGTCATAGCCCTGCTCGCGGAACAGCCGCAGGGCACTGGCCTGGATCGTGGCCCGGGTCCTGGCCTTCTTGCGTTCCCGCAGTCCGGGCCTGGCCGCGGAAGTTGCTGAGTCGGTCACAGTGGTCCTCCGGGGCAAGAATGCCAGGGTCAGCAGGGCACCGGCGACGGCGATCCCGGCGGAAGCCAGAAGCGCGGCGTCCATGCCCCCGGTGAAAGCGGTGCGGGCAGTGCGGGCCAGGGCGGCTGACCCGAGCCGGCTGGCAAGGATGCTGCCCATGATGGCGGTGCCGAGGGGACCTGCGGTCTTCTGGAACGCCTGGACCACGGCCGAGCCTGTCCCGCTGCGCTCCTGGGAGAGCCGGGACAGCGCCGTGGCGGTAGCGGCGGTGAGCGTCAGGCCAGTGCCAGCACCGAGTACGGCCATCCAGATAGCGACGAACGCAGTGCCTGACGCCGCCCCAGTGGTCGCGCCGCAAACGGCGCCCGTGGCGAGCAGCGCGAACCCGAGCGTCACCGTGAGCTTGGCCCCGGCGGCCCTGGCCAGCGTGCTGGCGGGCAGCGCGCCGACGATGAGCCCGCCGATCAGCGGAAGCAGCCGCAGCCCCGAGCCCAGCGCGGTGGTGCCCTGGACGGCCTGGAAGTACTGCGGCATGACGAACAAGACGCCGATCATGGCGAGCCCGGCCACCCCGCCGAGCACCGCTCCCCAGGTGAACGAGGCGGAGCGGAACAGCCCCGGGTCAACGAGGGGCCTGCCGCCCCGCGCGCCCAACCGGCGCTCCCACCAGGCGAATCCGGCCAGCGCGGCCAGGCCGGCGGCCATCAGTGCCAGCGCCGCGGGATCGCGCCAGCCGTCCTGGCCCGCCTGGACCAGCCCGTAGGTCAGGGCGACAAGCCCGGTTGTCGACGCGGCGATGCCGCGCGGGTCAAGCCCAGGCCGCTGCGCCGCCCGTGACTCCGGGATCAGGGCGAGGGCGGCGATCAGGCCGAGCGCCACCACGGGCACGTTGAGCAGGAACACCCAGCCCCACCACAGCCGCGACAGCATCCAGCCGCCCAGGACCGGCCCGGCAGGCAGGCCCAGGAAGTTAGCGGCCTCATAGACCCCGACCGCCTTGGCCCGTTCCGCCTGGCCGAAAAGGACGGTAAGCGCGGACATGGCCATGACCGTCAGTCCTGACCCGGCCACGCCCATGAGCAGCCGGGCTATGAGGAAGACGCCCGGCCCCGGAGCCTCGGCGCACAGCACAGAACCGGCGCCGAACGCTGCGAGGCAGCCGGTCAGGAGCTTCTTGCGGCCGAACCGGTCGCCGATGAGCCCGGCCGGGAGGACGGCCGCGGCCAGCAGCAGAAGGTAACCGGACTGGAACCACTCCAGGTCAGACTCCGTGGCATGAAGCGCCCGGGCCAGCGTCGGCAGGGCCACCGACAGCACTGTGCCGTCCACGGTCACTGCGAGGACGCTCAGGCTGACCGCGCCGAGCGCCCACCACCGGCGCTGCCCTGCTGCACTGTGCATGTAGGTAACCTCCAGATAGAGGTTACATCTATCTGGAGGTTACCCCCGCGAATCTACGGAACGATCACGAGGGGCGCCGGCGCGTGGCGGGCCAGGTGGACGGCGACCGAGCCGAGTATGCGGTGCGCCACCTCCGAGGAACTCCCGACCACGACTACCACGGTGGCATCGGGGTGGGCGGCGCCGGTGTCCTTGACCTCGGCCAGCAGCTCCTCGGCAATCAGGCCCTCGCGCCGCTTGAAGCTCCAGCGCTGCTCGCGGCCGCGCAGCTGCTCCGCGGCCATGTCGCGAAGCTCCTGCTCGATGTCGTCGAAGCCGGTCTCAATTTCGCCGACGGCGTCAGCGGACAGCGTGGCCATGCTGGGCACATGAGCCACGTACACGACTTCGATGCTGCCCGGCCGGCCCTGCAGCAGATTGACAGCGCCGTCGAGCGCCCTGATGGCCGGCGGGGATCCGTCATAGCCGACCACGAACCGCAGGTCCGTGGCGGGTGGGATACCAGTGCTCACCGGTTGAGAATAACGCCAGGCGATCCGCGAGGCGGGCTCACTACCGGCGAGCAACTGCACAGCGCCACCGGGATCGCTTCAAACCCATGCCGCAACACCGGCTGTGCTGACGCGGATTGTGCCGATGTGGGCTGTGCCGATGCGGGCCGTGCCGATGTGGGCTGTGCCGATGCGGGCTGTGCCGACACGGTGGCTGGCGCCACCTCAGGGGCCGCCGGGGCTGCCGGGGCTGCCGGGGCTGCCGGGGCTGCCTGGGTTGCCGGGGCTGCCTGGGTTGCCGGGGCGGGCGCTTCGGCGGCACTTCTGAGTTCATCAAGCCGGTGCTTGGAAGGCACCAGCACGAACGCGAGGATGCACCCGAATCCCAGCAGCCCGGCTGAGATGGCAAAGGCGAGGGTGTAGCCGTGGGTGGCCGCGACCGCTGGTGCCGCCGGGCTGGCGTGATGGGCGGCCAGGTAGCTGGCGGTAGCGGTCAGCGCGACGGTGCTGAGCGCGGACGTCCCGATGGAGCCGCCGACCTGCTGCATCGTATTGACCAGGGCCGAAGCCACGCCAGAGTCGCTGCGGCGCACGCCTGTCGTGGCCGTGTTGATCGCCGGAGCGAAGATCATGCCGAAGCCCAGGCCCAGGATCAGCAGCGCGGGCAGCACCCCGCTGACGTAGCCGGAGGTATCGCTGATCTGGGACAGGTACACCATCCCGCCCGCGCCCAGCAGCATCCCGGCCGCGATGAGGACCCGGGGTCCCACCCGCAGCAGCAGAACGATGCTCGACAGGTTGGAGCTGACCAGGATGCACCCGATCATCGGGAGGAACAGCAATCCTGTGGTCAGCGGGCTCTCACTCTTGATGAGCTGGAGGTAGTAGGTCAGGAACAGGAACGTCCCGAAGATCGCGATCCCCGATATGAAGACGGACAGGTATGAGCCGCCGCGGGCCCGGTCGAGGATCACCCGCAACGGCAGCAGCGGGTGCGAGGATCGCCGCTCAGCCAGCGCGAACGCGGTGAGCAGCAGCGGGCCCAGGACCAGGCAGCCAATCGTCAGACCGGAGCCCCAGCCCGCCGTCTCAGCATGAGAGAACCCGAAGACGATGAGGAACAGCCCGGCGCAGGCCAGCACCGTGCCTGGCCAGTCCATGCGGAGCCGGTCAGCCGGGGAGCGGGTACGGATGTAGGCCAGGGCACCGGTCACCGCGATCGCGGCGAACAGCAGGTTGACGAACAGGCAATACCGCCAGGACAGGTACTGGGTCAGCAGGCCGCCCAGGAGCAGCCCGACCCCGCCGCCCCCGGCAGCGACCGAGCCGAAAACGCCGAACGCCCTCCCCCGTTCCTGCGGATCCTGGAACGTGCTGACCAGCGTGCCCAGGGCGGACGGCGCCAGAAGCGCGCCAAAGACACCCTGCAGCGCCCGGGCTGTCACCAGGACGGCGAACGATCCGGCAGCTCCCCCGACAGCCGAAGCCAGCGCGAATCCGGTCAGGCCGGTGATGAACACCCATTTCCGGTTGAACATGTCACCCAGCCGGCCGCCTACCAGCAGCAAGCTGCCGAACGCGAGGGCGTAGGCCGTCACGATCCACTGCCGGTCGCTGTTCGGGAACCCAAGCGCGCGCTGGGCCGACGGCAGCGCGATGTTCACGATCGTGGCATCCAGGACCACCATCAGCTGGGCGATGGCCACGACGACCAGCACCAGCCAGCGGCGGTCACCTGGCGCTGCTGAAGAAGAAACAGGCGGCATCCAGCCCCCATACCCCCGCTGGCCGGCTGTTGCGCTTATGATCGCGGGCGTTCTTTTTTCCCTTGCCCGAGCAGGCCGATGACCTCAGCGATGCGCGCCGCGCGGAGGTCCGGGCGGCGGGTGGTCGCATCTATGTAACGCAGGTAGGCCTTCCGGTAGAACTGCGCCAGGGTGTCGAAGAACGCCCCGGCGGCCGGATCGGCAGCCAGTGCCGCGGAGATGTCGTCAGCGAGATCACCGCGCTGCGGGCCCTCGGGCGCCAGCTCAACGAGCACGTCCGAGCCGACCTCGGCGCCCATCCCGCGCATCCTGGACGGGCTGAGACTGAAGGCCCATCCGCTGTCACCGGGCGCAATCGTCACCCGCACCCGGCAGCCGTTGACCGTGCCGTTCACATGATGCACGGCCTTGACTCCCCATTCCTCATCCGGGTCGAACGGGATCGCGATGACGGCGTGGCCGCGAGGATCTGCGGTAACCCGGGCGCGGAAGCCCTTAGCGCGCATGGTCTCATCGTTCCACGGCCAGGCCGGGGCCGCTGACCACGCCGCGGCGCTTATGTCCCGAGTACAAGCTGCAACGCGGCGCGGATCGTCGACGGCTCGCGTTCGGGCACGGCGTGGGTCATCACGGTGATGGCGATCCGGGCCTGATGACGGGCGATCCCGTCCTTCGCCTCCCGAAGGTTGTGCTCGCGGCAGGCCGAGAGGATGCGCTCGTGTTCCACCGGTGTCTGCGGGTCGTGGTGCGGCGCGTCTCGCAGCCATACCGATCGGTACAGATCGTTGCGCTCGGCCAGCCGGAGCACCTCCTGATGGAGTCGGACCGGCGCCCTGCTGTAGTGGATGGCGTGAAATGAGGCGTCGGCCCGCCGCCACGCGGTGACCTCGCCGCGTTCGGCGGCCGCCGCCATCGCCTCGACGGTGTGCTCCATCTCGGCGAAATCCTTATCAGTCAGGTGCGGCACCGTGATGTATGTGGCCAGGGAGGACAGCAGTATGCGCTGGGCCGCGATGGCCTCGAGGTCGTCGAGACGGAATGTGGCGACCCGGGCGCGGCGGTTGCTCTCCGCCTCGATGAGCCCCTCTTCCTGCAGCATCCGGAGTGCCTCACGCAGCGGTGTCCTGCTAACGCCGAAGCTTTCGGCCAGCTGGACCTGCGACAGGAGGGCGCCGGCTGGGATGCGCCCCACCAGGATCTGCTCCCGCAGCGCGCGGTGGATCGTGTCCACGTTGTGCTTTTCGGTTGCCTGAGGCGCCTCTGCGTCCAGTGAGATCTCCTCGCTGTCCTGCGTCCGCATGGTCAGAACTCTAGCAGTGGCTCAGTTGGCGCATCATCTGCTCTCATTCTGTATCCAGAATCGCTCTCGATAGTGCTGCCCTGGATGCGGGCCGCGTCCCGGTCCGCGTCACTCGGCCGGCGTCCTGCGGGCCACGGTACCTAGGATCATGCTGCTCAGCAAGGGAAGGATTGTTACCGGCTTGTATCTTGACACCTCATGCCGCCCGCTCTTAGCTTGCCGGGTAAAGCTGAAACTGTATTCAGAAGGCGATCGAGCTGTTCTCAGTTCGAGCCAAGACGGACTGCATCTGTTATCCAAGAGGAGCGAGGGTGACCGCAGAGTCGGCCGATCCGAGCGTCTACGTGTACGACCCTGTCGATGAGCCGGTCGACTGGCTGGTGGACCGGGGCGTCCGGGTCACCCTCGGCGCACCGCTGTTCTCTACTGGACGGAGCAGGCCGAAGATCAGCGAGGACGAGCTGGTAGCGGCGGCCCAGGGGCACAGCGCGCTGATGGGCGCCAGCGGCGCCTTCATCACCCGCCGGGTCATGGAGCGGCTGCCGGAGCTGCGGTACATATCCAAGCTCGGGATAGGCCACGAGGTCATCGACCTGGCCGCGGCCACCGACCGCGGGATCATGGTGACCAACACCCCTGCGGACGCTGAGGTCGAGCCGGTCGCCGAGCACGCGATCGCGCTCATGCTGGCGCTGGTCAAGCAGCTCCACTGGTATTCGGGGTCCTACATCGCGGCTGGCGGCTGGCGAGCCGCAGACCGGATGGCGGGGACTCTGTCGGGATCCGTCGTGGGCATCGTCGGACTCGGGCACATCGGGCGCGCCGTCGCGGCCCGCCTTCGTCCGTGGGGAGCCCGCCTCATCGGCGCCGACATCGTGGCGGACGCGATCCCCGAGGGGGTCGAGCACGTCGACCTGTCCACGCTGCTGTGCAGCGCCGACATCGTGACACTGCACATACCTGGCCGGCGTGCGGGCGAGGGACCGCTGCTCGGCCGGGACCGCCTGGAGTCGCTCAAGCCGGGCGCTCTGCTGGTCAACACCGCGCGCGGCAATCTGGTCGACCAGGCGGCCCTGGCCCGGCTGCTGACCGAAGGCAAGATCGGCGGCGCGGCCGTGGATGTCTACAGTCCCGAGCCCCCGCCGCCCGACGATCCCCTGCTGTCCGCGCCCAACATCATCGCGACCCCGCATATGGCGGCCTGGAATGCCCGGCTTCGAAAGGAGATGGCAACGATGGCCTTCCGCAACCTGTGGACCATGCTGAGCGGGGGGCTGCCACCGGACCTGCTCAACCCGGAGGTACTCGACAGGACGTCACGATGACCGCCCCGGCAGGCGCCGCCGCGCGGAACATGCGCTTCGTCGGCTACAGCGACCAGGGCGGCATGCCCGGCGGCACGCAGATCATGGTGCACAGGTCGCACGCCTACATCGGCAAGAACGAAGGGGTCAGCGTCCTTGACGTGTCCGACCCGCGCAGCCCCCGCGCGGTGAACTTCCTCGACGGCTCGCCGAACTCCTGGCATATCCACCTGCAGACCCATGACGACCTGCTGCTCGTGATCGACTCGGTCGACTTCTACATGGTCAAGCCGGCCGAGCGGGACTACTACGGCCATTCTGTCGAGGGCGTGCACAGCTCGCTGTACGGCGTCCGCGGCACGGACTTCGCGGCGGGCATGAGGGTCTACGACGTATCCGTGCCCGCACGGCCGCGCCAGATCGGGTACCTGGAGGTGGAGGGCTGCGGGCTGCACCGCATCTGGTACGACGGCGGCCGGTACGCCTATGCCTCGGCGCTGATCGACGGCTACACCGACCACATCCTGCTGATCATCGACATGGCCGACCCGGCGGCACCCGTCGAGGCGGGCCGGTGGTGGATTCCCGGGATGTGGCGCGACGGCGGCGAGGTCCCGTCGTGGAAGAACAGGGTGGCGCTGCACCACGCGGTAGTTGCCGACGGTATCGCCTACGGCGGATGGCGTGACGGCGGGCTGACCATCGTCGACGTCCGCGACCCGGCCAGGCCTCAGTTGCTCGCGCACCGCAACTGGTGCCCGCCGTTCGGCGGCGGGACGCACTCGTGCCTGCCCCTGCTCGACCGCGACCTGCTCGTCGTGGCCGACGAGGCGGTGCTCGACAACTGCGCGGACCAGGTCAAGTACACCTGGGTCTTCGACATCCGGGAGAAGGCGAACCCGGTGAGCATCTCGACGCTGCCCACCCCGCGGGAGCGGGAGTACTGCCAGGTGCCCGGGCACTTCGGCCCGCACAACCTGCACGAGAACCGCACCGGAAGCTTCCAGTCCTCCCACATCATCTACGCCACTTACCAGAACGCCGGGCTGCGGGTCTTTGACATCGCCGACCCATTCCGGCCTGAAGAGCGCGGCTACTTCGTTCCTCCGCTCCCGGAGCGAATGACCGAGCGCCGCAAGGACCGGCCGCTGGCGACGCACACCACTGACGTGTTCGTGACAGCCGATGGCCTTGCCTACATCACCGACTACAACGCCGGCGTGTACATCGTCGAGTACACCGGCGGCTGACCGAAGGGACCCTGATGGCGTACAGCCAGACCGACCCGCGCTCCAGGCTCGCGACCGCTTCCGCCCCGTCATCGCCAGCGGCTGGCCCGGCCGGATATGGAACAGCGTCGTATGCGAAGTTCTACGAGACCGAGCCTGCGCTGCGGGCCAGCGGAGCGTCGACCTGGCTGGTCAGGGGCCAGAATTTTGTCCTCGCCTACAGCCAGGCAACGGCGGGCACGACGCTGGAGCGCCCGGCGAGCCAGGACGAGTACGCACTGCTTCTGCCCGACGCCGGCATGTCAGCAGAGGTCGTCTGCGGCCCGGAGAAGGTGACTGTCGCTGGCCGCACGCTGACCTTCATCCCGCCGGGAGCCTCTGCCGTCCGCGCACTCGGCGATGGGCGCCTGATCCGGGTGCTGACCAGCGCCGCCACGGATCTCGCCGACGCGAGCAGCAACGCGGGCAGCTACCGGAAGCCGCAGCCGAATGTGGCGCCGCTCGTCCCGTGGCCGTCGCCGCCGGGCGGTTACTGGGTGCGGTCGTACAGCCTGGACGTGGCGCCCGAGCCCGGCCGGTTCGGCCGGATCTGGCGCTGCACCACCTTGATGATCAACTACACCGAGCCGCGCCCGGGCCCCCGGGACGTCACCCGCATGTCGCCGCATGTGCACAGCGACTTCGAACAGGCCTCGCTGGTGCTCGACGGCAGCTTCGTGCATCACATCCGCTGGCCATGGGGCACGAACATGCGGCACTGGAAGCCCGACGAGCACGAGATCTGCGCCGGGCCGTCGCTGACCGTTATCCCGCCGCTCACCGTGCACACCAGTCACCAGGTCGGTACCGGGATCAACCAGCTCGTCGACATCTTCGCGCCACCTCGGGTCGATTTTTCGAACATGAATGGGTGGGTCCTCAACGCGAGCGACTACCCGATGCCGGAAAGACAGCACAACGACCAAAGGGAAGCATCATGAGGCTCATCGCCCCCGTCGTCGCGCTCACGGTCCTGGCCGGAGCAGCGGCGTGCAGTTCGTCACCGGCCACCGGCTCAGCGACCTCCGCGGATAACTCTCCGATCCTGGTCGGCCTGGCGGCCCCCCTCACCGGCAGCAACCCCAGCGAGGGAACATCCGAGGAGGCGATCGCGAAGGATGCGATCGCCAGCATCAACAGCCACGGCGGCGTTCATGGCCGGCAGCTGAAGCTGATCATCCGTGACACCGGCGGCGTCTCGCCCACCGGTGCGGTCAGCGCCTTCGAGTCGCTGTCGAGCGCCGGAGTCGCGCTGGTCATCGGCGAGTACACGTCGACTAACTTCCAGGCGGGCTGCACGATCGCGATGGCGGAGCATGTAGTGCTCATCGGCCATGCGTCGGCCACGACCGGGCTGACCGACGGCAAGACGTACTGCTTCCGTGACGCTTACCAGGTCTCACAGTCGGCCGGGGCCATGTTCGAGACCGCGAAGGCCAACGGCTGGAACCCGATTGCCATCGCGGCCGACACGACGAGCTTCGGCGCCGCCGAAGACAGCGCGTTCACCTCGCTGGCCAGCCACTACGGTGTCAAGATCGCCGCGGACGTCAGCTGGACGTCGCCGGCCTCGTCGCTGACCGCCCAGGTCCTGCGGCTCGGGCACAGCGGTGCCAAGGCGATCTTCGTCGGGTCGGCGTCCGGCCCCGACGTGACGCTGCTCGCGAAGACCATGGTGCAGGCCGGTGTGAAAATCCCGCTCTTCGGCCCCGGCGGCGTCAACGCCCCCGGCGTGCCCGCAGCCGCGGGCAGCGCTTACGACAGCCTGCCGGGCGTCTACGACATCACCAGTTACGATTCCGCAGTCCCGGCGGCGCAGGCCTTCATGGCCAAGATCTCCCGCGAGACCGGCATCACCCAGGGCGGAGAGAACCCGACCCAGCTGTGGGACGCCTTCCAGATCGCCGCGGCCGCGCTGGCCAAGTCCGGGGGCAAGGGCGGCCAGCCCCTCGTCGATGCCCTGCAGTCGCTGGGGAAGTTCCACACGATGAGCGGGGGTCCGGGCACGTACGTCGACTTCACCGCTAGCCAGCATTCGGGGCTCTTCGGGCCGCACCTCATGACCGTGTACCGGTGGGACTCCGCGAGCCAGTCGTTCGTGTCGGACAGTTCGCTGTCCGACGTTGCCGACAGCAGCCCAGGAGTCAACGGGTGAGTGAGCTGACTGGCGCCATCGTGTCCAGCGCGTTCCTCGGGACCGCGCTGGGCCTGATGGCCCTGGCCTTCACGATCGTCTACACCGTGTCGCAGGTCTTCAACTTCGCGGTGGGCCAGTTCATGATCCTGGGGGCGCTGCTCACCACGGCAATCCGTTTCACACCGAACCCGGCGGTCAATGACCTGATCGCTGTGGTCCTCGTCGCGGCCATGGGCAGCGCTACGTACCTCGTGGCGCTGCGCTGGCCCGAATCCCGCGGCGCGAAGCCGCTGACGCTGGTCATCATCACCTTCGGCGTCGGCATCATCATCGAGCAGGTCGCGATCCTGGCCTGGGGCAGCTACCCGCTGTCGGAGCCGCCCGTCCTCGCCGGTCACTTCTCGCTCGAGGGGAATTACGTGCCGGAGCAGGGGCTGCTGCTCATCGCCGTCGCGGTCGTGGTCGTGGCCGGCCTTGGCCTGGCGCAGCGGCGCACCGTGATCGGCAAGCAGTTCCTGGCTCTCGGCTCCAGTCGTGTGACCGCGCGCTATTTCGGCATCAACGACCTCGTGATGGTCACTCTCGCCTGGGGGCTGTCCGCTGCTGTCCTCGCCATCGTCGGCACCCTGTACCTGCCGCTGACCGGCGTTTCCATCACCACCGATCTGAGCTACGGGGTAGCGGCCTTCGCCGCGGCCGTGATCGGCGGTCTCGGCAACCCCAGCGCAGCCCTGGCCGGAGGCCTGATCGTCGCGTTCGCTACCAACTTCATGGGGGTCTACATCGACCCCAACATCACCGACCTGCTGACCTTCGGCCTGCTGTTCGTATTCCTGGTCTTCAGGCCGGGCGGGCTCACCGGAAAGGCGGTCGACCTTATGGGACCCAGAGCGTAGGCGGCTGCCCATGTCCGTGCCGAGAGCCGCAGAGACACTGCCGTCGAGCGCCGCGGATGCCGGCCAGCCTGCCGCCGGTCTTCCCGGGCATGCCAGGGCCGCCGGAACCGACGCTGTCGTGCTCGCTGTCTTCGGGGTCATCGCGATTTTCACCGCACTCCACGGGTCGGATTTCGCGACCACAACGGCGATCAATTTCGGCCTGTTCACGCTGCTGACGGCGAGCCTGCAGCTCATGCTCGGCTTCGCCAACCAGGCCTCGCTGGCCCAGGCGGGCGTGTACGGGGTGGGCGCTTACGTGGCTGTCTACGCCGAAACCCACTCCGGCGCCCCCTTCCCTGTCGCTTTCCTGGCCGCGGTCGTGTCGGGCGCGGTACTCGGCATCGTCATCGCCTTTCCGCTGTCACGGCTGCGTGAGCACTTCCTCGCCATGGGTACGCTGGCTGGCCAGGTCATCCTCTCCTCCGCCTTCATCCATCTGGGCGGGTTCACCGGCGGGGTCAACGGTGAGGCCGTCCCGGACTCAAGTCTCAACTCCATCCCCGTCATGATGGTGATCTTCGCCTGCGCGGTGCTGGCCATCGCAGGGCTGAACCACCTGCGGCTCAGCCGGGCGGGGCGGAAGATCCTGGCGGTCAAGGCTGACGAGACCATGGCCGCTTCGATCGGGATCAACGTGCGCATGCTCCGCGTCGCGGTGATTGTGGTGGCGTTCGCGATGGCGGCAGGCACTGGCTGCCTGTTCACCGAGACCGCGGGCTACATCTCTCCCGATGACTTCACGCTCACGGCCTCGCTGGCCGTCCTGGTCGCGGTCATCCTGGGCGGACGGTCGGTGAGCTGGGGAACGCTGGCCGGGGCCGCCGCCTACAGCGTGCTCAACGCCGAGACCACCTCGCTGCCCGGACTCTCCGACCTGCTGCTCGGCATCATGCTGGTGGTCATCCTGGGCTACCTGCCGAACGGGCTCACCGGTATCGCCGTGCCCCCAGCCTGGCAGGCCCGGCTGCGGCGGCCCCTCAGGCGGGGGCCGGGTTCATGACCGGGGCCCACGCCGTCGCCGTGACCGGGCTCTGCAAGAGCTTCGGCGGAGTACAGGTCCTGCGTGACTTCACCCTCACCGTCCCCGCGGCCCCGGAGACATCCGTGGCCATCCTCGGGCAGAACGGCGCGGGCAAGACGACGCTCCTCAACCTCATCACCCGCCTGATCCCGGTCGACGCGGGCACGATCACCGTGTTCGGCCAGGATGTGCTGGCCCGGCCGGCCAGATACCTGGCCCGGCACGGGGTCGCGCGGACGTTCCAGAGCCCGCGGCTGCTCCTGGACGAGACCTGCCTGGGCAACGTCGCTCTCGGAGCGGCCAGCGCCGGGAGCCGGGAAGCGGTGGGCCGCCGGGCCATGGAGGCACTGGACCGGGTCGGGCTGGCCGGTCAGGCCGGCCGGACCACCGGAACGCTGCCGTTCGGATCGCGCAAGCTGGTTGAACTTGCCCGGGCCCTGGCCATCGGCCCGAGGCTGCTGCTGCTCGATGAGCCGGCGGCTGGCCTGAGCGATAAAGAGGAACGCGATCTCGCCGCAGTCCTCGTCGCGCTGCGCGCGTCGGGCATCATCCTGCTGCTCATCGAGCACCGGATGGCGCTGGTGACAGCGGTCGCCAGCCGCGTCGTGATGATGGACGGGGGCGCTGTCGTCTTCGACGGCGCGGCCGCACAGGCCATGACCAGCGAGGTGGTGCGGGAGCGGTATCTCGGCGCCGGGTTCGGCGCTGCCCCGGAAGGAAGCGGGCAGGCATGACGGCCGTGGCGCTGGAGGTAAAGGACGTTACCTACCGTTACGACGCGCTCGAAGCGCTGCGCGGCGTCTCACTGACCGTCCTTGAAGGCGAAGCGGTCGCCGTCATCGGCGTGAACGGCGCGGGCAAGACGACGCTGCTCAATCTCGCCGCTGGCCTGCTGCGGGCCAGAACCGGAAACCTGCACGCGTTCGGGGAGCCAATGGGCCGCAGCAAGCTGCGTGACCACATGCGGCGCGGCATCGTTCTGGTGCCTGAAGGGCGTCACATCGTGACCCGGCTCTCGGTCGCTGACAACGTCCTGCTCGGCGGGTCATGCCGCGGCTGGCGACGCCCGGCAGCGGACGCCGTCGCGTTCGCCTACGACGTGTTCCCTGAGCTGGCTGAGCTGGCCAGCCGCCGGGCCGGCCAGCTCAGCGGCGGGCAGCAGCAGATGCTGGCGATCGCGCGCGCCCTGGTGGCATCACCGCGCCTGCTGTTGCTCGATGAGCCCTCACAGGGGCTGGCGCCGTTCGTGGCCGAGCGCCTCGCCCGTTCCTTCCAGCAGCTCCAGGAGGCGGGGATCACCATGGTGATCGTGGAGCAGAACCTGTCCTTCGCCCGCCAGTGCACCAGCCGCCTCTACGCGATCGCGCAGGGTCTCGTGCGCTTCACCGGTACCTGGAGTGAGTTCGCGGCCGGGGAAGACGTGATCAGCTCCTACCTGTAAGTTCCGGCATTTCTGCCGGCAGGGCCAGGGTCCCCGCGATGGCGCACTGTTGCCATGCGAGCCGGTATAGCGGCTTGCGATATAGCGGCGCGCGGTATAGCGTGATCCTGAACGAGGGAGGATGCCGTGACGGAAAGACTGGACCGCTGGGCGGATCCGCCGTTGCTGGTGCTGGCCAGCCTGGCCGGCGGCCCGAAGCATGGCTATGCCATCACCCAGGACGTGGCCGAGACCATGGGGGTGCGGCTGTCGGCCGGCACCCTGTACGCAGTGATCTCCAGGCTTGAGTCTCGCGAGCTGATCGAGCCGCTGGAATCGGAGGACAGGCGCCGGCCTTACCGGATCACCGCAGCCGGAGCGCAGGAGCTGGCCGAGCAGTCGCAGCGGATGCAGGCGGTGGCCGGGCTCGCGTGCACGCGGCTGAAGGCTCAGATGGGCGGGGCCGGAGCATGAGCACGACGCTGGCGCCTCGTGCCGGAGCGCGGTGGGCCATGGCGCTGGCTCACGGGTCCCTGTACCTGTACCCGGAGGCGTGGCGGGCCCGTTACGGGGATGAGGTCCGTGCGCTGCTTGAGGATTCCGCTGCCGACGTGCGCACGATCGCCAGCCTGGTGTGGCAGGGCATGCTCATGCGGATCTCGCCACCCCGCCACCTGTACGACCCGCCCGCGCGGATGCGGGCCAGCCTGGCCACGGTCCTGGCAGCGTGGGCGGTGCTGGCCGGCCTGGCCGCTGTGTTCGCGTCATTCACCCAGGCCCAGCCGTCGCTCCAGCAGAGCCTCACCGGGCCGTGGCATCTGGCCATGCAGTGGTCGTACCTGGTGTTCGACGCAGCTTTGGCCGCCTCATTGCTGGCTGTCGCCGCAGGCGGCCTGCCGCTGTGGCTCCTGATGCTCGGCCGGGCCTGCCGGCAGCACCGCCGGCGTGAGATCGCCTGGCTGCTGGCGCCGGCTGTGGTACCCGTGCTCTACCTCGGAGTGGCCAGCGCGATCCTCGGCGCAGGCCGCCATGGCGACGTGCCTGTCCCGCCGCCCTATATCCACGCGGCACCATCGTTCGCCGGCCTGGCGACCAACAACATCGGCCCATGGTGGCTGATGGTGCTGGGGTTCGCGGCCGCCCTGATCGCTGCCGCCGGTCCGGGCCTGGCACTGCGCAGCCTGCGCCCCCGCGGGCGCAGTGTCACTCTGGCTAGCTGGGCAGCTGGCATCGCCGTTGCGGCGATGGGCCTGGCCGGTGCGGCCAGCACGGTGGCAGCGACAGGCCTGTACGCGTCGGCCGTCGACCCATACCGGCACGGGTGGCCGATCCCGGTCTACGTTCTGCTGCTCCTGGCTGTTCTCGCTGCTGCCGGTTCCAGCGCCGCGCGGGGGGTCAGAGCCGCCCGGCCACCTGCTGTCGCTTAGCACCCTGCTGGCCAGATCTTCCTGCCGCGGCTCCTCCGGTCACGACCATGCCGCGGGTCTCCTTAACGGCACACTGCCCGACTGCGGTGCTGGCTCATACACGCATGCCCGCCTGTCATCGCGGCTGGCCGCACATCCACCCAATGGAGAGCACATGAGGAACACGACGATCGAAGTCAGCGGGCTGCGCAAGCGGTTCGGGCCGACGGTGGCGCTGGACGGGATGACGTTCACGGTCTCCCCCGGCCAGATCACCGGGTTCATCGGCCCGAACGGGGCCGGCAAATCAACGACGATGCGGGTGATCCTGGGACTGGACAAACCCGACGCCGGGCGCGCGCTGATTGCCGGCCAGCCCTATGCCAGCCTGCGGGACCCGCTGACCCAGGTGGGGGCGCTGCTGGACGCCGCGGCGCTGCAGCCCAGCCGGACCGCTCGCAACCACCTGCTGTGGCTGGCGCACTCCCAGGGCCTCGGCGCCCGCCGTGTCGATGAGGTCATCGCGCTGGCCGGGCTGCAGAAGGCGGCCCGCCGGAAGGCTGGAGGCTACTCCCTGGGCATGCGGCAGCGACTCGGGATCGCCGCAGCGCTGCTCGGCGACCCGCCCGCGCTGATGTTCGACGAGCCGTTCAACGGCATGGACCCTGAGGGCATCGTCTGGATGCGCGGCTTTCTCGCCTCGCTGGCCGCCGAGGGCCGGGCGGTGCTGGTGTCCAGTCACCTGATGAGCGAACTGCAGGACACCGCTAGTCATGTCGTGATCGTCGGCCGCGGTAAGGTCATCGCCGACACCAGCGTTGCCGACCTGCTCGCATCGGTGTCCGGGGACCGGGTCATGCTGCGGACTGCCGCGGGAACCCAGGCGGCCGCTGTGCTGGAGCGCGCCGGGGCGGCCGTGACCGTCACCGGCCCGGACGCGCTCACGGTCTCCGGCCTGCCTTCGCAGCGGGTCGTGGCGCTGCTCTCGGAGAGCTCTGTTCCGTTCGCGGAGGTGACCGCCCACCGCGCGACCCTGGAGCAGGCCTACATGGAGCTCACCAAGGACGCGGTTGAGTACCAGTCCGGGGGGACCGCCGGGCTGGCCGGGCGGGCGGCGTCATGACCGCGATCACGCCCTCCCGGCCGACTGTCCGGCCCGGCCGCGCCGGCGTCGTGCACCTGGTGCTGGCCGAGTGGACCAAGTTCCGGACTGTCCGCGGCTGGGTCATCGGCATGCTCGTCGCCACGCTGGTGACCATCCTGCTCGGCCTGTTCATGGGGAGTCACAGCGAGGTGGCGCCGTGCACCACTGGCCCGGGCGGCCCTGCCTGCCGTTATGTAATTCCGACCGGTCCTGGGGGCGAGTCGGTGACCGACACCTTCTACTTCGTGCACCGCCCGCTGACCGCAGATGGCAGCATCACGGCGGAAGTGACCTCGCTGACCGCGGTGACCGAAAGCAGTCAGACCCTGAACGGGCTGCCGGTCAGCACGAAGCCCGCCGTGGTGCCGTGGTCGAAGGCCGGGCTGATCATCACCGCGGGCCCGGGCCAGGGCTCGGCGTACGCGGCCGTCATGGTCACCGGCAGTCACGGAACCCGGATGCAGTGGAACTACACCGGCGACAGCCCGGGCCTGGCGGGCCGCGTGTCAGCCGTGTCGCCGCGCTGGCTGCGGCTGACCCGCGCGGGTGACGTCATAACCGGCTACGACTCCGCCAACGGCACGACCTGGGCCACGGTCGGCACCGTCACGCTGCCCGGGCTGGCGCCGACGGTACGGGCAGGGCTGTTCGCCACCTCCCCGGGATCCTCGCAGCAGACCGCCCAGGGGGTCACCAGCACATCCGGGACCGCCGTTCCCACCGACGCTACCGCCACCTTCGACCGTGTCGGTCTGCACGGCGGCTGGCCCGGCAGTATCTGGGCCGGCACGATGGTGAGCGCTGGCCCCGACTCCCCGTACGTCACCGGGCATGAGGCCGGGTACCACCAGGCCGGCGGCAGCTTCACCGTCACCGGCTCCGGGGACATAGCACCGGACGTGACCGACGGCGTGCCCATCGATGTGCTGTTCGCGGGCCTGTTCATCGCGCTGGTCGCGGTGCTGGTGGTCGGCGCGCAGTTCATGACAGCCGAGTACCGGCGGGGCCTGATCCGGGCCACGCTCGCCGCCAGCCCCCGGCGCGGCCGGGCACTGGCAGCCAAGGCTGTCGTCTTCGGCGCCGTCACCTCCGCCGCCGCGCTGGCGGGCGCGGCCGCCGCGGTCCTGATCGGGATCCCACTACTGCGGGCCAGCGGCAACCCGGTCTACCCGGTGACAACGCTCACCGAGATACGCGTGATTGCCGGGACTGCCGCCCTGGCCGCCGTCTTCGGTGTCTTCGCCGTCGGCGTGGGTGCGATCCTGCGGCATGGCGCCGCTGCGGTCACCGTCGCCCTCACCGCGGTCATCCTGCCGTACCTGCTGACCGCCGCCATCCCCGTGGTGCCGGCGGGCGCCGCCGACTGGGTGCTGCGGGTCACCCCGGCCGCCGGCTTCGCCATTAGTCAGGTCATCCCGGCCTACCCGCAGGTAGCCGCCAGCTACACGCCGTCCAGCGACTTCTTCCCGCTTTCGCCATGGGCCGGGTTCGCCGTTTCCTGCGGGTGGGCCGCCCTGGCCTTGGCCCTGGCCACCTACCTGCTGCGCCGGAGGGACGCGTGACTCCCCTCGAGCCGATACGGCACGCATTGCACGCGGAATGGACGAAGCTGCGGACCGTCGCGAGTACCTTCTGGCTGCTGCTCGCGGCGGCGGCACTGACCGTTGCCGTCAGCGCCGCCGCCGCCGCGGCCGTCCGCTGCCCGGCCGGGGGCTGTGCCGACGACCCGGCCAGGATCAGCCTGACCGGGATCTACCTCGGCCAGGCCGTCATAGCGATCGTGGCGGTGATGGCTGTCAGCGGTGAATACGGCACCGGCATGATCCGGCTGACCCTGGCCGCGACGCCCCGCCGGGTCGCCGTGCTGGCCGCGAAGGCAGCCGTCCTCACCGGCCTTGTTCTGGTCACAGGGGCGCTCGCCGTTCTCGGCTCGCTGCTGGCCGGGGGGCTCATCCTGCCTGGCCACGGCATCGGACCGGCGCACGGCTACCCGGCCATCTCCCCCGGTGACGGGCCGGTTCTCCGGGCCGCGTTCGGGTCGGTGCTGTACCTCGCGCTGATCGCCTTGCTCAGCCTCGGCGCCGCCACTGCGCTGCGGGAAGCCGCAGTCGCCATCGGGGCCGTCCTCGGGCTGCTCTACGTGGTCCCGATCATCGCCGTCTTCGCGGGCAACGCGACGCTGTCGCGGCACCTCGAGCAGATCGCGCCGATGACGGCCGGGCTGGCCATCCAGACCACTACCCGGCTGAACACGCTGCCGATCAGCCCATGGGCCGGTCTTGGCGTGCTCGCCGCCTGGGCCGCCGGCGCGCTAATCCTCGGCGGAATGCTGCTCCGGAGCCGGGACGCATGAAACTGCTGCGAGCCGAGCTGACCAAGTTCCGCACGGTCCGGGGCTGGGTGATCGCGCTCGGCGCGGCGGCGGTCGTGTTTGTGCTGCTCTCGTTCTTCAGCGCGTTCGAAAGCCACTACGCGACCCCGGCCCTGCCCTCCGGCCCGGGCGGCGAACCCGTCTCCGACACCTACGTGCTCGTGCGCCAGCCCCTCGCCGGCGACGGCGCCCTCACAGCCAGGGTCACTTCCCTTTCCGGACAGCCGGGGCTGGCGCCGTGGGCCAAAGCGGGAATCATCGCCGAACCGGACACGAATCAGGGAACCGGCTACGCGGCCGTGATGGTCACCGGCTCCTATGGCGTCCAGATGCAGGACAACTACACCCACGACAGCCCCGGACTTGCTGGCCACGTCGGGCCGGCCTCACCGCGGTGGCTGCGGCTCGCCCGGGCCGGAGACGTCATCACCGGCTATGACTCCGCCGACGGCACCCACTGGACCGAGATCGGTACCGCCCGCCTGGCCGGCCTTCCCCGCACCATCCAGATCGGGCTGTTCGTCACCTCCCCGGTGTACTTCCCGGCCGGGCCTGAGAACGGGACCCCCAGCGCCGCCACCGCGAGCTTCGACCAGGTCTCCGTGCGCGGCGACCTTCCCCGCCGCTCCTGGACCGGCGACCCGGTCGCCGGTTCCGGTTACTACCCGTACGGGCCGTCGACTCCCACCTGGCGGCAGCTATCCGCCGGCTCGTTCACGATCAGCGGATCAGGCGACATCGCGCCGCTGGTGGGTGACATCCTCTCCCCCCAGTGGGCGGGCGCGAGCATCGTCAACGGGACGATCGCCGCGCTCCTGTTCGTGATCGTGCTCGCCACCTTGTTCGCCACCTCCGAGTACCGCCGTGGGCTCATCCGCGCGACCTTCACCGCGAGCCCGCGCCGCGGCCGGGTCCTGGCGGTGAAGGCCATGGTCGCCGGATCGCTGGCCTTCGCGGCCGGCGCCATCGCCACCGCGGTCGCCGAAGTCGTCACCCGCCACGTCCTGGCCGCCAACGGGAGCTACCTGTTCCCGCAAAGCGGGCTTGACCTGGCCCGGGTCATCACCGGCACCGGGCTCTTCCTGGGGCTCACCGCGGCACTGGCAGTTGCCCTGGGCATGATGCTCCGGCGCAGCGCCCCGGCAGTCGCCGCAGGCGTCGTGCTCCTGATAGTGCCGGGCGTTCTCGGCGCTCAGTCCGGGAACTGGCTGATGCGGTTCACTCCAACCGCGGCCTTCGCCATCCAGGCGACTTTGCCCCGCTCCAGCCTGGTGACCAGCGTCTACACCCCACCCAACGGGTACTTCCCGATCAGCCCATGGGGCGGCCTTGCCATGCTCGCCGCCTACGCCGCGGTGGCGCTGCTCACCGCGGCGTGGCTTCTCCGCCGGCGAGACGCCTGACCTCCGCTGTCATCGCCACATCGGAGCGCCTTGGTCTCACCCCAGCCCAGGTAGCCCTGGCCTGGTTGCTCAGCTTGCGGGAGAACGTTCTGCTGATTCCTGGAACTTCCTCAGTGCGCCACCTGGAAGAGAACACGGCCGTCGCGGATATCGAGCTGGACGCCGAAGCCCGGCAGCTCCTGACCTGAGCTATCGAGCGGCCGCGACTAGTTTGGGCGCATGAGAGCCGTGTGGTTTGAGCGCAAGGGGCCCGCTGCCGAGGTGCTGGCGTACGGCGAGATGGACGACCCGCACCCGGCGAGCGCGGAGGTCCGCATCCGGGTGAGCCACTCGGGCATCAACCCCGGCGACGTCAAGAAACGCAGCGGCATCTACGACGGCACCATGCCCTACCCGCGGATCATCCCGCACACCGACGGTGCGGGAGTGGTCGATGAGGTCGGCCCTGGTGTCCCGGGCAGATGGCGTAACAAGCCCGTCTGGTGCTCGTATGCGCAGACGTACCGTCCGTTCGGCACGGCCGCCGAGCTCACCACCGTTCCCGTGGCTCACGTGGCGGAACTGCTCAATGGCCTCGACCCCGCGCAGGCGGCCTGCTTGGGCATCCCCGGGATCACTGGCCACCGCGCGGTCTTCGCCGACGGTCCCGTGAAAGGCCAGACAGTTCTCGTCCGAGGCGGCGCGGGCGCGGTCGGCCGCGCCGCGGTCGCCCTGGCCCGCCGCGGCGGCGCGCGCGTTCTTGCCACGGTCACCGTCCCGGAGCAGTGCGACGACGTGCGAGCGGCTGGTGCGGAAGAGGTCTTCGCGGTCGGCGGCGACCTGGTCGGCCAGGTCAAGGAGACCGCCCCGAGCGGCGTGGACCGGATCATCGAGGTCGCCTTCAGCGACAACGTCGCCCAGGACGTCGAAATGCTGGCAATCGGCGGAACGGTGGTGAGCTATTCCTCACGCGACGACGAACCGAGCATCCCATTCCGGCAAATGGTGTTCAGGAATATCACCGCCCGCATGATCGGCTACGACGACTTCCCCGCCGACGTCATCTCGGCCGCCATGACCGATGTGACCGCGGCTGCTGTGGCAGGCGACCTGTCCTATCCGGTCGGCGCGATTTTCGCCCTCCCGGAAACCGCGTCGGCCCAGCAGGCTGTGGAGGACCGCACCGTCGCCGGCCGCGTCGTGGTCAGCGTCGCTTAAGCACCGGCTGGCGCACGTGGCCGGGGGGTGCTGAGGCCGCCGTGACGGCTGTATCCCGGTTCGCCACACGATCTTCGCAAGTTGTCACACATTCTGACTTGGAGTCGTGTTATGGTACAAAACTGCTTGGTATTCGATGGCTCGGTCATGCCGGGGGGGCTCGGCGGCCGCCGGCATAGGCTTCGGGTGAAGCCTGACAACGTGCTTCTCCCGGCGGACAGCCAGGCGCCTCCTCGCACGAATTGTGTGAGGCGCAATGACGATTCTGCGGCATCGTGTCCGCTCGCGGCCCATCCGGCTGTTCCTGATCATGATGCTGGTCGTGCCCTTGGTGTCGCTCGTTGCGCTCTGGGCGTTCGCCGCCAGCGTCACGGTCCCCAGCGCGATCAGTGACCACAATTACAACGCGGGCGCCAGGTCCATCACCACCAGCGTTGTGCCGCTGACGCTCGGGCTGCAAGCGGAGCGCGAACAGACCTACCTCTGGATGGCCGGCGGCCGGAAAACCTCCGAGGCACCGGTGCTGGCCATGCGAAAGGTAGTGGACCAGGCGGTACCGGAAGCGAGATCGGCGCTCGCTCCCGAACTCAGCACGTTCTCCCCCGACGCCAGGTCGGCGTACAACGCGCTGTTCGCGCAGCTCGCACAGCTCGGCAGTATCCGGGCGGCCGTCGATTCCGGCGCGATGAACTCCACAACCGCGTTCGAGGCTTACAACAATTTGTTCGATGCGCAGTTCCGGTTCTACGAGACGGCGATCCAGGATGTAGGCAACTCGCTGACCGGGGACTCAATCGGCGGTGTCGACGGGTCATACGCGCTCGAGATGTCCAGCCGGGAGTCCACCCTCGTGGCCGGAGCGCTGGCTGACCGCGGCCAGATGAGCGCTTCCGCCCGCCAGCTGTTCACCAGCAGCGTGGCGAACCGGCGGCAGCTCATGAACGACGCCCTCGTCTTCCTGGCGCCCAGTCTCCGCACCGGGTATCTCAGCGTGGCCAACTCGCCTCAGTACCAGACGTACCAGGCCCTGGAAGACCAGATCTCGGCCAGCGCGGGCGGCAGCGGGCCTATCGGGGTGAATGCTGCCGCCTGGCAGGCGGCATCGGGGGCGTACCAGGCAGCGATGCAGAACGCGGAATTCAACAACGGCATGGCCCTGGCGGCGATGAGCGCGTCGCTCAGCGACAGGCTGACAGCCGAGGCCATCCTCGCCGGAGGCGCCGGGCTGCTCTCTGTCATCGTCTCGGTCATCCTGCTTGTGTGGTTCGGCCGCAAGGTCACCCGGGACCTCACCCGGCTCGACGGCAGCGTGCGCGGCATGGCCCAGGAGCGCCTGCCCCGGGTCGTCGAACGGCTCCGGCGAGGAGACGACGTGGACGTGGCCGCTGAGTCCCCGCCGCCGGACACCAGCTCCATCCGGGAGGTCGCCCAGATTGGGGACTCGTTCGCCATTGTGCAGACGGCGGCCGTTGCCGCCGCCGTGGAGCAGGCGAGAATGCGAAAGGGAGTCAATCAGGTCTTCCTGAATATCTCGATGCGCAGCCAGTCCCTGCTGCACCGGCAGCTGGCAATGCTGGATTCCATGGAGCGGCGGACCAGTGAGCCCGAGGCCCTGGCCGGTCTCTTCGGCCTCGATCACCTCACCACCCGTATGCGCAGGCACGCCGAGAGCCTGATCATCTTGTCCGGTGCCACACCCGGCCGCGGATGGCGCGACCCGGTGCCGGTGGTCGACGTCCTGCGGGCCGCGGTGGCCGAAGTCGAGGACTACGTCCGGGTGGATGTGGTCAGCGAATCCCGTGACCTTGTTACCGGCAGCGCGGTCAACGACATCATTCACCTGGTCGCCGAACTGGTCGAGAACGCCACAGTGTTCTCACCGCCCAATACCCGGATCGAGGTCAGGGCCGACCGGGCGGGTGCCGGTCTCGTCGTCGAGATTGAGGACAGGGGCCTGGGCCTGGGCACCGAAGACCTCGACGACATAAACCGGACCCTCGCCAGCCCGGCCGAGTTCGACCTCGCCGACAGCCACCAGCTCGGCCTGTTCGTCGTCGGCCGACTGGCAGCCAGGCACAACATCAAGGTCTCGCTCCGCCCGTCCGTGTACGGCGGTATCACAGCGATTCTCCTGCTGCCATTCGGCGTGGTCGTGCGGGAGGAAGACCTCGGCCGCGTGGATGACCCAGACGACTGGCTGCCCGGCGCCGCTGACACCGACGATGTCCACGAGGACGGCGACGGGCTGACGCCGACGCCGAACGGGACCGCGGACCGGGAAGACAGCCCGCAGTTGCCCGGGTTTGCCGGGCGGCACCGGCTGGCGTCCTCTATGTCCGGGCGCCTGATGATCGCCGACGCGAGTGCCCGCGCGCAGGAGCCGGAGGAAGCCGAGGCTGAGGGGACGTGGCAGCGTCCGCCGGCGGAGCTGGAACAGGGCGCCCCGCAGGTAAGACCGGTGCTCCCGCCGCCTGCCGCTGCGCCACCGGCGGCAGCGCCGTCCTGGGTAGCGACGCCCATGACCACCTGGCCCGGGGCCTTCGACCCCTCGGCAGCCCACCGGGACGAGCCTCAGAACGGGCAGCGACAGGGCAGCGACAACGGCCGGCCTCTCGTCCCTCCGTCACGCTCGCCGGCCGACGCGCCGCGGCGAGGCCCCGTGTCGTCGGGCAGCCACCTGGGGATGCCCATACGGGTTCCGCAGGCCAGCCTGGCCCCCCAGTTGCGTGCGCGCCGCGAGGCCGGCAGGCAGACGACGGTGCCACAGGAACCCGAGGTCGCCAAGCGATCGCCGGAGAAGGTCAAGAACATGCTGACGCTCATGCAGGACGGGTGGCAGCGCGGGCGGGTCGACGACCTTGACGACCCCGAGGGCGCCCCGGACAACGGATCCGACTGATTGCGAGGCTTGGCGATGGCACAGACCGACACGACCGGGCAGCTGAGCTGGCTGCTGGACAACCTCGTCAACCAGGTCGAGCACGTCGAGCAGGCGGTCATCCTGTCCAGGGACGGCCTGGTTATCGCGTCCTCACGGGGCCTGACCCGTGAGGACGGCGAACATCTCTGTGCCCTGGCCGCCGGCGTGCAGAGCCTGGCAAGGGGAGCAGGCATGCATTTCCGCTGCGGCAACGTACGGCAGACCATCATCGAGATGGAAAAGGCGTTCCTGTTCGTGATCGCCGCTGGCAAAGGGACGTGCCTGGCCGTGCTTACCACAGCCGACCCGAATGTTGGCCTGATCGCCTACGAGATGGCGATGCTCGTCCGGCGCATGGGCAGGTATCTCGCCGCCGAGCCGAGGCTTCCTGACGACGAAATAGAAATAGCTGCAGAGTGACCCATCACGACGGCTACGGGGATCGCTGGTTCGACCGGGAAGCCGGCCCAGTGGTGCGGCCGTACGCCGTGACCAAGGGTCGGACACTGCCAAGCGGCGGGGAATCGTTCGGCTTGATCGACGTGATCTTCGCGACCGGCGAGGCGCCGCCGGGGCATTTCCGGCTTGGACCCGAACACAGGCGGATCATCAGCCTTTGCCGCCGCCCGACTCCGGTTGTGGACGTGACCTCCGACATCGACCTTCCCATCGGGGTGGTGCGTGTCCTGCTCGGTGACCTCGCCAGTGCGGGGATGATCCGGGTTCTGTCCACGCAGAGGGAGTCGGTAACCGACCAGCGGCTGTTGAGGATGGTGCTCGATGGACTCGAATCGCTTTGACAGGGGACCGTCCGATACGGACGTGCCGTCGACCGCCAAGATCCTCATCGCCGGGGGCTTCGGCGTGGGGAAGACCACCCTGGTCGGCGCGATTAGTGAGATCAGGCCGCTGCGGACCGAAGAACCGATGAGCGAGCGCAGCGTCGGCATCGACGACACCACGGGCGTGAACGCCAAGACCACGACAACGGTGGCCATGGATTTCGGCCGGATCAGCTTCGCGTCCGATCTCGTGCTCTACCTGTTCGGAACGCCCGGACAGGAGCGCTTCTGGTTCATGTGGGACGAGCTGGCTGTCGGAGCCGTCGGTGCGGTCGTCATGGCCGATACGCGGCGCGTCGGGGACAGTTTCGCCTCGATCGACTACTTCGAGCGGAGCGGGACTCCGTTCGTCATCGCGGTCAATTGCTTCGACGGAGCCCCCCAGTACGAGCCGGACGACGTCAGGATCGCGTTGAGCCTGGGACCCGGGGTACCGATTCTGCTGTGTGACGCCCGGGACCGGGAGTCTGTCAAGAACGTTCTCGTCGGCCTGGTCAAGTACGTCATGCGCAGGAATAGCACGGAACGCAACATCAGCATTGCCTGAGAGCGGCGGCGCCGGCCGTCGGCCGCGCGTCGTGGTCACCCACTGGGTCCACCCCGAGGTCGCCGCCTACCTCACCGAGTTCAGCAGACCAGTCATCCCGCCCCCGGACCCCGGCGTATGGCCGGCCGCACGGATCCTGGAGCTGGCGCGCGACGCGGAGGGCCTGATCGCCTGCATGGCGGACCGCGTGGACGACGCGTTCCTCGCCTGCTGCCCCCGCTTGCGCATCATCGCCGCCACGCTGAAGGGATACGACAACTTCGACGCTGCCGCGTGCGCCCGGCGGGGCGTATGGCTCACGATCGTGCCCGACACGATCATCCCGCCGACCGCGGAACTGGCGATAGGCCTTGCCATCGGGATCATGCCGGGTCGGTGAGGCCGACCGCGCCATCCGTTCAGCAGGATTCGAAGGGTGGCGGCCCCAGCTGTACGGATCGAGCCTGGCCGGGGCGGCGGTCGGCATCGTTGGCCTGGGCGACCTCGGCCAGTCCATCGCCAGGCTGCTGGGTGTGTTCGGTGCCCGGATCCTGTACGCCGATCCCCGGCCGCTGCCGCCGGACACCGAACAGGAGCTTGCCGCCACCCGCCTCGGCCTGGACCAGCTCATGCCGGCCAGCGACGTCATCATCGCCGCGGTGCCGCTGATCCCGTCTACCCGGGGACTGCTCGGCCCGGACGTGCTGCGGCTGGCCCGCCGGGGAACGTTCCTTGTGAACGTCGGGCGAGGCTCGGCGGTCGACGAGGAGGCCGTAGCCGACGCCCTTGATGAGGACAGGCTCGGCGGGTACGCCGCCGACGTGTTCGCCATGGAGGACTGGGCACTGCCCGGGCGCCCGGTGGCCATCCCGGCCAGGCTGCTGAGTCATCCCAGGACCCTGTTCACCCCGCACCTCGGCTCGGCCGTCAGCGGTATCCGCCGGACGATGTCGCTGACCGCCGCGCGGCAAGTCCAGCAGGCCCTGACCGGTCACCGGCCCGAACATGCGGTGAACGAGCCCCGGCGGCCGGGCTGACCTCTCAGTCGCCCGGGGGATACTGGCGATACAGGAGCGCTGGACTGGCGGATCGCGCAGGGAGCCGCGGTGATTACGAGCCCGGATGACGTGACGGCGGCCGTGCTGGCCG
>Ga0335074_10001608_pt1 | contig 30615 bp, 25 predicted proteins | sample Lox_Sample_23_FD_206715 | JGI IMG/M metagenome (GOLD analysis project Ga0335074, IMG submission 206715) | Soil microbial communities from Loxahatchee National Wildlife Refuge, Florida, United States - Lox_Sample_2.3 | ecosystem: Environmental > Terrestrial > Soil > Wetlands | place: USA... | reverse complement strand
CAGATGCTTGGCGTCGCCGAAGAGGCGGACGATGGTCTGCTGGGAAACGCGGGTATCTAGGTTGTTTCATCGGAATTGCTCACGGACCGCGCCGGACACGGTGTCTGCTAATATGACCGCGTGAGTGGCGAACGCGAAATCCTGGAAGGCGACGTTCTGATCATCGGCGCAGGGCCTGCGGGCCTCGCTTGCGCACTGCATCTCACAAATCTCTTCGATCAACACAAAGGCGCAGGGAAATCGCCCAAGCTTTCCGCCGAAAATATCTATGTACTTGAAAAGGCGCGCGAAATCGGGGCGCACCAACTCTCGGGGGCAATTCTTGATCCGTGCGCTCTCCGGGAGCTTGTCCCAGATTTCGAGAAAACGGCGCCGCTCGACACGCCCGTAACCGGTGACGCAGCTTTTTACCTTGGCGAAACCGGGTCATTCAAGCTTCCGATCACGCCGCCGCCACTGCAGAACCATGGCAATTACGTGATCTCCGTCAACAAGCTTGTGAAGTGGCTTGGCGGCCTCGTCGAGGCGAAGGGCGTGAATTTGTTCACGCAGTTCGCCGGGCGCGAGCTTCTCTACGATCGCAACGGGATTGCGGGAGTACTCACGGAAGACAAGGGCATCGATAAAAACGGCAAGGCGAAGGACAACTTCGCGCCGGGCTACGAACTGCGCGCGAAAGTGACGGTCCTGGCCGAAGGCTCGCGCGGTTCGCTGACGAAAGACCTCGTGAACCGGCTGCACCTTGACGGGCTGAATCCGCAGGTTTACGGCATAGGGATCAAAGAGCTTTGGGATGTTCAGCCAGAACGCATCGCGACCGGATACGTGGCTCATACGCTTGGCTGGCCCCTTGATTCGAAAATGTATGGCGGCGGCTGGCTTTATGGACTCCGTGGCAATCGCGTTTCGGTTGGCATGGTAGTCGGGCTCGAATACGCAAACCCACTGTTTGATCCGCACGAGGTGTTTCAAACCTACAAGACTCATCCCTTTATTAAGCGAGTGCTCGAGGGCGGCAAACTGGTGCGATATGGCGCGAAAACCGTTCCGTACGGAGGATGGTACTCGATGCCGCGCGCCTATGTGGACGGTGGACTGATCGCGGGAGACAGCGCCAGCCTGCTGAATTCGCAGCGGCTCAAGGGAATCCACACGGCGATCAAGAGTGGGATGCTCGCGGCCGAGACGATCTACGAAGCGCTATGCGCCGGCGATACTTCGGCAAACAAGCTTTCCGCTTACCAGAAAAAGATTGATGCGAGCTGGCTGAAGAAAGAGCTTTGGGGCGTGCGCAATTTCCATCAGGCGTTTCACGGCGGCCTTTGGAGTGGTCTATTCGAGGCGGGAATTCAATTCGTGACCGGGGGCCGCGGATTGGTCGACCCAATGCGCACGGAACCTGGATACAAGGAATACAAACAACTTGGGCGCGACCGTGTCCTCGTGGATCAATCAACGCGATTCAAAGGCGACGGCAAGCTTACGTTTGACCGGCTGACAGACGTCTATCATTCGGGAACGCGGCATGAGGAGGACCAGCCGTGCCACCTGCATGTGCTTGATACGAATATTTGCAGCGACCGCTGCGTGCGCGAATACGGCAATCCTTGCCAGTACTTTTGCCCGGCCGCCGTTTACGAAATGACGATGGAAGGCGGCACGCCGAAGCTGAAGATCAATGCCGCGAATTGCGTCCACTGCAAGACCTGCGACATCGCCGATCCTTACCAGATTATCGACTGGGTGCCACCGGAAGGCGGCGGCGGCCCCAACTACGAAGGGATGTAAACTTTCGGCTACAGGTCAGCCTATAAACAGCCGCTTGAGCGTCGCCCAGAAGCCGCCTGACTTCTTTTCTCCCGAGCCCGTCGACGGTGAAGTTTGCGGTTGCGAAGTTTCGCCGCTTTCTCCCAGCGCTTTGCTCATGGCTTGCGCGAAGCTAGGCGTTTCGACATGGCCGGTGAATTCCCAATCAGGATCGTCGTGGATTTCGCGAATGACCATAGCAGTTTGTTCGGTAGGCACATTCGGCGGCTCGGGCGACTCTGATGAAAATACGAGGGGTGGCAGCACAATTTTGTAATCGGGCGCCGGCGGCGGCTCGGACACGATCGACTTCGGCGATGCGACGGGGTGACTCTCGTTCGTGGTTGCGAGGGCGCCGACAGCGACCGGTTCTTCCGCAGCGCCCGGCGCAGGGGATGGCACCGCGGAGGACTGTACCACAGAAGGCGGCAGCGGCTCGGACGCCGTTTCCGGCGCGGCGGAGTTTTCCTCCGGACGTAGTTGCGGTACCGCACCACAGGTGCAGGCTTGCGCTGAACCGATGATAGGAACAAGCTGGCCGTTCTGCAGGGAAAAATCGCTTGATTCCGGCACGATCAATCGCAGTCCGGAAAACTGCTGCTCGAGTTGGACTGCGCCGACCGCCGCGATTACGCACAGGGAATCGTTCTGGTCGAGGCCGACAGTGACGTCGCGCTTGCCTCCATTGATTTCGATGGGCGTGGCCACGATGGAAGGAGTAAGCACGCGCAGGCTGACGGAAGCCGGGAGCTCGACGTGCATGCGGCCAAAATCAAGGGCCAGAGTGATCGCGCCGTCCGAATTCGCCAGCAGGGTAAATTTCGCCGGGCCGCACACGGAAATTTCTCCGCCATCGGCCAGTCGCATGCTCGCTTCGCCGGAATGCACGGTCACTTCGTTTCCGTTCGCGACGGAAACGAGGGTGGACACCGGCACAAGCGATTGACCGTTGATCGAGATATCGTTGCCCCCGATGCGAGCGATGATGTCTGGAGCAGTTTGCGCGCGCGGTTGCGCGGCGTTAGAGGCGGCGACAAGCGCAGCCGCGCACACGACCACGCGCACAGCCCGGGCAGAAAAGTCGTGCGAGGCGAAATGGAAATAAGAGCGCACGAAACCTTCCTATAATATACGGTAGTGAACCCGTCCTCCAGACCAGCCGAGCCGCGCAGCCCCAACGCGCCGAACTCGCCTTTCGAGGCCCGCGCACCCCGGCTTTCGCGCTGGCGGCGAATGCAAATCCCCATGATTGCAGCGGCCGCGTACGGGCTTGTGCGCTTGATCGGACCCACGCTGCGAACCGAAATCGTCGGCGTTCACAATGCGGTGCAGATTCGGAATCAGGGTGAGCCGGGCATTGGGGCTTTTTGGCATCGCTGCATTTTCAGTGCGATCTGGATTTGGAAAAACCGCGGCATCGTGGTGCTAAATACGGTGAATTTCGACGGCCAGTGGACGCGCCGCGCAATTGAGCGGCTGGGATTCGAGACGGTCCAAGGCAGTTCGACACGCGGCGGAGTCGAAGGCCTCACGGCCATGGCGAAATGCCTGGAAGAAGGACGCAACGTTGCCTTCACGATTGATGGGCCGCGAGGCCCGCGCTACGTGGCAAAACCTGGCCCCGTCATACTTGCGAGGCGCACCGGGAAGCCTATTTCAGTCTTCCACGCTGCCGTAAAGCATGCGCATACATTCCGCAAGTCTTGGGATCTTTTTCAATTGCCATGTCCCTTTTCGCGCGTCGTGATGTTCGTGGCGCCGCCGATTCGGGTTCCCATAGACGCGAACAGCGACGTCATGAAACAGAAACAGGGCGAAATGCAGTGTGCCCTCGAACACGTACGCGATTTGGCGGAATCTTGGTTTGGATTGAGCGAACAGCAGCGCGATCAGATTCGCGAAGAGTGGAGTGGGGCGAGAAGCGCTGCCAAAAACGATTAGCCGCTGCCAAGTTTCACTTGCACGTTCATCTGCTTGCCATCGCGCACGATCGTGGCCGTTACCACGTCGCCGGGCTGATGACGATTGAGCAGCAGGTTTAGGTCAGATGCGCTGGTGATCTGCGTGCCGTCGATAGCGATCAGCACGTCGCCGCCGATGCGCAATTCCTGCAAGCCCGCCATCACCGTTCGCGTTCCGCCGCGAATACCGGCCTGCGCGGCAGGACCGTTGGGGTCCACATGCTCAATCAGGATGCCTTGGTCGACAGGAAGATTTAGCGCATTCGCTAATTCCGGCCACAGGGCACGCCCGTCTGCGCCGAACGTCGCGCGAACGACATGGCCCTCCGTAATCAAGTCCTCTGCCACGCGCCGCGCCGTGTTGATCGGGATGGCAAAACCGATTCCGGCCGACGATTCCGTGGGCGATGAGATCGCGCTATCGATTCCGATCACTTCGCCGTGCGAATTCAAAAGCGGCCCGCCGGAATTGCCGGGATTAATTGCCGCATCGGTCTGAATGGCTTGATCGATGAAGGTCGTGTCGCCGGTTTGCACGGTGCGCCCGAGAGCGCTCACCACGCCTGTGGTTAACGTGCTCTGAAATCCGAAGGGATTGCCGATGGCGAGCACGCGCTGGCCAACCTGCAAACTTGCGGAATCGCCCAGAACGAGCGGCACGAATTTGTGCGACCCGGGATTGATTTTCAGCAAGGCGATGTCGTTGCGCGTATCCGCGCCGATGAACTTCGCCGGGTAGCGGGTTTTGTCAGAGCCGCCGAAGGTGACTTCGATTGTCTGCGCGCCATCCACGACGTGGTTGTTCGTGAGGACGTGACCGTCGGAGTCGATCAGGAAGCCTGAACCCGCGCCTTGCGTCGGAACCGGGCCATAGAAAAAGTCATACTCGACGGCTCGCGTGACGATATTGGCAACCGACGGCGCCGCTTGCCTATAGATGCGGACATTTTCAGCTTCGGTGGGATCAAGCGTCGGCGCCACAGTATCGGCGGGCAGGCGCAGCGCTTCGACCGTTGGCGAAGAGTGCTGGCCGTAGCGCGAGCCGATCCAATAGGAGCCGAGACCGATGATCAATCCGATCACCAGCAGGCGCAACGCGTTTCGGCCACTATTGGGCTGCAGCATGGTGCCCACCTACTTTCTCACCGAGCGACTATCCCCCGCCATTCTGTCTGTAATACGTGCCCGAATCAGGAAACGTTGCGTTCGGCCGTGCGCTTCAGATTGTCGACGAGCTGGTCCACCTGGCGCTCCGTTTCTTCGAGCGTGCCGGAGCAGTCGATGAGGTCATCGGCTACGCGACGCTTTTCCTCAACCGGCATCTGCGCACCCAAGCGTTGCCGCGCTTGCTCTTCCGAAAGCCCGCGTGCCACCATCCGCTTGATCTGCTGCTCCGGGCGGCTCCAGCAGACAACAAGGCGGTCCAAAGCGCTTCGATAGCCAGCCTCGATTAAGAGGGCAGCCTCGACGAAGGCAAACTCGGGACCGCCCGCACGGTCCAGCGACGCGAACCAACGCTGCACAGCATCCAGAATTCTCGGATGCAAAATCCGGTTCAGGGCCGCGCGCTTTTCCGGATCGGCAAAAACGATCGCGCCCAGTTTGGCGCGGTCCACGGACGCGTCCGGCGCAAGTACCTCGGCCCCGAATTCACGGACGACATCATCATAAGCCGGCTGACCAAGACGTATGAGATCGTGGCCCAGCGAATCCGCATCGAGCACCTCGTAGCCGCGCTTTTTCAGCAGCGCCGCGACGGTTGTCTTCCCCGAGCCGATTCCGCCCGTCAGGCCAACGCGCAACATCAGGCTCTTCCGACGACGCCGACAAGCTCAACTCCACGCCTCACGCGCGCAGCCCGAACGGTGTTGCTCATGAGCATCGCAATGGTGAGTGGCCCGACGCCTCCGGGAACCGGCGTGAGGGCGCCTGCGACTTCGGCCACCTCGGGGTGAACATCGCCAACGAGAACCGAGCCTTTGGCGCGGAGCGATTCGAGCTTGGCTGGAAATTTCGCGAAGATGCGCTCAGCCTCCCCCGAGTCCCGCACCACGATCTGACCCACATCGATCACGGCAGCGCCCGGCTTCACGAAGTCCGGCGTGACCATGGCCGCGCGGCCGATCGCCGCAACGAGAATGTCCGCACGGCGCGCAATGCCGGGCAGATCGCGGCTCTTCGAGTGGCAGATCGTCACCGTTGCGTTTGCGTGTAACAGAAGCAAAGCCATCGGCTTGCCCACAATGTCGCTACGGCCGATAACGACCGCGTTTGCGCCTTCCGTCGCGATTCCGCTGCGGCGCAAAATTTCCATCACACCAGCAGGTGTGCACGCGACGAGCGTCGGGCGGCCAGCGACCAAATGACCGACGTTAACCGGGTGAAAACCGTCCACGTCTTTTTCCGGAGACACCGCATCGAGAATTCGTTTCGAGTCAATGTGGCGCGGGAGGGGCATCTGTACGAGGATGCCATCCACATCGTCGCGCGCGTTCAGTTCCCCGACAAGCGCCAGCAGTTCGTCCGTGGAAATTGTTGCCGGCGGGGTGACGTGGAAACTGGCAAGTCCGAGTTTTTCACAGGCCGCGATTTTGCTGGTCACGTAAAGCTTCGAGGCCGGATCATCGCCCACACGCACTGCTGCAAGCCCGGGCCTTATGCCCGCAGCCGCAAGCGCGGCGATTTCGCCTGCAAGCTCGGCGTAGATCTGATCGCGAATCGCGTTGCCATTCAGAGTGCGCGCAGACAAATTCCCCTCCGTTTTCGCACGTAAGTCCCCCGGACTTTTGATCATAGCACGCTGCGGCGAGGCGGTTGCGCTGCAGACGTTGACACTGGCGCGGAAGGAGTCGCGGCCTTCGGGATAAAGTATACTGAGTCGGGGCGTCCATGATTTTTGGAGAGATCACCGAGCGCAAGAAGCTCGAGCGCGAGATGCGCGAAGCGGGCCGTTTGCCCCCTGGGCAGTCTCTCACGTTGAAGTGGCCCGTTCTGCATGTAGGCTCCGTTCCGCGATTCGATCCCGCGAAGTGGGATTTTCAAATCAAAGGATTGGTCGAGCAGCCGGTTCGCCTCACATGGGATGAGTTCACGCGGCTTCCGATGAAGGAAATCACGGCGGATATGCACTGCGTCACGCGCTGGAGCCGCTTTGACGTGCGCTGGGAAGGCGTCCCGTTCAGCGAAGTGGCGAAGCTCGTGAGGATCAAGCCGGAAGCCAAGCACGCGATGATTTTGGCAGAGCAGGGATACACGTCCAACGTGCCGATCGAGGACCTAATGCGGCCGACGACACTCTTCGCGTTGAAACATAATGACGAGCCTCTGCCAGCCGACCATGGTTATCCACTTCGGCTCGTAGTGCCGCATCTTTACGCGTGGAAAAGCGTGAAGTGGGTGCGCGGCGTGGAATTCATGGCAGGGGCGACGCCGGGATTCTGGGAAGATGGCGGCTACCACATTTACGGCGACCCATTTAAGGAACAGCGCTTTAGCACAGACTAATTCGCTTCCTCAGCAGCCGTCCGTGTGGCTCACGAGCTTCCGATCCAAATTCCGATAATGAAGACGACCGTGCCGCCGACAATCACCTGCATCGCCGAGGAGAGCAGTGGCGTATCCATGTATTTGTGCCGTACGTAGCTGATGATCGCGAGTTCAACCGCGACTACAAGCACCGCTACCGTAAACGCCACGTGGAAGCTTGAAATCAAAAAAGGCAGCGTATGGCCGAGCCCCCCGGCCGCCGTCATTGCGCCGGTAACGATTCCGCGAAACACGGGACGTCCTCGGCCTGTGAGCGAACCGTCATCCGAAAGAGCCTCGGCAAACGCCATCGAAATTCCCGCGCCAAGCGAAGCGGCAAGTCCGACTAAAAACGCCGCGTGAGTTTCGCGCGTGGCGAAAGCGGCTGCGAAAATCGGCGCGAGCGTCGAGACCGAGCCGTCCATCAACCCCGCAAGCCCCGGCTGGATCACCTGCAACATGAAAAGCCGCCGCCGCGATTTCTCCTCCTCGTCGCGCGCTTCGCCGGTCAAGTGCTTTTCCTGCAGTGATTCGGCGAAGGCTGAATGCTGGCGCTCGATCTCAATCAGATCGCTCAGGAGTTTACGGGTCGGCGCATCTGACATTCGTTCGAGCGCACGTTCATAAAACCGGCGGGTCTCGAGCTCCATCACACCTACTTGCTTGCGCACCGCGTTGATTCCAAGCGGCCGCACTAACCAGATCGGGCGCCGCTCGACAAATCCGCGGACGTCTTGCGCGCGAATCAGGGGGATATGGTCTCCGAACCGCCGCTGATACATTTCGAGAAGGCTCTGGCTGTGTTTCCGTTCTTCCGCCTGCATTTCTTCAAAGATCTTCGCCGTCGAGGGGTAGGATTCGCGCAGGCCCTCCGCGAAGTCGCCGTAGATTCGGCTGTCTTCATCCTCGAGTTGGATGGCCAACGCAAGAATTTCGTTTTCGGTGAGGTCTTTGAAGTTCTTTTTCGGCATCGCTCCGAGTATCCTTCCTAATGAGGCGCGTCAGGCAGCGATTATATCTGCGCAGCGCCGGTTTTGGGGCGTTTTGCAGTCCCAACTGCGCATGCACAGGCTGTGCACACAGTCAAAATTCGGAGGGGCGCAATGCCGGAGAACATTGGTTTCATCGGTTTAGGCGGGATGGGAGAGCCCATCGCTGCAAATTTGCTTGCTGCGGGCCACAAGCTGAAGGTCTATAACCGCACTGCGTCGAAGGCAGCTCCTCTCAAGGAAAAAGGCGCGACCGTTGTGTCCCACACAGCCGATGTCGGGACCGCCGGCGGCGTCGTCTTCACAATGGTCTCCGACGATCGGGCGCTCGAAGAAATCTGCGCGGCGAAGCCGTCGTTTGTCGAAAGGCTCGGCGCGGGCGGTGTTCATGTGTCGCTGAGCACGATTGCGCCGGCCACGTCGAAGAAACTGGCTGAAGCGCATGCCAAGCTGGGCGTGGATTACGTAGCGGCCCCGGTCTTTGGCCGGCCGGAGGCTGCGGCAGCAGCAAAATTGTGGATTTGCGTCTCGGGACCGAGCGCCTCGCGCGAGAGAATCCGGCCGCTGCTCGCATCGGTGGGCCAGCGGACGTTCGATTTCGGGGAAGACGCCGGCGCGGCAAACATCGTGAAACTCTGCGGCAATTTCATGATCGCTTCCGCGCTCGAAACAATGGCCGAAGCTTTCGCGCTCGCCGAGAAGAACGGCGTCGACCCGGCTGGCGTCGCTGACATGCTGAGCGCGACGCTCTTCGCCTGCCCGATTTATCAAGGCTACGGCAAGTTCATTCTGCAGGGAGATTTCGAGCCGGCAAGGTTTCGGCTGGCGCTCGGGCTGAAAGACGTCAATCTCGCGTTGCAAACCGCTGCTGCCAGCGAAATGCCTATGCCAATTGCAAGCCTGATGCGCGACCGGATGCTCGCCGCGATGGCGAAAGGCCGCGCCGATTGGGACTGGACCGCCGTAGCGCTCGAGGCAGCGGAAAGTGCTGGACTGCGAAAGGCGCTAGCGCGATGAAAGCGTGCGTTTTGCGGGCGACGGCGGATATTCGCACCAACCCGCTGGTTTATACGGAAGTCCCCGACCTCAAGCCCGGGCATGGCGAGGTGTTGCTGCGCGTCAAGGCCTGCGGTGTCTGTCGCACGGACTTGCATGTGATCGAGGGCGAGTTGCCGCCGCGCAAATCTCCCCTGATCCCCGGCCACCAGATCGTCGGCGAAATCGCTGCGTTAGGCGAAGGAGCAGGACGATTCCGCAAGGGTGCACGCGTCGGCATTCCGTGGCTGCACCATGCGGACGGCAGTTGCGAGTATTGCCGCGCGGGGACGGAAAATCTCTGCGACAACCTATCGTTCACCGGATACACGGTCGACGGCGGATACGCCGAATATGCAGTCGCGCCAGAGGACTTCGTCTATCCGATACCCGATGCATTCGCCGACGATCAGGCCGCGCCTCTGCTCTGCGCGGGAATCATCGGCTTTCGCTGCTTGCGGCTTTCGGGAGTCAAGAAGGGTTCGCGGCTGGGCTTTTATGGCTTCGGCTCGGCAGCACACGTGGCGATCCAAGTCGCGTTGCACTGGGGCGTGGAAGTCTATACCTCGACGCGCGGCGAAAAACATCAGGAACTCGCGAAGAAACTCGGCGCGGTGTGGACGGGTGACGCGCTCGCCGTGCCGCCTGTGAAGCTGGATGCGGGCATCATTTTCGCGCCCGCCGGCGAAATCGTCCCGCCCGCGCTGAAAGCCCTGAAAAAAGGAGGAGTTCTTGTGCTCGGCGGGATTCACATGAGCCCGATCCCATCGTTCGACTACGATTTGCTTTACCAGGAGCGCGTGATCCGCAGCGTGGCAAACAACACGCGCGAGGACGGGAATGAGTTTCTGCGCGTCGCGGCTGAGATACCGATTCGAACCCAGGTGAAGATGTATCCGCTGCACGAAGCGAATATTGCATTGAATGATCTGAAAGCGGATCGGATCAACGGATCCGCGGTGCTGGATTGTTCCGCCTGAGGTAACAATTTCGGGGCGCAAACCGTGCTTTCACAGTGGTATTTCGATAAGGCTTGGCCCCTCGCTCCGATGGGAATCTTGCAAGCTATCGCTCAACTCATCGAGTGACGTCACCCGTTTCCCGGGCACGCCCAAGGCCTTTGCAAGCGAGACCCAATCGATATCTGGCCGCCCGATCTCAAACAGCGCCTGCGCCCGCGGACCATAAGTACCGATCCCCAGGTTCAAAAATTCCCGCTTCAACACTCCGTAGGCGCGGTTCGCGAAAATGACCGTCGTCACGTTCAGGTTCTCTCGCGCCATTGTCCACAGCGCCTGCGCCGTATACATTCCGCTCCCATCCGCCGTCAGGCACAGGACGCGACGCTCCGGGCTCGCAACCGCGGCCCCAACCGCCAGCGGCATCGCTATCCCGATCGATCCTCCCGTGCAAGCAAGCCAATCGTGCGGAGAGCACGCGCGCGTCGCCGGCAGGATCGCGCGGCCGGACGTCATCGATTCGTCCGCCACGATCGCCTCTTCCGGCAAAGTTGCCGCAATCGCCACCGCGATTCCAGAAAGAGAAATCGCCCCTGTAGGTTTCTGTGAACACTCGCGACGATCCTCCGCAGCTGATCCTATCTTGACCCCAAGCGCACCGGCTAAAGCAGCAAGTGCTCCCGGGCAGTCTTCGTTGGACAGCGCAACCGTATGAATTTCGCAGCTCTGCGGAACGACCTCGCTGGATTTGCCCTGCGACGCGAAATACGTGATCGGAACGTCGGCTCCTATTAAAAGGAGGTGCTGGAATTCCTTGAATTGTTCTGCCGCCTGCTCGCGGATATATGCCACGCGCTCCACAACCGGCAGGCCGGTTCCCTGCCGAAGCCGTGTAAAAGGATATGGAGCGAAAAGCCGTGCGGATGTCGCGGCCGCAATCTTTCCTGCATTCGTCAGCGCCTCGCCGTAAAGCGCTTTCCCAGCCAGCAAAATAGCAACGCGAGCGCCCGAGCGAAGGATCGCCGCCGCCTTTTCAATATTTGCCGTCGGCGCAGCGGGAGCATCAGGCCACGAGGCCACCGCAGCAACACAGCCGCCCTCTCCCCAGGCAGCATCCGCAGGCACAACCAACGTGGCAATCTGGCCCGGCTCAGTGCGCGCCGCCACGGCTGCTTCCATGCAGTCGCGCCCCAGTTCGCTTGCTGCGCGCGAAGTTCGCAGCCATTTCGAATACGGCCGCGCGATGGCTTCTATATCGGAATTCAGGGGAGCGTCGTATCGAAGGTGGTAGGAGGGATGTTCACCCACAATGCTAAGGAGCGGCACCCGTGCGCGGCTCGCATTGTGCAGATTCGCGGTGCCGTTAGCTAATCCCGGCCCCAGATGGAGCAACGTGCACGCCGGTTTTTCTGCCATCCGTGCATAGCCGTCCGCGGCTCCGGTGGCGACGCCTTCAAACAGGCAAAGGACGCAGCGCAGATCTTCCTCGCGGTCCAGCGCCGCCACGATATGCATCTCCGAGGTACCTGGGTTCGTGAAGCACGTCTTTATGTCCGCAGCCACGAGCGTGCGGACCAAACTCTCTGCACCATTCATCGATGATCGCCCTCAAGCAGCATGGCGTAAGGTGATGTCGCTGGCTTATCAAAATCAACCAATGGGTTTCGTCCGCGAATGAGCGAAGTCCCAATAGAGCTCACGCGCCCTGGTGTACATCGGACCAAGCGGAAGCGCGCGGTCGCCAATTTTGTTCACGGGCACGACCTTCGAATAATTGCCCGTGGAGAAAATCTCCTCCGCACCCTCGAAATCCTGATATCTGAGGCTTTTTTCGATCACCGTCACGCCATCAGCGCGCAACAGCCTGATCACGCGCTGCCGAGTGATGCCGTCAAGAAAAGTGCCGTTGGGAACGGGCGTAAACACAACGCCCTCTTTCGCCATGAAGATGTTGGAAGTCGCCAGTTCGGCCACATTGCCGGCAACGTCGCACACCACGCAATTATCGAACTTTCGAGAGTGCGCCTCGAAGATGGCGCGGGCGTTATTCGGATAAAGGCAGCCGGCTTTTGCATCGACGGGCATGGTGTCGAGCGTCGGCCTGCGAAAAGGAGAAAGCGTCACCGAAAATCCCGTCGGTTTGCGCATCGGCGCCTCATAAACAACCATGCACCAGCGCGTCGATTCGGGATCAGGCGCTTGCACCCACAGCCCCTCGCGTTCAGCCCAATACATAGGCCTGATGTAGACGGCCGTATCCCCCGGAAACTTCGCGACGCCCTCGCGTGCAAGCTCCATCCATCGCTCGGTTGGCACGTCCGGCTTCAGGTAAAGCTTCTTCGCGGAGTCATTCACTCTCGCGCAATGCAGATCAAGGTCCGGCATCACTCCTTCGAAAGCCCTGGCTCCATCGAACACGACCGAGCAGAGCCACGCGGCATGCGTACGCGTAGTCATGATCGGTACCGGTCCCTCGATCCAATTTCCGTCTATGAATGTCCATGTTTTGGACCAGCCTGTTGCGACCATGTTTCCTCACTTGCGGTGGATTCGCGGAGGTGCCCGTCGACGGCCCACGTGCAGTCAGGGCGCATCCCTGCCAAACGCCTGCCGATTCAATTATGGTGACTCATAAAAGTATCTCGCGCCGAAGCCTCATTTCAACAGAGGATCATGCTTTTGCTTTCCGTAATCGCAAGCCTCTCCCGCCTAGAGATCGCCAAATTGGCTTGTCGCGATGCTATCCGGGGTTATTCCGGAGCCATTGCAGCACTTCGGCTGCGTTCTCATTTGGTGGAAAGACGGGGTAGAAAACATGTTCGACGCGGCGGTCTCTCACGAGTAGCGTGAGCCGTTTCAGCAATCTCGTCCCGTTCACATCAAATGTAGGCAGGCGCAGTGCATCGCAAAATTCGTATTTCCAATCGCTCAGGACCTCAAACGGAAGATCGAGCCGATTCGCCATCTCGCGCTGGTAGTCCGTGGTTTGAGTGCTCAGCCCGAAAATTTCGATGTCCGAACCCCCAAATTCACGGTAGGAGTCTCGAAAGGAGCATGTCTGCGGCGTGCAGCCGCGCGCCCCGGGAATTTCGTCCCATCCGGCAGGCAAAGGCTGGCCCGGCACTCCCGTCATCGGGTAGACGTAAATCACCGTGCGAGGCGCGGGTAGCGTGGCCAAATTTACGAGCCGGCCTCGGGTCGAGGGCAAACTCACCGAAGGCATCTCCTTGCCGGGCAACTGCGCCGCGGCTCCATCGTCGACCGGTCGCGGCAGATTCGGAGGCAAAGGAAAATCCGTCTGTTCTTTCATAGCGGCGCTCATTCTACACAATCGGCAATATCGGAAGCCCGAAGTGTTTATTGCTCGGCTCTTTCGATGTATCGTAAGACTATCGAACCAGTTCAGATTCCGCCGGTGCCTCGAGTCGCGTCTCCCAGCGCCCCGGCCGTTTGGGTTCGAGTTCACGAGGAAAGCGCGATGAGAAGCTGTCGGCAATTTTACATCGATGGCGCGTGGGTCGATCCCATACTCGAAAACGATTGGACCGTTATAAATCCGGCGACAGAGGAGCCGATTGCCGTCATTTCTCTTGGATCGGCGCAAGACGTCGACAAGGCCGTAGTCGCCGCAAAACAAGCCTTCGAATCGTTTTCTGAATCGAGCGTGGATGAGCGGCTCACGCTGTTGCGCAGCATCCTGGCCGTCTATCAATCGCGAATGGAGGAAATGGCCGCGACAATTTCCTCTGAAATGGGCGCGCCAATGGCGCTTGCACGAGCGGCCCAGGCGCCCGTCGGTGTGCGTCATCTATCCGCTGCAATCAGCGCTCTCTCCACTCTGAATTTCGAGGCCGTCAAAGGTTCCACGATGATGCGCAAAGAGCCGATCGGCGTTTGCGGGCTCATCACACCGTGGAACTGGCCAATGAATCAGATCGTGTGCAAAGTGGCGCCGGCCATCGCCGCCGGTTGCACCATGATTCTCAAACCCAGCGAATTTGCGCCGATTTCGGCGTATCTCTTTGCGGAAATTCTTCACGCGGCTGGCGTTCCGCCCGGCGTATTTAACCTTGTGAACGGCGACGGCGCGGGCGTCGGCTCTGCGATCTCGAGCCATCCAGACATCGCAATGGTTTCCTTCACCGGCTCGGCTCGTGCCGGGGCATGCGTAGCCGTTGCAGCTGCGTCAACGGTCAAACGCGTGACGCAGGAATTAGGCGGCAAATCCGCATATATCGTTCTGGATGACGCTGACCTTGACGCTGCAGCAAAGGCATGCGCGCTGGCGTGCTTCCGTAATACCGGACAATCCTGCAATGCGCCCACCCGCTTGCTTGTTCCGCAATCCCGCATGGCTGCGGCCAGTGCCGTGGCCAAGCAAGCGGCGGAATCTCTCGCGGTTGGCGCTCCGGCGGAAGATTCCACCGCGATGGGGCCCCTGGCGAACAAAGCGCAATTCGAGAAAGTGCAGCGGATGATTCAGCAGGCGATTCAGGAGGGCGCCGAATTAGCCGCGGGAGGCGCGGGCAAGCCCGCGGGCTTCACAAAGGGATATTTCGTGAAACCGACCGTTCTTGCCAATGTGCGGCCCGAAATGACGTGCGCACGCGAAGAAATCTTTGGACCGGTTCTTTCGATCATCGCCTATCGCGATGAAGAGGATGCCATACGAATCGCCAACGATACGCCGTACGGGCTTTCCGGTTACGTAGCGTCCGGAAACCTCGACCGCGCTCGCCGCGTCGCGAAACGTATTCGCTCGGGAAACGTTCACGTCAACGACGCCCGCCTCGACTTCGACGCCTGCTTCGGCGGCTATAAGCAATCAGGCAATGGAAGAGAATGGGGCCAGGCCGGTATCGAGGAATTCCTCGAACTCAAGGCGATTTTCGGTTACGCAGCCCAGGCACAATGAACGGTTTGCCTGGCAGCAGGCCGACTCGAATGCTGCGGCGAGGCCCAGGCCGCTCTACTGCATCATCACGGCCGGTTCGGTATATCCTTCTAATCTGTCGATCGCGAGCCCCGCTTGCACCGCGATCACCGCGAAGACATTGAGATGATCGACGCTGAACATACCACGCTTTGAAAGATTGTCGACGTAGAGCAAGCCGCGAATGTGGTTGGCCATGCCAAGCGGCGCGCACATCGCCGATTGGATTCCCGCGTTAATTACGCTGCTCGTCGCCGCAAAGCGCGGATCCGCCTGCCCGTCCGTCACAAGCAGCGGCATCGCGGCCTGCATCACCTGGCGAATAATCGTTCTTGAAATGATCAGCTGCGGAGCCCCCATCGAGTCTCGGGAAGTTTCGGCACGGTGCCGAATCACGGCTGGCTTAAACGTGTAATTCCCCTTGGCGAACTCGGCCTTCGAACCCGGGCTCTCTTCCAGCAACATGCTGTATGCGCGCTCCGCACCGGGAATTTCGAGCACCAAGTCAAGGATGCGGTGCGTGAGATCGTCCACTCGCTCGATCTGCCCCAGCGCTTGATTCACGCGGTAGAGCACCTTCAGCAATCGGTTTTCCTGTTCCAGCGATTGCAGCCGCACGACTGGAGCGTCGGCTTTGCCCTTCGCGTCGGTAGCCGAAAGCGATCCTGCCGGCTCAACCGACATGAACGAACTCGAATAAGAGCGCTCACCAACCAGCTTCGCAACGCTGCCGGGAAGCGCGGCTGTCCCGTAGCTTACGATCTTGCGTTCGGCGGAATCCTCAAAGCGAAGCCGAAACGGCCCCACGGAAATCTCGTCGTTTGACGCAAGCAGAGCTTCCTTGCTCGGTTTACCGTTGATCCTGATTGTGTTTGTGTTGCTGCGGTCGATGATTTCCCATCGGCTGTCGGGATTCACGCGCACCACGCAGTGAAGGCGCGAAACTCCCGGATCGTCCAATATGAGATCGCTCGATTTTGCCCGGCCGATGGAAAGTGGCCTGTCTCCAATCAACTCGAATACCTGTGAATGGCGGTCAGCATGATGTACCAAAAGTCGTGGCATAAAGATGTTTCCTCCAACATCGTACAAGACGCGAGACCTGTGAGAACCGCGCTTCAAACCTCGCTTGCCCAAATCGCAAATAGTACTCGACTTAAACGTAACCTCAAGACGTCAGCTCCCTTCGTGCATAAATGGTCGTACCACGATATAATATCGAGTATGACGAACCGGCGATCCCGCGGCCAGCCCGGGACCAAGGCGGTAGATCCCGATCACACAGCCCTTCGCGATCTCGCCTGGTTCCGTTATAGCCTCCGCAAATTTCTTCGATTCAGCGAGCGCGCGGCGAAGAGCCACGGCGTGACGCCCCAGCAGCACCAGTTGCTCCTCGGCGTGGCCGGATATGCTCAGGGAGGCCGCGCCACTGTGTCGCAATTGGCGGAGTTTCTTCAGGAGCGTCATCATGGCGTCAGCGAACTGGTAAGCCGCTGCGTCAAGCGAGGGCTTGTCCGCAAGACCACCGACACCCACGATCGGCGAGTCGTTCGCGTTTCGCTCACGAAGAAGGGGGAGGCCGTTCTCGCGAAACTTTCGAAGCTTCACCGCGTGCAGGTCGGCCAGCTTCGTGCCGGATTGCTGCACATGGCCGAAACGCGCAAGCGGACTCGGTCCGATTTTTCCGGAAGGAAATAATGAACGCCGGTCATTCCGATAGGCTCACCTTGGCGGAGGCAACGGAGCCTTCTCAGGCAACTACTCCGCGGATATTCCGCAAGTATCTGCCGCTTGTGCGCGACGATCTGCTCGCCACTTACTCGCGCGATCTTCACAAATGGCTCCTGATCGCGCCAATCATCGGAATTGTTACCGGTCTGACGATCACGGCCCTCGTCGTCATCATTCTCGGATGGATCTGGCCGGTTCTGCTGCTGTATTTTCTCCGGCATCACTGGGCCATTATTCCCGGGCTCACTCTGGGTTTTGTCATCGCAGGCCTCATCATGCAGCTCTTCACGGCCGATCCAAACGAGCATTCCACTGAGGAGGTGATTCGCTCGTATCACGAAAAACAGGGTGCGATGGATTTCCGCAGCTTCGTGCCAAAGCTGCTCGCTGCAATCGCCACCGTCGCGATGGGCGGGAGCGCGGCCTTAGAGGGCCCGAGCATTTACAGCGGCGGGGCAATCGGTTCGTGGTTGTGGACGAAGCTGCGTCGTCTGCGTCTTAGCGCGCGCGACAGGCGAATCATGCTCATCAGCGGCGCGGCCGCAGGCATGGGCGCCGTTTTTCGTGCCCCGCTCACGGGAATCGTCTTCGCTCTCGAAATGCCTTACAAGGACGACCTCGCGCATGAAGCCTTGCTCCCGTCGCTCATTGCCTCGGTCGTCTCTTACATGACGCTTGCCGCATTTCTCGGCTCGGAACCGCTTTTTAATTTCGCCAGCAGCACCGTCTTCAATCGTCGCGAGCTTGTTCTCTGCGCCGTTTTGGGGGTCGCGATTGGGCTGATCGCAATGGTTTTCTCGATCACTTTCCGGCGCGTCCGAACCTTTGTGGTTCGATGGGACGCCCCGCACTGGTTCAAGCTGGCAATCGGCGGATCACTCACAGGCGTATGCGGCGTCATTTTCCTCCATGTCTACAGCGGCCCGCTCGTGCCGATCGGCCCCAACTACGAAGCGGTCGGGCTGATTCTCGGCAATCGCCACAGCATCACGGAATTGGTGCTCTTCGGAGTGATGAAGCTGCTCGCAACTCTTTGCACGCTCGCTTCGGGCGGCGTAAGCGCAATGTTCGTTCCCCTCTTCCTCACCGGAGGCGCGCTTGGCACAGCATTCGCTCAGTCTATCCATCAACCTTCTCTTGAGCTATTCGCAGCGGTGGGTATGGCGGCATTCATTGCGGCCGGATACAAGACGCCTCTCGCCGCGGTCGTCTTCGTGGCGGAGGCAACCGGCGGCCACGCTTTCATTATTCCTTCTTTGATCGGCGCAGCCGTGGCTTATGCAGTTTCAGGGGATTCTTCGGTTTCGGGCGATCAAAAAGTGTCGGAGCAGGCGCATGAGCTCGGCCACTTACCGGCCTCGGCCCTCATGACCGAAGCCCGCCCTGATGCACATATTTGATCACGTCCACGTCGGACATCGCGATCAAGCCGTCCTTCACCATTTCGTCCAGCGCTGGCAGAAGCTCCCGGATCTTCTCTTCCGAATCGACTACGCTCACCATGAGCGGCGCATCATGCGAGAAAACCAGCCGGTGCGCGTGGCGAATGAATGTGCTTGCTCCGTACCCTTCGATTCCGCGGAAGGCCGTCGCCCCTGCGATGTCTAGTTCGCGGCATCTCTCAACAATGGCGCGATACAAAGGCTTATCATGCCATTTGTCATCCTCGCCGAAATAGATGCGCAGCATTTTCGCTTTGCCCTCGAGTTTCATCAGCCCACCTCCTTCCGTTCCTGCGGCCTCGCGCCCGCGTCGCGCGTGTACTTGACCACGTCCACATCGGAGAGTACCACCAGCCCCTGCTGGACCATTTCATCGAGCAAAGGGAAATACGCTTTGAGCTTCTCTTCCGTCTCGACAACTGAAATCATCATCGGTCGGTCATGCGAGAGATGAAGCGCCGTATCCTTGTGAATGCGCCGGTTGGCTCCATAGCCTAGAATTCCCTGATAGATCGTGGCGCCGGCAATGTCGTTGGCGCGCATGCTCTCGATTAGCGCCTTGTAGAGTGGCTTGTCGCGCCACTTATCGTTCTCTCCGATGAAAATCCGCATCATTTTGGCTTTGCCTTCACGCTTGAGCGCGGGCAGCGCCGCCTCCGAGGCTTTCTGCGATGCCGTTTCTGCCGCCTTCACCACCACGGTGTCCTGAATCTCGATCAGGCCTGTTCCCGCCAGCTGCCGCAGCTTCGGCAACACCTCTTCCACCTTCTCCGGCGATTCGATGAACTCGATCTTTATCGGCAAATCCTGGCTTAGCACTTCTAGCCGGTCCGTGTGCAAGTGATGGTCCGCGCCGAATCCCGCGATGCCTCGCACCACGCTGGCGCCGGAAATGCCGCGGTAGAAAAGAAAATCCAGGATCGCCGCGTAGAGAGACTGGCCGTGGTGCTGGTGCTCTTCGCCGACGTAAATGATTACTTTTTTCGCTGGTCCGGCTCCGAGCATTTCACCCTCCGAGGCGTCGGGAACGACGCCCCGCGCCTCCATTATGATCCGGTTTCATATTTGCAAGACTCATGCGAACAATTTCCCCACGATATAGCCCAACCACACGGACACAAACCCCACGGCAACGCTGAAGATCACGTTCAGTCCAGCGACGAGAAATTCCCCGTCCTGGAACACGCGAAATGTCTCATATTCAAACGTGGAGAACGTGCTGTAGCCGCCGAGGAACCCTACCGAGATCAGATAGCGCCAACTCGGGCTCCATCCGCTCTTTTCGGCCAACAGGGTGAGGACGAATCCAATCAGGAACGACGCAGTAACGTTGATAATAAACGTCCCGTAAGGAAATCGCGCCCCGAACCGGTTACCGACCAATCCGCCGATCCAGAAGCGGACTACCGATCCCACGGCGCCGCCGAGAGCCACGAGAAGAAATTTGTTCATGGCAGCAGAGCTGTGCCGCAAGTCGATGTAAATTCAGGCTTGTTTAAATCACTTCTCCCCATGTTCAAAATCAGCTCGCTTGGGTGCTCGACGCCTAGGCAGGAAGCAGCAGCAGACAACTCGAGCACGATTGCACATCGTAGGAGTCATCTGCCCCACTTTGGGGGCGGTTTACGGTGAACTCCAACACCGCTTACGCCGATTATTTTGACGTATCACAATTCTGCGGTCAAACATTTCGCGCAGCTTGGTTTCACGCGGTGTCGCACCTTCTAAGGGGCAGCCTGTTCTGTCGGCCGTGATTGTGGCGATTGAGCGATGCCAGGACCCGCGTCCGAACCGCGGGCAGCGAGGAAACTGCGGAAAAGGTAGTACCAATAGACCGTCGGGATGGAGCGTGTGAAAAGGTCCATCACGGTTTCGGCGGCGTTGCGGCCGTCGAGTCGCTTCGAGAAAAATGGCGTGAAGTCGATGGAATCGAATTTCGCGAGGCTTTCCACGGCGCTTGGAATTTCCGCCTCGTGTTCCTTGATGAACGAATCGATCTTACTCAGCGAAGGTCCATCGAGCGTGCCGAGCACGCCTTTGCCGTCCGCAACTAGACCGGGGTGCTTTTTGAAAAGATCGATTAGCTTTGCCCCGTAGACTTCTGCGCGCCGGATGAGATCCGCAATCGTGAAGTCGAGATGCTCGTGGGTCGCCTCGAGCCTCGGTTCATACAGCACTTTCAAGCCGCGTCCCATGAGCCGCACGCCAAGTTCAGTGTCTTCGGCGACGCGAAACTCGGGATCGAAAGAACCCGTAGCAAGCACGAGATCGCGCCGAACGGAAATATTGCACGTGATGAAGAAAGAATGATTCGTGTAAATGCCGGGCTTGAGCCCAACTTGAGGAAAAAGAAACGCCTGCGTGCCCAAGAACCATGTCAACGCGCGCTTTTTCGCAGCTTCGCTGTAATGGAAATTCCCGAGCACCGCGATTGTTTCCCCGGCGTGGGCCCGTTGCAGTTCCAGATGCTGCGCGAGTAGCTCGCGATCTGCGATAGTATCGTCGTTGATCAGCAACAGAAATTTCCCTCTCGCGCGCTCAACTCCAAATCGGCGCGCAGCTCCGGCGCCCGCGTTCTGCTGGCCCAGATAAACGAATTCGTGGCGCGGATGATGATGCGAACAGAGTCGCCGCGTAGCATCCGTGCTCCCGTCATCGACAACGATGACTTCGAACCGGTGCGGCGAGAGCGATTGCCGGTTGAGTGCGCCCAGGCATTCGGCCAACACGTCGGCGCGATTATATGTCGGCAGCACCACAGTGAAGTCGAGTTTCGCGTCTTTCCCGTTTCGCCTCGATTTTGCCGGGATCGTCGCGCCCGCCGCCTTTTCGCTGCTGCCGGAGAGATCGGGAATCGTTCCAGGGGCGGCTTCGAGTTCGGCGGAACGGGCCGGTGGTTTCGGCGCTCCGCTTTCGGCGAAGGCCGAAGCGGACGATTCGCGCCCTTCGCGCCGAAATTCTTCCGCACCGGCGATTTCGCCGAGGGCGCGATAACTTCGGTCCATCGATTCCGCCACGCCGAGCAGGTTGCCGAAGAAGATTGTGCGCGAGACAGAGTGCGAGAAATAGTTGAAGACGTGCCGCAACTGGCGCCGTGCTTCGGTCCGATTCCCTTGTGCGAGCAGCTCCTCTGCGGCGCGCGCATAGGCGAAGACGCGAATCGAATGCCGCTGCGCCGCGGGCTGGTAATTCGAAACCTCCGCGAACATTTTTTCGACGAGCCGCATCGACCAGATGTGATTCGGGTCATGCCCCTGCGGACGCAAGACCCGCGTCCTATCGAGAATAGTTCGCAAGGTCGCGTTCATCGCCTCTTTCGAGAAGTATTTTGCGGCGTGGGCCCGGCTGCTTTGCGAAATCTTCCTCCAAAGAGCCTCGTCTGTATAAAGCTTTACGACCGCGGTGGCAAATTCCTCTGGGTCTTCGGCGATGAGCGCCGTTTCGCCGGAAACGAAGCTCCCGCCTTCCGCTCCTTTCGGGTTTGTCACGATGGGCAAGCCGTGGGCGATGGCGTGAAGATTTTTCGTTTTGATGCCGGTGCCAAAGCGCACGGGCGAGACGAGCATACGCCGCTGCGCGAATTCCGCGGCCAGATTCGGTCGGAAGCCGACGCGAACCACGTTCGGGTCCGGCGTGCTCCAGCTTTCGGGCAACTGCGCGCCGACAACGTAAAGCTTCACCTCCGGCAACTGGCGACGCACGAGCGGCGCGACTTCGCGGATGTACCACTCCAGCCCGTCCAGCGTGGGCGGGTTGTTGAAGTGCCCTAGATAAACGATGCCTTCGCGCTCGGCAAAACCGCCTGCGGGCGGGCCTGCTTCCACCATCATTGGAAGCACTTCGATCGGAACGTCGCGGACGTCCCGCGCGATTTTGTCGGCATCCGATCCGGAAATCGAAATCACCAGATCGGCGCGGCGGTAGATTTCCGCTTCGCGCTCGGCGAAATCCACCGCGCGTTCGCGGTCCGACCACAGCCCGGAAATTTCAGCGCCGCCCTCTTCGCGAATGCCGTGGCAATCGTCCGTAAGAATGGCAACCCGCGTCGAGGGCGAAAGTCGGCGAAGTTCATCCAAATAATATTCCGGAAGCGTCACGCCCATCCAAAACCAGAGGCTCACGAACGCCAGATCGAACTGGCCTTCGCGCAGAACCTCGTGGAGCGTCCATTTCGGCATCAGGTCGACGCGCTCGAGACGAAGCACCTCGGCGTCTTCGATGTAAACCTTCACGCCCAGTTGTTCGAGGATTGCGGAACGTTTACCGTCGCCGGCGCTGCGGGGCGCAAGAAACGTGACCGAGTGTCCCTGCTCGCGCAGCAAACGGATTATTTGCAAAAGCCGATGATCCGCGCCGCCGCCCTCAGCCAGCGGAAGCGTCTCGAAAATCACCAGAATGCGCATCGCGGCGCCACTGTCCAATTTCAAAACGCGAGATTGCATGGCGCTTAAATCATACAGGCTCGCGGGGTAACGGTCGCGCACGGACGATTCTTTGCGCGCGCGAAGAAAGATCGTGTCGCCGCGAGCCGCCACGCTGAAGCCCGAAGCGACAAGCCCCGTCAGAAGCGATTCGGGCGATTTCCAGAAGATATCCTTCGTCCCGATTTCAATCGCGCCGAATCCGCCTGCCGACGCGAGGGCCTCGATCTCGGAAGGAGTGTATTCCCGATGACGCGCCGAAGCGCCGGCCTCAGTCGAAAAGCGGCCATCGACGTAGGGCGTAGCGCCACGCAGCAAGCCCTGCAGGCTTTTGGCGCTCGCGATGTTCGCCGCGGTGAGCACGAAGATGCCGCCGGCTTTGAGCACCCGGTTGATTTCGGAGATGGCATGCATCGGATCGCAAGCGACGGATTCGAGCGCTTGCGCGAATACGACAATGTCGAAGGACGCGTCCGCAAAATCCAACGCAAAATTCTCGAGCGTTGCCGCGCTCCATTCGATTTTCTCAAAGGAGTGGAAGCGCCGCAGCGCCGGCACAAGTAGATCGTCGTGCGGGCCAATCCCGAGGAGGTGTTGACCGGGCGTCGAGCACGGAATTTGCATGAGCAGCGCTGAGCAGTAGGCCAAGCGTTCCGCGCGACCAGGAGAGACAGTCCCGCGCGAATCCGCCGCTTCCAGAAACGTCACGATTTCCGCTTGGGCCAGAACACCCTGCGTACTCAGTTTCGCGCGGCTGCCTTGTAGAAGTTGCGTGAAACCGGCCCGCTGTGCGGGGTCCAGGCCGGCGACACTCTGTTCCAGCAGTGCAACCGCTTCGGCCAAACGCCCGGCGGTCGCGAGGACAGCTCCCAGATTAGCCGCGGCTTGTGCGTGGTTGGGCGAGAGCGCGAGAGCGCGGCGAAAGCCTTGCTCTGCGTCCCGGGGATTCCCAAGTGCGCACTGGACCGTCGCCCAGTCATTCCAGCGTTCCGCAGTTTCGCGTGCAGCGATCGAGCGCGCGATGAAGACGAGCGCATCGGTAAGTTTTCCCTCCTGGAAGAGTTGAACGCCCTGATCGTGAAGCTGTTCATCCGGCCCTGCTGCCGCCCTCCGCCGCCCGGCCGCGATCTGTGCACTCGGCTCCGCCCTGCGCCGGAATGCGGCCCCGAACTGCGCTCCCATCGCTTCCCACGAAAATTGACGCTCTTGCGTGCAGGCAAATTCGTCGAGAGCGCAGCGAGCCGAGGCTTGGCCCGCGGGATTCGCAAGAAGAGCGATCCAGCGCGAGATCGCCGCCGCCGCGCCGCCAGGACGGCGCATGTCCACAAGCGAAATGGACTTGAATCGTTCGGGAAGTTGCGAAAAGAGATGACGTGTAATCGGCGTGTCGTGCGCCACCACCGGCAGACCCGACATTTGCGCCTCGAGATAAACGAGGCCAAACGTTTCGTGAAGGCTGGCCGAAGTAAAAACGTCAGCGGCGCCATAGATGCGTGGCATTTCTGCAAACGGCACGTCCGTGAGCGCGATAAAACGCGGGCCGAGCACGCGGCGAGCCTCCGATTCCCAGGGCGCCGCCTCCCGTCCGCGCGAGCCGGCCACGATCCAGTAGACATTCCCCGTGCCGATCTTCTGCAGTTCCGCGAAAATGTAATCGTGGCGCTTCGCCGCCAGGTCGAACGCGCCAACACTCAGGACAACGAACGCATCGGCAGGGATTTTGTATTCGGCGCGAATTTCCGCACGCCTGCTGCGGGCGTCACGATAGGGAAGCCCCTCGATACACATCGGAAGCTCGACGATCGCGTCGGGCGTGACGCCCTGTTGCCGCAACGGCCCTGTCAGCCATGGCCCCAGCGAGTGGAAGCACGCGCCGGCGGACCAAAGAACGGCGTCGATGGGAGGGTAGATATAGTCCGTGTGAATGAGGAGCGCCGCTTTTCCTTGATGGATCGCCGGCGCGAGAGTTTTCAGCAGCTCAGTCGAGTCGCCGCTCGGGTCCACGAGCCCGCCTTGCCAACGGGCGTAGACCACCGGAAATTCGCCTTGCGCAAGAAGCTGGCGAATACGCAGCGCCGCCGGAATCGCAAAAAGCTGGTCCTCGGCATATAGCGCCCAGGTTTGGACCGCGCCGCCGGGAACAGGCCCCAGACCAGGGATGCGGCCCAGATGCTCTTTCGCGAGTTCCTCCAGCTCGATCCGCGAAGGAACGCGGATGGCTTCGACCCCTGGCGCTTCGGAAGTGCCCCAGCACGTGGCGTCGAGCCCCGATTTGCGGAGTTCGCCCGAGAGTTCGAGGAAAAAACGTTCCAGACCCCGCTTTACGCGGGTCAGCCCGGGAGCAAGGAAGATGATTTTCATGGCAGACGGGTACACAGCGGACACGGCAATCGTGGAACCAAAAAAAGTGTGAAAAGACGGCCGCATCTTAACTATTTCTAATCCAGGGGATCGAGCAATAGACGCACCGGCCGTTTGTACAGGTAACTCTTTCGGCGGAAAGATGGTATTACAGAACTATTACAGAACGGGGTCTAGGGCGCTGCTATGCTGAAGAAGGGCAAAAACTTAGCGGTACAGCCGGAACTAAGGACATCGAATGGAACTTATCGACCTGGAACACACCCAACACGACGACAACAGCATCAACTGGGTGACCTCAATCGCGATGATTATCTTTCACGCGGGTGCGATTGCCGCGTTATTTTTCTTCAGCTGGACTAATTTTCTCATAGCTCTCTTCCTCTATTGGGTTGCCGGTAGCCTGGGAATCGGCATGGGCTATCACCGGCTCCTCACCCATCGCGGCTACAAAACCCCGAAGTGGGTGGAATATTTCCTCACCATCTGTGCCACGCTCGCCCTCGAAGGCGGCCCAATCTTCTGGGTCGCCACGCACCGGATTCATCACCAGCATTCGGACAAAGACGGCGATCCGCACAGCCCCATCGATGGCAAATGGTGGGCGCACATCGGCTGGATACTCATGGGCAAGTCGATGCATCACGATTCGGAGACCCTCGCTCGCTACGTCCCGGACCTGGCCAAAGACAAATTCCACGTCTGGCTCACGAAATATCATTACGTGCCCAACGTAATCCTCGGGGCGATTCTGCTTGCGGTCGGCGGTTGGAAGCTCCTGTTGTGGGGCATGTTCTTCCGCACCGTGCTCGGCCTGCACGCAACCTGGCTGGTGAATTCGGCCACGCATTCGTGGGGCTCGCGCCGCTTCAAGACGCGCGATCTTTCCACCAATAGCTGGTGGGTAGCGCTCTTTTCGTTCGGCGAAGGCTGGCATAACAACCACCATGCCCATCCGACTTCCGCCCGGCACGGCCTCGCCTGGTATGAATTTGACCTGAACTGGTACGGCATCTGGACGCTGAAGAAGCTTGGTCTCGCCAAAAACGTCTATTGCTACATGCTCTCACCCGATGGCGTGGAAGCAGAGAAGCCGGAGCGCGCCGTCCCGGCACATGTGGCCTCGTCGGCGACTGCTTCGGCCGAAGCGCCCGGCATTTCGGCCTGAGGCGAACCCGATCTGAACGCATCGGCCGCGGACGCCTTCAGGCGTTCGCGGCCTTTTTGTTTGCGCGAGACTGCACCGCATCCGAAGACTTCTATTTATAAGAAAACGTCGGCGCATTGGCCGCGCCATGCCGGCTGTGCCACAATCTGGGCATAGGCTATGCGAATCACCGTAACTACCCGAAGAAAAATCATCGCCTTCATCGTCCTCGTGGTGTGCCTCACCGTCGCGGTCGTGCTCAACGTGGGATGGATCATTCTGCATTGGCGCCAGGGCGTGCTCCTCTTTTTCGGCGTCGCGTTTTTCCTGGCGATCATTCTCGGAATGATCCTCAACACCGGATTTCTTCTCCGCGAAATCCGCCGCAACGAACAGCACGACAGTTTTCTGAACGCCGTCACTCATGAACTGAAGACGCCGATCGCCTCGATTCGTTTGTATCTCGAAACATTGCAGCGTCGCGATGTGGGCGAGGCCCAGCGCCGGCAGTTCTACCAGTCGATGCTCGACGACACTTCGCGCCTCCTCGGCACCGTGAACCAGGTGTTGAAAGCCGGCGAAGTCGGTTACGGCCGCACGGCTCTGCATCGCGCTGACGTAAATTTCGCCGAGCTCGTCGCCGAATGCGTGGACCTCGCCCGAACACGTCATCACTTGCCCGCGGAAGCCATTCAAATGACTCCGGCGAACGGCGAGCCCACAAAGGTGAACGCCGATCCGGACGATTTACGGATCGCCGTCGGAAATATTCTGGACAACGCGGTGAAATATTCGAACGGACGTGTCGCGGTCGGCGTAGACCTAACCGCCCAACATGAGGGGTTTCTCGCCTTGCGCGTACGCGATGAAGGCGTGGGCATTCCTCAGCACGAAATCAAGCGCGTTTTCAAAAGGTTTTATCGCGTCCCCGGAAGAACACAGGTAAAGGGCACGGGGCTGGGACTCTTTATCGTCAGATCGATCGCGCGCGCGCACGGCGGTCGCGTCTCGATCGAAAGCGAAGGCGAAGGTCGCGGCACAACCGTGGTCCTTGAATTGCCCCGGAGCGCTGCATGAGCCGTGTGCTGGTGGTCGAGGACGAGACCCATCTCGCCGACGGGTTGCGATTCAATTTGGAAGCGGAAGGCCACAGCGTCGAAATCGTCGCCGACGGCGAGACGGCGGTTACCAGGCTGGCTCGTCGACGCGAGTCCTTTGACGCCGTAGTGCTCGACGTGATGCTGCCGTTTCGCGACGGCTTCCAGGTAGTCGCTTCGATGCGTGCCGCAAAGAATTATGCGCCCGTGCTGATGCTCACGGCGCGCAGCCGGCCGGAAGATGTTTTGCGCGGCTTTGCCGCTGGCGCGGACGATTACTTGCCGAAGCCCTTCGAGCTGCCGATCTTTCTCGCGCGCTTGCAAGGCTTGCTGCGCCGAAGCGCCTGGCTGCGCGAGAGCGGCCCGCACGCTCAGTGCGGCGAGCATCAAGGTGATCAGCAGGTCGACGACGGAGAAACCAGCGACGTATACGCCTTCGATGGCAAAATCATCGACTTCGGTACGCTCGAATTGCGCTCCGGTGACACGATCATTCACCTCACGCTGATGGAAGCAAAATTATTGCGCCATCTGATCGAGAATAGAGGCAAAGTTGTGACGCGGAAGTCGATCCTCGAAGACGTCTGGGGCTTGCACGAAGATACAGATACGCGCGCGATCGACAATTTCATCGTGCGCCTGCGCCGCTATCTCGAGGAAGATCCCTCGAACCCCCAGCGCCTGCTCACAGTGCGCGGCGTCGGTTACCGCTTCGTGATTCCGGAGCAAAGTCCTCCCCGCAGCCATCAGCGCAAAGCCTGAATCCCGCTCCGCCCTACTGGTTCGATTGATTCGCCGGCGCAGGCTGCGCGGCAGCAGGTGTTGCGGTGGGTGTCGAGACCTGCGCCACCGCGCGCATCGAAGGCAACTGGTTCACATCCCATCCGCCACCCAGCGCCTCGATCAAATCCACGGCCGACGTCATCTCCTCCGTGCGAAGATTCACGGCCGCCTGCTGATTCGTCAGGAGTGTCGTTTCCGCGGTGATCACGTTCAGGTAAGGATCGATCCCAAGCCGGTATCGCTCAGTGGCAAGGGTCAGGTAGCGCTGCGCGGACGCCACAGCGGCATCCTGCTGCTGCACCTCCTGCGTCAAAATTCGTTCCGTCGAAAGGTTATCCTCCACCTGCTGAAACGCTGTGAGGACTGTTTGCCTATAGGTGGCAACATCTTCATCGAACACTCCGCGATACTGCTGCACCGTCGCTCGGCGGAGGCCCGCGTCGAAGACCGTCTGCGACAGCGAAGCGCCAATCGACCAGATGCGGCTCGACCATAAAAACCAGTCCGCAATGGAAGTGCTCTGAAAACCGCCCGTCGCGGTCAAAGTAACCGAAGGATAATAGGCCGCAGTCGCAATTCCTATTTGCGCGTTTGCCTGAGCCATGGCACGCTCCGCCGCCGCGATATCCGGACGCCGCTCCAGCAAGTAAGAAGGTGCAGCCACAGGAATTATCGGAGGCGCCGGCTGCTTGGCCAGCGGCGCGATCGCAAAAGTGGAAGGCGGTTGCCCGACCAGAACGGCGATGGCGTGTTCGTATTGGGCGCGCAGTATGCCCACGTTCGTGTCAGCCGCTTGCGCGGATTGCAGCTGCGTTTCCGCCTGTGCAACCGACTCGTCGTTGTCGATTCCGGTCTGATAAAGCACGTTCGTCAGGTCCAGTGATTGTTGGTAGGCGACCACCGTCGAATCGAGCAACTGCTTCAGATTGTCTTCCCCGCGCAGCTCGAAATAATCCACAGCCAGCTCCGAATGCATGCTCAGGCGCGTATTCTCAAGATCGGCTGCGCTGATTTGGGCAGCCGCGGAATTCGCTGTCACAGTGTTGCGAAGCCGGCCCCACAAATCCGGAACCCAACTGGCATCGCCCGGTGCCGAAAAATCTGCGAGCGAGCCTTTTTGGCCCAGCGTGGACGCCGCACGTTCGCGCGTCATCGAGGGGTCTGCAGTAATGACAGGCCAATACTCCGAGCGTGCCTCGCGAACAAGCGCTCGCGCCGAGAAATAGGCCCCCATCGCCTCGGCAATCGTCTGGTTCGACACGTTTACCTGCGCCTCAAGCTGATTCAGTTCCGGGTCGTTGAACATCGCCCACCAATCACCCCGAATCGCATTGTCGTTCGGCTGGGCCACACGAAAGGGCGGAGTCACGTTAGACTGCGTGCTTGGCGTCGCAGCCGTGGCTTGCGTCGTGCTTGAAGGCGTGCCCGCAGCAGTTTCCATCGCGTTTGTGCTCGGCTGGGACGCAGAGGACGGCGCTGCCGCAGGCGGCGCCGCTTCCTTATAGGCTGGCGGCACTTGCACCGCCGGTGTGTGGTACTTCGGGCCCACCACGCAGCCACCGCTCAGCAGCGCAACGCCGACTGCCGCCCCTAATACACTCAGTCTTCTAGCCATGCTTTCTTTCTCTTCCTCACCAGATTGTTTTTAATCGGCCGGCTGCGGGCTCGCCGCCGGATGACCGTGGCGATGACCGCGTCGCCACCACAAGCTCAGGCGGTCCATGTAGAGATAAACAACCGGAGTCGTGTAAAGCGTAAGAGCCTGGCTCAGGATAAGACCGCCCACGATGGTAATGCCCAGAGGCCGGCGAAGTTCGGATCCCGCGCCCGTGCCGAGCGCCAGCGGCAAAGCCCCGAAAAGAGCCGCCATCGTCGTCATCATGATCGGCCGGAATCGCAGCATGCACGCCTCGAAAATGGCGTCGCGCGGGTTCACGCCTTCATGCCGCTCCACCGAAATCGCAAAATCGATCATCAAAATCGCGTTCTTCTTCACGATGCCGATCAGCAGCAGCATGCCGATGATCGCCACGATGCTCAAATCCGTGCGAAACGCAAAGAGCGCCAGCACCGCCCCCACGCCCGCCGAGGGCAGCGTCGAGAGAATCGTGATCGGATGAATCAGACTCTCATAGAGCATGCCCAGCACGATGTAAACCGCCATCAGCGCGGTCACGATCAGAAACGGCTCGGTCGAAAGTGATTGCTGAAAAGCCTGCAGCGTGCCCGAAAACATTCCGTGAACGCTCGCCGGCATGCCCAGACGCCGCTGCACCTGGCTCACCAGCGTCGCGGCCTGTCCCAATGCAACTCCCGGAGCAAGGTTGAACGAAACGGTCACCGAAGGAAATTGCCCTTGGTGATTCACCGAAAGGGGCGCCGTCGTCGCCTGGTAGCTGGCCACGGCGCTCAAAGGAACTTCAGC
>Ga0335074_10001607_pt1 | contig 30626 bp, 31 predicted proteins | sample Lox_Sample_23_FD_206715 | JGI IMG/M metagenome (GOLD analysis project Ga0335074, IMG submission 206715) | Soil microbial communities from Loxahatchee National Wildlife Refuge, Florida, United States - Lox_Sample_2.3 | ecosystem: Environmental > Terrestrial > Soil > Wetlands | place: USA... | reverse complement strand
GGCACCGACGAGCAGAAGCAGCGGTACCTGCCGCGGATGGCAACCGGCGAGATACGCGCGACGATGGCGCTGACCGAGCCGGGCGGAGGCTCCGACCTGCAGGCCATGACGACAATCGCCAGGCCTGCGCCCCGCGGCGGCGGGTGGCTGGTCAGCGGGGCCAAGACGTGGATCACCAACGCGCGCCGGTCGCAGCTGATCGCGCTGCTGTGCAAAACCGACCCGGAGGCGGTGCCGCGCCACCGCGGCGTCAGCATCCTGCTGGTCGAGCACGGCCCTGGCCTGGTCGTCTCGCGGGACTTGCCGAAGCTCGGCTACAAGGGGGTCGAGAGCTGCGAGCTGTCGTTCGACAGCTATCACGCGCAGGCCGACGCGCTGCTCGGCGGGGCAGCGGGCCGCGGCTTCGCGCAGATGATGAAGGGCCTGGAGATCGGCCGGATCCAGGTGGCGTCGCGGGCGATCGGGGTGGCGCAGGCGGCGTTCGACGACGCGCTACGGTACGCGCAGCAGCGGGAGAGCTTCGGCCAGCCGATCTGGAAGCACCAGCAGGTCGGCGCTTACCTGGCCGACATGGCGACGAAGCTGACCGCAGCCCGCCAGCTCGTCCGCTTCGCCGCCGAGCGCTATGACGCCGGCGAGCGGTGCGACATGGAAGCCGGCATGGCCAAGCTGTTCGCGTCCGAGACAGCCATGGAGATCGCGCTGAACGCGGTGCGCATCCACGGCGGCTACGGGTACTCGACCGAGTTCGACGTGGAGCGGTATTTCCGGGACGCTCCGCTGATGATCGTCGGCGAGGGCACCAACGAGATCCAGCGCAACATCATCGCGCAGCAGCTCGTCTCCCGCGGCGGCCTGGACCGCTAGCCTTGCCACCGGGCCACGGCCGCGCTGGACCGCCGGCCGCCTCGCCGCCTACGGTTGCGGCATGGCAGCAGCAGCGAACATCGAGGCGTTCCTGGCCGAGCCGCGCAATGTGATCGTGGGCGGCATCCGCCACGACGGGCGGCCGCACCTGAGCCCGAACTGGTTCTACTGGGACGGCCAGAAGTTCTACGTGTCGACGACGCGCGACCGGGTCAAGTATGCGATCTTCGGTAACGACCCGAGGGCGCAGCTGGTCGTGGACGACTCGACCGGCTTCCGCGCCGTGCTGGTGTCGGCCACCGTGGAGATCCGCGAGGACCTGGCGGCAGAGCTGCCGCGCTTCAAGGCCATCCGGGAGAAGCACGGGCGGACGGTGCAGGACGACGCGGACTTCCTCCGCTCGCTGGCCGGCGAGCATCGCGTGCTGCTTGCCATCACGCCGGATCAGCCGCCGGCGCAGTGGACTAGCTGGGGCCTGGACTGAGCCTCACCAGCCCTCAGCTCAGGGTCGGCCAGCCGGGACAAGCTCGCGGTCGCCGGCGAGCTCAGGGAATTCGGTCAGCTCATCCCAGTCACCGACGAGCGCCGGCTCAAGGTCTTCTGGCAGCTCACGGCCGCCGGGCGGCGGGGGCTCCGCCGGGCCGTCAGGTCCGCGTCCGCCACCGCCTCCGCCGTCTCCGCCGGGCTGCGCTCCCGGGTTGTCCGCCACGAACAGCCCGCCCCAGGCGCCGAGGCCGGCGCCGAGAAGAGGAAAGGCGATGAGCACCAGCAGATAGCCAGCGGCGGCCTCGGTGAAGCTCACCTCGAAGGTGTAGGCCGAGCCAGGCTGCAAGTGCCCGCCGGGCAGCGTCCACTGCAGGCTGCTAGCCGCATGCGGAACGAGCGCGATCGTGCTCGTGCCCAGGACCGTGAGCACCAGCGCGGCAGCGGCACCGGCGCACAGCCCGGCGGCGCAGCCCTGCCGAGCGCGCGGGTCCGTGCGTGAGTTCTGGCTCTCCCGGCGGGATATCTTGCGGGCCGCCCTGACCGCGGCCGTGATGGCCACGCCCGCTGCGAGCGGCAGCGCGATGACCCGGCCGAGCTCGACCAGCCCGGTCAGCCATCCATTCGAGAAGCGAAGGTGATCGGCGAGTGGCCGGAACGCGTACGCGGCAACGCCGAGCACCACGCCAGCGCCGGTGCCGATCGCCAGCGTGGCCGGCCTGGCCGGCGCCCGCTCGGCGGTGACCGCTAGCAGCGCCGCGACGTAGGCCGCGAGCACGAACAGCAGCACGACCTCGCCTGCCCACACGCCGGCCAGTGCCGGGCCGGACAGCCGGGCGAGCTCGAACCGCTCGACGTATGGCTTGACGACCATCAGCGCGACCACGATGGCGTAACCAACCACCCGCAGCAGTCGCGGTTTCCACCCGCCTGCCATCGGCCCGAACCGGCGCCGGATCACGAATGGCAGGCCAGCCAGCATCAGCGTTGTCGCGAACACGTCGACCCGGCTGATGAGGGTGGCGGGGTCGCCCGAAGCCCCCTGCCAGGCAACCCAGGCCAGGCCTGCGGCCGCGACGACTGACGCCAGCCAGTACGCGATGGTGCGCGGCATCATGGCCTCCCCTGTTATCAGCCACTCTGCGCCGTCACCAGGCTAACTGGCGCCGATTTGCGCCCCGCCGCCCGCCCGCGGTTTGGACACCCATGGCTTGGACGCCCATGGCTTGGACGGCCGTGGTTGGGGCTGGTCCTGTTTCAAGCCAGCCGCTAGCGGGCATCGAATGGATGTTCGAGTAGTGAGGTGAGCCGCGTGAAGGGTGACCGGGTCGAGATCGTCGTGGACGTCGGCGACGGCACGCGTGTCTATGAGGTGAGCGCGACCAGGGCGGGGCGCCGCATCGAGGTCGCAAACCGGCGCGGGATGGTGGAAGTCAGCGAAGTCACCCGGACCGGGACGCCGGTCAGGACTGCGAGGTTCATGTCCAGCCGGATCATCTCGCTGGTCGAGTATCCCGCGGTCGACCGCGGGGACCCGGAAGGTCAGGCTCCGCTGCGCAGGATCCGGTGACGGCCGGTCAGAACCGCACCGGCATGTGCTTGATCCCGTTAATGAAGTTTGAGCGAAGCCGGTCTGGCTCGCCCGCGAGCCGGATGCGGGGCATGCGCTCGGTCAGTGCGGTGAGGAGCACGCGCAGTTCCAGCGCGGCGAGGTGGCGGCCGAGGCAGAAGTGCGGTCCGCCGCCGCCGAAGCCGAGATGCGGATTCGGATCGCGGCCGACGTCGAATTCATCCGCCCGCGCGAACACCGCATCGTCCCGGTTGGCGGCGGGGTAGAACACCACGACCTTGTCCCCTGCCGCGATGGGCTGGCCGCCCAGTTCGGTGTCCTGCATGGCGGTGCGCCGGAACATGTTCACCGGGCTGACCCAGCGGACGATCTCCTCCGCCGCGGCCGGGATCAGTGCCGGATCCTCGATCAGCCGCTGCCACTGGTCCGGGTGCTCGAACAACGCGAGCATCCCGCCGGCGGCCGCGTTCCTGGTCGTCTCGTTTCCCGCGACGGTCAGCAGCAGGAAGAACAGGTCGAACTCGTCGCTCGTCAGTGCCTCGCCGTTCTCGTCCGGCTGGAGCAGCCGGGTGACGATGTCGTCGGCCGGCGTGGCGCGGCGCCGTTCCGCGAGCGCCGCCCCGTAGGCGTAGACCTCGGCCGCGGCGTTCTGCTGTGCCTGCTCGGCAACCTGGTACTCCGGATCTGCCGACCCCACCAGCCGGTTCGAGAGCTCGAAGAGCAGGCCGCGGTCCTCCACCGGCGCGCCAACGAGCTCGCAGATCACCTGCAGCGGCAGTGGCGCGGCGATGTCGGTGACGAAGTCCGCCTCGCCGTTGTTCTGCACATCGTCCAGGAGCGTGTGGCAGATCCCGGCGATGTGCTTCTCCAGCCGCCCGATCATCCGCGGTGTGAAGCCGCGGTTGACGAACGCCCGCTGCCGGGTGTGCTGCGGCGGATCCATATTCAGCATCATCAGCCGCTGCAGCACGATGTGCTCCGCCGGGATCTCGCCGAACAGCGACAGCCGTCGTGCCGAGGAGAACAGCTCAGGATGCCGGGACACGTGGGCGACGTGCGCGTGCCGCATCACCGCCCAGAATCCGGGCCAGCCGGGCATGCCGCCGTCGGCGTGCCAGTGCACCGGGTCGTGCTCGCGCAGCCAGGCGAACTGCTGGTAGGGCGGGCCGCCGTGCCGGTATGTATCCGGGTCGATGAGAGAGATCTCCGGCACCACAGCGTCCACCCTCCGTGAGGCGATATGACCAACGATAAGTCGTTTCTGCGGGCTTCCACCGTAGGCTTCAGGCATGGTGACCGAAGCCGACATCCACCTCCCCGACAACCGGACCATTCACCTTTACGACACCCGCGAGGACGGGAACGACGGCGCCGGCGACGGCTCTGGCTCGCCGCTGCCGGTGCTCTGGCTCCACGGCTCGCCGAACATCGGCTCGCCGCCGGAGCCGCTCTTCGCGGCCGCCGCGGCGAACGGCCTGCGCTGGATTTCCTACGACCGGCCCGGCTACGGCGGCTCGAGCGCACACGACGGCCGCACTGTCGCATCGGCGGCGGCGGACGTCGCCGCTATCGCGGACGCGCTCGGCATCGCCCGGCTCGTCTTGCTCGGCCACTCCGGCGGCGGCCCCCACGCCCTGGCCTGCGCTGCGCTGCTGCCCGATCGCGTCATCGCGACAGTGAGCGTGTCAGCGCCGGCGCCGTTCGACGCGGACGGCCTGGACTGGTTCGCCGGCTGGTCGCCGGGCATCGCGGCAGAGAACCGCGCCGCCACGGCGGGCCGCGACGCGCTAGCGGCGCACTGGGCGCAAGCCGACGACGAGGACTGGCACGCCTTCTTCACCGAGGCCGATATCGCGGCACTGGGCGAACGCTGGTCCTGGCTGGCAGGCGTGGCGGGCAAGGCAATCGAGCAGGGAACCGAGGGATATGCCGAGGACACGCTCGCCGGCGTGCGGCCGTGGGGATTCACCCCGGCTGCCATCAGCGCTCCGGTGCTCCTCATGCACGGCGCCGACGACAAGATGGTGCCCAGCACGCATGGCCACTGGCTCGCGTCGCGCTGCCCTGCCGCGCAGCTGCGAGTCATCCCGGCGGCCGGGCACATCACCGTGCTCGACAGGGCGCCGGAGGCGCTTGCCTGGCTGGCCGGCCAGATCAGCCCGTAACGGGTACTTGCGGTGCCTCCGGGGTGCCTGCGACGCTCTGTCTTGGCACCGGGAGGGAAAGTGAGCGAACAGCTTCAGGCGAGCCGCCGGTCGATGCTCCGGGCGGCATTAGCAGTCGGCGCAGCGGCGGGGGCCGGGGCCCTGCAGTCGGGCACAGCACAGGCAGCCACCGGGAAGCCCGCCGTCAGGCAACCCGGGTCGCTGCCGTATCCCCACCTCAAGCCGGGGACCGACACGATTCCGCAGATCAAGCACATCGTCGTGCTGATGATGGAGAACCACTCCTACGACAACCACCTGGGCATGCTGCAGCGGGCCGGCGCCGACGGCTTCACGCTCGGCTCAGACGGCAAGCCGACCGCGCAGAACCCGTACGCGAACGGCAAGATCCAGCACGCGTTCCGCATGCCGACCACCTGCCAGCTGTCCGGGGCGCCGAGCCAGACCTGGACGAACACCCACATCCAGCTGGCCGGCGGCAAGCTTGATGGCTTCGTCGTGTCGGGCAGCGGTCCGGTCTCGATGGGCTACTGGGAGAAGGCTGACCTGCCCTTCTACTACTCGCTTGCCTCGACGTTCCCGCTGGCCGATCACTACTTCTGCTCGGTGCTCGGCCAGACCTTCCCGAACCGGCGCTACCTGATCGCGGCGACTTCGATGGGCATGATCAACGACGGCGTGCCGGACCCGGCCCAGTACCCGGCGAACGGCACGATCTTCGACCACCTTCACAGCGCCGGCGTCTCCATGGCTGACTACTTCACCCGGTACGACTCGGTCCTGCCGACCGGCACGATGGAGCTGTACCCCGAGTTGCTGATCAGGCATCCCGGCGCGATCAAGGACACCGACGATTTCTTCGCCGCCGCCAAGAACGGTACGCTGCCGGGCTTTTCCATCGTCGAGCCGAACTACAGCAAGAACTCCGAGGAGGAGCCGCAGAACATTGCCGAGGGCGAGCAGTTCGCGGCCACCGTCATCGACGCGGTGATGTCCGGGCCGGCCTGGGAGAGCACGCTGCTGATCTGGACCTACGACGAGCACGGCGGCTACTACGACCATGTCGTCCCGCCGACCGCGCCGGCACCGGACAACATCGGGCCGGATACGAGCGGCCCGAAGTACACCGGCTTCAAGCAGTACGGCTTCCGGGTGCCCTGCGTGCTGGTGTCCCCATGGGGGCGCGCGGACTTCATCTCGCACGCGGTGTACGACCACACCAGCATCCTGGCGCTGGTCGAGCACAAGTGGAATCTGCCGGCTATGACGCACCGCGACGCGCAAGCCCACAACATGCTGGACATGCTGGACCTGAGCAGCCCGGCCTTCAAGACGCCGCCGAAGCTGGCCAGGCCGCTGCTGGACACCGATCCCAGCGCGCTGGCCTGCAACACGAGCGGTCCGGGTACGATTCCGCCGGCCGGCTCGGTGAGCTGAGCGATCCCGCGGCGAAAGGGGCTCCCGGTGCCATCAGCTACCTTCACCTACCCGTCGGCCGATGGATCGCAGATCACCACCTACCGATGGGACCCGCCGGGCGAGCCGCGCGCTGCCGTCCAGCTCACCCACGGCATGGGTGAGCATGCGCGCCGGTACCAGTACGTTGCCGAGGCGCTAACCGAAGCCGGCTACCTCGTGTACGCGCAGGACCAGCGCGGGCACGGCGCGAGCATCCCTGATGGCGGGTCAGCGGGCGATCTGGGCCAGGGCGGCTGGTCGGGGCTGGTGGCCGACATCGGTCTGCTGGCGGCTCGCATCCGCGCGGAGCATGCAGGGCTGCCGCTGATCCTGCTCGGGCACAGCATGGGCTCGTTCGCGGTGCAGCAGTACCTGCTCGACCACAGCGGCGACATCGACGGCGTGGTGCTGACTGGCACGGCGGTGATCGACCTGCTCGAACCCGCCCTGGACCTGGACCAGCCGCTCGACCTGACGCTGTTCAATGCGCCGTTCCAGCCTGCCCGCACTGACTATGACTGGCTGTCGCGCGACGACGCCGCTGTCGATGCTTATGTGGCCGACCCGTTGTGCGGCTTCGGGATCGATACCGCGTCGGCGAAGGCGATGTTCGCCGGTGCGCGTCGCCTGGCCGACGCGGCGCAGGTCGCCGCTGTGCGGCCGGAACTGCCGGTGTACATCGCGGTCGGTGAGGAGGATCCGGTGAACGGCGGGCTGACGCTGCTGAGCCCGCTCGTCGATCGCCTGACGGCGGCCGGACTGACAGATGTCACCGTGGTCATCTACCCGGAAGCACGGCACGAGGTTCTCAACGAGACGAACCGGGATGAGGTCATCGCCGCCATCGTCCGGTGGGCCGACAGGGTGGCCGTCCGTAGCTGAGAGTTCCTGAGGAGGAAAGCATGCGCGCACCACGCCGGCTGACGGCCAGGTTCGCTGGCACCCTGTTTACCGGCACCGTGCTCGCTGCCACTGTCGTCACTGGCACTGTCGTCACTAGCACTGTCGTCACTGGCGCCTGCGCCGCTGGCCCGGCGCTCGCTGAGGCCGGATGGCGCGCAGCCGACGCTACGCAAACACGGGTCGACAGGTTCAAGGTGCCAGCCAAGCACGAAATTCACCGCGACCTGGACGTTTCTGGCACCGTGCAGAAACTGAGCGGCGGGAAGTGGCGCGGGGCGGCGGGCGCCGCCGTGGCCTTCTACTACCGACCGCTGCCACACGGGACGTGGACTCATGCCGGCAGCATCAAGACCCGATCGAATGGATCGTTCGACTGGAAGTCCGCGATCCACCGGCTCGGCAAGTTCGGCTGGCAGGCCAGGGTCCAGAAGACGACAGCCGGCTTGACCGAGTACAAGCCATCACGAAGCGCGGTGAAGGACACCTTCCTCGTCGACAGGACCTACGTCACGCACTTCGTAGCCGCGCAGCTGGAAGGGGACACATCCCTTGCGGCGATCATGCAGGACTATCCGCAGTCGGGCGGCGTGTCCTACGCGACAGTGACGGGCATCGCCAGGTTCTACTATCAGCCCTCCGGCAGCACGGGCTGGAGCTACCTGGGCAAGTCGCGTGCGACCAAGGGCAACCTCGGCAGCGTGGCGGTGGAGGTGGCCGGGACCCTCGATGGGAGGTTCAGGATTGTCTTCCGCGCACAGCGAGACTTCCTCGGTTCACGAGCCACGCAGTCCCTCAGCTAAGCGCCCGGAATCGCCGGTGCGGCGGGGCGGCCATCTCCCCGCCGCACCGACTGCCCGGCTACCGCCGGTAGAAGAACCGGTCAGCTCGCGCGACGGCGCTCGTCGCGCCGGCGACCGTAACGGTCACGTTCACCGTGCCGCGGCCGGCCGGTGCGGAGACCATGATCGAGCCGGACGCCTTACGCTGCAGCTTCGCGAGGTGGCGGCCGAAGTGGACCGTCACTGTGCACGAGGTGGCCGCGGCAGGACAGGCGAGCCCCGCGCCTTTGATGGTGACCTTGGCCCCGCCTGCCTGCGACCCGTGATCGGGCGTGATCTTGGTGATGGTCGGCCGGATGGTGAGAGACAGCTTCTTGGTGGCGCTCTCGGCCGGAACGTCCGAGTCGGTCACCTTGACCCGGAACGAGAAGATCCCGGGAGTCGTCGGCCGCCCCGCGATGACGCCGTTCGAGGGATCAAGTGACAGCCCGGCCGGCAGCGACCCCGACGCCAGCGACCAGGCATACGGAGCCACGCCGCCGTGCGCTCCCAGAGTCGCGCTGTAAGCGCGGCTGACCGATCCGCGCGGCAGGCCGGCCGAGATCACCGATGGCGGCCCCGGGACGGTGTAGGTGATGATCACCTCGCCGTTAAGGCTGCCAGCCGGTGCCGCAACGCCATCGGTCACCGATGCGTTCGTCGCGGTCCCGGTGTAGCTTGAGCCACCTCCGCCGCCGCCCGCTCCGACCCAGAGGTTGTCGTTGTCCATGACGGCGAGACCGCCGCCACCGCCGCCGCCACCGCCGTAGTAGCCGCCGCCACCACCGCCGGCGCCGTCGAACTCGCCTCCGGCACCGCCGTCGCCCTGAGTGCCAGCACCGCCATTGCTGCCGTCGGAGACTCCGCAACTCGGGCCCGACGCAGTTCCGCCGGCGCCGCCAAGTCCGCCTGCCGATGCAGTACCAGCGAAGCCGCCGGTGCCTCCGATCAGGCTCTCGCCGCAGCCACCAGTGCCCGAAGCGCCCTGCTGGCCGGGAGAGCCCGCGTTGCCGCCCGGTCCGCCTTGAGTGTCGGGCTGGTCGAGGTTACCGTCGGAGCCGCCGCCCCCGCCGCCGCCTGCCACCAGCAGCCGGTCAGCCAGGCCGTAGCTGCCGCTGCGGATGTCGGAGGCGCCGCCTCCGCTCGCGCCGTCGTCGCCGGAGGCGCCGCCGCCGCCGAATCCGGCACCGCCGTTCATGCCGCCGCCCTGTCCGACGTTGACCTGGAGAGCAGCGCCAGCGGAGACTGGCAGCGTCCCGATCACCTCTGCGCCGAGTCCGCCGCTGGCGTCGCCGTAGATGTTGGTTCCGCCTTGGGCTCCGTAGAGCGTGAAGGTGGCCTGGCTGACTGCCACCGGCACCGTCCAGAACTGCGCGGCGCCGGTGTACCCGCAGGTCACAGTCGCCGTCGTGCCGGTGATGACTGGCGCCGGGCAGGCCGGCGTTGACTGGGCAAAGGCCGCGCCGGACCATGCGATGCCGCCCATCAGAACCCCGCCGCCGAGTGCTGCCACGGTGCAGATCGGCACTGCCGCCCGCCTCAGCGGATGCGTTGGCCTGCGCTCGGCGGCCGATACCGTCGGCGCAGGAGTTGCGTCCGCGGACCCCGCTAACACTCCCGAGCCGCGTGTGATGAAACCGCGCATGACCCTCCTTCCGGTCTCCTGGCGCCGCAGCCAGACCGCATGCCGAACTGCCCTGAGCGGCAGTGATGGGCGCACGAGAGTGCCTGACAACCAGTAATATTGACTGAATGTTCAGTCGGGTACTGACTGAACGTTCAGTACAGCAAGCGCTTCCTGGCTTGATCGCAAGACCTTTCCGAGCCTTTTCCAGAATGGTTTTCACTCGGCCGGGCCTTGTCCGTTACGAGCCTTAACACCTGCGGACCGTGTGGCCTGAGCGCACAGGAGTGTCGCGCCCGCGCCGCTAGCGCGTTAGCTGTCCCGGAACTCAGCGAGCGGGTCGGTGACGGCCTGCCGCCAGCGGCCACGGTGCCCGGCGGCGTACAGCCGGTAATACACGACCTGCCGCGCCGGGCCGCCGTCCAGCCCGTCGTGCCCGCCGATGTTGTGGCCGAGCAGGTAATGCGCGAGCAGCACGCTCCCGGCTGGGCCGGTCAGCTGGACCGGCTCGCCGAGTTCGACCGGCGGATAGGAGCGCTCCGGCCACACGGCGCCGAGTGCATCCGGCCCGCGCTCGGCCAGCCACGCGCCGACCCGCAGGTGCGATCGCGGCCAGACCCAGAGATTGCCGCGATCCCGGTCACTGTGGTCCGTTAGCCACACCCCGGCTAGCAGGGAGAACGTGCCCGGACTCCCCGAGGCTTCCGGCGGGCTGATGCCGTCGACGTGCGGGCCGCCAGGCCGGTGCGGCCAGTACGGCATGGTGACGGCGAGCTGCGCGGAGTCCGGCTCCTGCGGCGGCAGGTCTGGCTTTAGCAATCCGGCCGCCAGCGCGGCGATCCCCGACTCACGGTAGAAGCGCTGCAGCCCGTGATCGTGCCCGCACTCCCCCGGGCCGGCGAACCGCGGCCAGAGGAAGTACGGCCCACGGGACTCCGGCACCGGCGGCTCAGCCGTCAGCATGGCCGTGGCGACCCGGTGCCCAAGTGCGAGCAGCCGATCGCCAAGCACCGCGGGTATGACGACGAAGCCCTGCTGACGGAACGTCTTAAGGTCCGTGCTGCTGATCACCGCCACACCGCCCACCGAAGCAGCGCGCCGGCCTGCGGCGCAACTGAGTTTTGGCTGGGTACAGCGCCTAGAGCAGGCCCTTAGCCGGGTCGCCCGCCGGGACCGGCTCCAGGACGAGCAGGTCGGGCGCGGCGGCAACCTGGCCGGCCAGAGCCTGTCCGAGCTCAGCGAGGGCCGGTCCCGCGCTGTGCGCGGTGAGGGCCTCATGACTGGCCCACTTCTCGATCAGGATCAGCCGGTCCGGCGCCTCGTGCAGCGCGTAGAGCTCACATCCATCCTCGTCTTGCACCTGCCCGATCACCTGCCTGAGCGCGTCGATCACCTCGGCTCGGTATTCCGGCCTGGGCAGGATCGTGGCAACCACGACGACGGACATAGCCTCTCCTCACTTCCTCGACGCCATGGCAAGTCTGCGGCATCCCACTACCTCACCTGCAGCCAGCCCGGGCACCCCACTACCTCATCTGCAGCCAGCCCGCGAAGATGGTGCGCAGCCCCGGTCCGGCAGCCCGGTCCCGCGGCGTTACCGGTCGTGTTGCCCGCGTCCAGGGTGAATTCCAGGCCGGTCACGTAGCTGGCCTCGTCCGAGGCAGGAACAGTACGGCGTTGCTGATCTCGCGCGTCCCCGTCGCTCGCGAAGATGCGCGGGTCCAGCTCCCCGACGGCGCCGACGGTCTCGGCGAGATCCTCGGGCGCTGCCATCGGACAGCGCGCGCTGGCGATCTGACAGCAGATGTCCGCCGCGATGATGTCCGCACCCTCTTCCGCCAGCCGGATGGCATGGCTGCGGCCCTGACAGCGCGCCGCGCCGGTGCTGAAAGCGCCCTTGCGCTCGGAGCCTGCCTGCCATGCTCTGGCTCCCATCGACGGGCGAGACGCGCGTTACGAACCCATGGCCGCCGCTGCCTCAGTGGGCTGCTGCGTCCCGCTGGCCAGGCCATCCGATACCGGAGCCGCCGGGTTGATGATCAGGACGTTGCTCTGAGTGGTGCGCAGCAGCTCCCTGCTGCTGCTGGCATCCACCAGTTCTGACAGGCCGCCATGCGTCGGGGCGCCGATGACGATCGTCCCCGCACCGACGGCGCTGGCGTACTCGGCCAGCATGCGGCCGGCCGCGCCGTGGTCGGCTGCATGCAGCAGGATCTGGCCCTCGGCCGAGACCCGGTGCGCTGCGAGCTGGTCGAGATGCCTGCGGACCAGTGCGCGGGCGGCGGTCACGTCCTCGCCGTCGACTGCGACGTCGCCGCCAACCGCGGTTTCGGTGACATGCACGACGTGCACGGCATCCCCGTCGAGAGCCGCCATCCGGGCCGCTGCCTCAGTGACCATGCTGGCAATCGGCGAGTCATCGACGGCGGCGAGGATGACGCCGGCGCTGCTCGCGGCCCCGGCGGCCGCATGCCCCGGCACTGCCAGGATCCGCTCGGCTGGAGCGGCCGGGGCCGCGGCGTGAGCACTCACTTCGTCCGCCTGCGCCCGCTCGGCGTCAGCCAGCAGATGGCGAGCGGTCGACAAGATGACGATGCCAGCGAGTACCGCGCCGGCGGCGATATAGAAGGGCACGTGGATGTTGAGGGCCACGACCAGCCGCCCGGCTGCATAGGGGGCCAGTCCGCCGCCGATGAAGCGGACGAAGCTGTAGGCGGCTGATGCGACCGGACGTTCGACCGGCGCGATCGTCATCACGGCCTGCGTCGTGATCGTGTTATTGACACCGATGAAGATGCCGGAGGCGATAACAGCCGGGATCAGGACGGCGCGGTCTGTCGTCCAGATCGCGATCACCGCGATCACGATCGCGAACAGGAACAGGTTCGCGTACATCGCCCGGGCGATGCCGAGTCTGGCCTGCAGCCTTGGCGCGCCGAAGACCGCGAAGATCGCGACGAGTACGCCCCAGGCGGTGAACACCAGGCCAAGCTTGATCGGACTCAGGTTCATCGGGAACGGCGCGTACCCGAGCACCGTGAAGAAGCCCCAGTTGTAGCAGAGCGCGGTCAGCGACATGGTCAGCAGCCCGCGATGCCGCAGTGCCCGCAACGGCGCGGAGAGCCCGGTCTTCCTGGCGGGCAGCGGCGTCGGCTGGACAAGCACGATGGTGGCGATGAGGGCAATCGCCATCAGCGCGGCGACGCCGAAGAACGGACCGCGCCAGCTCAGCTCGCCAAGCGCGCCGCCGAGCAGCGGTCCGACCGCGATGCCGAGCCCGAGTGCAGTTTCATACAGGACGATGGCGCCGGCGAAGCCGCCGCTCGCCGACGCGACGATCACCGCCAGCGACGTGGCGATGAACAGGGCATTTCCCACGCCCCACCCGGCGCGGAACCCGATGATCCCGCCGATGCTCGGCGACGCTCCGGCCGCCGCGCTGAAGGCGACGATCAGGATGAGGCCAGCGATGAGCGTCTTCTTGGCCCCTAGGCGACTGGACACCCAGTTCGTGATCAGCATCGCTACCGCGGTGACGACGAGGTAGCTCGTGAAGAGCAGCGTGACTTCGCTGGGCGAGGCGTTCAGCTCGTGCGAGATGGCCGGCAGGATCGGGTCGACCAGGCCGATGCCCATGAAGGAGACCACGCAGGCGAACGCGACCGCGAACACCGCCTTCGGCTGCTTGAAAGGGCTGGCTGTCGTCCCGCTCATCCGTCCTGTGTCCTGTCTGTCGTGCCGGTGCTACTGGTCGTTGTGCGGTCAGGTTCGGGTGCCTCGTCCCGGTCCAGGGACGTCAGTGCCGCGATGGCCGGCAGCGCCGCCGCGAGCGCTTCCTGGTCGGCTTCGCTCAATCTGGCCAGCAGGCCGGACAGCCGGTCGGCTCGGGTGGCCCGCCGGCGGCGGACGAGCTCTCCGCCCGCCTTGGTGAGCTGGACCTGAACAGCCCGGCCGTCGGCTGGATCGGCGCCGCGGGTCACGAGACCGGCCTCTTCGAGGCGAGCCACGAGCTGCGTCATGGCCGGCTGCGTCACGCCCTCGCTCGCCGCTAGCGCGGTCAGCCGCGTCGGCCCGGACCGCTCCAGCGTCGCCAGGGTCGCGGCCGAGGTCAGCGAGAGGCCCGGCGGGCTCAGCCAGCGGATCAGGGCAAAGAGGCGCTCGAGGCCTGCTGCCACCTCGCTCGCGGCCGGGCGGGTCGGTGCCGACGTTTCCATAACCAATTTATATTAGCTGCTTATGCTTCTGTCTCCAACTTGCCCGTCCGTGCTGGCCGGGCCGGGCGATGCTGGGCGGCCACGGCGAGTCGCACGGCCCAACCGGAGCGGGCGCTCTACCGTCAGAAAGGACATGCGAGCACATCGGACCGGCACCATCCAGGCAAGCACCGTCGCCGCAGGCACCGTCTCGGCACGCACTGTCTCGGCACGCACCGTCTCGGCACGCACCGTCTCGGCACGCACCGTCTCGGTAGGCACGGTCCTGGCGGGCGCGGTGCTAGCCGGCACGATGCTGCTCGCGGCGTGTGGCACAACGCCCCTCGGCGCCGGGAACAGGCCAGCCGGGAACAGCCCACGCGCGACCGGGCCGGGCAGCAGCCGCAGTACGCGGACCACTCCGTCAGCCACGGCCTCGGCCAGCTCACCGGCAGCCACCACCGCACGCTGTGCCCCGGCGCGGCCGAACCTCACCTCCGGCTATCTGGCCGGGATCCAGTTCGTGTCGTCGCAGCAGGGCTGGGTGGTGGGGCAGCGCCAGATCCTCGCCACGACGGATGGCGGCCGCCACTGGACCGTGCAGGACAGCGGCCGCCTCAACCTCACCTCCGTTGACTTCATCAGCACACAGACGGGCTGGGCCGTCGGCTCCAGTTCGCTGCTCACCACAACCGACGGCGGAGCGCACTGGGCGTCACTGCCTGATCCGTGCCTGCGCTCGGTCCATTTCGTGTCCGCTGATGTCGGCTTCGCGGTAGCGGGCGGCACGAACTCCGCCCTCGCGGACATGGCTCCGGGCGAGGCCGGCAGGGCGCTGGCCACGACCGACGGCGGCCGCACCTGGCAGGTGCTGCAGGCGCCGGCGGGCGTTCAGTCGCTGTGCTTCGACGACGCCAGGCTGGGCTGGCTCGGTGCGGGCGGGAAGCTGTACCGAACCGCCGACGGCGGCGCGTCGTGGACCCTGGTGACCGCCGGAGCGAGACCGCAGTCAGCGAGTCTGGTGGCAGTGATGATGGTGCAGTGCGCGGGCGCTGGCGACGTCTGGGCGCTGGCCATTGGCCCTGGCGTCGGCATGAGCCAGGAGGCGCACATCGGCTACTACGCCAGCGCATCGGGTGCCGTGCCGCTCTTCGCCGAGCAGTACTTTCCGCACCCGGGCGTCAGCGTCGCGGCGCAGTCGCCGGGCAGTTATGCGGGCGCGATTTCCGCGATCAGCCCGACGAGCGCCGCGTTCCTCGACTGGTGCCCGGCCTGCGGAGCTGGCACGGTGCCCTGGGATCTGGTCAGCGGGACCACGCTGACCCGCGAAGGCAACGTCGGCGGGCTGACGCAGGTGCAGTCGGCGAGCTTCATGTCCCCGCAGCTCGGCTGGGTGGCAGGTACCTTCACCCGGCTCCACGGCACGTCCTCGCACAGCTACCAGCGCATCGTGTGGACCGACGACGGCGGCCGCAGCTGGCGCGTCCTGTACACGAGCTGACGTCAGCTGCCGTCGTTCTCGTCGCTGGTGCCGCTCTCGGTGCTCTCGCTGCCGGGCCAGTTCGGCTGCACACCCGGCGGGAGCGGCACGTCGAAGCTGTTCAGCAGGAACGAGATGAGGCTGTAGTAGCCGCACAGCGAGATCAGCTCAACCATCGAGCTTTCGCCGAGCAGCTCCGCCGCGGCGTCGTAGCGCTCCGTGCTGACCTTTCCGGTCGTGGTCAGCTCACGGGCGACTGCGTGCACGATCCGCTCGTCGTCGGCGGCGAACGGCGGCTCCTCGCCCCGGCCGATCGCGTCGACGACCGCCTCCGGCACGCCCAGCTCGCGTGCGAGCCGGGCGTGCGCCCACCACTCGAACTCGGCGTTCCACCGGCTGGCGACCGTGATGATCGCGACCTCGGTGAGCCGGCGGTCCATCGACGTGCCGAAGCGCAGGACAGCGCCGAGCGTGGCGACGTTACGGCCGACGTCGGGCGCGTGCACGAGCGCGTTGAACGGCCCGGTCAGCACGCCGGTCTCGCTGACGACCTGTGCTCCCCTGGTGCCGACGATCATGTCCCAGACCTCAAGGCCGGGCGCATCAAGCTCGTCACGATGCAGATCACGAAGACGACTCATGCAGCAGGACGATACTGGCTCCGCCTGACGCCGGGAAGCGCGACGCACGAGCGTAGCTGGATGGGCGTGGCTGCACGGGCGTGCCTGCACGGGCGTGCTAGCGGGCGTGATCCAGCACGACCTTGCCGAACGCCTCGCCGGACTCCAGCCGTGCAAACGCGGCGGCGGCCTCGCCGAACGGGTACACCGAGTCAATCACCGGCGTGATTCCGTGCTCCGCCATGAAACCGGCCAGCTCAGCTAGCTCGTCGCGGCTGCCCATCGTGGACCCGACGATCTCAAGCTGGAGGAAGAACACCCGCCGCAAGTCGACGTGCGCGAGATGACCGCCCGTCGATCCGCTGACGACGATCCGGCCGCCGGGTGCCGTGCTCTTGAGCGAGTGGTCGATCGTCGGGGCGCCGACCGTCTCGATGACGATGTCGACCCGCTCCGGCAGGCGCGCGCCCGGCTCGACCGGGGTAGCGCCAAGCGCGGCGGCCTGCTCGCGCTTGGCCGCACTTCTGCTAGTGGCGTACACCCTGGCGCCAAGCGCCTGGGCCAGGACAACCGCAGCCGTCGCCACGCCGCCCCCCGCGCCCTGCACCAGCACCGCGCTGCCCGGCTTGAGATGGCCCTTGCGAACCAGCATCTTGTAGGCCGTGAGCCAGGCCGTAGGAAGGCACGCGGCCTCCGTGAACGACAGTCCGGCCGGCTTGCGCACGAGGTTGCGCGCCGGCACCCAGACCACGTCGGCAAGCGTGCCGGGATGGAGCTCTGAGAGCAGCGTCCGCTTCGGGTCGAGCGTCTCGTCGCCGCCAGCCGGGTCGCCGATGACCGCGCTGACGATCACCTCGGTACCGTCCGGTCCGACGCCGGCAGCGTCGCACCCGAGCACCATCGGAAGCTGGTTCTCCGCGAGCCCCACGCCGCGCAGCGACCACAGGTCGTGGTGGTTGAGCGCGCTCGCCCGCACCTCGACGCGTACCCAGTCGTCCCCCGGCTGGGCCGGCTCGTCGATGCTGCCGACCACGAGCGCGCTCAGCGGCTGCTCGGGATCGATCGCATCGGCATACGCAGCCCGCATTGTCGCCTCCTGATGAACGTCCAGTGCCGTCGGACCGAAGGTACTAGCCGCGCTCAAGCGCGCGGCAGCCCGGCCCTGTTCTCCGCCGAACGCCGAGGTGGTAGCGCAATGCGGCCGGATACGACCCGCTGTGGCGCAACATCCCGCGCTGGCTCGCCGGCCAGCCGTAAAATAGCGGCACGGCCGCATCGCCGGCCGGTCGCGGCTTCCGGTTGAGCTGACTGCTCTCGGTCGCCGTTATCTCGCAGCCCGCCATCGGCTGCCGGCCACCCACCTGTTTCCAGCCACGGCGGCCACGCTGCGCGTGCGGCAGGTGCCTGATCTCACCACGTTCCCGTTCTGGAGGTTTTTGTCATGTCCGCGAGTAAGAACCGGCCGCGCTGGCACGAGCTCCCGCCCAGCGCCCGCACCCGAATCGAGCGCCTGGCCGGGGGCACGGTCGTCGCGGCGCAGAACTGCCCGGGCGGTTACTCCCCTGGCTTTGCCTCCCGGCTCGCGCTGGCACCGGGCGGGCAGGTGTTCGTGAAAGCCATCGACGCGAGCGAATGGCCGCTGCAGGCGGACTTCTACCGGGCCGAAGCACGCGTCGCGGCCGTGCTGCCAGCGGCCGTGCCGGCGCCCAGCTTCCGCGGCTGCGCCGATGACGGCGACTGGGTCATCCTGGCGTTCGACAGCATCGACGGCGCCGAGCCCGCCCGGCCGTGGCGGCCCGCCGAGCTTGAGCAGGTCGCCGCCGTGGTCAGCGCGATACCGCAGGCGCTGACCCCCTCACCGCTGCCTGCGCCGGCCGGGCGAGTGCGGCTGGGCGGCTGGGCCGACATCGCGGCCGACCCGGCCGCCGCCGCGCGACTAGCCGCTGCCTCGGCCTGGGCGCAGGCGAACCTGGACGCTCTGATCAGGCTGGAGCAGGCTGGCCTCACCGCGGCGCAGGGCTGCACGCTGGCGCACTTCGATGTGCTCCCGTTCAACATCCTGCGAACGCGGCATCGGGTGTGGCTGGTCGACTGGTCGCACGCCCGGCCTGCTGCGCCGTTCGTCGATCTGCTGATGCTGCTCGCGAGCGCGGGCGAGGACGGACCCGACCTGGCGTGGCTGGACGCGCTGCTGGCGCGGCAGCCGGTCGTAGCGGGCCAGGACCCCGCCGCGATCGACGCCGTGCTGGCCGCACTGACCGGGTTCTATCTGGCTGGCGCGCTCCGCGATATCGAGCCTGGCCTGCATCCGGTCGCCGCAGCCAAGCGTGAGCTCGGGCGCGCCAGCCTGCGCTGGCTGCGCCACCGGCTCGGCGCACCGGGCCGGCGGCCGCATCTCCCGTAGCAAACCGCCGCCCCGGCTCGCCGCAGCCGAGGGCCCGCTACCAGAACTGAGTCGTCGCGCCCGAGCTGTTCATGATCGAGCCGGTAGCCTCTGGCGGCTCGAATACCGACTGCACCGCGACCCGGCCGGGGCCCTGCAGCACCAGCCAGATCGACTTGGCCTGCCACCGGGCCGAGCTGAACCAGTAGTTGCCGCGCGGGTACTCAAAGTGCAGGTACATCCGGACGCTGCGGTCTTTCCAGATCAGGCCGCCAGGCTGCACCAGGATGCGCTCGCCCTGCCGCAGGTCGCGGATGAAGGTATTGCCGGGCGCGTGCAGCAGCAGCAGACCAGGTCCGCCCTGAGCGGAGAACCTGTCCATCGTGTAGCCGAGCGGGTAGTGGTACTCCTGGTCGTCACCCTTCTGGGTGGTGTACCAGATGCCGGAGTTCTCCCAGTGGTAGCCGACGTTGCCGGTGGCGACCAGGAACCGGTGCTCGACCACGTCGATCGCGTGGTTGGCGGGCAGCGGCACCGCGATCGTCTCGCCCGGGTGGTCCGCACTGATTGCGAGGTGCCCGGGTCCGGCCGCGGTCATCATGATCAGCGGCATGCCGGCCAGCATCCGGTTCCAGCCGCCGGCCATCCGCATCATGTCCAGCCGCACGCTCGGCTCGGCGTGCAGCAGCACGTGGTGGGAGAAGTACACCGAGTCGGACGGGTCCAGGTTCATCTCCGCGACTGGCACGTACTTGCCGCTGATCTGGCAGGTGGAGCGGCTGAAGTGGATCCTCGCCATGTCCCTGATCGGCGGCTGTTCCGCCCAGCCGGAGTCGGTGAACCGCTCCCGGACGTCGACCGGCGCGCCGCAATGCGGGCAGGTCGTGCCGCCGCCCTCGCTCGGGATGCGGCAGTACGGGCAGGTGTAAGACGACGTTGACATCGGCGCCGCCTACTCGGTGCCGTGGTGCACGTACATCGACTGGACCCCGACCCGGCCGGGGCCGGTCAGCTCCGCCAGGTACATGCTGTGGCTCGCCATCATCCCGGTCTTGAACCGCTGCTGGACCGTGTTCATCTGGACCGAGGAGTCCTTGTACAGGAAGCCGCCCGGCTCAACCAGGATCTTCTCGCCTGGCTGGAGCGTCTTCTGGAACACATTGCCGTAGCCGTGCAGGAGCAGCAGACCCTGATCGCCCCCGGTGACGAACCGGTCCATGTACATGCCGCTGCCGCCATGCAGCACGTTGACCAGTCCCTTGATCCGGACGAACGAGTAGTTCAGGGAGTGCGTGCCGGCCAGGAACGCGTGCTCGCGGACGTCAATCTCGTGCGAGGGGTGGATGGGCAGCACGACGACCTCGCCGGTCGCGTCCTTCGACAGGGCGATCCGGCCAGGGCCGTTCGCCACGCTCAGGATGTGCGGCATGCCGCCGATCATCCGCCGCGCGCCGCCACCGGTGTTCAGCGCGGATAGCGGGACCTGCGGCTCCTTCCAGAGCATGACGTGGTGCTCGAAGAACACCGAGTCACCCTGGGCCAGCGCCAGCTCAGCGACCGGGACGATCTCGCCCTCGATCTGGCAGGTCGAATTGGAGAACCGGAACTCGGTCATGTCCCGGAGCCGCGGCGCCTCGGTCCAGCCGGAGTCGGAGACGACGTTCGCTACGTCGAGCGGGGCGCCGCAGGTTATGCAGCTCGTCCGCCCTGGCTCGTTCTGAGCCTTGCACCACTGACATTCGATCCTGTCCATACCGGGCAGGCCTTTCTGCTCGAGGGCGTATCACACCGCTGCCACGTCGCCGGGGCAGCATCGAAACCAGCGGGGAGAAGGTCCGGTCGCCGCCCGGCGCGCAGTGCCGCCGGGTGCCCCGGAGTAGCGGACAGAGCATGGAATACAGAGCATGGAATAACGGCTGCGATCGTACCGGAACGCCTGCCGCTACCTGTGGCTTTAGGCAGGTCAGACACTGCGGTTGCGGCTCCCGGTTACGGCGCAGCGACGAACAACGGGCGCGTCAGGCCTGGCGCGGCGCCGTCGGCGTGCCGCACTCCGCGCAGAACTTCGCCGCTGGCGTCAGGCTGGCATTGCAGTTCGTGCAGTGCCGCTGCGTGGGCGTGCCGCACTCCGGGCAGAACTTCGACCCCGCCTGGATCTCTGCCTGGCAGTTGCCGCATGCGACCGTCGCCGCAGGCGCCGCCTCGGCCGAAGCCGGCTCGGCCGAAGCCGCCTCGGCGGGAGCCGCTGCAGCCTGCGCCTGCTGCTGGCCAGCGGCCGCTTGCGCCGCGTAGCCCTGGCCTCCGCCGGCGAAGCCAGGCCCGGCGGGCGGCGGGTTGTATGGCGCCTGACCGGGCGCCTGCGTCATCTGCCCGGCCATGCCCATGCCCGCGCCGAAGAACATCGGAGTCACCGCGGCGCCGCCCTGCGCCATGCCCTCGCCCGCACCCTGCAGGGCCTCAGCCTGCGCCGCCTGCAGGAACCCGCCGGCCAGCCTGCTGTAGGCCGTGTCACCGGCCAGCTTCTTGAGCCGGGCGTTGTCCTCGTCGTCGAGGTTGACGTCGACGTTGCCGAGCCGGGTCAGGCTGATGCCGTAGTCGCTCAGCTCGCGGTTGGCGGCCTGCAGCGACTGCGCCTCGATCTCGGGACTGTGCATGGACAGGCCGAGAATCGGCCAGGCGCCGGACATCAGCTGGGTGGTCACCGTGGTGCGGGTGACCTTCAGCAGCTGCTGCGTGACCCAGCCGGTCACGGCCTGGTTGTTGGTCACATCGACGGTGCCGACCAGGTTCAGGATCAGCTTGGTCGGATCATTGACCCGGACTGCGTACTCGCCGAACGTGCGGAGCGTCACGATCAGGCCGGTCTGCGGGTCCTGGACCTCGTCCAGCCTGCCGCCGAAGCGGTTGTTCGGAAACTCGCGGGTGCCCACGAAGTAGATCTCGGCCTTGAAGGCGTTTCCGCCGGTGGCCCAGTCCACGAACATCCCGAGGAACGGCAGTTCCTTGGCGTCCAGCGTGTGCTGACCTGGCATGAGCACGCCCATGACCTGGCCCTGGCTGGTGAAGACGGCCACCGCGTCGGGCTCGACGATCGCCCTGGCGAACTTCCGGATGTTCTGGTCCGGCCATTTATAGACAATCTGGCCCTTTGAACTGTCCGGCGCAGCGATGAACTCGCGGCGAGCCTCGTTCAGAAGTCCCATCGGTATAGCTCCCCTGCTACCTGGAATGTGACGCTGGCCTGCTACCTGGAATGTGACGCTGGCTCCCCGCCGTCACCCTAAGCGGATGATACGTCGGCTACCGGCAATTCGGACCATACTCCCAGCCCCCTGACGACCGGTCCCGGCGCATGCGCGGCCTGCGGGACAGCGGAATATCTCACTTAATTCGCCCTCCCTCGCCGGGTCAGAGCAGCCGGATCAGACGGCATACTGGCGGTAGCGGACCTCGGGACTGTCGTGACACGGAGGTGAGACGTGGGCATCGGCGGGGCGCTCGGGCAGGCGCGCAGCGAGGCCGGACTGACGATCACCGAGGTGAGCCAGCGAACCCGCATCCGGGAAACGATCATTCGTGACATCGAACGCGACGACTATTCCGGCTGCGGGGGCGACTACTACGCGCGGGGTCATATCCGCGCGATAGCGCGAGCAGTCGGCACCGATCCGGCTCCGCTGATCGAGGAGTACGACGCGGTCCATCTGCCGCCGCCGCCCGAGCCAGATCACGAGAACGGGACCGGTGCCGGGCATGGCGAGGGCGCCGGCTGGCGGGTGCCCGGCTGGGCCCGTCGCCCGCATGCAGGTATGAACGGGAACGGGGTCGCCGGATACCCGGCCGGCCGCCATCCGGCGGCCGAAACGGATGACACCGCCCCGCTCGCCCCGGCTCCGCTCGCCCCGCCGGCGGCCGCCCGGCAAAGCGGATCCGGCCTGTACGGGATCAGTGCTGCCGAGGCGTTCCGGCCGTCCATGCCGCTAGAGCAGCTGCGGGCCAGGCGGCGGCCGAACCTCACCGCCATCCTGGCCGTGGTCGTCCTCGTCGTTGTCGGCGTGCTGATCTACCTGCTGGTCTCGGGCGGCTCGTCGCGGGCGAACCCGCCGGCCGGTTCTCAGCACAGCACGCGACCCCGGGCTCATCCGACGACGCATCCCACAGCTCATCCGACGGGGCATCCGACGGGGCACCCATCCGGAAGTCCGGGCGGTACCACAGTCGCCACTGCGCCGGCGCCGCTGCGGATCGCCAGCGCGGCGGCGTTCGGGCCCGGCGGCACAGCTCATGGTGACGACCCGTCGATGGCCTCGCGGGCGATCGACGGGAGCTCTCGGACGTACTGGCAGACGGACTGGTACGCGAGCTCGCACTTTGGCGGCCTGCAGTCCGGGACCGGATTGTTGCTCGACATGGGCTCGCCAGTCAGCGTCACGAGCGCGCGGATCACGCTCGGGCCATCGGCTGGCGGCGCCCTCGAGCTGCTGGCGGGCAGCACTCCGGCGCTCGCCGATCTGCACGTCGTCGCGACGGCCCAGAACCCCGGCGGGACCCTCACGATCCCGGTGACGTCGCCGGTCGCTGGCCGCTACCTGCTCATCTGGTTCACCAGCCTGCCGCCGGACAGCACCGGCACCTATCAGGCCATGGTCTCGAACGTGACGGTGTCCGGGACGTCCTAGCGTCGTTCATTCGACTTTTAGTTGACGCTAGCGAAGGATTCGCTGCGCGTCGTTACGTTGCGATGCATGCCTGCCTCGACCAGGACAGAGACTGATCTGCCGGTGTCGGCAGCTAGCGAGCCCGGCGTCTCCCGCAGAGGCTTCTCAGGTGGACCGTCCAGTGGTTCCAGCCGGCGGCAGTGGCGCCCTGGCGCCACGCCGGTGCTGCCGACCACGCCGTCCTCCAAGCTCAGCTACGGGCGGACCGCCCGCTGGAGGCCTAGCGACCGCACGTACCCGCGGACCTGACTCTCGACCGGCTCGGCCGCTGTCAGCCTGTTGTCAATCGTGTGATGCGGCGCGGCTGGCTCGGCGTTCAGTTGCATGCTCGCCGTGAAGGCGCCGAAGTCCGCCAGCTTGCCGCGGTCGCGCTCGAGCCCGCGCTCGGCCAGCCGGCGCAGGAGTGTCGCCGCATCAGCACGGACCCAGACAAGGTGGACCGGCGGGCCGCCCAGCTCGCCGGTCCACGACCGCCACCACCGGGGGCCGGGCGCCCCCCCCCGCCCCCCCCCCCACGACCGCCACCAGTCCAGGTCGTGGATCTGGCTGGTGAACGGTCCGGACAGCAACGCCGCGCAGCCAGCCGCCCGGATCTCCCGCGCGGTCGCGGTCAGGCCGGCGTACTCGTGCACCTTGATGTGCTCGTCATACCAGGCACCCTCGCGCTCGCCCGGCGGCCGGCCGGCTGCGGCCAGCACCGCTGCGACGAACGGCCCGTACATCGTGTCCTTGTCGAGCAGCGCCGGCACCGGCTCGAGCGCCGCCAGCAGCAGCCGGGCGACAGTGGTCTTACCCGCGCCGGGAGGTCCTGCCACTACCCATGCGGGCGGCGCCCGGTGGTCACGAGCGTTTCCTGGCGTGCGCGGCCCCCCGCTCAACCCCGCGCCTGACTAGCCTGGCAGCAATGCCGACGATGGGTACCGCCAGCGCGGCCACCGGCGTCATCAGCATGGTGCTGCTGAGCGCGGTGGTCGTGCTCGGCATCCTGCTGGACCGACGGGTCCGGCTGCCGCGTTTGCCGCGTTTCGCCGGGCTGAGCCTGCACCGCTTCGTTTCCCTGCTGGCCGTGGGTTTCCTTGCGCTGCACATCCTGACCGCCGTCATCGGGCGCTACGCCCGGATTCCGCTGGCGGCCATCGTGGTGCCGTTCGCCTCAGGCTACGCTCGCGGCTGGCTGGCTCTCGGCACCGTCGCCACCGACCTGCTGGTCGCGCTCATCCTCACCAGCCTGCTGCGCCGGCATCTGCGCTACCGGACCTGGCGCACAGTGCACTGGCTCGCGTACGCATGCTGGCCTGTCGCGCTCGCGCACAGTCTTGGCACCGGTGCTGGCATGCGCTCCGGTCGGCTGCTGTATCTCGCGGCCGGCTGCGCTGCGGTCGTGCTAGCAGCGGCGATCTGGCGCGTAGCCGCGAGCCTGAGCGCATCGCCCGCGCCCAGGCCGGGGCAGCCCACCGGCCTGGTGCGCCCGCCGCTTGCGCGCTCCGGCCGGCCGGGCCTGACTGCGCTCCGCCTGAGCGTCGACCCGATCAGCTGCACCGGACACGCCTTGTGCGCGGAACTGCTGCCTGAGCTGATCGCGCTCGACCGCTGGGGCTACCCGGTGCTGGCGGACCAGCCAGTGCCCGCGAACCTCTCGGGCCGTGCCAGGCGCGCTGTCACCGACTGTCCCGCGCTCGCGCTGCGGCTCGGCCGCGCTGGGAGCAGCGGCCCCGAGCCGCGCGGCGGCCGGGGGCCTAGCGACGGCCCGGAAACCAGCGACACGGCCGCGGCGGGCCGCGGCTGACCGGCAGGCTTACGATGCGGCGTATGCGCTACGCGATCTCAGTTCCGCAGTTTTACGGTGACGGCGAGTTCGACCCGGCCGCGTTCCGGGCCTACTTCGCCCGGGTCGAGGAGCTTGGCTTCGATAGCGCGTGGGCGCAGGAAGCCACGCTCGGCGCGTCCCCGCAGCTCGGGCCGATTGAGACCATGACCTATGCGGCGGCGTGCACGCAGCGCATGCGAATCGGCTGCGTCGTGTTCGTATCCACGCTGCACAGCCCGGTGCACCTGGCCAAGAGCCTCGCCACGCTCGACCAGCTCAGCGGCGGGCGACTCGACGTCGGCATCGGCACCGGCGGCAAATTCCGCCCGTTCGCCGCCTTCGGCATCCCGAGCGACCGCTACGTGGCCAGGTTCACGGAGGGGCTGGCGCTGATGAAGGCCCTGTGGACGCAGCCTCGCGTCACGTTCGACGGCGAGTTCTGGCAGCTGACGGATGCGCCGATGGAGCCAAAGCCGGCCCAGAAGCCGTACCCGCCGGTCTGGTTCGGCGCGAATGGCGAGGCAGCGCTGCGCCGCGCCGTTCGTCTCGGTGACGGCTTCTTCGGGGCCGGCTCGACACCGACGGATCGGTTCGCCGGCCAGGTGGATGTCGTCCGTGCGGCGCTGGCAGAGTATGGCCGCGACCCGGCCAGCTTCCCGATCGCCAAGCGGCTCTACACGATCGTGGACGACGACAGCGCGCGTGCGCGTGAGCGGATGAACGCCGCGATGCAGCGGGTCTACGGGCGGCGGGTGCCGGATATCGAGGCGGCAGCCATCGCCGGGACGCCGGAGGAGTGCGCGGCCGAGGTAGCGAGGGCGGAGGCGGCGGGCGCCGAGCTGGTCCTGTTCACGACCATGGCAGACCCGGCCGAGCAGGCGGAACGCGTGGCTGGAGAGGTCCTTCCGCTGCTCGGAAACGCCTAGATAGCGGCAATCGCGGCGAGGACCCCGAGCATGAACGTGGCGATAGCCAGCACGCCGTGCGCGGCCGGCACGAGCGGGCGGAGGCTGAGCCCGGAGTCGCGAACCGATGGCTCGGGCGTCAGGTTGCGGCTCAGCAGCTCGTCGACGAGCTGCTGACTGAGGCGCTCGTCAGCGAGCGCCTGGTCGAGCAGCTCGCGCGGGATCACGCCCGGCGATGTCGCCTCGCCCGAATCAGCCCGCGGCTCCGGCGGGACGTCGCCGGGCCGGGGATCCGCCCGGCGGCCAGGGTATGGCGTCCAGATTGTCACTGTCGAGATGCCGAGGCCGATAGCCGGTGCCATGAGGCCGAGTGCTGCCCAGGCCAGCGGCTTCACGCCGGCCCCGACAAAGATCGCCCAGCACGCCAGGCCGGCCAGGTTGAGGCCGGCATGCCCAGCCAGGATCGGCAGCGACATTGCGTCCGGATCGGCAGGCTTGCGCTGCGCCGCCCGGATGCCGCCCGCGGCGATCCAGCTCCGCACCATGAGGAGCCCCAGCAGCTCGGTCGCCAGCCAGCTCAGCAGCGCGGCGATAGCGAGCGTGTGGGCTCCAGCCATCAGCCCGGTGCCCCGTCGCGGTGCCTGGCCCGGTGCTGGCCTGGCCTGAACTGCCCCACTTGCGGTACCTACCCTCGGCTCGGCAGAGACTCACGGGTCAGTGCAGAGGGTGGCGGACAGTGCGCCCGGGAAATGCAGCGGATTGCCGCTTTACTTCTTCGCCTTCGCGCCAGAGCTGATGTTGCTGATCAGATCATGCAACGGCTTGGTGCCGCCGGCAATGGCCAGGCCGGTCACCAGCAGGTCCAGCCAGGCCACCGTGTCGAGACCGACGATGTGCAGCATGAATACGCCGGCGTATCCGCTGACCAGCATCGCTGCAAGCGCCGCTAGCCCGAAGGTGGTAGCGGTCAGGTTCGCCCGGTACTGATCGAGGTCATGCTGCGTATTTGCGGCATCCTTCGCGGTTTCCGGGCTGGGCTTGGTGTAAGCCCTGACCAGGGCGCTCTGGTGTGCCGCTGCGAGCGTTGACTTGGACCTGCCGACGCGCCTGCCGTTGCCAAGTCCGCCCAGGAACCCGCCACCGAACCAGGACACTGGCACCAGCAGGCGCTCGATTGCCTGTGCCAGCACATACAGCAGGGCGAACGCGCCGAAGCTCGCGGCCAGTACCGGCAGGTGCCGCATGCCGGGGTGGTAATGCTGCTGAAGCAGCACCCCGAAGCCAAGGCCAGCGCCAAGACAGATGAGGCCGAACAGCACATATCGAAGCATCGGCTGGGTCGCGACGGCCTGAGCCTCCGTGCCGCCCTTGGTCTTGGTCGAACTTGCGACCGCCGCCTTCGGCGTGCTGTCCTGACCGGCCGACGCGGGCTGGCTGGCGCCAGCGCGCTTCTCCAGGTAGGCCCCGAGTGCAGCGAAGGCGGGGCCAGCGATCCTGGCCGTGTCGGTGGCGAGTGCCGGCTGGCTGGTGCCGGTTCCCGCGGTCGCACGGCCCGCTTTGAAGATTGCCATCGTCTCCCCTGTCGGTGGCAGCAGTCGCAAGGCAGGCGGACCACCTGCCGCGCCTTGTCGAGGATTAGGAGCATCTTCGCGGGTCACTGATACAGCGGGCATTGGCGTGCGAACACATCAGGACGCGGCGTCCGGTCCTCGCCCGGTCCGTGCGACGCGCGCCGCCAGTGTCGCGAGCCGCCGGCTCTCTGCCTCGGTCAGCCCCTCGACTAGCGCAGCCACCCGGCTGGCAATGTCGTCACTGGCCGTCCCGGCCAGACGCCGGCCCGCTGCCGTGAGCGCGACCTGGACCGAGCGGCCATCGTGCTCGCTGCCGAACCGCCGCACCAGGCCGCGTCGCTCGGCGCGGTCAACAAGGCCAGTCGCACTCGACTTGTCGACGCTGAGGAAGCGCGCCAGCGCAGCCATCGTGGGCTCCCGGTCGCGCAGGATGCCAAGGAGCCTGGCCTGGACGATGGACAACTCGTGCTCGGCCGCGACCCGGCCGATCACCTGCTGGACGGCAAAAGACAGCTCGACCAGGCCATCCACGAGCTCCGGCTCGGCCGGCTGATCAGTGCGGCTGCTCACACGGCCGATCGTACTTGACATTAGTACGTGACACCAACTAATTTCATTCGTGTCACCAACTAAGTCCGCCCGCCATGGGGAGCCAGCTTCATGCACGCCGCACTCGTCACCTCGTTTGACGCGCCGCCGCGCTACGCCGTGATCGATCCGCCATCGGCCACCGAGCCAGACGACGTCGTCATCGACGTGGTCGCTGCCGCCCTCCACCCGCGGGTGCGATCCGGTGCGGCCGGCGCGCACTACGCCAGCAGCACCGCGCTGCCGGTGGTGCCTGGCATCGACGGCGTCGGGCGGCTGCCCGACGGCGAGCGGGTGTACTTCCTCACCCTGGATTCAGCGCACGGCACCATGGCAGAGCAGACGGTCGTTCGCCGCGAGCGCTGCGTGGCGCTCCCCGACGGCGCTGCCGACATAGCCGTCGCCGCTGCCATCAACCCGGCCATGTCGTCCTGGGTTCCGTTGCGGCACCGGGTCGCGATGCGGCCGGGCCACCGCGTCCTCGTGCTAGGAGCGACTGGCAGCGCCGGGAGGCTGGCGGTTCAGATTGCGCGCCGACTCGGCGCCGGATGGGTCGCGGCGGCCGGCCGCGATCCGGCGAAGCTGGCTCCGCTCAGCGACGTCGGCGCGGATGCGCTGATCTGCCTGGGGACTAACGATCTGGCATCCGCGGTGCTCGACGCGGCCGCCGACACTGACATCGTCATCGACTATCTGTGGGGCCCGCCCGCGCAAGCCCTCCTGCCCGCCGTTCTGGCCGCGCGGTCCGACCCCGCCCGTCCGCTGACCTGGCTGCACATCGGCGCGATCGCCGGACCGGCGATCAGCCTGCCATCGGCCGCACTGCGTGCGCACAACCTCACGATCACCGGCAGTGGTCAAGGCTCGATCGCTGCAGCCGAGTTTCTCGCGCAGATTCCGGCACTGGTGGCGGAGATTGCGTCCGGTGCCCTGGCCGTCGATGCCCTGCCGCTGCCGCTGGCTGAGGTCGAGTCCGCCTGGAATGCCCCGGTCAGCCGCGAGCACCGGGTCGTCTTCGTTCCGTAACTCCGTCCCTGCCGCCCGGCCGGCCGACCCGCGGCGGCTGCTGAAATCCTGGGACGTGGCGCCTGGCGAGGGACCTGGCGGGAGCGGAGACAGCACGGATGCGAGCAGTACTGATGACCGCGGTGGGTGGCCCAGATGTACTGAAGCTGACGGAAGTTCCCGATCCGCAGATATCGGATGAGCACGACGTTCTGGTGCAGTTGCGAGCCGCTGGCATCAACCCGGTCGATACCAAGCTTCGCGGCGGCGGTCTCCTCGGGGGAACGCTACCTGCCATCCTCGGATGGGACGGAGCCGGTGTTGTCGCGGATATCGGCGACCGGGTGACCAGGTTCCGGCCCGGCGACGAGGTGTACTTCGTGCAGGGCGGGTTCGGGCCGACGCCCGGCACCTACCGGGAACTGGCTGTCATCGACGAGCGGTTCCTGGCGCGCAAGCCCGCGGGCCTGTCGTTCGAGGAGGCGGCTGGCGCGCCGCTAGTGACGATTACGGCCTGGGAGGCAGTCCGCGAGCGCGCCGGAGTCAGCGACGGCCAGCGCGTCCTGGTGCAGGCCGGGGCCGGTGGCGTGGGCCAGATGTCAGTGCAGATCTGCCGGATCGCCGGGGCGCACGTCGCGACCACGGTGACGGCAGGCGTGAAGACGGACCTGGCCACCTCCCTTGGCGCCGAGTTGTGCATCGACTACACCCGGCAGGATGTAGGCGCGACGCTGCGCGAGTGGACCGGCATGGACGGCGCTGACGTCGTGCACGACACGGTTGGCGGCAAGACATTCACGTCATGTTTCTCGCTGGTGCGGCCGTATGGCGATCTCGTGTCGAACGTCGAGAGTCCGTGGGACGACGAGGCCATCGAGCAGTGGCATAACCGGAACTTGCGCGTGTCCTTCACCTGGATGCCGGCGCCGTCGGTATTCGGCTGGCCGGAGCAGCGCGAGCGACAGCGGACGATCCTGGAACAGGCGGCACCGCATTTCGACAGCGGCGACTTGCGGGTGATCGTCGGCGCGACATTCCCGCTGGCCGATGCCGCCGCCGCGCACCGTGCCCTGGAGGCTGGCCAGGTGATCGGCAAGGCCGTACTGACGATCGACTAACTGCGCTCTGACAACGCGATAACTGCCGAAACGGCTGCTGCTGATGTGGTCCCTTTCCTCGGTCTCAGGATATGTCGCAGCGAGTGTCAGCACCTAGGGCTAACGTCGCGGTTATGGCTGAGTTCATCGACGCGGACCTGCGCGGCAGCCGGTTTGAGCGCACGGACCTGACGGGTGCGGAGCTACGGCTCGTTGACCTGAGCGAGGCCGTGTTCCGGGCAGTCGACCTGCGCAAGGTCGTGATGCGCGGCGTCGAGCTCGTCGACGTGGATATCTACGGCGAGATCGAGCGGCTGGTGATCAACGGGGTCGACGTCGTCCCGCTGATCGATGCCGAGCTGAACCGGCGC